>Ga0196963_10001229_pt1 | contig 18268 bp, 14 predicted proteins | sample S1_5metaG_FD_148600 | JGI IMG/M metagenome (GOLD analysis project Ga0196963, IMG submission 148600) | Soil microbial communities from Anza Borrego desert, Southern California, United States - S1_5 | ecosystem: Environmental > Terrestrial > Soil > Desert | place: USA: California | collected... | reverse complement strand
GAGGCTCAGCCGGCGATAGCCGGCGACTGGCCGAGGAAGCCGTCCACGCTGATGTGCACGCCGTCCCAGGCGAGATCCAGCCGGTCGCCCTCGTCCTTGACCACCGCCGGCCTGGTCTGCGGCTCCTCGCGGGACAGGGCCAGCAGGGTGGCGAACATCGCCGGGCCGGTCGCCGAAGTCTCCATGGCGAAGGCCGGCGCGGGCAGCAGCACGCCATCGCGCGGCGAGGTCCAGCCCTGCAGGCGGGGCTTGCTCGCGCCCTTGTAGACGTCCGAGCCGACCACGCCCTTCATCAGCGAGGCCACGAACAGGCGCGCGCCCGAGGCCGCGTCGTCCGCATAGTAGGAGGCCGACCCGAGGGGGTTGGCCTCGTAGTCGGGCGCGAGGTGGAACCACTGGTCGTAGCGCCGGCGCGTCCCGCCGCCGCCGCCGAGCCCGAACAGGCCCTTCTTCACCGGAGCGGTCTCTGCCGGGGGCTGCATCCGGTCGACGACCAGCAGCCATTCGCCCGGCGCCAGGATCAGGAGGCGCCGGTGGCGGCCGAGCGGGCCGTGGTCGACCTCGCCCAGGCTGAACACCCGGCCCTCGGCGGTCCGGCCGCCCGCCACCAGGGCCGAGCCGTAGGGCTTCTCGGTGCGGCGGTCGTAGCTCTGGCCGTCGATCTCGACGGTGTTGTGGGCGTGGGTGGATTCCACGAACACGCGGCTGGGGTCGTCGTACCAGAAGCCGCGCGACCACAGCTCGGTGCCCTTGGCGGTGCGGCCGCGGTAGCCGTAGCGGCCGGCGTCGACGACGATGTCGCGCCCGTTCTCGCTCCACACGAAGGTCAGGTCGTCGGCCTGCTTGTGGGTGCGGGAGTGATAGGCCAGGGCCTGGGCGAAATAGCTGCCGCCGTGGCGGAAAACGACGTAGCCGGACTCCTTGAACACGCTGACGCCGGACGGCTCCTCGCCGCCCGTGAAGGCCGGATTGACCTTGGACTCGTCCGTGTCGCCGAAGTTCACCAGCCGCCCGTCCGGCTTCACGAACCAGGCCAGGGAGGCGCGGGCGCGGCGCAGCACCGCCTGCAGCTCCGGCGTGTCGAACAGGCCCGCCGCCTCGGCCCCGGCGAGGGATTCCAGCACCCGCAGGTGGTAGCCGGGCGAGTGCTCCTTGTGCACGCCCTCGCTGCTGAACTGGCTGGCGATGGCGACGGCCAGGCGCCGCCGCGCCTGGTCGGCGGCCTCGTCCATGCCCGGGAGGTCGGAGAGCCGTCGCGCCATCGCGAGCTGGCCGCACGCCTGATAGAGGCCGTGGTTGGAGTGGGCGGCGAAGCTTTCCTCGCCGATCAGCGCCTCGCGGTGCATCTGCACCGTGTCCTCGAGCAGGTTCAGCTCTTCCTCGGACGCCAGTCCGCGCCGGCGCGCCTCGTCGAACACGTAGGCCAGGCGGTAGGCTCGCAGGCCCACGGCCATGTCGTACCAGGCCATGGGCGAGACCTGGGAGCGGTCGCGGTCGATGTGCTGGGCCGCCCAGTCCAGCGCCACCTCCAGCGCCGCCTCGAGATAGCCCTTGTCGCGCTCGCCCGCGGAATCGGCCGCCAGGAGCGGGTCGATCAGGTCGAGCGCGTGCAGGTGGTAGTTGTGCGACCGGCTGGCCTCGTCCTTGAACCGCCAGTCGATCGGCGCGCGCACCGGCACCGGCGCGTACTTGCCGAGGATCCAGCCCCGGGACATGACCGAGGCCGCGCTCGAGGAGCGCAGCAGCTCCTCGTAGGGCTGGCTGGTGCGGTCGATCACGGCGGCGTCGGTCAAGAATGGCGCTCCACGGCGGCGGTCAGGGCTTGCTCGACGGCGGCGGCCGCCGTGTCCCAGGTGCGATGGGCCTCGACCCAGGCGCGGGCGTTTACGCCGAGCCGCAGCCCAAGGCCAGGGTCGCGCACCAGGCGACGGATGGCGTCGGCCAGGGCGCGCACGTCGCCCTTGCGGAACAGCAGGCCCGTCTCGCCGTCCTGGCACAGCTCGGCCAGCGCCGCCACGTCCGAGGCGATCACCGGCTTGGCCATGGCCATGGCCTCCAGCGGCTTCAGCGGGGTGACGATCTCGCAGACCGGCAGCGGGCGGCGCGGGAAGACCGCGGCGTCGACCACCGAGTAGTGGGCCGCCACCTGGTCCGGCGGCACGCGCCCGAGCTGCACCACCCGATCGCCCAGATCGAGGCGCCGGGTCTCCTCGCGCAGGTGCCCCGAGGCCGATCCCTCGCCGACGATGAGGACAGCGAGGTCGAGTCCCTCCTTGATGAGCAGAGAGACCCCTTCCAGGAGGTCGTCGAGACCTTCGTAGTGCTCCAAACTACCCAGGAATCCGAGCGTGTAGCGCGCCTTCAGCCCCAGCCGCTTGGCCAGCTTCTCGTCCTTCGGCATGGGCCTGAACGCGGCCGCATCGACGCAGTTGGGAGCCAGGAAGATGCGCTCCGCGGCCACCCCCCGGGCGATCATCTCGCGCCTAAGTCCTTCTGACAGAACGATAACCGCGTCGGCCTCCTCGGCCACCCGCGTCTCCAGGTCCCGCTGGACCTTGAACCGCTCAGTCAGCTCCCAGCCCGGCGACTTGGCCGCCGCCGTGTACTCCCACAGCCCCCTGACCGCATAGGCGAACGGCAACCCCGCCCGCCGAGCCGCAATCAAAGAAGGCAATCCCGTCAAATGGTTAGACGCCGCGTAGACGATCTGCGGCCGCGCCTCCGCGATGAACCGCTCGATCCGCCGGGCCGACTGCTCGACATAGGCCGGGAACGGCGTCTCCGACGACGACGGCCCCGCCAGCCGCGTGTAGCGCACCCCGTCGACCTCGTAGGGGCCCGGCCGCACCCGCTGCTCCCGCGCCTCGCTGCGGTCGCGCGGATAGCCGGGCCGCGTCGCCAGCCGCAGGTCCCAGCCCCGCTCCATCAAGGCTTTGGCGACCCGCTGAGTGCGCAGGGTGTAGCCGCTCTGGTGGTGTGGCAGCGCGCTGGAAACCAGGAACGCCACCCGCTTCGGCGCCGGCTCGAAGGCGGGCTTCGCTGCGCGCGGCGGGATCTCGACCGCGGTGGCCTGGGCGTAGCCGGCGATGACCTTCAGCCGCGCGCTGTCGCGCCGATCGAACAGCCGGCCCTGCAGGGCGGCGCGGGCGTATTCCGCGGGCGCCTGCACCTGGCCTGCCTGAAACAGAAGTTGGGCCGCGCGGCCCATGGGGCGCGGCGTGGGATCCAGCGACACGGCCTCGCCGGCCAGCCGCGCCGCCCCCGGCAGGTCGAAGGCCGCGCGGGCGCTGGCCAGGCCCATCAGCACCACGGCCTTGTCGTGGGGCGCGAGGTTCATGGCCTTCACCTCGGCGACCGCGTCGGCGGCGTCGTCGAGGCTGTCGTCCATCAGTTCGGTGGTGCGCGCCGACAGGGCCGCCATGCGCCGGCCCTCGCTGCGGCGGCGCATGGACTCGCGGATCAGGGCGAGGATCTCGAACGGATAGGCGGCGATGCCCGACCAGGTGCGCAGCCGCAGGATGGCGGAGCCCAGGCGGTAGGAGACGGTGTCGCGCACGCGCTCTGCGGCCTGGGCGTGTTCGACCACCTTGCGGCGCAGGCGGTTGATCTCCTGGCGCGCGGCGTGGTGCTCCCGGCGCTCCTGTTCGAGCTCGGCCTCAAGCTGCAGCAGCCGCTCGTCCCCCGACGGCGTGCGTTCGCGCTCGCGCGTGGAAAGGTCCGAGGTCGGCCGGGGACGCACAGTCATCGACTCACCGGAGCTTCCGCCTCAGGGCCAAGGGCTTACTCCCCCGGCCGAGGAGCGGCAACCGCTCCGCCTACTGCCAGAACCCGCAGGCGTCGATGAGGACGCGCGAGCCGTCTGGCCGTTGCAACCCGCGGAACTGCTCGTGACCGACCAGCATGACCACGACGTCGGCCTCGGCGCAGGCGCTCGCCACGTCCGAAAGGACCAGTTCGCCGGGATTGCGAAGCATGTCCTGATACGGATCGGCGCAGACCACCCGGCCGGGGAAGCGCCGGGTCAGTTCCTGGGCGATCTCCAGCGAGGGGCTCTCCCGGAAGTCGTCGACGTTGGCCTTGAAGGTCAGTCCCAGGCAGGCGACGCGGGCCTGGTCCTTGCCCGCGATGGCGCGCTCGACCTGCTCGATGACCCAATGGGGCTTGCTGTCGTTGACCTCGCGAGCGGTGCGGATGAGGCGCGCACGCTCGGGAGCCTGGGCGACGATGAACCAGGGATCCACGGCGATGCAGTGGCCGCCGACCCCCGGTCCAGGCTGAAGGATGTTCACCCGCGGGTGGAAGTTGGCGAGCTTGATCACTTCCCAGACGTTGAGATCGAGGTCGTTGCATACCATCGACAGCTCGTTGGCGAAGGCGATGTTCACGTCGCGGAACGCGTTCTCGGTGAGCTTCACGAACTCGGCGGTGCGATCGTCGGTGATCAGCAGTTCACCGGACGTGACCCGGCGGTACAGCGCCGCAGCGCGGCGGGCCGCCCGGGGCGTGGCGCCGCCGACCACGCGGTCGTTGGTGCGCAGCTCTTCCATGGTGCGGCCGGGGATCACGCGCTCGGGCGAGTAGGCAATGTCGACGTCGATGTCGGCCTCGGCCACGCCGGCGCCCGGGAAGGTCAGGTCCGGCCGAGCGGCGCGGAAGCGCTCGATCATCTCGCGCGTGGCGCCGACGGGCGAGGTCGATTCCAGGATCACCAGGTTCCCGCGCTCGAGCACCGAGGCGAGGGCGTCGGCCGCCGCCATGACGTAGGTGAGGTCCGGCGTCCGGTATTGGTCGTGGCCGACCGGCGTCGGCACGGCGATGAGGAAGGCGTCGGCGCCGACATGCTGGCGCGTGGCCTTCAGCCCGCCCTTGCGCACCACGACTTCCAGCGCCTCTTCCAGGCCCGGCTCGACGATGTGGGCGCGGCCGCCGTTGACCGCCTCGATCACGCGCGGATCGACGTCCACCCCCGTCACCTGGAAGCCCGCCTCGGCGAGGCTGACGGCCGTCGGCAGGCCGATGTAGCCCAGGCCGACGACGCTGATACGGCTGTCTTGGGGAGCCTCTTCGGCCCCGAACATGGCGAATACGGTCACTGACGCACCAACTCCCCTAGAATCCGCGCGGCGGCGGCGCCGTCGCCGTACGGATTGACGATCTCGGTTCGCGGCGGTTCGGCGAGCGCCGATCGCACCGAGGTTACAATTCTTTCGACGTTCGTGCCCACGAGACGGACGACCCCCGCCTGAACCGCCTCTGGACGTTCAGTCACTTCGCGCATGACCAGAACCGGTTTCCCCAGCGAGGGGGCCTCCTCCTGCACGCCGCCGGAGTCGGTGAGGATCACCGACGAGCGGCCCATCAGGTAGACGAACGAGAGGTAGTCGACGGGCTCGACGAGGAAGATGTTCGGCCTGTCTGCGAGAAGGCCTAGCACGGGTTTGCGAACGTTCGGATTCAGGTGCACGGGATAAAGCACCTGCACGTCTGGCAGTTCCGAAACGTCGTGCAGGGCCTGGCAGATATCCTGGAAGCCCTGGCCGAAGTTCTCGCGCCGGTGGCCGGTGACCAGCACCAGCTTCTTGGACGGATCGAGCTGCGGAAACCTGTCCGCCAGGCTGCGCGCCAACTCGGGCTCGGAATCGATGCGCCCCTTAACGTGGAGGAGGGCGTCCACCACCGTGTTGCCGGTGACGACGATGTGCTTTTCGCCGAGGTTCTCGGCCAGCAGGTTCTGTCGCGCCGATTCCGTGGGGGCGTAGAGGTGGTCGGCCACCACGTCGACGACGCGGCGGTTGAATTCCTCAGGCCAGGGCTGGTCGAGCTTGCCGGAGCGCAGGCCCGCCTCGACGTGGCCGATCGGGATGCGGTGGTGGAAAGCCGCCGTGGCGGCAGCCGCCGCCGTGGTCGTGTCGCCGTGCACGAGCACGCGGTCGGGCCGCTCCTCGCCCAGAACCTCCTCCATGCAGGAGAGCACCCGGGAGAACAGGCCGTTCAGGGTCTGGTCGGGCGCCATGACCTTCAGGTCGCGGTCGGTCTGGATCTGGAAGAGGTCCAGCACCTGGGCGAGCATCTCCCGGTGCTGGCCCGTGGACCAAACTCGCGTGTCGATGCCGGGCGCAGCCTTCAGGGCGCGCACGACCGGAGCCATCTTGATGGCTTCGGGCCGCGTGCCGAAGATCACCGCAATACGCATACGCCCCCGTCGCAGGCCGCTGAACGTCGCTCGCGCGGCGCAGCCAGGCGCCGCCTGAAAACATGACCCCGATCGCTGTGGGGAGGCTCGACGTCCGGCCGACGGCTACCGCGGGCCTGGATACGATCCACGACGGGTAAGACCAATTTCTCGCCGTCAGGTCAAGGTTTTGCGAAAGCTTCGCAGTAAGCGGGGCTTCAGTTTGCGGGCTTGAAGCCCACGAACCAGTCAAGCTCCCGGTCGGACGCGCGGTCGCGGATCCGGATCCATCGCGTCTCGAAGCCGGTGTCGTGCATCGCCTGCAGGAACCACTGCCGCCCGACGCGGATGTCGGCCAGAGCCACGCCCTCGGGGAGGTACTCGAAATAGCCCGGCCGACCGCGGACCTCCTTCACCTGCCGCGGCTCGGACCAGCCATCGAGCAGGCGGTAGGGGCCGAGCTGGGTGAAGAAAACCCCGCCGGGCGCCAGAACCCGATAGGCCTCCTCGATGCCCTGCTTCTGCTCGGTGAAGTAGTCGAACAGCAGGATCGAGAAGTGGCCGCAAAAGGCCTGGTCCGGGTAGCGGGTCAGGTCGCGCGCATCGACGCCGAGTTCGTGCTCCTTGCCGTACTCGCCGAAGAGCGAGACCGACTTCACGTTCGGGAAGTGCGGGGCCAGCAGCTTGCGCTCGACGCCGGCCATGGCGAAGCCCAGCAATGGCAGGTCGCGCGGCACACCTGCCGCAGGCCCGATCACCTCGTCCAGCAGCGGCGAGAGCACCCGGGTGCGCGCCGGCGAGTTGCAGCTCGGGCAGTAGTCGTCCTTGACCAGCTCGGCCAGGGGATCGCCGCAGACGGTGCAGGCGTCCACCCACATCCCGGTCTCGGGGAACCAGGCGTCAGGCCGCACCGGCTCGGGCGCGGCCGCTGCCGGCCGGGGCGCGGGTTGGGTCGGCGGCGGCGGCGCCGCGGGAGCGGCCGGAGCCGCCGCAGCGGAGGGTTGGGCCGGACGCGCAGGCGGCACGCGCGCAGGCTTGGGCGTCAGGTCGGCGGGCGGCCGTTCGGGCTCGTAAGCCTTCAGCTTCAGGCCCAGCGCGCCCGCCACACCGTTGGCGATGGCCAGTCGCGCGCCTTTCGTGGCCAGGGCGAAGCGGCGGCGCAGCGTCGGGGCGGGCGGTCTCTGGTCGGTCATGATCGCGTCGGGTCCGGCAACCTGTGCGGTCTGGCCAATTTCGTGTGCGCTGTCGAGCTTCGCCGTTGCGCTGCTGTTGATCGAACCGGTTCGGCCCAATAGAGGAAAGGCCGCTCAGACGGCGGCGAACGCCGCCCGTCGCGGCTCCGCGGCGGCATCAGGAAACGTCATGAAGAACACCGTCCCGCTCAGTCTCCGGGTGCCGGAGCCCCCGGCCCGCCCGGGTGACCAGGCCGACTTCAGCTATCTGCGGCTCGAGCCCGCCGGCGCGGCGCCGCGGCCCGACGTCGGGACGTCGCCGCACGAGATGCGCGAGATGGCCTTCCGCCTCGTGCGCGTGCTCGACGATGACGGCAAGGCGGTCGGTCCCTGGAACCCGCGCCTGGACGCCGACACCCTGCGAAAGGGCCTGGCCGACATGGTGCTGGTGCGCACCTTCGACGAGCGCATGCACCGCGCCCACCGCCAGGGAAAGACCAGCTTCTACATGAAGTGCACGGGCGAGGAGGCGATCGCCTGCGCCCAGGCGGGGGTACTCGATCGCGAGGATATGTGCTTCCCCACGTACCGCCAGCAGGGGCTCCTGGTGTCGCGCGGCTATCCGCTCGCGACCATGATGAACCAGATCTACTCCAACGCCGAGGACCCGATCAAAGGCCGACAGCTGCCGATCATGTACTCCTCGAAGGAGTTCGGCTTCTTCACTATCTCGGGCAACCTGACCACCCAGGTCCCCCAGGCGGTGGGCTGGGCCATGGCGTCGGCCTACAAGGGCGACGACAAGATCGCGGCCGCCTGGGTTGGCGACGGCGCGACGGCGGAAGGCGACTTCCACAACGCGCTCACCTTCGCCGCCGTCTACCGCGCGCCGGTGATCCTCAACATCGTCAACAACCAGTGGGCCATCTCGTCCTTCCAGGGCATCGCCGGGGGACTGGAGACCACCTTCGCGTCCAAGGCCATCGGCTACGGCCTGCCGTGCCTGCGCGTCGACGGGAACGACTTCCTGGCCGTGCACGCGGCCACGGCCTGGGCGGCGGAGCGGGCGCGGTCGAACCGCGGCGCTACGGTGATCGAGTTCGTCACCTACCGCGCAGCCCAGCACTCCACTTCGGACGACCCGTCGCGCTACCGCCCAGCGGACGAGTGGGACCACTTCCCGCTCGGCGACCCCATCGCCCGCCTCAAGCAGCACCTGATCGCCAACGGAGACTGGGACGACGACCGCCACGCCGAGCTGGAAGCCAAGTGCGTCGAGCTGGTGCGCGAGGCCGGCAAGCAGTCCGAGGCCATCGGCACCATCGGCCAGTCGCGACCGTCGGTGAAGACCATGTTCGAGGACGTGTTCGAGGAGCCGGACTGGCGCCTTCGCGAGCAGCGCCAGGAAGTCGGGGTCTGACCATGCCGTCGATGAACATGATCCAGGCGCTGAACTCGGCGCTCGACGTGAAGATGGCCCAGGACCCGAACGTCCTGAGCTTCGGCGAGGACGCCGGCTACTTCGGCGGCGTGTTCCGGGTAACCGACCAGCTGCAGCAGAAGCACGGCCTGACCCGCAGCTTCGACGCCCCGATCGCCGAGGCCGGCATCGCGGCGGCCGCCATCGGCATGGCGGTCTACGGCCTCCGGCCTGTGATGGAGATCCAGTTCGCGGACTACATCTATCCCGCTTACGACCAGTTGGTCTCGGAAGCGGCTAAAATCCGCTATCGCTCGGCCGGCGAGTTCACGGTGCCGATCACGGTGCGCAGCCCCTACGGCGGAGGCATCTTCGGCGGCCAGACGCACAGCCAGAGCCCCGAGAGCCTCTTCACCCACATCGCCGGACTGAAGACGGTGATCCCGTCCAACCCCTACGAAGCCAAGGGCCTGCTGATCAGCGCGATCGAGGACAACGATCCGGTGATCTTCTTCGAGCCCAAGCGCATCTACAACGGCCCCTTCGACGGCTGGCACGACCGGCCGGTGAAGCCCTGGACCGGTCACGAAATGGCCGAGGTGCCGGAAGGGCACTACACGATCCCGCTCGGCAAGGCCCGCGTCGCCCGCGAGGGCAATGACGTCACCGTCCTGGCCTACGGCACCATGGTGTGGGTGGCGCTGGCCGCCGCCGAGCATGCCGGCGTCGACGCCGAGGTGATCGACCTGCGCTCGCTCGTGCCGCTCGACATCGAGACCATCGAGGCCAGCGTGAAGAAGACCGGCCGCTGCGTCATCGTGCACGAGGCGCCCAAGACCTCGGGATACGGCGCCGAACTCAGCGCCCTGGTGCAGGAGCGCTGTTTCTACCACCTCGAGGCGCCGATCGGCCGCGTCTGCGGCTGGGACACGCCCTACCCGCACGCCTTCGAGTGGGAATACTTCCCCGGCCCGAAGCGCGTCGGCGAGGCGCTCAAGCGCGTGATGGAGGGCTGAGCCATGGGCAAGTACGTCTTCAAGCTCCCCGACGTGGGCGAAGGCACGGCCGAGGCCGAGCTCGTCGGCTGGCACGTGAAGGTCGGCGACACCGTGGCCGAGGATCAGCTCCTCGCCGACGTGATGACGGACAAGGCCACCGTCGAGCTGACCAGCCCCGTCAGCGGCAAGGTCACCGCCATCAACGGCGAGCCGGGTTCGATGCTGGCCGTCGGCTCGCCGCTGGTGACCTTCGAGGTCGAGGGCGCCGGGAACGCCGCAGCCGACGAGCCGGCGGCTCCGGCAGTCGACACCATGCCGGCGGCGCAGGCTCCCGCCGACGCCGGCGTGGCCGAAACCGGTCGCCCGGACGGACCGCGCGAACACGTGCAGGCCGACGCCTCGGCGCTGATGCCCGAGCCAGACGCCATGGGCCCCGGCAACTACGTCTTCAAGCTTCCCGACGTGGGCGAGGGCACCGCCGAGGCGGAGCTGGTCGGCTGGCACGTGAAGGTCGGCGACACTGTCGCCGAGGATCAGCTCCTGGCCGACGTCATGACTGACAAGGCGACCGTCGAGCTGACCAGCCCGGTCAGCGGGAAGGTCGTGGCCCTGCACGGCGAGCCTGGCTCGACCGTCGCCGTGGGCTCTCCGCTCGTAGCGCTCGAGGTCGAAGGCAAGGGCAACGTCGAGACCACTCGCGAGGCCCCCACGGCAGCGGCGCCGGCCACGCCTGCCCCGCAGCCCAAGGTCGAGCCTGCGGCCGCTGCCAAACCGGCCGCCGCTGCGCCCGCGAAGACCGTCGCCGCCCCGCGAGCGGAGGCGTTCTCGACTCGCGAGCCTGGCTCCAAGCCTCTAGCCTCACCTGCGGTGCGCCAGCGCGCCCGTGAGCTGGGCGTCCAGCTCCAGTTCGTGCCCGGCTCCGGCCCCGCCGGCCGCATCAGCCATGCCGACCTGGACGCCTACGTCGCCTCCGGCGGCTCGATCGCGCGCGCACCGGCGGGCGGCGGCCGGTCGGCCCGGACCGCCCGCGAGGGCGTCGAGGACATCAAGATCATCGGTCTGCGCCGCAAGATCGCGGAGAAGATGCAGGAGGCCAAACGGCGCATCCCGCACTTCATGTACGCCGAGGAGGTGGACGTCACGGAGCTCGAGGCCCTGCGCGCGCACCTCAATGCGCAGAACAAGGGGACCGACCGGCCGAAGCTGAACGTGCTGCCGTTCCTGGCCATGGCCATGATCCGGACCCTGCCGCAGCACCCGACCATCAACGGCCGCTACGACGACGACGCCGGCGTGTTCCACCGCTTCGACGGGGTTCACCTGGGGATCGCCGCCCAGACGCCGAACGGCCTGATGGTCCCGGTGGTGCGCCACGCCGAGGCGCTGGACGTCTACGGCATCGCCGAGGAAATCGCCCGCGTCTCCGGAGCGGCAAAGGCCGGCAAGGCGACGAAGGAGGAGCTGTCCGGCTCGACCATCACCATCACCTCGCTCGGCACGCTGGGCGGCCTGGTCCACACGCCAGTGATCAACCACCCGGAAGTGGCCATCGTCGGCCCGAACAAGATCATCGAGCGGGTGGTGGTGAGGAACGGCCAGATGGTCGTGCGTAAGATGATGAACATCTCCTCGTCCTTCGACCACCGCATCGTCGACGGCAACGACGCCGCCGAGTTCATCCAGAAGATCAAGGGCCTGCTGGAACATCCGGCGACCCTGTTCATGGACTGAAACTAGGTCGCCGTCTCGCCCTTGAGGGTCGAGCGGATCGCGCGGGCCCAGTCGACCGCCTCGGGGAAGCTGCCCTGGCCGCGGCCGCCGTTGCAGACGATGTTGGCCACCGCCTCCATGGTCGAGCCCGGCTCGACCGGCATGGCGCGGCCGTTGCCTTCCTTGGCGATCTCGCGGCCCTCGGCGGAGAAGCCGCGAATCTCGACAATGCCGTGGGTCTTGCCGCGGCAGTCGAACTCGATGGTGGCGACCATGTAGTCGATGGTGGAGCCGTTCGGCAGCTCGCGGCTGTCGCGGAACGCCTGCACGACCGAGGCGCGTCGCAGATCGCTCGATCCTGTGATGCTGGTCATGTCGATGCCGAAGGCGAGCGAGCTCTCGTCATCGACGGACGCCGCTTGCCAGTCGCCGGCGAAGGCAGGCCCGCAGGCCAGAGCAAGGACGGCGGCCGCGGCGGCGGCGCGGATGCTGCGGATCATGGCGAAACTCCCCCTCCCGATGGGGCGGAGCTAACGGCGCCGCTGGATGGGAGTCCATGGGATTCCCTTGGCGGGATCGTCGCAGCCGCTGCCCTGCCGCCCTTCCCCTCGCCCGCCCGATGCGGTAGGCGCCCGCCCATGACCAATATCCTCAAGACCAAAGTCCTCGTCATCGGCGCTGGCACCGGCGGCTATGTGGCTGCGATCCGGTGCGGGCAGCTCGGCCTGGACACCGTGATCGTCGACGGGTCCGGCGCACTGGGCGGCACCTGCCTGAACGTCGGCTGCATCCCCTCCAAGGCCATCATCCACGCCGCGAGCAAGTACGAGACCGTGGCCAGGGCCGCAGCCGGCGGCACGCTTGGGATCACCGCGTCCAAGCCATCCATCGACCTGAAGGCGACCGTCGCCTGGAAGGACGGCATCGTCGCCAAGCTGAACCAGGGCGTCGGCGCCCTGCTGAAGAAGGCCAAGGTGAAGGTCATCAAGGGCTGGGCTGACTTCTCCGACGCCAAGACCTGCACGGTGAAGACCGCCGAGGGCGAGCAGACCATCCAGGCCGAGCACGTCATCCTGGCCACCGGCTCGGAGCCGGTGGAGCTGCCGTTCCTGAAGTTCGGCGGTGACGTGATCTCGTCCACCGAGGCCCTGTCGCTGGACACCGTGCCGGGCAAGCTGGTGGTCGTCGGCGGCGGCTACATCGGGCTGGAGCTGGGCATCGCCTTCCGCAAGCTGGGCGCCGAGGTCACGGTGGTCGAGATGGCCGAGCGCATCCTGCCGCTCTACGACCGCGCCCTCACCGACCCGGTGAAGAAGTGGCTCGAGAAGCACGGCGTCGTCCTGCACCTGGGCGCCAGGGCTGGCGGGTTCGAGAACGGCAGGCTGAAGGTCACCACCAGGGACGGCGAGGCCATCGAGCTCCCGGCGGACAAGGTGCTGGTCACCGTGGGCCGCCGTCCGCGGACGCAGGGCTTCGGCCTCGAGAACATGGGCGTCGACATGGCCGGGCCGTTCGTGAAGGTCGACGACCGCTGCATGACCTCCATGAAGAACGTCTGGGCCGTCGGCGACATTACCGGCGAGCCCATGCTGGCGCACAAAGGCTCCGCCCAGGGCGAGGTGGTGGCCGAGATCATCGCCGGCCACGACCGCCGCTTCGACCCGGTCACCATCGCCGCCGTCTGCTTCACCGAGCCCGAGATCGTGTCGGCGGGCATCGGCCCGGACGAGGCGGACAAGGAGACCACGATCCAGGCGGTGTTCCCGCTGTCGGCCATCGGCCGCGCCCTGGCCATCGAGGCGGGCGAAGACGGCGGGTTCGTGCGCGTGGTGGCGTCGAAGGCCGACCACCGCCTGCTGGGCATCCACGCCGTTGGCCAGCACGTGTCGGAGCTGTCCAACAGCTTCGCCCAGATGCTGGAGATGGGCGCGGTTCTGGAGGACGTCGCGGGCGTCATCCACGTGCACCCGACCCTGGGCGAGGCCTTCCACGAGGCCAGCCTGCGAGCGCTCGGCCACGCCATTCACATCTGACGCTGCGAAAAGGCGCTCGCCTGTTACACTATAACAGGCTATAGCCCCCACATGCCTGCGTTCGACGACGCCGTTCTATACCCGCTCCTGGGCGCCGCCTTCCTGGCGGCGTTCCTGCACGCCGTGCTGCCGACGCACTGGCTGCCCTTCGTGCTCGTCGGCCGCGGCCAGGGCTGGAGCCCGCGCCAGACGCTGGGCGCCGCCGCCCTGTCGGGCCTCGCCCATGTGTTGGTGACGATCGCCGCCGGGGTGCTGGTGGTCCTCGTGGGGATCGAGATCGACAAGCGCTTCAACGGCGCCCTGTCGGCGATCTCTGCGGGCCTGCTGGCCCTCATCGGGATCTATTTCCTCGCCACGCGCCGCAAGGGCGAGCGAGCGGTCCACGATCAGACGGGGCCGGGCGCGCCGGTGAAGCGCTATGCGTCCGACCGCGCCGCCCTGCTCAGCCTCGTCGCCGTTCTGGCCTTCTATCCTTCCGAGGCCTTCCTGCCGCTCTACCTGCAGGGCGCGCAGTACGGCTGGTCGGCCTTCGTGGTGCTCAGCCTGATCCTCGCCGCCGCGACGCTCGCGGGCATGATGCTGTTCACCTCGCTGGCCCTTATGGGCGCGGCGCGGCTTAAGCTCGAACGCTGGGAGCGCTATGAGAGGGTGGTGCTGGCCTTCGTCCTCTTCGCCCTCGCGGCCATGATCCTGTTGTGGCGCCCGTGAGCGCCGCGCACGAGCATGCGCATGGCCATGCGCACGATCACGACCACCACCATGGGCCTGGCCACGCGCACCACCATCACGGGCATGGGCACGGGCACGGCCACCACCACCACGCGCCGCCGTCCGACTGGCGCTACGGCTTCGCCATTGTCCTGAACCTGGGCTTCGTGGCGGTGGAGGCCGTGTTCGGCCTGCTGTCCAAGTCCACCGCCCTCCTCGCCGACGCCGGGCACAACCTGTCGGACGTGCTGGGCTTGGCCCTGGCCGGCGGCGCCGCCTGGCTGGCCAAGCAGGCGGGCAGCCGGCGGCATACCTACGGCTACGGCAAGGCCACGATCCTGGCCGCGCTCGCCAACGCCATCGTCCTGGTCTTCGCCTGCGGCGCCATCGCCATGGAGGCGGTCGGCCGACTGTTCACGCCTGAGCCCGTGGCTTCGACCACGGTCATGGCCGTCGCCGGCGTCGGCTTCGTCATCAACCTGGCGACCGCCCTGCTCTTCCTGCAGGGCCGCAAGGAGGACCTGAACGTCCGCGGCGCCTATCTGCACATGATCGCCGACGCGGCCGTATCGCTGGGCGTGGTCGTGGTCGGCGGCGTGCTGCTGCTGACCGGATGGAGCTGGATCGACCCGGCCGCCAGCCTGGTGATCGTCGCCGTGATCCTCTGGGGCACATGGGGGCTGCTGCGCGAGAGCTTCGACATGGCGATGGACTCCGCGCCCGAGCACCTCGACGTGGCGGAGATCAAGACGTTCCTGGAGACCTTGCCCGGCGTGACAGGCGTGCACGACATGCACGTCTGGAACCTGTCCACGACCGACACGGCTCTGACCGTCCACCTCGTCCGCGACGAGGCTGCCGACGGGGCCTTCCTGGCGGCCGTCCAGACGGAGGTTCGCAAGCGCTTCGGCATCAAGCACGCAACGGTGCAGGTGGAGACAGGGCCCCTTGCGGACTGTCCGGACTGCTAGATGAAGGCATGTTGCGAGCGAATGGCGTTCGATCTCGCTCAGGTTTGCGAGCAACACGAATGTCGCTTCGAGTGTCCTGACGCGCTGATCTTCCGCTCAGATGACGGCAGGACCTTCGGGCTCATCATCCACGATGGTAGTTCGAGCTTCATCACCATCCAACATTGCCCGTGGTGCGGCGCCGGCCTGGGCGATTCTGAGTAATCCGATCACGCGCTCTTGCCTGTCGTGCCGGGCCCCAGAAGCCTGACGCATAATCGGCCGCAGCTTCTTTCAACTCCGCCTTGGCATCGGTCGGCGCACACGCCATCTAGCGCGGCATGTCCACCGACCAAATCCCCGTCACCGTCCTCACCGGCTACCTGGGCGCCGGCAAGACCACGCTCCTGAACCGCATCCTCACCGAGGACCACGGCAGGCGCTACGCCGTCATCGTCAACGAGTTCGGCGAGATCGGCATCGACAACGACCTCGTCGTCGGCGCGGACGAGGAGGTGTTCGAGATGAACAACGGCTGCGTCTGCTGCACCGTACGCGGAGACCTGATCCGCGTCCTGTCGGGCCTGATGAAGCGCAAGGGCGGGTTCGACGCCATCGTGGTCGAGACCACGGGCCTGGCCGATCCGGGGCCTGTGGCCCAGACCTTCTTCGTCGACGACGAGGTGAAGGCGCGCACGCGGCTCGACAGCGTCACCACGGTGGTGGACGCCCGCCACGTGGTGGATCGGATCGCCGACAGCCGCGAGGCGCGCGAGCAGATCGCCTTCGCCGACCAGATCATCCTGAACAAGACCGACCTCGTTTCCGAGGAGGAGCTCGCCGCCGTCGAGGCGCGGCTCCGCCGGCTGAACCCGCTGGCGCCGATTCACCGCGCGGAGCGCTCCAACGTGCCGCTGGAAACGGTTCTCGGCCGCGGCGCCTTCGATCTCGAGCGCATCGTCGAGCTTCAGCCGGAGTTCCTGAACCCGGCCCATGGCGAGCCCGGCCACGTGCACGACGAGCACTGCGGCCACGATCACGACCATGGCCACGACCATCACCACCACGACCACGACCACGGCCACGGCGGCCATGCCCATGCCGGCGCGGAGGACATCCGCGGCGTCTCGCTTTCCACGGAAAAGCCGATCGACGGAAACCGCTTCACTCGCTGGATCGACCAGCTGCTGGCCGAGCAGGGTCCAGACATCCTGCGGGCCAAGGGCATCATCGACGTGAAGGGCGAGGACAAGCGCCTGGTGTTCCAGGCGGTGCACATGATCCTCGAGGGCGAGCTTCAGCGCGAGTGGAAGCCGGACGAGAAGCGCTGGAGCCGCGCCGTCTTCATCGGCCGCAACCTGGACGAGGCTAAGCTGCGCGATGGCTTCGAGGGCTGTATCGCCGCCTGAGCGGCTCAGCCCAGCCCGCGCCAGAGATCCAGCCGGCGCATCGCCTTGCCGGGCCAGTTCGACACCCGCCCCAGCGGCAGGCGCTCGACCGTGCGCCGCACCCCGTACTGGGCCGCGCGCACCAGGGTGACCGGCGACGGCCGCCCCGCGAAGCCGTACGAGATCGGCCGCGCGCGGTTCGCCAGCCGATCCTTGAAGCGGTACGGGATCGGACCGAGGTCGAGCTTCTTCCACGGCATCTCGTCCATCCACCGGATCAGGTCGAGGAACATCACGAGGCCCGGCGAGTAGCGCTCGAACTGCTCGTCATGCCCGATGAACCAGGAGTGCAGCTCGTCGGGGCCGCGCAGGTTGAACTGCGCCGCCGCCAGCCGGTCCCCGATGTGCAGGGTGAACAGGAAGCCGCCGAACTCCGGGTCGCGGCTCTCGAACAGCTCGTCCAGCAGCCGCTCGACCCAGCCCCAGGCCAAGATGTCGGTCTGGCGCGTGCGTTTGAACTGTCGCCGCTTCCACGCCATCAGCCGCTCGAAGTCGCCGCGCGAGCGCGACATGGCGTTCAGGGTGATCGGCCCGACCTCGCGCTCGATCTTGCGGCGCTTGCGGGCCATGTCCTTGAGGATCTCGGTGCCGGCCGCCTTGCGGTCGGCCTCATAGGCGTCCCAGCCCGGCGTCAGGTCGACGACATAGCTGTCCTGGACGCCTTGGCCGTGCGCCCCGAACACCGGGTCGGCGGCGGCCATGTGGTCGAAGTCGTAGCGGTGAACCCCGAGCGCCTTCAGGAGCTCGGCCGCCGGGATCGACACGCCCTCTCGGGCGACGAGGGCCTGGTGGTCGCACAGCGGGGCGCCCACCGGCAGCGCCGTGAGCGGCCCGCACCGTGCGGGGAAGAAACCCACAGCCTCCTCGCCTTCACGCATGACCGCGACGCGAACCTCGCCGGGCGCGCCGGCGCGCTCCACCGCCCGCGCCCAGCCGGGCGACAGGAAGGGGCTGTTCAGCCCGAAACTGCCGCCCTGCAGCGCCGACCAGGCCTGCTGGTCGCGCGTCGACAGTTCACTGGGCCGGATGACCTCGATCCGCATTCGTAGAGCCAACGCCGTGAGAGTTCGGCGCGAGCCTAGGGCCGAGGTTTCGAAATCCGGTTAACGGCGTTCGACGTGGCCACCCCTTATGCTCCGAATGAGCCTTTTTCCTCGAAACGGGTTCTGCCTTGGGCGCTGAGCGCCTAGATAGACGTCAGCTTCGCAGGAACGGGTCGTGGCCAAACCGCAGTCCGCCTTCTTCTCCCACCATCGCCAGGGATTCGTGCGCGTCGCCGCCTGCACCCCACGGGTCGGCACGGGGGACCCCGCTTTCAACCTCGCCGAGACCATCGCCCTGGCCCGACGCGGGCACGACGAGGCGGCGGACCTGATGGTGTTTCCGGAGCTGGGGCTGTCCGCCTATGCGATCGACGACCTGTTCCTGCAGGACGCCCTCATCGAGGCGGTCGAGGCCGCTGTGGCCGAGCTTTGCGACGCAACGCGCAAGCTCAAGCCGGTGCTGGTCGTCGGCGCGCCGGTGCGCCGCAACGGGCGGCTCTACAACTGCGCCCTGGCGATCCACCGCGGGCGCATCCTCGGCGTGGTGCCCAAGACGTTCCTGCCCAACTACCGTGAGTACTACGAGAAGCGCTGGTTCGCCCCGGGCCTCGGCC
>Ga0196963_10001228_pt1 | contig 18271 bp, 17 predicted proteins | sample S1_5metaG_FD_148600 | JGI IMG/M metagenome (GOLD analysis project Ga0196963, IMG submission 148600) | Soil microbial communities from Anza Borrego desert, Southern California, United States - S1_5 | ecosystem: Environmental > Terrestrial > Soil > Desert | place: USA: California | collected... | reverse complement strand
GCGTGCTGGGCACCGACATCAACCTCAGCTTCAGCCAGCCGCAGCCGGCCGGCGGCGTGCGCACCAGCGCGCGGGACTACGCGGTGTTCCTGCGCAAGCTGCTGAACAAGCAGCTGAAGATGGGCAGCCTGCTCGGGCACCACCCGGTGTGCACCAACCCGCAAACCTGCCCGACCGCCACCTACACGCCCATCGCCACGGAGAACTGGCACTACTCGATCGGCCATTGGGTGGAGGACGATCCCGCGCGCGGCGACGGCGCCTTCAGCAGCGCCGGCGCCTTCGGCTTCTACCCTTGGATCGACGCGTCCCGTTCGTACTACGGCGTGGTGGCGCGCAGCGCGATCGTCGGCAGCGGCAACGAGTCGGCCGCCTGCGGCACGGCGATCCGCCGGGCGTGGATCAGCGGCAGCGCGTCCTGAGCGCCTACACCGCGCAGACAATGCGCGGCATGCGATTGCTGCTGATCGAGGACGACGACATCCTGGGCGAAGGCTTGCGCGACTTCCTCATGGCGGAAGGCCACGTCGTCGACTGGTACCGCTGCCTGGCCGACGCGCAGGCCTTCCGCGGCGAGAGCTACGACGCCCTGCTGATCGACTGGCAGCTGCCCGACGGCTCTGGCCTCGAATGGCTGCGCCAGCGCCGGCTGCGTGGCGACCGCGCGCCAGCCTTGATGCTCACCGCGCGCGACCTGATCGCCGACCGCGTCGCGGGCTTGGACGCCGGCGCTGATGACTACCTGGTCAAGCCCTTCGCACCGGAAGAGCTGACCGCCCGCCTGCGCGCGGTGGCGCGCCGCAGTGCGGGGGGCGCCTCGTCGCGGCTGTGCTTTGGCGCCGTGGAGGTGGACATGGCCGCGCGCGCGGCTTGGGTGGACGGCGCCGCGGCCGTGCTCACGGCCCGCGAGTGGGCCGTGCTGGAGGCACTGGCGCTGCGCGCTGGCCGCATCGTGCCCAAGAGCGACCTGGAACAGCTGGTGCACGGCTTCGATGCCGAAGTGTCCAGCAACACCCTTGAAGTGCATGTCTCGGCCTTGCGCCGCAAGCTCGGCCGCACGCTGATCGAGACCGTGCGGGGCCTCGGCTACCGCATGAGCGCGCCGGCATCACGATGAAGCGACGTGGCCAATCGATCCGCACGAGGCTGGCGCGGGCCCTGGGGCAGGCCTCGCTGTTCCTGGGCCTGGCCGTGGCCTGCGCGGTCTGGGTGGCACTGAAGGTCGAACTGGACGAATTGCTTGACGACTCCCTGCAATCCACGGCCGAGGTGCTGCGCCTGCTGCTGCCGGCGCGGGATGCGGATGCACTGCACACGCTGGAGGGCCGCTTCGCGTGGCAGGTCGTCAGCGCCGGCGGCCGCGTGCTGCAGCGCTCTGCCGAGGCTCCCGTGCAGGCCTGGCAGGCCCAGGCGGCGCCGGGCATGCGCCACGTACCGGGCTGGCACGTCTACGGCGTGGCGCTGCCGCCGCCCACCGACTCGGCCGGCGCCATGCTGTACGTCGGGCAGGCGCAGGCCGCGCGCCGCGAGGCCCAGGCGGAGGTGGCGCTGAGCACCGTGCTCGCCGCGCTGGTCGTCGGCTGGCCCGCCCACCTCTGGCTGCGCCGCAGGCTGGACGCCGAGCTGGCGCCGCTGCAGCGGCTGTCCGCGCGGCTGTCGCGCCACGAACCGCTGGCGCCTCCGGGCGGCGCGCTGGGTCCGCCCGAGCGGGCCGAACTGGCCCCCGTGCACGCCGCCATCGACGATCTCGCACGGCGCCTGGCCGAACGCGTCATGCACGAACGTGCCTTCAGCGCGCATGCCGCCCATGCGCTGCGCACGCCGCTGGCCGGCATCGACGCGCAGCTTGCGCTGGCACTGCGCGAGGCACCGCCAGTGATGCAGCCCCGCCTGCAGCGCGCCCGGGATGCCGCCGCGCGCCTGCAGCGCGTGGTGGCGGCGCTGCTGGCGCTGTTCCGCACCGCCGAAGCACCGCGGCGGGAACCGGTGGACGTGGCCGCGATGCTCGGCCGCCTTCCGGTCGAAGGCCTGGCCGTGCAGGCGCCGCCCGGCATCACCGTCGATGCCGATCCCGACCTGCTGGCGGCGGCGCTGCTGAACCTGCTGGACAACACGCTGCGCCATGGGGGCCACCACGTGTGCGTCAGCCTGTCCGGGCCGGGGACGCTGCGCCTGCATGACGACGGTCCGGGCCTGCCCGGGGAACGTCGCCTGGCGCTGCAGGAGGCGCTTGCCCAGCAGGCCTACACCGGGCACACCGGGTTGGGCCTGATGCTGGCCGACCTGATCGCCCGCAAGCATGGCGGCCAGATCATGCTGCCCGAAGTGGCGAACGGCTTTGCTGTCGAGATGCGGCTCGGCTGAACCCGTGGCGCGTTCCCGCGCGCCGGCTACTGCGAGACCCGCACGACCCGGCCGTTCAGGGGCTGCACCGGCCGCGCGTTGGCCTCGTACAGCCCCCGGAAACGGGCGATGGCTTGCGGCGACACGGTGACCGGCTGCTTCAGCACCATCCAGTGCACTCCCTCCGAGCACGGCGGTGTCGTGAGCGAGCCTTCGAAGTCATAGTAGCCCCGGTCCGCGGGCAGCAGTGCAGGCAGTTCGAGTTCCCACTTGTCCACGGTGAGCGTCTCCCCCGCCTGCCGTGGCAAGTGCGACAGCACCGCCTCGAAGCCGGCGTTGGCGCGGCCCGGCTGGATCAGCACCGCCACCACGGCCAGCCGCCCTTCGGCATCGCGGTGCACGAAGTGCGCCACCATCGCGCTGGCACGGCCGCGCACCCGCTCCTCGCTGGGCGTGTGGAAGTGGAACTGCAGCAGCTCGTAGCGGCGGCCATCGATCTCCAGACCCTGGCCTGGCGGCACGTTGACCTGAACGGTGTGGCCGTTGTTGACGATTGACGGTGCCACGCGGCCATAGCTGAATTGCAGCGGTGGCAGCGGTGCGGGCACGGCCCGCTGAATGTCGATCGGCGACTGCTGCGCGCCTTTGGCGCAGGTTTCGAAGCCTGGATCCAGCGCGGCCCAATGGCCCGGGCCATGCAGCCCCCGGTAATCCCAGTGCGGACCGGCCGCTTGCGCGGAGGTGGGTGCGATCCCGACCAGGAATGACGAACAGGCCAAAGCGAGAGCAAGCTTCATGTTTTCCGCGACGGAAGTGAGGACAGCGCGGATTGCACGCCCCGGATCTGAAGGGAACCTGAAGCGTGGCGACTGGCCGCGCGGGCCTGCGCTTGCGAGCGGAAGGAAAACGGCCGGCGTGAAGCCGGCCGCGTTCTTCAGGCGATAGGAGCCTGCCGCTGCTGCATCACTCCAGTGTCAGGCGCTGCAGCTGCACCACCTTCTTGTAGACGATCAGTTCGGCCTTGATCTGCTCGGCGAATTCCGCCGGCGTGTTGGCGATGATCAGCGAGCCGGTGTCCTCGATGCGCTTCTTCACCTCGGGCAGTTCCAGCGTCTTCTTGACCGCCGCATGCACCTTGTCGACCACTTCCTTCGGCAGGTTCTTCGGGCCGTAGATGCCGTAGTAGGCCATGCGGTTGACCACCGGCAGCTTCACCTCGGCGAAGGTCGGCACGTTGGGCAGCACCGCCAGGCGCTGCGGCGCGGCCACCACGATGGGCACCAGCCGGCCGTCCTTGATGAAGGGCAATGCCGAGGGCAGGTTGTCGAAGATGACCGGCACTTGGCCGGCCACCGTGTCGTTCAGCGCCGGGCCCGCGCCGCGGTACGGGATGTGCGTGATGAAGGTCTTCGTCATGCTCTTGAAGAGCTCCATCTGCAAGTGGCCGATGCCGCCCGCGCCCGAGCTGGCGAAGCTGTACTTGCCGGGGTTCTTCTGCAGCTCGGCGATGAAGCCGGCGTAGTCCTTCGCCGGGAAGGACGGGTGCACCGCGATCACGTTGGGCGTGGCGGCCACGTTGGTGATGGGCGTGAAGTCGGTCAGCGGGTCGTACGGGATCTTCGGGTTGATCGCCGGGTTGGCCGCCGTGGTGGATACCGTGGCCATGCCCAGCGAATAGCCGTCCGGCGCGGCACGCGCGGTGTCGGCCGCGCCGATGGAGCCGCCGCCGCCGGCCTTGTTCTCGACGATCAGCGGCTGGCCCAGCGCGGGCTGGATGCGTTCGGCCAGCACGCGGGCGATGATGTCCGTGGTGCCGCCGGGCGCGAATGGCACCACGAGCCTCACGGGCTTGTTCGGATAGCTCTGCGCCAGAGCGGCCAGCGGCACGGCCAGCGCGGCCGTCGCGAGGATGCGGATCAGGGGTTTCATGCCGTGTGGGGTCCCAAGGACAGGAGAGGTGACCGGCGATTCTTCGCGGCCCCTGCGCCGCTGGGAATGGGCGCTTTCCCGGTCGGCGGCGGCAACGGCGACTACGCAGTGACCGAAGTCTCGGCGCGAGGCGGCGCTGGCACACTCGGCCGATGCCCGACGTGCTGCTGTTGTTGCCCGATCTGGCGCTGATCGTCTGCGGCTACCTGATCTGCCGCTACACGCCGCTGGACCGGTCGGTGTGGGACGGCACCGAGCGCCTGGTGTACTACCTGCTCTTTCCGGCGCTCTTGTTCAACGCCATCGTGCGCAATCCGCTGGACCCGCGCACGATGCTGCAGTTCGGCGGTGCGGGCATGGCGGTGGTGGCGCTGGGCGTGGTGCTGGCGTATGCGCTGTCGCGCTGGCCGGGCGTGGATCCACGCTTGCATGCCTCGGGCGCCCAGACGGCCTTCCGCTTCAATTCCTACGTCGGCCTGGCGCTGGCCGAACGCCTGGCCGGCGCACAAGGCCTGGCCTGGCAGGCGGTGCTGGTGTCGCTGTGCGTGCCCCTGTGCAACATCGCCGCGGTGTGGCCGCTGGCCCGCCACGGCGGCCACGGCTACGGGCGTGAGCTGCTGCGCAACCCGCTGATCGTCGCCACCGTCACCGGCCTGCTGTGCAAGCTGGCGGGGCTGCAGCTGCCGGAGGTGGCCTCGATCACGCTGAACCGCATCGGCGCCGCGGCGCTGCCGCTGGGCCTGATGGCGGTGGGCGCCGGCCTGCGCTTCGGCGCGCTGCGCGAAGGGCCGGGCCTGGCGGTTGCACTCATGGTGATCCGACACGCCATCCTGCCCGCCGCCGCCATCGCGCTCGCCATCGAGATGGCGCTGCCGCCGGGCCAGCAGGCAGTGCTGGTGGCCTTCGCTGCCCTGCCCACCGCCAGCAGCGCCTACGTGCTGGCGGTGCGCATGGGCGGCCACGGCGGCTACGTGGCCGGGCTGGTCACGGTGTCGACGCTGATCGGGATGCTGGGCTTGCCGCTGGCGCTGGCGGCCCTGGCGGCGCTGCGCTGAAGCGGCGCCCCAGCCACACCATCGCGACCACCGCGATCGCGAAACCCAGGCCCAGCGGCTCGATGGGCTCGCCCAGCAGCGGCCAGGCGAAGCCGATGGCGAAGAAGGGCTGCAGCAGCTGCACCTGGCTGACCCGCAGCGCGCCGCCGATGACCAGCGCGCGGTACCAGGCGAAGAAGCCGATCCACATCGAGAACAGGCTGACGTAGGCAAAGCCGAACCAGGCGCTGGCGGGCACCGGCGCGCTCGGCCAGTTCAGCAGCGCGCAGGGCACCGTGACCGGCAGCGCGACCAGGGTGACCCAGCAGATCACGCGCTCCGCCCCCAGCGCCGGCGTGACGCGCGCGCCGTACACATAGCCCACCGACGCGGCCAGCACCGCGACGAACAGCACGCCGTCGACCGGGCTGGGCGCAAAGCCCTGGCCCTTGGCTTGGGCGCGCAGCAGCGAGTAGACGACGACCAATGCGCAGCCGCCCACGGCGCACCACCAGAAGGCCGGCCGCGCGCGCTGCCGCATCACCAGCGCGGCGGCCACGGCGGTCAGCAACGGCGCCAGCGCGGTGATCACCGCCGCATGCGCGCTGCCGACGTAGCGCAGCGCCCAGGCCAGCAGCAGCGGGTAGCCGATGGCATTGCCCAGCGCCGCGATCGCCAACGCCGGCCAGTGCGCACGCTGCGGCCAGGGCGAACGCGTGAGCAGCAGCACGGCCGCCGACAAACCCGCCGCCACGACGGCGCGACCGGCCGTGACGAACAGCGGCGACAGGGCCGGCGCGCCCGCGCTGCCCACCGCCAGCTGCGTCATCGGCAGCGTCAGCCCGAACATCGCCATCGCCAGCACGCCGAGCCACAGGCCGCGCGCGGCGCCTTCTCTCGAGACGTGATCGGTCAAGCGATGTCGAGATCGGCCGACTGGATGCGCTTGACGCCCTTGTCCGCCATCGCCTTCCAGGCCGCGGCCAGCGAGCCGTTCAGATCGATGCCGCGGCAGGCATCTTCGATGACATAGGCCCCGAAGCCGGCCTTGCGCGCGTCCATCGCGGTCCAGGCCACGCAGAAGTCGGTGGCCAGCCCGGTCACGAACACCGTCTTGATGCCGCGTGCCTTCAGGTAGCCGGCCAGGCCGGTCACCGTCTTGCGGTCGGCTTCCTCGAAGGCCGAGTAGCTGTCGACGCCCTTGTTGAAGCCCTTGCGGATGATCAGCTGTGCGGTCGGCAGCTTCAGGTCCCTGTGCAGCGCCGCGTCATCGGTGCCCTGCACGCAATGGTCCGGCCACAGCACCTGCGTACCGTACTTCAGCGTCGTGGTCTCGAAGGGCTTCTTGCCCGCATGCGTACTCGCAAAAGACGCGTGGCCCGGCGTGTGCCAGTCCTGCGTGACGACGATGTTCTGGAAACCGGCCGCGAGGCGGTTGATGACGGGCACCACCTCCTCGCCCTTGGCCACCGGCAGCGTGCCGCCGCTGACGAAGCAGTTCTGCACGTCGACCACGATCAGCGCGGCTTCGGCGCCGGGCCTGATCCTGCCGGCGGCGGCCAGCGGCCAGGCGGTGCCCAGGCCGGCCGCGCCAATGAATCCCAGCATGGCACGCCGGGGCAGCGGTGAATCGATGGTTCGCATGAGCATCCTCCTGCGGTGGATGGCGCTCAATTCGCCGGACGCAGCTTCTTGACCTCGTCACTGCTGGGCTGGAACTTCGCGCCGTCCAGGTAGACCCAGTCGACCATCACGCCCTTGCCCTTGTCGTTCTTCGTCTTGCCGACGTAGGCGCCCATCGTCGACTGGTGGTCCTCGGCGCGGTAGCTGGCCTTGCCGAAGGGCGTGTCCAGCGTCAGGCCGCGGAAGGCGGTGATCAGCTTCTCGGTGTCGGTGCCGCCGGCCTTGGCGACGCCCGCCGCGATCGACTTGATCGCCGTGTAGCCCACCACCGAACCCAGGCGCGGGTAGTCGTTGAACTTGGCCTGGTAGGCCTTCAGGAATGCCTGGTGCTCGGGCGTGTTGATGGCATGCCACGGGTAGCCGGTGACGATCCAGCCATTCGGCGTCTCGTCCTTCAGCGGATCCAGGTATTCGGGCTCGCCGGTGAGCAGGCTCACCACCTCGCGGCCCTTGAACAGGTCGCGGGTGTTGCCCTCCCGCACGAACTTGGCCAGGTCGGCGCCGAACAGCACGTTGAAGATCGCATCGGGCTTGGCATCGGCCAGCGCCTGCACCACCGCACCGGCTTCCAGCTTGCCCAGCGGCGGGGCCTGCTCGGCGACGAATTCAACGTCCGGCTGCGCCGCCTTCAGCAGCGTCTTGAAAGTGGCGACCGCCGATTGGCCGTACTCGTAGTTCGGGTAGACCACGGCCCAGCGCTTCTTCTTCAGCTTGGCCGCCTCGGGCACCAGCATGGCCGACTGCATGTAGGTCGAAGGCCGCAGCCGGAAGGTGTACTTGTTTCCGTTCTGCCAGACGATCTTGTCGGTCAGCGGCTCGGAGGCCAGGTAGAAGAACTTCTTCTGCTTGGCGAAGTCGGCCAACGCCAGGCCGATGTTGGAGAGGAAGCCGCCGGCCAGCACGTCGACGTTCTCGCGCGAGACCAGTTCCTCGGCAGCGCGCACCGCGTCGCCGGGATTGCCGTTGTCGTCGCGGGTGATCAGCTGCACCTTCTTGCCGCCGACACCGCCTGCCGCATTGATCTCGTCGACCGCCAGTTCCATGCCCTTCTTGTACGGTTCCAGGAAGGCGGGCTGCACCTTGTAGCTGTTGACTTCGCCGATCTTGATCACGGACTGGGCCGAGGCAAGCGGGACCAAGGCCGCCATCAGCGCGGCAGCGGCAAGCAGTGAACGGGTCATGCAGGAATCCTCCGGTTGGGTGTCGCGGGCGTGGCAGCAGCCACCCTGCGATTGAGGGACAACAGCAGCGACGGATCAGGGTCAACCCTGGGCCGGGGCAGAATACCGCAATTCGCCGCCACCGCTAATTTCATGTAGTCTCCGCTACATGAAAATCCGGATTCGCCCGATGCCGGGCGACTTTCGGCGGCGGTGACCGCCACGGCGGCCTTCCAGTTTTCGACCCTTTCGCGACTCCCGCAGCAGCACCACCATGAGCGCCTTCAACGAGGAAAAGGTCCTGTCCGTTCACCACTGGACCGACCGCCTGTTCACCTTCACGACCACGCGCGACCAGTCGCTGCGCTTCTCGAACGGTCACTTCACGATGATCGGCCTGAAGGTCAACAACAAGCCGCTGCTGCGTGCCTATTCCATCGTCAGCGCCAACTACGAGGAACACCTCGAGTTCCTGAGCATCAAGGTGCCCGATGGTCCGCTGACGTCAAGGCTGCAGCACATCCAGGTGGGCGACAGCATCATCGTCGGCCGCAAGCCCACCGGCACGCTGGTGATCGACTACCTGCTGCCGGGCCGCCGCCTCTACCTGATGTCCACCGGCACCGGGCTGGCACCCTTCATGAGCATCATCCGCGACCCCGCCACCTACGAGAAGTTCGAGCAGGTGGTGCTGGTGCACGGCGTGCGCCAGGTCGACGAACTGGCCTACCACGACCTGCTGGTCGAGCATTTGCCGAACCATGAGTTCCTGGGCGAGATGGTGACCAGCCAGCTGCGCTACTACCCCACCGTGACGCGCGAGGCCTACAAGAACATGGGCCGCGTGACCGAGCTGATCGAGACCGGCAAGCTCACCACCGACCTCGGCCTGCCGGCCCTCGACGCCGCCGCCGACCGCGTGATGATCTGCGGCAGCCCCGCGATGCTGCGCGACCTGAAGCACATGCTCGAAGGGCGCGGCTTCAAGGAAGGCAACACGTCGACGCCGGGTGACTTCGTCATCGAGCGCGCGTTCGCAGAGCAGTGATTCCTGCGGGCCCCTCGGGGCCCGTTTCACTTCACGCGCGCTGGCTCAACGCCCAGTCGACGTGCTCCTGCACGACGGGCGATGCAGCGTCCCGCGCCGCGCGCAGCGCCTGCGCCGTGGCCTCGTCGCCCGTCTCCCGCCACGCGTTGCCGAGCGCCACCGCCAGGTTGCGGCGCCAGCGCTGGTAGCCGATGCGGCGGATCGCACTGCCTTCGGTGCGCTGCAGGAAAGTCGTTTCGTCCCATCGCCACAACTCCAGCAGCGTGGGTTCGGCAAAGTGCACGCGGCGGTCGAAATCCGGCAGCGTGCTGCGGCCGGCGTACTTGTTCCAGGGGCAGATCAGCTGGCAGTCGTCGCAGCCGTAGATGCGGTTGCCGATGGCGGCGCGGAATTCCTCGGGAATCGGCCCGTCCAATTCGATCGTCAGGTACGAGATGCAGCGCCGCGCATCCAGCCGATAAGGCGCGACGATGGCCTGCGTCGGGCACACGTCCAGGCAGGCGCGGCACTGGCCGCAGTGCGCGCTGGTGGGCGCCGTGGGCGGCAGCGCCAGGTCGACGTAGATCTCGCCCAGGAAGAACATCGAGCCGCCCTCACGGTGCAGCGTCAGCGTGTGCTTGCCACGCCAGCCGATGCCGCTGCGCTGTGCCAGCTCCACCTCCAGCACCGGTGCTGAATCGGTGAACACGCGGTGGCCGATCGGACCGATGGCGGCCTGCAGCCGGTCGGCCAGCTGCTGCAGGCGCTGGCGCAGCACCTTGTGGTAATCCCGGCCCCGGGCATAAGCTGAAATCGACGCGGCCATCGGATCGCCCAAGCGGTCGAAGCCGACGGCCTGCCAACCCTCGGGCGTGTCGCGCGGCAGGTAGTCCATGCGGGCAGTGATGACGCTGACGGTGCCCGGCACCAGCTCGGCCGGCCGCGCGCGCTTCAGGCCGTGCGCGGCCATGTAGTTCATCGCGCCATGGAAGCCGGCGTCCAGCCAGGCGGAGAGACCCGCTTCGGCCGCGGCCAGGTCGACCCCGGCCACGCCGATCTGTGAAAATCCCAGCTCCCGTGCCCAGGTGCGCAGGTCGGCCAGCAGCGCGTGCGCGGCCGCATCGGCCCCATCCGCGGCTGCCGTCTTCACTTCCTGCTGCTGTATTGCGACGTGACCCTCGCGCATCCACCGATTCTAGGAACCCGCCTGCTGCGCTGGGCCGGCGAGGCCGATTGCGCCGCCTTCGCGCAGGGCTTGGCGGCGCGCCCGGGCATCGGGCAGGCGCTGATCGAGCTGCACGGCACGCTGGGCGCCGGCAAGACCACCTTCGTGCGGCACCTGCTGCGTGCGCTGGGGGTGCAGGGCCGCATCAAGAGCCCGACCTACGCCGTCGTCGAACCCTACGAGCTGCCCGGCGGCGCCATGGCCGCTCACTTCGACTTCTATCGCTTCGACGACCCGCGCGAGGCGCTGGACGCCGGGCTGCGCGACACCCTGGCCGAGGCCGGCCTGCGGCTGATCGAGTGGCCGGACAAGGCCGCCGGCCTGCTTCCGGTGCCCGACCTGCGGCTGGCGATCGCCATCGCCGACAACGGCGACCGCGGCGACAACGGCCGCGCCAGCAGCGCTGAAGACGGCGAGACCCGGGAAATCCGTGTCGACGCCTGCACGCCGCTGGGCGTTGAGCTGCTCGGATGAGCGCCACTCCACCATTCCAGCCACCTGCCCGGCGCCGCACGCTGCAGCGCCTGGGCTCGCTGGCGCTGCTGCTGGGCGCGCGCGACCTCGCCTTCGGTGCCGGCATCGTCGGCGTGCGCGTCTGGCCCGCCAACGACTACACGCGGGTCACGATCGAGTCGGACACCGCACTGGGCGCGCGCCATTTCGTCGCCGACAACCCGCCGCGGCTGGTGATCGACATCGACCAGCTGGAGCTGAGCAGCGCGCTGCGCGAGCTGGTGGGCAAGGTCAAGGCCGATGACCCCTTCATCGCCGGCGTGCGAATTGGCCAGAACCAGCCGCGCGTGGTGCGCCTGGTGGTCGACCTGAAGCAGCAGGTGAAGCCGCAGCAGCTGTCGCTGGCCCCGGTGGCGGCCTACCGGCACCGGCTGGTGTTCGACCTCTACCCCACCGAGCAGCGCGACCCGCTGCTGGACATGATCCTCGAGAAAGAGCAGGCGGAGGCGCAGGCCGCCCGCAGCGTCAACGACGCGCTGGGTGAATTCATCGGCCGCATCGACAAGCCGGGCATGCCCGCGCCGGCGCCACAGCCGCCGGTGGCGCAGGCGCCGGCTCCCGCACCGGTGCCGGCCGCCTCCGCGCCCCGCCCCGCCATCCCCGAGCCGGGCGCGGCGCCGCCGTCCACCACCGCAGCCCATCCGCCGGCCAGGCTGCCGCCGGACGAGCAGAAGCGCATCGACCGCCTGGTGGTCATCGCGCTCGACCCGGGCCACGGCGGCGAGGATCCGGGCGCCATCGGCCCCAGCGGCCTGCGCGAGAAGGACGTGGTGCTGGCCATCGCGCTGAAGCTGCGCGACCGCCTGAACAGCGTGTCCGGCATGCGGGCGATGCTGACGCGCGACGCCGACTTCTTCGTGCCGCTGCACGAACGCGTGCGCAAGGCGCGCCGGGTGCAGGCCGACCTCTTCGTCTCCATCCATGCGGATGCATTCATGACGCCGCAGGCGCGCGGCGCCTCGGTGTTCGCGCTGTCCGATTCCGGCGCCACCAGCGCCGCGGCGCGCTGGATCGCGCAGAAGGAGAACGCGGCCGACCTGGTGGGCGGGGCCGCGACGCCGGCGGTGAAGGACGCGCAGGTGCTGCGCGCCATGCTGGACATGAGCACCACCGCGCAGATCAAGGACAGCCTGAAGATCGGCCGCGAGGTGCTCGACCGCATCGGCAAGGTCGGCCACCTGCACAAGCGCCAGGTCGAGCAGGCCGGCTTCGCGGTGTTGAAGGCGCCAGACATCCCGAGCATCCTGGTCGAGACGGCTTTCATCTCGAACCCGGACGAAGAAGCCAAGCTGCGCGACGAGGATTACCAGACCAAGCTGGTGGAAGCCCTCTTCACCGGCATCCGGCGCTACTTCGCGCGCAATCCGCCGCTGGCGCGGCAGCGGGCGCTCTAACGCCGAACCTGGGCGTCCATCACGCCGCGGCCGGTACGGGCGTGTAGCCGGCCTCGCGGATGGCATCGGCCAGCGCCTGGGCATCGGCCTGCGCAGGCTCGATGCTGACGCGGCGCGTGCCCAGGTCCACCTGCACCTGCGCATCGCGGTCGGCATCTTTCACCGCGCGGGTGATCGCCGCCACGCAGTGGCCGCAGCTCATGTCGTCGACTTGGAACGTGATCATCGTCAATCTCCGGTTGGGGGTGATGGCCCACACTGTGGAGCTTCCCACCGTGGCAAGGTCAATCGCCGCCAGGCAGTATCCACAACGGCATCAGCGTTGATCGGCCGGCGGACTTGACCTTGCCAAGATTGGAAGGTGGATGCTTCGAACCCATGAACACCGCTATCACCTCCCTTGCCCCCCGCTCACCGCTGAAGCTGCAGGTGCTCGGCATGACCTGCGCGTCCTGCGTGATGCGCGTCGAGAAGAGCCTGAAGGCCGTGCCCGGCGTGCAGGACGCCAGCGTGAACCTCGCGACCGAACAGGCCACGGTGCAGGCCATGCCCGACGTACCGGCCGCCGCCTTGGTCGCGGCCATACAGAAGGCCGGGTACCAGGCCCATGTCGCGCCCCCCGCTGCGCCGGAGGCCGGGTCGGCCACCGCTGCGCTGCCCGGCTGGTGGCCGGTGGCGCTGGCCGCGCTGCTGACGCTGCCGCTGGTCGCGCCGATGCTGTTGCAGCTCTTCGGCGTGCACTGGATGCCTGGCGGCTGGCTGCAGTGGGCGCTGGCCACGCCGGTGCAGTTCGTGCTGGGCGCACGCTTCTACCGCGCGGGCTGGAAGGCGCTGCGTGCCAGGAGCGGCAACATGGACCTGCTGGTGGCGCTGGGCACTTCGGCCGCCTACGGCCTGTCGGTTTACCTGCTGCTGCGCCACCCGGCATCGCACGGCGCACCGCACCTGTACTTCGAGGCCTCGGCGGCGGTCATCACGCTGGTGCTGCTGGGCAAGTGGCTGGAGGCGCGGGCCAAGCGCCAGACCACCGACGCCATCCGCGCACTGAACGCGCTGCAGCCCGCCACGGCCCGCGTCCGTCGCGACGGCGTCGACACCGAAGTCCCGCTCGAGCAGCTGCGCGTCGGCGACCTGGTGGTGGTGCGTCCAGGCGACCGCGTGCCGGTGGATGGCACGGTGGTCGAAGGCCGCAGCCACGTCGACGAATCGCTGATCACCGGCGAGAGCCGGCCGGTCGCGAAGGACAAAGGCGATGCGGTGACCGGCGGCTCGGTGAATGCCGAGGGTGCGCTGCTGGTGCGCACCGGCGCCATCGGCGCCGAGACCACGCTGGCGCGCATCATCCGGCTCGTCGAATCCGCGCAGGCGGCAAAAGCGCCGATCCAGCGCATCGTCGACCGCGTCAGCGCGGTGTTCGTGCCGGTGGTGCTGGCCATCGCGCTGCTGACCTTCCTGGCCTGGGGCGTCACGTCGCGCGACTGGGAGACGGCGCTGATCAACGCCGTCGCGGTGCTGGTCATCGCCTGCCCCTGCGCGCTGGGCCTGGCGACGCCGGCGGCCGTCATGGCGGGCACCGGCGTGGCGGCGCGGCGCGGTATTTTGATCAAGGACGCCGAGGCGCTGGAGGTGGCGCATGCGGTGAACGTGGTCGCCTTCGACAAGACCGGCACGCTGACCGAGGGCCGGCCCGCCGTGGCCGCGGTGCTGCCCGCGCCCGGCGAATCGGCGGACGAGGTGCTGCGCCTGGCGGCCGCGCTGCAGCGCAGCAGCGCCCACCCTCTGGCCGTGGCGGTGCTGGACCGGGTGCGCACGCAGCGCATCAGCGTGCCCGAGTCGCGCGACGGCGCCGCCCTGCCCGGCCGCGGGGTGCAAGGCACGGTGCGCGGCCAGGTGCTGGCACTGGGCAGCACGCGGCTGCTGCGCGAACGCGGCCTGGCCGCCGGCGCGCTGGCGGCCGAGGCCGAGCGGCTGGAACGCGAGGGCCGCACCCTGTCGTGGCTGATGTCCGAAGTGAGCGGCCAGCCGAACGCGTGGAAGCTGCTGGGCCTGCTGGCCTTCGGCGACACCGTGAAGGCCAGCGCGCCCGAGGCCATCGCCCGCCTGCACGCGCTGGGCATCCGCACCGTGATGCTCACCGGCGACAACCGCGGCAGCGCCGAGGCGGTGGCGGCCGCGCTCGGCATCGACGACGTGCGCGCCGAGGTGCTGCCGGGCGACAAGGCGGCCGCGGTGCAGGCCCTGCGCGGCAGCGGTGCCGTCGTGGCCTTCGTCGGCGACGGGCTCAACGACGGGCCGGCGCTGGCCGCCGCGTCCTGCGGTTTCGCGATGGCCGGCGGTGCCGACGTGGCGACCGAGACCGCCGGCGTCACGCTGATGCGCGGCGACCTGCGCCTGGTGGCCGATTCGATCGACGTTTCGCGCCGCACCGTGGCCAAGATCAAGCAGAACCTGTGGTGGGCCTTCGGCTACAACGTGCTGGGCATTCCGCTGGCGGCGCTGGGCCTGCTGAGCCCGGTGATCGCCGGCGCGGCGATGGCCTTCAGCAGCGTCAGCGTGGTGGGCAACGCGCTGCTGCTGCGGCGCTGGCGCGGCGCCGCATCCGAGTGACGGGGAGCGTGCAATGAACTCGGCAATGAACATCGGCGAGGCGGCGAAGGCCTCCGGCGTGTCGGCGAAAATGATCCGGCACTACGAAAGCGTCGGGCTCTTTCCGCAGGCCAGCCGCACCGAAGCCGGCTACCGGCAGTACGGCGAGAAGGATGTCCACACGCTGCGCTTCATCCGCCAGTCGCGCGACCTCGGTTTCTCGATCGAGCAGATCCGCGAGCTGCTGAACCTGTGGCACGACCGCAAGCGGCCCAGCCGCCAGGTGAAGTCGCTGGCGCAGGCCCACATCCGCGAGCTGGAAGCCAAGCTGGCCGAGGTGGCGGCGATGAAGGCCACGCTCGAGCACCTGGTGCACTGCTGCCAGGGCGACGACCGGCCCGACTGCCCGATCATCGACACGCTGGCCGCCGCGAGCCCAACACCCGAAGTCAGCGGCCTGGCGCCACGCCGGCCCGCGGTGCCGAAGCCGGCAGCCGGCCGGCCACGGTCCGCTGGCTGAGCACCGGCGCGCCGGCGGCGGCGATGCCGACCGGCACCGCATCGGCGCAGCGTCCTACAGCCCGCCTTCGCGGCCACCGATGGCCGCGGCCAGGGGCGCTGCCTAGAGTCGGTCGCACGGGCCGGGTCAATCCGGCCGGCTCGACCATCGAAAGGACCTCAGCCATGCTCAAGTGGGCCATCATCTTCGGGATCATCTCGCTGATCGCCGGCGTCCTGGGTTTCGGCGGCGTTGCCGCTGGCGCCGCCGGTATCGCGAAGGTGCTCTTCGTGCTGTTCCTCATCGCCTTCGTGGTGGTGATGGCAATGTTCCTCATGGGCGCCAAGGCCATCAGGAAATGACGGCCCGGTGAGCTTGCCCGCCGACGCCTGGCAGCAGTGGCGTCACATCGCGCAGCACCCGTTGGGCTTCAGCCTTCAGGTGCTGCGCGCCTTCCGCGCGAACCAGGGCTTCCTGCTCGCGGGCGGGGTCGCGTACTACGCGCTGGTCTCGATCGTGCCGATGCTGATCCTCGCGGTCATCGCGTTGCATGCGGTGGTCGGCGAGGCGGCGCTGTTCGCGGCGCTGGAGCAGTACCTGGGCTGGGTGCTGCCAGGGCAGTCGCGCAGCATCACCGAGGAGTTGCGCGCCTTCCTGGCCCACCGCGAGACCGCGGGCTGGCTGCTGCTGGCGACGATGCTGTTCTTCAGCAGCCTGGCCTTCACCGCGCTGGAGAACGCGATGTCCATCGTGTTCCGCCACCGTGTGGCCATCCGGCGCCGGCACGCGCTGGTCTCGGCCGCGCTGCCTTACGCGTACATCATGTGTTTGGGGCTGGGCCTGCTGGTGGTCACCGTGGTGGCCACCGCGCTGCAGGCGGTGGGCCAGCGCGAACTGCACCTGCTGGGCCGCACGCTGGCGCTGGACGGGTTTTCGGGCGCGATGCTGTACCTGCTGGGCTTTGCCGGCGAGGTGCTGGTGATCGCGTCGATCTACCTCGTGATGCCGGTGGGGCCGCTGTCGTGGCGGCATGCGCTGGCGGGGGCCGTGGTGGCCAGCGTGTTGTGGGAGCTGTCGCGCCACGCCCTCGTGTGGTACTTCGCCACGCTGTCGCAGATCGGCCGCGTCTACGGTTCCTTCACCACCGCGATCGCGGTGCTGCTGAGCCTGGAGATCGCGGGCACGCTGCTGCTGCTGGGCGCGCAGGTCATCGCCGAGGCGGAGCGGGTGGAGCCCGATGCGCCGGCGCCGGCCGGCTCGAAGCGCTTCACGACGCCGCGCCGCACACCGCCTTGAGCCGGCCTCGAGCCCGCGCCCCGTGCGCCCGCCGCGCCCACAGGCCGCCGCGCCCGCGCGCCCATTCTTCGGCTCACGAGGCCAGCAGCATCTGCATCAGGTTGGGCACGCCATGGCCCTGGTGGTAGCGGTCGCGGCCGGTGTCGTTGCAGGTCTTCAGCAGCAGGGCCTTGACCTCGTCGGGCCGGCCGCGGAACTCGCGCCGCACGGAAAGAAAGGCCGCCAGCAGCCCCGAGACGTGGGGCGCGGCCATGCTGGTGCCGCTTTCGTCGAAATACAGCTCGCCGTCGGCGAAGTGGGCATTGGCCGAGCGGATGCGCTCGCCCGGCGCCACCACGTCGGGCTTGAGCCGGCCGTCCGCCGTGGGCCCGCGCGACGAGAACGACGAGATGCCGTACAGGTACGGCCGGCCGGCGTTGACCGAGCCGACCGCGATGCAGTCCTCCAGGTTGGCCGGGTCGCCGATGGACATCGGCGTCGAGATCTCGGCATCGCCGTCGGGCGTCTGCACGCGCAGCAGGCCTTCGTTGCCGCAGGCCACCACCGCCAGCACGCCGGCGCGCCACAGCCGCCGCAGTTCGGCGCAGATGGGCGAGAAGCCGCAGCCGTACACGGTGTGGTCGAAGGGTCCGCCCAGGCTGAGGTTGACGCCATGGATCGCCAGGCCGCCGGTGACGTTTTCGTTCTGCTCGGCGATGTGGTCCAGCGCCTTGATGATCCAGGCGTCTTCGCCCTGGCCCTGGTCGTTCAGCACCTTGTAGACGACCAGCTTCGCCCGCGGTGCGACGCCGCGCGGCCCGCCCGGCTGCCGTGAATCGCCGGCGATGATGCCGGCCACGTGCGTGCCGTGGCCGTGCGCGTCCTCGGCCGCATCCATCCGCCTGGGCCGGCCGCGCCTGGTGCAGTCCCACACCGCGTGGATCACGCTGGTGCCGGTGCCCGGATCGCTGAAGTGCGGGTGGCCGGCCTGCACGCCGGTGTCCAGCACGGCCCAGGTGATGCCCTCGCCGTCGGCGCTGAAGCTGTGGAAGGCGGCATCCGCCTTCAGCACGCGCAGCGACCGGTGGGTCAGCGCCGCCTTGCGCGCGCTCTGCCACACGGCGTAGACGCGCAGTTCGCGATGGCGCTGCGCCACGCGCTGCAGTTCCTCGGCCGTGAGGCGGGCGGCGACGAAGCGGCGCAGCGGGTCGATGCAGGCGGCGTCCTTGTCGTCGACCATGTCTTCCAGCAGCGCTGCCGCCTGCGCGATGCGGTGCTCCAGCTTCAGCACCGGCACCGCGGCCGGGTCGGCGGAATCCGTGCGCGGGGACCGGCCGCGTTCGGCCTCGGCCAGCGCCAGGCGCTCGCGCTGCTCCACCGCCTGCATCTGCGCCTCGGTCTCGTCGACCGCCTTCCAACCCGGCTCCAGCACCTCGATCAGCACCGGGTGGCGCTGGTCGGGCGGCGTGTCCAGCCGCTCGGCCACGTCGCGCGCCAGCACGAAGGGCGCCATCACGTCCATTCGCATCGCCGCGTGCACCGCCCGCCGAACGCCTGGGTGCGCCAGGTAGCCCACCGCCGAGTGCGGGTTGAACCCTCGACG
>Ga0196963_10001227_pt1 | contig 18275 bp, 20 predicted proteins | sample S1_5metaG_FD_148600 | JGI IMG/M metagenome (GOLD analysis project Ga0196963, IMG submission 148600) | Soil microbial communities from Anza Borrego desert, Southern California, United States - S1_5 | ecosystem: Environmental > Terrestrial > Soil > Desert | place: USA: California | collected... | reverse complement strand
GCCTCATCGCCCTCCCCCTCATCGCCGCCACCTTCATCGCCCCCTACGCCCTCGCGGACGGCCCCCGCGACGACGACCGCCGTTCCCGCAGCGAAGACTGCTGGGAGCGCAACCGCGACTGGCGCCACCGCGACAACGACTGGCGCGGCGACTGGCGCGACAAGGACCACGACCACCATGGCGGGCGCGGCGGCGGCACCATCGTCATCCGCCCCGAAATCGTCATCGGCCGCCCCAGCAAGCCCGACGTCGTCGTGATCGAGAAGCACTACCCCCGCCGCCGCGTCGAAGTCGCCCCCTACGAGATCGCCTTCAAGGCCTACCAGTCGCAGGACCGCATCATCGTGAACATCGAGGGCGCTAACCGCACCTCCGGCTTCGACATCAAGCTCACTTCGCCCGAAGAGGGCCTGATCGAGATGTGCAACCTCGCCCCCGCCGACAGCTGCGCCCAGATGATCACGCCCTTCTGCCTCACCGCGTCCATCAGCGCCTGCCGCCCCATGCACTGCGTGAAGGTCTGTGTCGCGGGCCGCACCTACACCGTGCCCGTGACCCAGTCGCAGAGCCTCTCGTAAACGCAGCTACTCTTCATGACAACGCCGCGGGGCCCGACCAGCCCGCGGCGTTTTCTCATTTCCTCCACTCCTCTACTCCTCCGCTCCCCCTCCACCTCCGCGTCCCCGCGTCTCCGCGAGAGATTCCTACCCTCCGCCATGGACTTCAAGGTCATCTCCATCGGCGCCCTCGCAAGCAACCCGCTCTGGAACGAGCGCTCCGCCGTGCGTACGGGCCACGCCACCACCACGCTGATCACCAGCGGCAAGCACAAGATCCTGGTCGACCCCGGCCTCCCCGAGCAGGCGCTGGCCGCGCGACTGAACGAGCGCACTGGCCTCAAGCCCAAGGACATCACCCACGTCTTCCTCACCAGCTTCCTGCCCGACACCCGGCGCGCCCTCCCGCTGTTCGATCACGCCACCTGGTGGATCGCCTCCGCGGAGCGCGAGTTCATCGGTGGCATCCTCGCCACCAACCTCAAGGAAATGCTCACGAGCGAGCAGGGCGGCGAGGGTGAGAAGTCCGCCGCGCGTTCCGACCCCGCCCTCCGCCAGCTCCTCGAGACCGACATCGCCATCCTCAAGCGCTGCTCCCCCGCGCCCGACCACCTGGCCGACCGCGTCGACCTCTTTCCCCTCCACGGCGTCACCCCCGGCCTCTCGGGCCTCATCCTCTCCGGCGAACGCTTCACCACCGTCATCTGCGGCGACGCCATCCCCACGCAGGAGCACCTTGAATCCGGCAAGCTCCTCCCCAGCCTCGCCGACGCCGAGAAAGCCCGCGCCAGCTTCGAAGAAGCCGTTGAGGTCGCCGACCTCCTCATCCCCGGGCGCGACAACCTGACGGTGAACCCCACGCGTCGCCCGTTCTGACCGTGCCACCGAGATGTCCTCATCTCGGTGCCCTCGCCCCAAAGGGGCGCTGAGTGTTGCCACCAGTAGAGCGAGTCTTCGAGCGCCACTGGTGGATCAGGGCGCAATCGCGCTCCCGCCCCGACGGGGCGGCGGAACTGCCTACTCACTGCTCCACCGTCCAACGCGCAACTCCCGCGCCCCCTCTTTTCCCGGACGTTCCCTCAACTCACCCCTGAATCCCGCCGATCCCGTGATCACACATCGGAGATCGGACATGCACCTCACCCTCACCGACGACCGCCGCCACCTGCCCCGCCGCCCCATCAAGGGCCACGCCATGGCCGTGTTCTCCACCGGCCCGACTACCACCAAGCTCGCCCGCGTCGAACTGATCGATGCCTCCTGGACCGGCATCGGCGTCAAAACCACCGACCCCATCGAGCTCGGCACCGCCGTGTCGCTCACCCCCGAAGACTCCATGTGGCCCCGCCAAACCGGCATCGTCATCCGCTGCGAGAAGCTCGACAACGGTGCCTACCACCTCGGCCTCGCGACCAGGCGCAAGCAGGCCGTGGCCTGAGCCGTTTCCTCTGCACTCCTCTTCGATCCTCTCCGTTCCTACCTGCGCGGGCGCTCCTCCCCCGTGATCAGCCGCGCCCCGCGCTCGAAGAAGAAGTACGACCACGCCCAGTCGATCATCACCATCAGCCGCGTCCTGAACGAAATCAGGAACGCGACGTGCACCAGCGCCCACAGCACCCACGCGACAAACCCCTTCACCACCCCAAACGGCAGCGCGGCCACCGCCCGCGCCCGCCCGATCGTCGCCAGCGTGCCCTTGTCGCGGTAAACGAACCGTGCCACCGAGATGTCCTCGTCTCGGCGCCCCTTCGCACGCCGCGCCAGCAGCCGCCCCACAAACCGCCCCATCTGCATCGCCGCGGGCGCGATCCCCGGCACCCACTCACCCTTCGCGTCCTTCACGGCCGCGAGGTCCCCAAGCACGAACACCTCCGGCCGCCCCTTCACCGATAGGTCCGGCTCCACCACGACGCGCCCGCTGCGGTCCACCTCGCCGAGCATCCGCCCCAGCGGCGAGGCCGACACCCCCGCCGCCCACACCACATTCCGCGCCGCGATGCGCTCGTGCCAACGAGATGTCTTCATCTCGGTGTCTTCGCGTTCGCCAGCTGCTGAACGCTCAATCTCCACCCCACCCCCATCCATCCCCACGACCCGCCACCCCAGCCGCACCTCGACACCCAGCTCCTCCAGATCTCGCAGCGCCCGGCGCGACAGCGCATCCGGGAACGCCGGCAGCACCCGCTCCCCCGCCTCCACCAGCACCACCCGTGCGCTCTTGGTGTCGATCGCGCGGAAGTCCCGCGGGATGATCGTGCGCGCGATCTCGACCATCGCTCCCGCCAGCTCCACCCCCGTCGGCCCCGCGCCCACGATCACGAACGTCAGCTCCGCCCGCCGCTTCTCCGCGTCCTGCTCGCGCTCCGCCTCTTCGAATGCCAGCAGGAACCGCCGCCGGATCGTCACCGCGTCGTCGATCGTCTTCAGCCCCGGAGCCCGCTCCGCCCACTCCTCGTGCCCGAAGTACGAGTGCGTCGCCCCCGCGGCCACCACGAGGTAGTCATACTCCACCTCACCCCCATCGATCAGCACGCGCCGCCGGTCAAGGTCAAAGCCGCGCACGTCCGCCAGCAGCACGCCCGCGTTCTTCCAGCGCGACAGCACCTTGCGAATGGGCGCCGCGATCTGCGCCGGCGACAACGCCGCCGTCGCCACCTGGTACAGCAGCGGCTGAAACAGGTGGTGGTTCCGCCGATCAATCACCGTCACCCGCACGCCCGCGCGGGCCAGCACCTTCGCGCACGACAACCCCGCGAACCCACCCCCGATGACCACCACATGCGGCGCGTCTGCCTTCATGTTCACTTTTCACTCTGCCTGTCCACGCCCGTCTTCTCGCTCACCGGGCTGAACACATCCATCACCACCGAGTCCTCAATCGCCTCCGCACCGTGCTCCACTCCGCCGGGCAGGTGCAGCACCTCGCCCGCGCGCACCACGCGCTCGCTGCCCGCCAGCGTGAACCGCAGCGCCCCCGAGATCACGCACACCATCTGCTCGTTGCTGTGCGAATGCGGCGGCACCACGAACCCGCGCTCCAGCGTCACATGCGAGATCATCACGTTCGCGCCGACCACCCGCCGGCGCGTGATCCTCTCCATCGGCCGGTCCACCGCCAGCTCGCTCCACCGGTACACCGTCGCGGTCATGCTCAGCACTCCTGATTCAAGCCAAGCCTTTTGCTACACACTCAAACACGCGGCCTCAAGTCCGCATCAACCACAGCCCCAGCATCAGGCACGTCAACCCGCCAGTCAACGCACTCACGACCACCCGCCCGTACCACCCGCGCTCCTCCAGTGCCCGTCGGTTCGCCGCCCACACCCACAGCGCCCCAAGCGGCAAAGCCAGCACCAGCAGCGCCCCGTACATCCGCGCCGTCAGCAGCGTGGGCTTGGCCACCGTCATCGACACCCACCATCCGATCAGCAGCAGGCATAACCCGCACAAGCACAAGTACGACATCGGCACCGTTGGGAACAGCCGCGCAGTCTCTCGCGGCCTTCCCCGCAGCCGCTTCACCGCGAGCGACTTCCCGCAACCCGGGCATTCCTCACCCTCAACACCGCGCACATCCGTCCCGCAATGAATGCACCACAGCCGGTGCGACGGACGCGTGCCCTCCGCGTCCCTGTTGAGGTCGTCGGTCCCCGGGCGCGGGATCACATACCCGCACTCCGGGCACAGCGGCTCGGTGATGTTCCTCAGGTTGTAACCGCACCGCTCGCACGTGAGGTCGTGGCGCGCGAGGAACTCCCGCAGCATCGGCGTCGAGTTCGCGGGCTTCTCCTCCACTCCTCTACTCCTCTACTCCTCCGCTCAGCGCTCCCCGCAGCTTCCCCGCCAACTCCACCCGCTCCCCCTCACCCATGCTCCCGCGCAGCTGCTCCGCCGTCCACCCCCACACCGTCGCCCGCGGCGTCGGGTCGTCCGCATGCCGCGGCACCACGTGCCAGTGCACGTGCGGCGCCACGTTCCCCAGGCACTCATAGTTGATCCGCACCGGCCCGAACACCGAGCGCACCGCCGCGGCCACCCGCGCGACCTCGCCAAACACCCGCTCCTGCCGCGCAACGCTCAGCTCCGCCAGATGTTCACAATGTTCCCGCAGCACCAGCGTGCACCACCCCCGCGCGCCCTGGTTGTCCCCCAGAATCACCACCGTCTCCGCGAGTTCGCCCACCACCTGCGGATGCTCCCCGCGCCCCACCCGCCCCACCACCTCGCACAGCGGACAACCCATGCGCTCTGCTCCTGAACTTGAGTCCCCACACGGAACGCTCCGCTCCCGAACCCGCGCAGCGGGTGCCCAAAAATAGCCCAGGGTGAAGCGAGTCCGCGAGCGCAACCCTGGGTTGCCGTCGCCGGCCCCCCGAACCCGCGCAGCGGGTGACTCTTCCTCATCCAACCCGCATCCGACCAAATGAAAAAGGCCCGGCTCGACGCCGGGCCTTCTGCTTCAACTCAACACGCTCTCACCGCCGCCGACGCAGCGCCAGTCCCGCCACACCCAGCAGTGCCACCGACGCCGGGGCCGGGACAACCGTGTACTCCACGTTCAGCACCGGCTGCAGGAGCTCATTGTCGGAGAACTCGCGAGACGCGAACCGCTTGGCCGTGCCGTTCACGGCGTCGCCGATCAGCATCCAGCCGAAGTTGCTCGAAGGGTCGTTCAGCCAGCCCTGCACGTCGGCCACCATCGCCACCGAGCTGGACCACGTGTACGCGCCCGAAGAGCCCACGCTCTTGCTCGAGCTCGCGCCCGCGACGAAGTCGCCGCCCGCGCTGCCCCAGCCCGCGATCCCGAACTCCGCGTGCGTCCACGTCGCCTCGCCGGGCTGCGCCGGCGCGCCCTGGCCGCTGCCGGCGCTGGCGCCCTCGCCCCAACCGGTCGTCACGCGGTGCAGCCCGATGTTGATCGCCCCACCGGCGGTCTGCACCATGTTCAGCGTCACGCTCGCACCGGTGATGGTCGCGTTCGCGGGGATGCTGGACAGGTCGAACGAAATCAGCGCCCGGCGCGTGCCGCCCTGCAGCGTGTTGCCCACGAACAGGCCCGTGCCCGAGCCGTTGCTGTGAGTGGGCAGCTCTGAAAAGATCGAGTTGTCGTGGTTCGCCGAAAGCGCCGCCGTGTCCGCCAGGGCCGACGCCGCCAGCCCAGCCGACACCACCGCCGCCAATGCACAGATCTTCATGGTCTCTCTCCTCCGGTCCATCAGCCTACCACGCCCGGGCGGAACGCCAAGCCCGATCAGCAGGCCCATTCGCTGAAAGGTAGGCGTCGGGTGCGGTCAGACGCTACAGACCCACCCGCCGCCGGACCAGAAGACCCGTTATCAGACGCGCCGCCGCCGGCGTGCCGCCAGGGCAAGGCCACCCGCCAGCACCGCCCCCACACCCGGCGAGGGGACTGTGTAGTTCACGATCAGCGTTGGGCGGGCCGACACATTGCTCGCCTCCCCCGAGGAGATCCGCTTGGCGATGCTGGTCAGGAACTCGAAGTGGCTGGTCATCATCCAGCCGTAGTTCGGCTGGTTCCCGTTCACCCACGCCTGCACATCGGCGACCATCCCCGCACCCGTGAAGGTGTAGTTGCCGATGCCCCCGATCATGGCCGTGCCGCGGATGTCCGGCGAGAAGTCCCCCCCCGGCGTGGCCCACGCGCTGCTCGCGTCGCCGAAGAACCGGTAGTTCCACGTCGCGTCCCCCGCCGCGGCGTTGGTCCCCGTCCCCTGCCCGCCCGCGTTGCTCGCCCCCTCGCCCCAATCCGCCAGCATGCGGTACAGGTCGAACTGGTAGGTGCCCGCGATGGTCTTGGTCACCTGAATCCGCAGCGTGGCGCTGGTGATTGTCGCACCCGCCGGGATGCTCGAGAGGTTGAAGTGCAGCAGAGACCGCCGCCGGTACGCGTTCCCAAGCTCGTTCTGCTGGGCGATACCCCCCGCGAACAGGTCACCCTGCCCGCTGCTCAGGTCCGGCAGCCCCAGCATCTCGAACAGCGTGTTGTCCTTGTCCGGCGTCAGCGAGGCCGTCTGGGCCTGCGCAGCTGCACCCGCGAGCATCGACAATGCCACCAAACCCAGCGCACGCATTCTGGTGTCGGTCACGGATCTCTCCCGATCGTTAGCCCACGAGGGTTGGGCTTCGAAAGGACGCTCTCAATCGAAAACTAACACAGCCGTTACCCGCGGCCACCAAACCACCGGATTTCCCGGACTTCCCCCCGGGCCCTGCCACCCTCCAGAAGCGCAAACCCCGAATTCCCAACCACCACCCGACCACGCCTGTTACACTGCCCCTGAGGGCCGAGACACCAAGGGCCGACGCATGGACTGGCGCTTCTGGAAGCACCGCGGCAGCATGGACGAGGGCGCGAGGGCCCGCCTCGAACACTCCATCTGGCTCACCGACGCGATCGAGTCCGGGCGCGAGTACCCCCGCATCCCCACCCGCCCCGTCGTCACCGGCGGCTTCTCCCGCCTCCTTGTACGCCGCAACGGTCCCGACCTCGCCCGCCGCTGGTGGGACGCCGCCCTCTCCCGCGTCAACGACTGACCCACTCGGCACGTCAGCGGGGGACCCAGCCCGATACCCTGTCATCCCCATGACCGACACGACCGACACCGCCGCCGCCGGACCTGTCACCGCCCCCCTGTCCAAGGGCTGGACCCGCCAGATGGTCCTCATCGCCCTCGCCATGCTGGCGCTGGGCCTGTGGGGTCTCTACGACGCCACCATCAAGTACCCCGAGCGCGGCAGCCAAGCCGCGGAGTTCCTCGAGTACCAATACCTCCAGACGCTGGAGACCAACCGCACCCTTCTCACGGGCGAGGCGAGCATCGCCGACCCCAAGGCGCGCCTGCAGCAGCTCCAGGCCAAGCACCGCGAGGCCGACCTGGGCCCCGGCCCCGAGCGCGACCTCATGCTCTGGCTCGAGCAGCTCAGCCTCATCGGCAAGCTCGACCCCGCGAACACCACCATCCCCCGCACCGACTTCCGCACCGACGAGAACAAGGCGCCGATAGCGGTGAAGGCCTCGCCGCAGGACCGCCTGACGTTCCTCCGCAACCGCTGGACCACCGCCACCGGCACCCGCAGCGCTTCCCCCCTGAGCACCTTCGACATCCCCTTCCAGTGGATCATCCTTGTCGTGGGCGTCGGCTTCGCGGTCTACCTCTTCGGCCTTGTCGCGATCGCTAAATCCAAGAAGTACTCGTGGGACGCCGCCCAGCACCGTCTGACGCTGCCCAACGGCGCCACCCTCGTCCCCGCCGACATCGAGGAGTTCGACAAGCGCAAGTGGCACCGGCTGTACATCACCCTGAAAGTCCGCGACTCGCACCCCCAACTAGCAGGTCAGCGGATCACCATCGACCTCAAGCGGTATGAGGCCGTGGAGCCCTGGGTACTGGAGATGGAGAAGATCGCCTTCCCCGAGAACCAGGCCGAGCCCCAGGAGCCCGCACCGACCTCGCCCACCTCCGCCGAGACCTGATGCCCGACATCAACCCAGCCTGGATCGCCGCGACCCTTGTGATCATCGCCTCCTGGGTGGGCGTCGTGCTGACACTCATCACACTGCCTGGCCTGTGGCTCGCCGTCATCGCCGGCGCCGCCGCGGCCTTCTGGGACTCCACCTTCCTCTCCTGGTGGTACGTGGGCGCCGCCCTCGCCGTCGCCATCATCGCCGAAGTACTCGAGTTCATGGCCGGGGCCATGGGCGCCCGCAAGGGCGGCAGCAGCAAGAAGGGAGCGGTGGGGGCCCTCATCGGCTCCATCGTGGGCGCGATCGCCGGCTCCCCCATCATCTTCCCCATCGGCACCATCGTCGGGGCCGTCCTCGGCGCGGCCGTGGGAACCATGATCATCGAACGCGGCTCGCAGGGAAAGACCTGGGCCGAAACGACCCGCGCCGGCAAGGGCGCGGCCATGGGCCGCCTCGCCGCCACGCTCATCAAAACCGTCCTTGCGGGCGTCATCGCCATCATCCTCACCATCGGCGTGCTCATCTGACCGGCCCGGACCTGATCGCCCGCTCACCGACAGGCGGCCCACAGCCCTCCCCACACCGGCTGTGAAGGTTTCCCAAAGCTGGATCAATCCAGCCGGACCCTCCCACGCGAACTCAACAAGGCAGTATGCTGGGGTACCCGGTGCCCGACACGGCCCCGGAGGTTCGCGTGGGCCTAAGACCACGCCGCGTCTCTGGAAGAGCCGCGCAGCCACCGAAGGAGCGACATGCCCAAAGGCGCACAGGCCGAGCCCCCCAAGGTTCAGCCACTCCCACCAGCGTCCGGGACCAAGGCCCCGATCAGCTCGCCCGCCCACATCAACGGCGAGCACACCGCGAGGGCCGCGTCGAAGCCGCAGCAGCCCGATACGGGCGTCAAGACGTTCGTGCTCGACACCAACGTCCTCCTGCACAACCCCGACGCCCTCTTCGTCTTCAAAGAGCACCACATCGTCGTGCCCTTCGCCGTGATCGAAGAGCTCGACAAGATGAAGCGCAAGGACGACGACCTCGGTCGCAACTCGCGCGCCTGCATCCGCCACCTCGACCGCCTCCGCGCCATCGGCCACCTCGACGAGGGCGTCAACTGGGGCGAGCTCGGCCCCATCGCCGGCACCGCATTCTCCACCGGCGAGAACGGCCAGACCGGCACCATCCGCATCGATGTCACCGACCACGCCCGCCCCGTCTCCATCAGCGAGGATTCCCCCGACAACCGCATCATCGCCGTCGCGTACGCCCTCCAGGAAGCCGGCACCCGCGGCGTCGTCTTCGTCACCAAGGACCTCGCCTGCCGCATCAAGGCCGACGCCCTTGGCCTCCGCACCGAGGACTTCACCAACCAGAAGGTCGACGCCGACCGCCTCTACACCGGCTACCTCACCGCCAGCGTCGAGGGCGCGCTCATCGACGAGCTCTACCACGACCGCCTGCTCGCGGTGGACCGCCTCACCGACGCCCTCAAAGAGACCACCGACGAGGGCGAGGTCTACGAAAACACCCTCGAGCCCAACCAGTACGTTGTGCTCAAGGACAAGGACGACGAGAACCACACCGGCCTGGGCCGCCGCCTCGCCGACACCGACCACGTCATCCCCGTCACCGGCCCGCGCAAGCCGGTCTTCGGCATCATGGCCCGCAACGTGCAGCAGACCATGGCCATGGACGCCCTGCTCGACGAGGAGATCAAGCTCATTACCCTGCTCGGCGGCGCCGGCACCGGCAAAACCCTGCTCGCCCTCGCCGCCGGCATGGCCAAGGTCTTCAACGAGGAACGCTACGAAAAGCTGCTCGTCGCCCGCCCCATCATGCCCCTGGGCCGCGACATCGGCTACCTCCCCGGCGACAAGGACGAGAAGCTCACCGCGTGGATGCAGCCCATCTTCGACAACCTCTCGTACCTCCTCTCCACCCGCGGCAGCGGCACCCAGTCCGCCGAGTCCCACTCCATCGAGCAGCGCATCGGCAAGCTCATGGCCGACGGCAAGCTCGTCCTCGAGCCCCTCACCTACATCCGCGGCCGCAGCATCCCCCACCAGTTCATGATCGTCGACGAGGCACAGAACCTCACCCCCCACGAGGTCAAAACCATCGCCTCGCGCGTCGGCGAGGGCACCAAGCTCATCCTGACCGGCGACATCGGCCAGATCGACAACCCCTACCTCGACTCGTCCAGCAACGGCCTGGCCTACGCCATCGAGAAAATGAAGGGTGTCCGCCTCTTCGCCCACGTCACCCTCGCCAAGAGCGAACGCAGCGAGCTCGCCAGCCTCGCCGCGAGCCGCTTGTAAGAACCGCGACCGTTAGGGAGCGACTCGACCGCGCTTCGCGGTCGACCTCTCCATCCTTTGTCCCCGACACTCTCACCCGAACCGTGCCACTGAGATGTCCTCATCTCGGTGGTTCTCACGCGCCTGCACCAACTCCGCTAAACTCCCGCATGGTCGCGTACGAAACACGCCTCCAGAGCGACCCGAGGTGGGCTTTGAGCGAGGGCAGCCGTCACTTCGAGGAACGCTCCGCCGTGCAGGACACCCTGCACCGCATCACCCGCCGCCTCTCCGAGCTCAACATCCCCTATGCCGTGTCGGGTGCCATGGCCCTCTTCCACCACGGCCTGCGCCGCTTCACCGAAGACATCGACCTCCTCGTCACTCGTGACGCCCTCACGTCGATCCACGAGCAGCTCAGCGGGCTCGGTTACCTGCCCTCCACCCCCGGCGGCAAGAACCTCCGCGACACCCGCACTGGTGTCCGCATCGACTTCATCATCACCGGCGACTTCCCGGGCGACGGCAAGCCCAAGCCCGTCGCCTTCCCCGACCCCACGCCCGTTTCTCTCGAGTCTGACGGCGTCCGCTACCTCAACCTCGCGACGCTGATCGAGCTCAAGCTCGCCTCGGGGATGACCAACCCCGCACGCCTCCGCGATCTGTCCGACGTGCTCGAGCTCATCCGCATCCTCAAGATCCCGCCGACCTTCGCCGACGCGAACCTGAACCCGTTCGTCCGCGAGAAGTTCCACGAGCTCGCCGCCATTGCCGCGACCACGCCCGACGAGTAGCGCCCGACGGGAAGCACACCGCCCGCTCAGTGCAGCCCGGACCCCCCCGGCGACAGCTTCGCATCATCCACATCATCCGGCGCCACGTTCCTGATCTCCCCGTAGCTTGGGCTCCGCGGCCGCCCGCGCATCGACTCCTGCCCCGAGCGGTACGCCACCACCGCCACCGCGACCACCGCCGCCGCGCCCACGCCCGCCCACACCCCGCGCTTGACCAGCGTCAGCGTGTGCTGGTGCTTGACGCCCTGCATGAACGCCGCGGGAGGCTCCACCGGCACGCTGGAGCCCAGCGAGCGCCCGAACGCGTCCAGCCGGTCTGTGAGGTCAAGGTCAGTGTTCATGTGTGGACCTCCCGCGTGGGGTTCGTATCGCTCGATGGCCGCGTGCCTGCGCACTGGGGCAAGCCGCCGCTGGCAGCAGTGGGGGAGCTTGAAGGCCTGGCCGTCGGTGTGTTCATCGCCTTGCTCTGCGCCGGTGCCTGGGCCGCCGGCGGCTCACGCAGCACCTTCAACGCCTTCGCGTACCGCGTCGCGACCGTGCTGCGGTTCTCGTTCAGACTGATCGCCATCTGATCAAACGTCAGCCCCGCGGCGTGCTTCAGCAGCACCACCTCCCGCAGGTTGTCCGGCAGCCGGTTCAGCGCCTCCGTCAGGTCCGCGAACACGTCGGGCGCCGGCGTGGGCTGCGATCCCGCGCCGCGCGTGCCGTGCCGCGCCGGCGCCGTCGCCACCGCCTCCCGGGCGTCCCGCCGGTCGATCCCCCGCCGGTAGTTCAAACACTCGTTCCTCACCCCCCGCGCCAGCCATGCCGCCACGTCCTCCACCTTCGACACCTGCCCGCGCTCCGACCCCACCACGCGGCACATCACCGTCTGCACCACGTCCATCGCCGCGGCCTCCCCCCCGTACGACCGCAGCATCGCCCGCGCCAGCGCCACCAGCCTCGGCCCCACCTGCGCCCACAGCATCCGCGCCGCGGCGTCGTCGCCGCGTGCGGTCCGCACGAGCAGGGCATGGTCCACCGGCTGGTACATCACTCCGTCTTCGCTTGCGGGCCCTCCGCCTTGGTTCCCTGTGATTCTTGCACGCCTTCCGACTGCTCGGGCTCGGCGATCTTCTTGAGGCGCCTCTCCAGCTTGTTGAGCGTCTTCTCCAAGTTCGCGACCGTCTTCTGCGCCCGCCCCACCGAGGGCGTCATTTGGCAGGCGATCAGGCCGTGCTGGAGCTCCATGAGCTGCTCTTCGAGCTCACTCAGGCGGACCTGCGGCAGCTCGCCCGCCCACGCCCTGTCGATTTCGTGGTAGTACCGCTCGGCCCGCGCCAGGTCGCGCTCAAACTGCTCGCGCGTCATCCCCGCGACGAACCACTCCGACGCCCCCATCCCCATCTCCCGCATCAGCCGCGAATAGTCCAACCCCGGCTCCGCCGAGCGGCACTTCTCCAGCAGCCACGCGACGGTGATCTCGCGCTCCTTGCGGATCGACGCCCGCGTGTGGCACAAGTCCTCACGCGGGATGCCCTCAAACACCCTCAGCAGCATCCGCGCCTGCGCGGGCGTGAACGCGTGATGGTCCAGCAGCTCGTTGGTGAGCGTCACCCCGCGCTGCATGATCGCGATCCCAACCAGCGATGAGATCAGCACCGGCCCCTCGCTCGCATGCTGCCCCAGCCGCACCATCGCCCGCACCCGCTCGATCGCCGCGATCGCGCTCCCATCCTCCATGCACCGGCGCGCATCCGCGGCCAGCACGCGGCAGCTCATCCGCGTCCACCCCAGGTGCGGCAGCAGCATCCCCCACCCCGCCGACCAGCCAAACCCCCAGTCGCAGTGCTCGATGCTCGCGGCCTTCAGCAGCGAATCCACGTACCCGCTGTGCTCGCTCAGCGCCGCCCGCAGTTCCGGCTGGATCTTCTTGTCCGGCTCGGGCACATTCGCCGCCAGCTCGTTGAGCCGCACGAACTCCTTCCGCGTGGGCATGTCCCACGCTTCGAAGTACGCCAGCGCCGCGTTGCTCCCCCCACCCGCCCCCCGCGGCGGCCGGATCGAATGCTCATCCTTGAACACCATCGACGGCTTGTAGTTCTCCCACCCCGGCTGATCCTGCGCCGATGCACGCGAAGAGGCCGCACCGTGTGCAGCGAGCGCGGCCAGAGCACAGGCAAGCACCCGCCTCACTGCGCCGCCCCCTTCGTCTCTTCGACCACCGCCCGCAGCTTCACGCTCACCCTGTCGATCTGCCGCAGCGAGCGGTCCATCGAGCGCCGGGTCTGGCTGAACGCGCCACCCGCCACATAAGCGACGATCCCAAACTGAAGCTCCCGCGCCTCCGTCTCCAGCTCATCCAGCGCTACCGCGCTGTTGGGCTTCGACCACGCGCCTTTCAACGCATCAAAGTACTTCTCGGCCCGCTGAATCTCCCGCTCGATCTTCTGCTCATTGAACGACAGCAGGTACAGCCGCGGGAAGTGCATGCCAGTGCCGTCGCCGCGGAGGGAGCTGATCTCGTTGAGCAGCCGGATGAACCGGCGCGTCGTGTCCGGTCCCGACCAGTCCTTGCGGAACGTGTCCATCGTGATCTTCCGCTCCAGGTCGATCGCCGAGTACGCGTGCCACGGGTCGTCGCGGTTCACCTTCTTGAGCTCGTTCAGGATCAGCCGCGCCGCCGCGGGCGTGATGAGGTCCGACTTCGCCAGCTCCTCAGTCAGGTTCATCGCCGTCCCCGTGACCGCCGCCCCTACCAGCGCCGAGATCAGGTACTTGTCGGTGGAAACGTGGTGCGCCATCCGCAGCATCGCCACGACCCGCTCCGCGCAGGCCACGCTGTTGCCGTCCTCGGCGCAGCGTCGCGCATCCATTGCCAACGCCCGCGTCGACGCCCGCATGAACCCCAGGTGCGGCAGCAGCGCCGTGTACCCCTTGTCGTGCCGCGCTCCCCAGTCGCACTCCTCCATCGCCGAGGCCTGCATGACCGCTTCGATGTAATCGCGCCGGCGTGACAGCTCCTCGCGCTGCTCCTTGCTCAGAACCTTCTGCCCCTTTGACAACCCGCCTGTCATGAGCTCGCCGAACCGCTTGCGGTCCTGCTCCGTCTGCACGATGTCCCACGCCTTCCAGTACGCCCACGCCGCGTTGTTTGCGTCCTTGGGCGGCCGCGGCGCGTCCTCAAACTCCAGCACATGCGACGGACGCACGGTCTGCCCGACCGCCGGGACGGTCAGCAGCAGGCACAGGCTCATGATCAGTGGGCGCATCATGGGGTCGTCTTCAGGGCCTCCCAGAACGGCAGGCTACTCCAAAGACACCGCCGCGAGGCCCCCATACGGCCCTCAGTTCGCCCCGAAAAACAAGCCCTCACCCGCTCAGGCGGCCGCCCGGTGCCGGTGGATCAGCTCCGCCACCCTCGTCAGCCACCGCTCGGGGTTCACGCAGAACTCGCTCTTGTCCACGAACCCGTCCGCACCCGCCGCCAGCGCCGCCTCGCGGTGCTGCGGGTCGTTGGCCGCGCTCACGATCAGGAACGGCACGTGGAACCCGCACCGCTCCCGCAGCGCCTTGATCAGTTCAGTCCCGGGCATCCCCGGAAGATTGAGGTCCGCCAGCACCGCGTCCGGACGCGGGCGCGCCGCCGACGGCGACGACACCCACTCCAGCGCCTCCTCGGCGCTCCGCACCATCACCGGCTTGAGGTCCTTGGCCTTGGAGAACAGGAATGACAGCAGGCGCGACGCCAGCGGATCATCCTCGACGATCATCACCGTCTTCGCCGCCGGCGCCGAGGCCACGGTCGCAGCGACGCCCGTGCTCGCCAGGTCACGCGTGCACACCCGGTTCCGCCCCGCCTTCTTGGCCGCGTACAGCGCCTGGTCCGCCGCGTGCACCAGCTGCTCCGCCGACTGCACCTGCTGGGCGCACCCCGCGTCCACCGCCGCCACGCCTACCGAGATCGTGATCGGCAGGATGAGCCCGACGCCCCGCTCCTGCAGGTCAAACTCCTCGTCACCCACCACCGCGCGGCAGGCCTCGCCCACCTGCGCCGCCTCCTCCAGCGACATGCCCGGGAGGACAATCGCGAACTCCTCGCCGCCATACCGGCACACTGCGCCGATCGTCGGCGCGGTCGCCCGCAGGCGGTCCGCGAGCTCCATCAGCACCGCGTCACCGGTCTGGTGGCCGTGCGTGTCGTTGACGTCCTTGAACCGGTCCGCGTCGATGAACACGAGCCCCAGCGGCGATCCCGCCGACTTCGCCCGCTCAAACTGCACCCGCACCACGCGGTCAAAGTGCGCCCGGTTGAACGCGCCCGTCAGCCCGTCGGTCATGGTCTGCCGTGCCAGCTCGTCGTTGTTCCGCCGCAGCTGCACCGCCTCCGCCTGCACCGCCTCCTGCACCACCGACATCTGCTCGTGCGCCTGCGTCAAAATGGTCGTCAGGTCCGGAGAAGACCCCGTCTTGATCTCCAGCAGCTTCGACAGCTCCGCCGCCCCGCTCGCCGCCCGCTCCAGGATGGCCCGCGCAGGCTGCGGATCAATCCCGAACCACTCGCGGCAACGGGCGAGGTACTGCGCCAGCCGCACTTTGGGCTCCGCCAGCGTCAGCGCCGCCGCCGCCAGCCCGCCCGCGTGCACGCACTTCACCAGCCCCTCGTACCGCGGGTGCGACTTCGCCGGGGTGTGGTGGTTCGCGATGCACTCGACGAGCTGCCCCGGCAGCCGCCACTTCTCCCCGAGCTGCTTGCCCACCCCCTGGTGGTCAAACCCAAGCTCCGCCTGCTCCACCGGCAGCGCGTCGTCATGGTCCGGCGCCGCCACGATCACCTCGCGGTACTCCGCCCGGATTGCCGCGAAGCACGCCAGCAAGCCGACGTCCTGCAGCAACGCCCCGATGAACGCCTCCTCCGGATCGCAGCAGCGCGCCGAGATCGCCACCGCCCGCGCCGCGGCCGCGGAATACACCGCCCGCCGCCAGTACGCCTCCATCGAGAAGTGCTCGCCCACCCCCGCCGTCTTCGTCGTCTCCACCAGGCTGAAGCCCAGCACGATCGCCTTGACGGTGTTCAAGCCCAGCATGCCCATCGCGCGAGTGATCGAAGGGCACGGCGTGGTCAGGCCGTAATAGCTCGAGTTCACCGTCTTGAGCACCTTCACCGCCAGCGCCGGGTCCGCCTGCACCGTCTGCGCGATCTTCGTCAGCGACACATTCGGGTCGCGCGTCAGCTCCAGCACCTTCACCGCCACGCCCGGCAGCGACGGAAGGTTCGGACAGTTCAGCACTCGTTCGAGCAACGCGGCATTCATGGTCGTTCTTCGCTCTCTGGGCGCACACCAACCGATCTGCTGCGCCGAAAACACCCCCTGAGCGCTTCCAGCCGCTGACTCTTCATCGGCGCACCGAAAGGGGTGAATGAGCCCACATCGTCCCCAAACCGGGGAAAAAGATCGGAAACCCACGTCCGCCTGCAGTTACACGCCCGACGCCGTACGCCGTTTGAGTGCCGGGATGAATCCCCTTGCAGTGAATGGAACTTTGCCCCCCCGCGCTGCATCCCTAGGGGGTCAGCACGCGAAGCCCTTTGTGTTCGAGGGGCTCGCACAGGAAGGAGCGGGTTCTATGAAGCGTCAGCACGAAAAGATCACGCCCGACCGTCTCATCGACGCCTCCATCGCCGTCCTCCGCGCCGTCGCGGAAGTCTCCGAGGAGCTCGGCGGCGCCCCCATCTACGCCCCCGACCTCATGGGCTCTGCACTCCAGCCCTCCTACCTGGCCGAGTTCACCAGGTTCGAGATCGAAGAGGCCACCGCCTTCCTCGAGCGCATGGACATGCTGCCCCGCGCCAAGAAGAAGGCGTAACCACACGCCGTGACACGGACGTCACACGGCCGCTCGGCCGGTTTGGGCCTCACGTGTCCAGATCGGCCGAGCCCACTTTGTACGCCGTCGGCAGCGCCAGCACGACCCACAAAATGTCGAAGAAGTCGAACATGTGCGGGTACCACACGTCCACCGGCGCATCCGCCAACCCCATCTTCTGCAGGATCATCAGCCCCGCGAAGTACTTGCCCGCCGCGATCGCCGCCAGGGCGATGATGCACGCGAACAGCCCGCTCGTCGCCCCCGCATAGCCGCGGGCGCCCATCGCGCAGCCCGCCCCCGCCAGCCCGCCAATCGCCCACGCCACGTACCCCACCTCCAGCTGGGCGTAGTACGCAATCGCGGTCCAGATGCCGCACCCCAGCGCCCCGCCGATCAGCCCGCCGATCACCGCGAAGATCGCATAACTGCCCACCTCCGCCGCGTCGGCTGCCGCCCCTTCCTTCCGCTTTTTGGCCTTCTCCACCTTCAGCGTCAGGCGCTTGCCGCTCTGGGTGTTGAACCCACACCCGATGCAGATCACCGCCGACGAGGTCATCCCCCGCCCGCACTCCGGGCACACCTTGGTCCCCGGCGTCTCCGCGGTCTTCGACGCCCCGCCCATGTCCAGCAGGAAGCTGTTGTCGTTGAGGTCCACCTTCGCCGCCGCGGCCTTCTCGGCCAGCGTCGGTGCCGGTGCCGGCGGCGGTGCCTTCTGCACCTGCTTGGTGTGCTTCACCTTGTCAAAGCACTCCTGGCACATATACCGCCCCTGCTGGTCCTTCACGCGGGGGAGGCGGGCGCAATCAATCCCGCAGACGGTGCAAAGCTTGGAGGCGACAGCAGGCTCGGGCATACCGGGGATTAGACCAGAAGCAAGGGGTATCGGGCAAGAGGACTTGCACCACCCCTGAGCACCGCATGGGGGACCGAAATAGGGACCATTTCTGCCCTTGTGATCCGGCGGTCGGGCGATAATCTCCGCTGAGATGAAGTCCCGCCGAAGGTCCATTCATGCCCTCCTGGCCCTCTCCGTCGCCCTCGTCGCGGCCCTCCTGCCGCTGGGCGCCGGTCGCGGCCCCCGTGGTGACGGCAAGGCCACCACCCAGCGGACCGAGGGCTTCCTCCCCTCGCGCGACGGCTTCCAGTTCAAGAACCAGTTCCAGGGCTCCCCCCTCCCGGCCATGCTCCGCAATGCCGAGTCCGGCCCCCTCAAGGCCGTGAAGAACGGCCTCGGCGACGGCCTCCCCAGCCAGTACGGCCTCTGCGGCGGCATGTCCCTCGCCAGCGCCGACTT
>Ga0196963_10001224_pt1 | contig 18309 bp, 16 predicted proteins | sample S1_5metaG_FD_148600 | JGI IMG/M metagenome (GOLD analysis project Ga0196963, IMG submission 148600) | Soil microbial communities from Anza Borrego desert, Southern California, United States - S1_5 | ecosystem: Environmental > Terrestrial > Soil > Desert | place: USA: California | collected... | reverse complement strand
CACTTCATCCAAGGCCTCATCGCACTGCGGCCGGCCATGGGCCTGGCCGCCGCTGCGCCTCGGGTCGCGGCGGATGAGCTCGAACTCGCGGCACTGTCCGCCGGCACCGGCGCCGTGCTGGAGGTGTCGCCGGGCGGCACCGTGTCGGACGTCACGCCGCAGCTGCCGGCGCGGCTGGCCGCGTGGCGCGGTCGCATGGCGCAGCAGCCCTGGCGCGTGAGCCTGGAGCGCCAGCCTCGGCAGCAGACAGTGCGCTGGTCCTTCGAGACGGCTGGCGCGACGCGCTTCGTACTGCTGGCCCCCGGCCGCCGCATCCCCGTGCCCGCCCCTGCCGCGGCCTGGCGCCTCGCCCATCCGCTGCCGCCGTGCTTTCGCATCCGAGCGGAGCTGGAAGGCGGGCGCATTGCGTACACGCCGCCGCTGGCCCTGTCGGCGCCCGACGCGGACGGGGCACAGCATCTGCGGTGGTCGGGATCGGCCGATCGCCCCGCGGCCCCGGCGGCGTCTTTCGGCTGCTAGCGACAGGTCCGCGCGACAGGTGAGGGCGGCGCGTGCAGCGGCAGCCGCACCGGCCGCGTCCTTCGCCCGCTCGCCTGGCTCAGAGGATGTAGCGCGACAGGTCTTCGTTTCGCGCCAGCTCGCCCAGCTTGGCGTCGACCGCGGCGGCATCCAGCCGCACGGTCTGGCCGGCCAGGCGTGGCGCATCGAAGCTGACCTCGTCGAGCAGGCGCTCCATCACCGTGGCCAGGCGGCGGGCGCCGATGTTCTCCGTGCGTTCGTTCACTTCGTAGGCGATCTGCGCGATGCGCCGGATGGCCTCCGGCGCCAGGTCCAGCGTGACGCCCTCGGTCGCCAGCAGCGCCTGGTACTGCTTGATGAGGCTGGCATGCGTGCTGACCAGGATGGCCTCGAAGTCGTCGACCGACAGCGAGCCCAGTTCGACCCGGATTGGAAAGCGCCCCTGCAGCTCCGGGATCAGGTCGCTGGGCTTGGCCAGGTGGAAGGCGCCCGACGCGATGAAGAGGATGTGGTCGGTCTTCACCATGCCGTGCTTGGTACTGACGGTGGTGCCTTCGACCAGCGGCAGCAGGTCGCGCTGCACGCCCTGGCGCGACACCTCGGCGCCGCCGTGCTCGTTGCGCGAGGCCACCTTGTCGATCTCGTCGATGAAGACGATGCCGTTCTGCTCGGCGTTCTGCAGCGCCCGGGTCTTGATCTCCTCGTCGTTGACGAGCTTGGCCGCTTCCTCCTCGACCAGCAGCTTCTGCGCTTCGCCGATCTTCAGCTTGCGCGTCTTGCGCTTCGCCTGGCCCAGCTGCGAGAACATGCCCTTCAGCTGCTCGGCCATTTCTTCCATGCCGGGCGGCGTCATGATTTCCAGCCCGGCGCGCGGCTCGGCCAGCTCGATCTCGATCTCCTTGTCGTCCAGCGTGCCTTCGCGCAGGCGCTTGCGCATCACCTGGCGCGCGGTGCTGTCGGGCGCCGGTGACGGCGCCGCGGCCGTGAGGCCGAAGCCGGCCGACAGGTCGCGCGCGGGCGGGACCAGCGCGTCCAGGATGCGTTCTTCGGCGGCATCCTCGGCGCGGGCGCGCTGGCGCTTCATCGCCGCTTCGCGCTCCTGCTTGACCGACATGTCGACCAGGTCGCGGATGATGGTGTCGACGTCCTTGCCGACGTAGCCGACCTCGGTGAACTTGGTCGCCTCGACCTTGATGAAGGGCGCGTCCGCCAGCTTGGCCAGCCGCCGGGCGATCTCGGTCTTGCCCACGCCGGTCGGCCCGATCATCAGGATGTTCTTCGGCGTGATCTCGGCGCGCAGCTTCTCGTCCACCTGCTGGCGGCGCCAGCGGTTGCGCAGCGCGATGGCCACGGCGCGCTTGGCCGCCGCCTGGCCGACGATGTGGTTGTCGAGTTCGGAGACGATCTCCTGGGGCGTCATGCTCATCTCAGCACCGCCCGGCCGTTCCGAAGGTGCTGAGGGCCCCCTTGGGGAGGCAGCGAACGCAGTGAGCGTGAGGGCTGTTCCATTCTGGTCACCCGAGGGTTTCGATCGTGTGGTTCTGGTTGGTGTAGATGCACAGGTCGCCGGCGATGACCAGCGATTGCTTGACGATGTCCTGCGCCCCCAGTTCCGTGTGCTGGACCAGCGCCCGCGCAGCGGCCTGGGCATAGGCGCCACCCGAGCCGATGGCGATGATGCCCAGCTCGGGCTCCAGCACGTCGCCGTTGCCGGTGATGATCAGGCTGGCCTCGCGGTCGGCCACCGCCAGCATCGCTTCCAGCCGGCGCAGCACGCGGTCGGTGCGCCAGTCCTTCGTCAGTTCGATGGCGGCGCGCACCAGGTGGCCCTGGTGCTTCTCCAGCTTGGCCTCGAAGCGCTCGAACAGCGTGAAGGCGTCGGCGGTGGCGCCGGCAAAGCCGGCGAGCACCTGGTCGCGGTACAGCTTGCGCACCTTGCGCGCGCTGGCCTTGACGACGATGTTGCCCAGCGTGACCTGGCCGTCGCCACCGAGGGCGACCTGCCAGCTGCCGTCGGGCGTCTGCCGCCGCACGCTGACGATGGTGGTGCCGTGGAAGGGTTCCATGGGGTGCTTGAACGGGAAAAGAAGGGAGCGCGCCGGCCGTGCGGCCGGTGGCGCGCGTGCTCAGTCTCGCAGGACTTGGACGCGCGCGTGCTCGTTGATGCCCATCGCGCCGAAGAACAGCGCCACCAGGCGGTGCGCCTCGACGAAGGTGACGCTGCGGTTCTGGCTGCGCTTGGCCAGCACCCAGTTCAGCAGGTCGCCGGCGGCGATGAAGTCGACTCGAATCAGCCGCGCGCAGGAGACGTTGACCAGCGTTGCTTTCGCGAGCTTGCTGTCCAGCCGCGTCAGCGTCGAGCCGATGTCACCGATCAGCTGGCCCGACAGGTCGACCGTCGCCACCTGCTGCCCGCCCTGCGGGTCGTCGAGCAGGCTGGATTCCATGAAGCCGGTGGAGACCTCGCTGACGATCGACAGCGGCGGCGCGCTGGTCGAATGCGTGCCGCCCGCCATGCGCACCGTGCATTCGGTGCGCTCCCACGATGGCGGCGACACCTCGTAGGTGACGCAGTAGTCGATCGCGGTCTCATCGAACTGGTCCGGCCGGTTGGCCAGGCGCAGCGCCTCGAGGCGGCACATCCAGAACACCGGGTCGGCATCGCGCACACCCGTCGGCGCGGCCTCCTGCAGCGCTGCGAGCAGTTGCTCGCCCCCCTGCCAGCGCATCTCGACGCGCTGCTTGGCCCATTGCTTGAAGAGCTCGGTCAGCTGGCCTGCGGCTTCGGCTTCGACGCTTTGCAGTGCGGACCAGTCCAGCACCCAGGGCAGCGGCAGCTGCAGCGTGGCCGAACGCAGGCGGGCGACGGCCTCCAGGTCCAGCACCTCGGCGCTGACCCAGCCGACATCCCCGGTCTGCGGCCGCGCCGCCTTGGGACGTTCTTCGGTGGCGGCCGCCTCGGCCACCCGCTTGGGCAGCGAATACCACTGCGGCGACGAGGCGCCGAACAGGTTGGCGTACTCCAGCGCGAGGCCCTCGAACTTCACCTGCTGGCCCGTCGCTCGGTACAGGTCGAACAGCACGAGCCAGGTTTCCGGGTGCTGGTAGCGCGGCGCGCCGGCCTTCACCAGCCCGGTCAGCGATTCCTCGCAGTGCGCGAAGTCGGCGTTCGCGAAGGCGATCACCGCCTCGTCCAGTTCGGGGTCGTGCACGACCTCGCTGACTTCGACCGCGAAGTTGGAGTCGCCGCCCGACACGCCGGGCCGCAGTGCGGCCGCGGCGGTGGCTGCGCTGGCCGCGGCGGCCTGCACAGGTGTCGGCGTGGGGCCGGCGCCGAGTGACCGCAGGGGCAGTTCGCTTGGCGGGAATTGGCTCGAACGGGACGAGTCTGCCGGCCGCAGCGGCGCCACGCCGCCGCCCATCACGGCCGGTGCCGGCGCGGCGGCGGGCGGAATGTCGAACTGGGGCAGTGGCGGCAGTGCCGGCAGCTGTTCGCTGTCGCCGGAGCCGCCTTCGACATCGCTGTCGCCGGAGTGGAAGGCCACCGGCTGCGTCGGCGCGTTGTAGAAGCCGGGCGAGCGCTTGGTGCTGGACGGGCGGATGCCCTCGCCGACCATCTGCTGCTCGATCTCGTCGATCTTGGCCTTGACGCGCACGTCCTGCCGCGCGCCGGCATCGGCCAGGCGCACTTCGGAGTCGTCGATGCGCGACGAGCCGCCCAGCGCCGCCAGCTGCTCGGGCGACAGGCCCTCGCGGCGCAGGCGGCGCAGCATGTCGAATTCGCGCTTGCGGACGAAGTCGTTGCGCCGCTTGCGCTCGACCATCGCCTTCAGTTCGGAGCGCTCGAGATCGAGGTCGCGGCTGTCTTCCTGGCGCGAATTGATGTCGGACCAGTCCGTGGCCGGGTTGGCCACGAAGCGCACGACCTTGCGCAGGAAGCTTTCGCCGTCCTTGGGATCAGCCATGGGCGGTGGACACCTCCATGCTCACCCGCGGGTCTGGCCCACTGGGGTTGCCAAGGGACGGCGCGGCGACGCGCGCGGCGGCTCGCATGGCTTCAGTCGCCGAACATCTTCTGCTTGAGTTCGCGGCGCTGCTGGGCCTCGAGCGACAGCGTCGCGGTCGGGCGGGCCAGCAACCGGCCCAGGCCGATCGGCTCGCCGGTTTCATCGCAGTAGCCATAGTCGCCGGCTTCGATGCGGCCGAGCGATTGCGAAATCTTCTTCAGCAGCTTCCGCTCGCGGTCGCGCGTGCGCAACTCGAGTGCATGTTCTTCCTCGATCGTGGCGCGGTCGGCGGGATCGGGGACGATGGAGGTGTCCTCGCGCAGGTGCTCGGTCGTTTCGCCGGCGTTGGACAGCAGGTCGTCCTTCAGCGCCTGCAGGCGGGCGCGAAAGAAGTCAAGCTGCTTGTCGTTCATGTACTCGGATTCAGGCATCGCGAGCAATTCGGCTTCGGTCAGGTCGCGGCCGGCCTTGGACTTCCAGGCATTGACGAGCTTCGGGTCTGCCTTGACGGCAGGCTTCACAGTTTCCATGGGTTCGGGAAATCCACGAGCAGGGGGCTTTGGAGGGGAAAACCGATCGGAGAACCGGTTGTTGCCCGGGGTCGGCGCCGCCGCCGTGACGGCGGGCGAGCGTTCAGCGGGATGCGCGGCTTCGACGATTGCATCAGCCACCTTGTCGTCGCCCTTTCCGGAGGGCGCCTTCGCGGGGGTGGTCTTCGCCGGCGCGGTCTTCGCGGTCTTGGCAGCTGGCACGGGCGCGGCAACCGGGGTCGCCGCCTTCTTGCCGGCGGTACCGGAGGCGGGCTTGTCGGTGTCCGGGCTCTTGGCCGAGGTCTTGCTCACTTCGGGACTCCTCGCAGTGGCGTTATACCTGTTCTCTGCCCGGACCTGGGGGTTTCCAGCGTCGGTTTTGGGCGCGCGGATTGTAGTCACGGAACCCTGTGCAAAAGGGCCCGATCCTGGCTCAGGCGAGACAGCCTTCCAGGCCCTGCTGCAGGATCTCACGCGGCAGGTCGATACCGATGAAGACCATCTTGCTCTGCTTCTGTTCCCCCGGCAGCCACTTGGGACCGAGATCGCTGCCCATCAGCTGGTGCACGCCCTGGAAGATCACCTTGCGCTCGCTGCCCTTCATGTGCAGCACGCCCTTGTAGCGCAGCATCTTCGGGCCGTAGACCTGGACGATGGAGCCGAGGAAATCTTCCAGCTTGGCGGCGTGGAAGGGCTTGTCCGCACGGAAGACGAAGGACTTCACGTCGTCGTCGTGGGCATGGTGGTGCGGGTGATCGCAGTGCTCGCCGTGTTCATGGTCGTGATCGTGGTCGTGGTCGTGGTCATGGTGGTGGCCATGGTCGTCCGCGGACAGGAACTCGGGGTCGATCTCGAGCTTGGAATTCAGGTTGAAGCCGCGCAGGTCGAACACCTGTGACAGCGGCACCTCGCCGAAGTGCACCTTCTGCTGCGGCGCACGCGGGTTCATGTGTTTCAGGCGGTGGGCCAGTGCCTGCACGCTGTCCTCGTCGACCAGGTCGGTCTTGCTGATGAAGATCTGGTCGGCGAAGCCGACCTGGCGGCGCGCTTCCTGGCGCGTGTCGAGCTGGCCGTCGGCGTGCTTGGCGTCCACCAGCGTCAGGATCGAGTCGAGCAGGTAGCTCTCTGCGATCTCGTCGTCCATGAAGAAGGTCTGCGCGACCGGGCCGGGATCGGCCAGGCCGGTGGTCTCGATGACGACACGGTCGAAATCGAGCTCGCCCTTGCGGCGCTTCTCGGCCAGGTCCGCCAGCGTCGAGCGCAGGTCCTCGCGGATCGTGCAGCAGACGCAGCCGTTGCTCATCTGGATGACTTGTTCCTGCGACTCCATCACCAGGATGTCGTTGTCGATGTTCTCCTCGCCGAATTCGTTCTCGATCACGGCGATTTTCTGGCCGTGCGATTCGGTCAGCACGCGCTTGAGCAGCGTGGTCTTGCCGCTGCCGAGGAAGCCGGTGAGGATGGTGGCGGGGATCAGTCCGTTGGACATGCGAGGGCTCCGGGATCGGGAACGTCGGTCGGGGCGGCGGCTTGGCTGCCAACCCAGCCAAGTGGGGGCGGCGGACTGTGTTGCAAGGCTCCGCGGCTGTCAAGGCGGGTTCCGATCGGCCCCTGCTGCCAGCCTGGGGTATTCTCGGCGCTTCGCCACTTTCGACACCTGTCGTGTCAGAACCACCTTCCGCCCGGCCGGCGCACCGCGCTGCCGGTGAGAAGCGCAGCTTCTTCGAGCGCTTGGTCGAGTTCGTCTCCCCCGGCCCCGATTCCCGGGATGCGCTGATCGAAACCCTGGCCAGTGCCGAGCACCGCGAGCTGATCGCGCCCGAGTCACGCATGATGCTCGAAGGCGTGATCCGCATGGCCGACCTGACCGCCGGCGACGTGATGGTGGCCGCGCCCCGCATGGACATGCTGGCGATCGACGCACCGTATGAAGAGGTGCTGAACGCCGTCATCGAGACGGGTCACTCGCGCTTCCCGGTCTACGACGGCGAGCGCGAGAACATCATCGGCATCCTGATGGCCAAGGACCTGCTGAAGCTGCAGCGGGCGCCCGAGCTGAATTTGCGCACCTTGCTGCGGCCGGCCGTGTTCGTGCCCGAATCGAAGAACCTGAACGAGCTGCTGCGCGACTTCCGCTCCAACCGCAACCACCTCGCGGTCGTCATCGACGAGTTCGGCAACACCGCCGGGCTGATCACGATCGAGGACGTGCTGGAGGAGATCGTCGGCGAGATCGAGGACGAGTTCGACGACGACGAGGCCGAGAGCGGCATCTACACGCTGGCCGACGGTACGCAGCGCGTCGCGGGCGATGCCACGATCTCCGCCGTCAACCATGCTTTCGGCACCGAGCTGCCGGAGGACGAGTTCGACACCATCGGCGGCCTGGTCGCGCACGAGAAGGGCCGCGTGCCTCGCCGCGGCGAGACGGTGGAGGTCGGCGGCCTGGCCTTCCAGGTGATGCTGACGCGCGGCGGCGCGGTGCGCTGGTTCAAGACCTCGCGCGCGGTGCCGCCCGACGCCACGGCGGATTGACGCCCGCGCTGTCGATGCGCCTGCGCCGGATCGGCCTGCGACGGCCGGCTGAATTGGTCCTGGCCGCGGCGCTCGGCGCGCTGCAGACACTGGCCTTCGTGCACACCGGCACCGGCTGGCTGCTGCAGTTGGCGGCCGTGGCTTGGCTGGCCTGGCGCGTGCTGGGCGACAGCACACCGCGGCGCGCCGCCGGCCTGGGCCTGGCCTTCGCCAGCGCCTGGAGCGCGGCGGGCACCTGGTGGCTCTTCATCAGCATGCACCGCTACGGCGGCCTGGCGGCACCGCTGGCCGTGGCGGCGGTGCTGCTGCTGTCGCTGGCGCTGGCCTTGTACTTCGCGCTGGCGCTGGCCGCGGTGGCACGCGGCCGGCGTGGCCGCCCGCTGCCCGATGCGCTGCTGTTCGCGCTCGCCTGGCTGGCCGCCGAGTTGGCGCGCGGCCTGGTCTTCACTGGCTTCCCGTGGGTCGCCAGCGGTTACGCGCATGTCGACAGCCCGCTGGCCGGCTGGGCGCCTTGGATCGGGGTGTACGGGCTGGGTGCGCTGCTGGCCTTCACGGCGGCGCTCGTCGCCGGCTTGGCGCGCGATACCCGGCGCGCCGGCATCGCGCTGGCCGCCACCGTGGCGCTGGCCTGGTTGCTGCCGCTCGGGCTGGCCCGCATCGATTTCACGCAGGCCTCCGCTTCGCTCCAGGTGCGGCTGCTGCAGACCAACGTCGCGCAGGACGAGAAGTTCGTGCTGCAGCACCTGCCGGCGACGCTCGGCTGGTTGGCCTCGACCCTGAAGGCGTCCGATGGCGACCTGGTGGTCGCGCCCGAAACCGCCGTGCCGCTGTTGCCGGAGCAGCTGGATGCGCTGGACCCGGACTACTGGCCCTCGCTGCGCGAGCACTTCGCACAACCCGGCCGGCCCGCGGCGCTGCTGGGCGTGCCGCTGGGCGACGAGCGCGATGGCTACAGCAACGCGGTGGTCGGGCTGTCTGCCGGCGGCGCCGCCGTCTACCGCTACGACAAGTCGCACCTGGTGCCGTTCGGTGAATTCATCCCCACTGGTTTCCGCTGGTTCACCGACCTGATGAACATCCCGCTCGGCGACTTCATGCGCGGACGGCCGGATGCGCCATCGTTCTCCGTGCGCGGCGAGCGCATCGGTCCGAACATCTGCTACGAGGACCTTTTCGGCGAGGAGCTGGCACTGCGCTTCACCAATCCGGCCGAAGCGCCGACGGTGCTCGCCAACGTCAGCAACATCGGCTGGTTCGGCGACACGATCGCGGTCGAGCAGCACCTGCACATCTCGCGCATGCGATCACTGGAGCTGCAGCGGCCGATGCTGCGCGCGACCAACATCGGCTGGTTCGGCGACACGATCGCGGTCGAGCAGCACCTGCACATCTCGCGCATGCGATCACTGGAGCTGCAGCGGCCGATGCTGCGCGCGACCAACACCGGCGCCACGGCGGTCATCGACCACCGCGGCCGCGTCACGGCGTCGCTGCCGCCGTTCACGCGCGGGGTGCTCGCCGCCGAGGTGCAGGGCCGGCACGGCCGCACGCCGTACGCGGCCTGGGTGGGCGCGACTGGGCTGTGGCCGCTGCTGGTGCTGGCCTGGCTGCTGTTGTTGCTGGTTGCTCGCCGCCGGCGCTAGCCTTGCTGGCGAGCCGGCCGCCAGTGGCACCGTGAAGCCGCGTGGCGAACGGACCCGCCGGTAAACTCCACGGTTTGCCCTCAAGTCGCCGACTGCCGCCGCGATGCTCACCTTCCAGCAATTGATCCAGCGTCTTCAGGACTACTGGGCCGCCCAGGGCTGCGCCCTGCTGCAGCCCTACGACATGGAAGTGGGCGCGGGCACCAGCCATACCGCCACCTTCTTGCGCGCGCTCGGCCCCGAGCCCTGGAAGGCCGCCTACGTGCAGCCCAGCCGCCGCCCGAAGGACGGCCGCTACGGCGAGAACCCGAACCGCCTGCAGCACTACTACCAATACCAGGTGGTGCTGAAGCCGGCGCCGGCGAACATCCTGGAGCTGTACCTGGGCTCGCTCGAGGCGGTGGGCTTCGACCTCAAGGCCAACGACGTGCGCTTCGTCGAGGACGACTGGGAGAATCCGACGCTGGGCTGCTGGGGCCTGGGCTGGGAGGTCTGGCTCAACGGCATGGAGGTGACGCAGTTCACCTACTTCCAGCAGGTCGGCGGCATCGACTGCAAGCCCATCACCGGCGAGATCACCTACGGCCTGGAGCGGCTGGCGATGTACCTGCAGGGTGTCGAGAGCGTCTACCAGCTGAAGTGGACGGACGGCCTGAGCTACGGCGACGTCTACCACCAGAATGAGGTCGAGCAGAGTACCTACAACTTCGAGCACTCGGACGTCGAGTTCCTGCTGCAGGCCTTCGGCGCGCACGAGAAGCAAAGCAAGCACCTGATGGAGGCACAGCTGGCGCTGCCGGCCTACGAGCAGCTGCTGAAGGCCGGCCACACCTTCAACCTGCTGGACGCGCGGGGCGCGATCAGCGTGACCGAGCGGGCTGCCTACATCGGCCGCATCCGCAACCTGGCGCGGGCCGTCGCGCAAAGCTACGTTGACAGCCGGGCCCGCCTGGGCTTCCCGATGGCGCCGAAGGACTGGGCCACTGAAGTGCTGGCCGAGCTGGACAAGAAGAAGGCGGCTTGAAATGACACCCCCACGCTCACTTTCGTTCGCTGCCCCCCAAGGGGGCGTCCAGGAACTTCGGAACGGCCGGGCGGTACTGGCATGAGCACCACGTCGAAGAATCTCCTGGTCGAGCTGTTCGTCGAGGAACTGCCGCCGAAGGCATTGAAGAAGCTCGGCGAGGCGTTCGCCAACGGCATCGCCGCGTCGCTGAAGGCGCAGGGCCTGGTGGCCGAGGGCGCGGCCGCGACGCCGTTCGCCTCGCCGCGCCGCCTGGCCGTGCACCTGAAGGACGTGGCTGCGAAGGCTGCCGACCGCTCGGTGCAGCAGAAGCTGATGCCGGTGGCGGTGGCGCTGGATGCGTCGGGCGCGCCGACGCCGGCGCTGCTGAAGAAGCTGGCCGCCGTCGGCGCCGATGCATCGGCCGTGCCGTCGCTGAAGCGCGCGATGGATGGCAAGGCCGAGGCGTTGTTCCTCGACAGCGTCGTCCCCGGCGCCACCCTGGCCGAAGGCCTGCAGCGTGCGCTCGACGAGGCGCTGGCCAAGCTGCCGATCCCGAAGGTGATGAGCTACCAGCTCGCCGACGGCTGGAAGAGCGTGAATTTCGTGCGCCCGGCGCACGGCCTGGTGGCGTTGCACGGGGCCGACGTCGTGCCGGTCGCGACACTCGGCCTGTCGGCAGGGCGCAGCACCCACGGCCACCGCTTCGAGGCCGCGGTGCCGCAGCTGGCGCTGCGCGATGCCGACAGCTACGTCGAGCAACTCGAAGGCGAGGGCGCGGTGATCCCGTCCTTCGAGGCCCGCCGCGCGGAGATCGCCCGCCAGCTGGCCGAGGCGGCGACGCCGCTGGGCCTGCAGCCGATCGACGATCCGGCGCTGCTGGACGAAGTGACCGCGCTGGTCGAGCGCCCGAACGTGCTGCTGTGCCGCTTCGAGCCGGAATTCCTCGCCGTGCCGCAGGAATGCCTGATCCTGACGATGAAGGCGAACCAGAAGTACTTTCCGCTGCTTGATGCCGCGGGCAAGCTGACGCACCAGTTCCTCGTCGTCTCGAACATCCGGCCGGCCAATGCCTCGGCGGTGACGGGCGGCAACGAGCGCGTCGTGCGCCCGCGCCTGGCCGATGCCAAGTTCTTCTTCGACCAAGACCGCAAGAAGCCGCTGGCCGATCGCGTGGCGGGGCTGGACAAGGTCGTCTATCACAACAAGCTCGGCACGCAGGGCGAGCGGCTGCGCCGCGTGCGCCAGATCGCGAAGGCCATCGGCCGGGCGCTGGGCGGCCCAACCCAGGGCGAAGAGCTGGCTGCGCAGGCCGACCGTGCCGCGCTGCTGGCCAAGGCCGACCTGCTGACCGACATGGTCGGCGAGTTTCCCGAGCTGCAGGGTGTGATGGGCGGCTACTACGCCCGCCACGACGGCGAGACCGAGGCGATCGCGTTGGCAGTCGAGGACCACTACCGCCCGCGTTTCGCCGGCGATGCGCTGCCGCGCAATCCCGTGGGCCTCGCGGTGGCGCTGGCCGACAAGCTGGAGACGCTGGCGGGCCTGTTTGGCATCGGCCAGGTGCCCACCGGCGACAAGGATCCCTTCGCGTTGCGCCGCCATGCGCTGGGCGTGATCCGCATGCTGGTCGAAGGCGGGCTGCCGCTGCCGCTGTCGCTGGCGAAGCTGGTGGACGAGGCGTTTGCCGCATTCCCGGCCGGCCACGGGCAGGCACAGGCGGAGGTCAACACCTTCCTGCGCGAACGCCTGTCGGGCTACCTTCGCGAGCAAGGCTACAGCGTGCAAGAGGTCGATGCGGTGGTCGAAGCCCGCCCCGAGCGCTGGGCCGAGATCCCGAAGCGCCTGGCCGCCGTGCGCGCCTTCGCGGCGCTGCCTGAAGCCGCATCGCTCGCGGCCGCGAACAAGCGCGTCGGCAACATCCTGAAGAAGTCCGAAGCCGGTGCCGGTGCCCCGGTGCAGCCAGCGCTGCTGAAGGAGCCGGCCGAGGCCGCTCTGCACCAGGCGCTGGCGGCGGTGCAGCCGGTGGCCGATGCGGCTTTCGAGCGCGGCGACTACACCGCCTCGCTGCAGGCGCTGGCCGCGCTGAAGGCGCCGGTGGATGCGTTCTTCGACGGCGTGATGGTCAATGCCGACGACGCCGCGCTGCGCAACAACCGGCTTGCGCTGCTGGGCGGGCTGCATGCGGCGATGAACCGTGTCGCGGACCTGTCGCGCCTGGCGGCCTGATCGACCCGCTGACCCTGACGGGAGCCCTGCCATGCAACCGGTGCTCAAGCTTGTGATCCTCGGCCGTGACGGCATCCTCAACGAGTACCGCGACGACCACGTCAAGGCGCCTGGCGAGTGGCAGCCCATCGACGGCGCACTGGAGGCCGTGGCCCGGCTCAACCATGCCGGCTGGCATGCGGTGGTCGCGACGAACCAAAGCGGCATCGGCCGCGGCATGATCGACATGGCCTCGGTCAATGCCGTGCACGCGTACATGATGCAGCGGCTGATGGCGGTCGGCGGCCGGCTGGATGCGGTGTTCTTCTGCCCGCACACCCCCGAGGACCAGTGCGACTGCCGCAAGCCGCAGCCGGGGCTGATGAAGGAAATCGGCCGCCGCTACGGCATCGACCTGCGGATGGTGCCGATGGTGTCCGACACGCTGCGCGACCTGCAGGCCGCGCAAGCCGCCGGCTGCGAGCCGCACCTGGTGCTCACCGGCCGGTCTGCCAAGCTGGACGACGCCCAGATTGCCCACGTGCTGGCGCAGGTGCCCGGCACGCAGCTGCACGAGAGCCTTGGGGGCTTTGCTGAATTTCTGCTGCGGCGCGAGCACGCCCCCATGTCCGGCCCCGGAGACCTGCGTTGAATCTGTTGAATGGATTGCGATCGGGGCTGTTCGTCCTGTGGATGGCGGTCACCGTGGTGCCCTGGGCGCTGGCGGTGCTGGTGTTTTCGATCTTCGTGCGCGGCCGTCCGGTGTACTGGATGTGCGCCGGCTGGCTGAGCACGGCCATCTGGGGGGCGCGGGTCATCTGCGGCGTGCGCCACCGCATCCAGGGCATGGAGAACCTGCCGACGGCAAACGACGTCAACGCGGCGGTCGTGCTGGCGCCCAAGCACCAGTCGACCTGGGAGACCTTCGCGTTCCCGGCGCTGATGCCGCACCCGCTGTGCTACGTTTTCAAGCGCGAGCTGCTGTACATCCCCTTTTTCGGCTGGGCGATGGCGCGGCTGGACATGATCCACATCGACCGCAGCCGGCGCACCGAAGCCTGGAACCGCGTTGCCGAGCAGGGCCGCGAGCTGATGGCCAAGGGCCTCTGGGTCATCATGTTCCCCGAAGGCACGCGCAGTGCGCGCGGCGAGAAGGGGACCTACAAGGCCGGCGCCAGCCGCCTGGCCATCACCACCGGCAACCCGATCGTGCCGGTGGCGGTGACCTCGGCGCGCTGCTGGCCACGCAAGAGCTTCCTGCTGCGGCCGGGCGTCGTCGACATCTCGATCGGCAAGCCGATCCCTGTGGCGGGCCGCGAGCCCGACGAGCTGATGCGCGAGGTGGAGTCCTGGATCGAGGCCGAGATGCGCCGCCTCGACCCCGAGGCCTACGTGCGTTAGCACTGTCAGGCCTTGCGGGTCACCCGACCGCGCCGCGTCCTTAGAATCGGCAGCCATGGTGCGGCCCCGCCCTGACGTGATGCCCGAGCAGCAGCTCTCGCTGTTCGACGCGGCGTCGCCGGCGCCCGGGGCGGCGGCCGCCGTCCCGCTGCCCGTCCCCGGGGACGCCGGCTCGCTCCAGGGCGGACGGGCGCCATCTTCTTCGATGCCTTCCTCGCCTGTTTCCGACACCTCGCCGGCCCCTGCCGAGCCGCCTGCACCACGCCGCTTCGTCCATCCGCGCGCGCAGCGCGAGGTGCGGCTGGGCGAGCATCAGGTCGGCTACGAATTCCGCCGCGCACGGCGGCGCAGCATCGGCTTCGTCGTCAGCGCCGAGGGCCTGTCGGTCAGCGCGCCGCGCTGGGTCGGCGCCGGTGAAGTGGAGCAGGCGCTGCAGTCCAAGGCCGGCTGGATCCTGCGCAAGCTGCACGAGCAGCACCAGCGCGCCGAACGCATGCAGGCGCAGCGCGTCGAATGGCGCGACGGCAGCGGCCTGCCCTTCCTCGGCGAAACGGTCATCCTGGTGCTGGACGCCCGTGTCACCGGCGCTGTGCTGCATGCCGCGGCCGATGCGCTGCCCGGGGTGCCGAAGCTGACGCTGCATGTCGGCCTGCCGCAGACGGCCACGCAGGCGCAGATCCGGGAGGCGGTGCAAAGCTGGCTGCAGCGCCAGGCCCGGCGTGTGTTCGAAGAGCGCTGCGCGCACTTCGCGCCGCGGCTCAACGTGCGCATCAAGCGGCTGACGCTGTCGTCGGCCTCCACCCGCTGGGGCAGTGCCAGCGCCGACGGTTCGGTGCGGCTGAACTGGCGCCTGATCCACTTCGGCCTGCCGGTGATCGACTACGTCGTCACGCACGAACTGGCGCACCTGCGCGAGATGAACCACAGCGCGGCCTTCTGGGACGTGGTGCGCTCGGTGCTGCCCGACTACGAGGAGCGCCGCGGCCAGTTGCGCTCGGAGTTGCTGCCCAGCTTCGATTGAGGCGGCGGGCCGCGGCCGGTGCGTCGGTTGGCTCGGGTTACATTGACGTAAACGTCAATCGAGATCCCCCATGCCCGCCGCCCCCGCCCGTGCCAAGGACGACCGCAGCTACACCATCACCGAGCTCGCGCAGGAATTCGACATCACGCCGCGCGCGATCCGCTTCTACGAGGACGTGGGCCTGCTGGCGCCGGCGCGCGCCGGCCGCAACCGCGTCTACAGCCAGCGCGACCGCACGCGGCTGAAGCTGACCTTGCGCGGCAAGCGCCTGGGCTTCTCGCTGACCGAGATCCTGCAGCTGGTGACGATGTACGACACGCCGGCGGACACGCGGCCGCAGCTGGAAGCCTTTGCCGCGGCGCTCGCCAAGCACCGGCAGCAGTTGGAGCAGCAGCTGGAGGACCTGCAGGTGACGCTGGCCGAGCTGGGGCAGCATGAAAGCCGCTGCCAGCGCCTGCTGGCCGACCGCCGCGCCGAGGATGCGCGGCCCGCGCGCGTGGCCAAGCCGCGCAAGACCGCGCCGGTGGCGCGCTAAGCCTGCGACAGGCGCAATCGGTCCACGCCGTCGACGCCGCCCACGCCGTCGACGCTGCCCGCGCTGCCCGCGCTGCCCGCGCTGCCCGCGGCATGCCGATTCGTTTATCATCGCGCGATTGACGTTTACGTAAACGTCAATCAGACCTTCGCAAACCCACAGCACCGGGAGCCGGCCGATGGCAGCAGCGTTCGAGGCGGAAGCGGGATTTGCCCAGCGCGTGAGTGATTCCTTCGCGCGCCAGGCCGTGATGGCGACGTTGGGCGCCCGGCTCGAGTCGGTCGATCCCGGTCGCGTCGTCATCACGATGGTCCACCGGCCGGAGCTGACCCAGCAGCACGGCTTCCTGCATGCCGGCATCGTTTCCACCGCGCTCGATTCGGCCTGCGGCTATGCCGCGTTTTCGCTGATGCCGGCCGATGCCGCGGTGCTGACGATCGAATTCAAGGTCAACCTGCTCGCGCCGGCGCGCGGACCCGACTTCCGCTTCGAGGCCGAGGTCACCAAGGCCGGCCGTACGATCAGCGTCGTCGACGGCAGCGCCTGGCAGACCGACAGCAGCGGCCAGCCCCAGCGCATCGCCACGATGACCGCCACCGTGATGACGGTGCGCGGCCGCGACGGCCTGAAGCATTGATCGATCCATCCGCAGCGACGAATTTTCAGGAGACACCCCCATGAGCCATCTGCCCGGCCTCGACTTCCAGCTCGGCGAGGACATCGACGCGCTGCGCGACGCGGTGCGCGCCTTCGCGCAAGCCGAGATCGCGCCACGCGCCGCCGAGATCGATCGCAGCGACCAGTTCCCGATGGACCTGTGGCGCAAGATGGGCGAGCTGGGCGTGCTGGGCATCACGGTGCCCGAGGAATACGGTGGCGCGGCGATGGGCTACGTCGCTCACATGGTGGCGATGGAGGAGATCAGCCGCGCGTCCGCCTCGGTGGGCTTGAGCTACGGCGCGCACTCCAACCTGTGTGTAAACCAGATCAAGCGCAACGGCAACGCGGCGCAAAAAGCCAAGTACCTGCCCAAGCTGATCAGCGGCGAGCACGTCGGCGCGCTGGCGATGAGCGAGCCCGGCGCCGGTTCCGACGTCATCAGCATGAAGCTCAAGGCCGAGGACAAAGGTGGTTATTACGTCCTCAACGGCAACAAGATGTGGATCACCAACGGCCCGGACGCCGACACCCTGGTGGTCTACGCCAAGACCGATCCGGAGATGGGCGCGCGCGGCGTCACGGCCTTCCTGATCGAGAAGGGCATGAAGGGCTTTTCCATCGCGCAGAAGCTGGACAAGCTGGGCATGCGCGGCTCGCACACCGGCGAGCTGGTGTTCCAGGACGTCGAAGTCCCGGCCGAGAACGTGCTGGGCGCGGTGGGCGGCGGCGCCAAGGTGCTGATGTCCGGCCTGGACTACGAGCGCGCCGTGCTGGCCGCCGGGCCGATCGGCATCATGCAGGCGGTGATGGACAACGTCGTGCCCTACATCCACGACCGCAAGCAGTTCGGCCAGTCGATCGGCGAATTCCAGCTGATCCAGGGCAAGGTGGCCGACATGTACACGGTGCTGCAGGCGGCGCGCGCCTTCTGCTACACGGTCGGCAAGAACCTCGACAAGCTCGGTGCCGAACACGTGCGCCAGGTGCGCAAGGACTGCGCCAGCGTGATCCTCTGGTGCGCCGAGAAGGCGACCTGGATGGCCGGCGAGGGCATCCAGGTCTTCGGCGGCAACGGCTACATCAACGAGTACCCGCTGGGCCGCTTGTGGCGCGACGCCAAGCTGTACGAGATCGGCGCCGGCACGTCGGAGATCCGCCGCATGCTGATCGGTCGCGAGCTGTTCGCCGAAACCATGTGATGGCACGGCCAGGAGGCAGCGCATGAACGGCTCGATCATCGCCATCGGCGGCGGCGGCTTCCTGATGGAGGACTTCCGCGGCTTGCAGGAGCGCTACCTGCTGTCGCTGTTGGAGCCGCGCGTGAAGCCGGACGGCGCGCGGCCGAAGGTGCTGTACCTGGGCACCGCCGGCGGCGACGGCGAGCGCGCGCAGCTGCGATTCCTGAAGCTCTTCCTCCAGCTGGGCTGCGAGCCGTCGACGCTGCCGTTCTTCCCCTACGACATGCAGCGCGACTATGCGCGCGCGGTGCGGGAGGCCGACCTGGTCTACGTCGGCGGCGGCAACAGCGTCGCGATGATCGCGGTGTGGCGCGAGTTCGGCTTCGATGCCGCGCTGCGCGAGGCCTGGGCCGCCGGCACGGTGTTCGCGGGCATCAGCGCCGGGGCCAACTGCTGGTTCCAGCACTACGTCACCGACAGCATCCCCGGCGGCGGCGTGCGCGCCGGCCTGGGCTGGCTGCCGGGCACCTTCTGCCCGCACCTGGACAGCGAGCCCTGGCGCCAGCCGATGCTGCGCCAGGTGCCCGGGCTGCCGGCCTTTGGCGCGCCCGACGGCGTGATGCTGCATTTCGCGGCGGACGGTGCACTCGTCGAGGCGGTCAGCTCGCGTGAAGGCCAGGCGGCGGTGCAGCGCTTGCATCAAGGCGACGAACCCGCGCCGCTGCTGACCCGCCTGCTGGTCGCTGCGTAAACTGTGTGCAGTGCAGCAATCATGGAAGTAGGCGCTGAATGACGACGACCGACCTGCAGGAACTTTTCGAGAAGAACCGCCAGTGGGCCGCGGCCACCGAGAGCCGCGAACCGGGCTTCTTCAGCCGGCTGCTGCAGCAGCAGTCGCCGCAGTACCTTTGGATCGGCTGCGCAGACAGCCGCGTGCCCGCCAACGAACTGGTGGGCCTGCTGCCTGGCGAGCTGTTCGTGCACCGCAACGTGGCCAACCTGCTGGTGCATTCGGACCTGAATGCGCTGTCGGTCATCCAGTACGCGGTGGATGCGCTGAAGGTCAGCC
>Ga0196963_10001223_pt1 | contig 18362 bp, 15 predicted proteins | sample S1_5metaG_FD_148600 | JGI IMG/M metagenome (GOLD analysis project Ga0196963, IMG submission 148600) | Soil microbial communities from Anza Borrego desert, Southern California, United States - S1_5 | ecosystem: Environmental > Terrestrial > Soil > Desert | place: USA: California | collected... | reverse complement strand
TTCGCTGTTTGGATCGTCGGCCGGGGCGCCGGGCAGCCCTTCTTCCACGATGACTTCGATCCCTTCGTTGTCGAGCACATAAGTCGGCAGCGAATCGACCGTGAACGCCGTGATCCCTTTCGCGCGGAACCGCGCTTCGCCGTTGAGCTGCACCTGAATCTGCCCGGGCTTCCAGTGTTCTTCCAACTCGTCGACCGTGAGAAATGAACTCTTGGAGTAACGGAGCGTGCAGGTCGTGAAGTCGACCGTTTCGTCGGAACTGAAAACGCCTACGTATTCAGCAAGGCCCTGCAGCCGGCGTTCAATTTCTTCCTTGGCGGCGGGCGCGATCGCGTGTTTGGTGTCGGGCGCGATGATGTGCCGCAGCTGCATCCCGCGGGCTTCCATGGCGGCAGCCATCGCATCGGCGGCCTGCTTCTGCGTATCGAGCTCGCCGCTGTAAGCGACGGTCGGCAGGTTCTTTAAATTGTCGACCCAGACCGGGCAGTCGTACCATTGCCAGAGCGTTTTTTCCCACCACCGCGGCTTCAGCTCCTGCTTTTGAAAGACGCGGAGGAACTCCGGCGTTTCGCTGAACCCCGCGCCGGGATTGGCCGCGAACCAGCGATCGGGATAGTGGACGGCCAGCTGCCACGCGCCGGCGCCCCCCATGCTGAAGCCGCGCATGGCGATCCGCTGCTCATCGATTTTGTAGCGCTGCTGGACATGGGCCAGGGCTTCCAGCACGTCGATCTCGCCGGCGAACTTGAAGGCATTGCTGTACCGGCCGTAAGGATGCAGGACGATCGCATCCGGCGGCGCAATGGCCCCCACGTTATTCATCCGGTCGCGGAGAAAGTTCCCTTCGCTGAGAGTCTCGCCCCGGCCATGCAGCCAGATGTCGCAACGATAACCCTCGGCGCGCGTCGGATCGTAGCTTTCCGGAATCACGAGGCCGTACGGCTGTACGCTGCCGTCGAGCTTGGAGGCAAAGCCGCGGACGACGAGGCCTGTATCGCGCGGCCACTCTGGCGTCGCAAACGAAAGCTGGCGAGCGCGAGACAGACCTTCGGTCAAGAGCTCATCCGCGGCATCAATTTCTTTGGGATCAAAAAACTCTTGATACCTCAGCGCGTCGTTCACAGCCTTGTGAAAGATCTCAATATCTGGCAGCAATTCAATGACTGGAGCGCGACCTCTCTTTCTCAGGTCGTCGATCACCGTCCGTAGCTCTTTGAGCCGAGCGGTGAGAGCGGCCCGTTGTTCCGCCGTAGGTTCGACTCCCAGTTTCGGAATCCTCCGGACGGTTTCCGGATTGTTGTCGGCAGGACCGTCGGCGCGAACGGACGCCCAAGAGAGGCCAGCCAAAAAGAAGCAAGTGGCGAAAAGGAAGGAGCGCGATACAGGCATGGAAGCGAATCCAGAAGGCAGAGTTCGGTGTGGACTCGCCACTGTAATCCAAACCACCTGCCAAACGATAGCGGCGGGCTGTTAAGATGGGCCGTGATCTGCGGTACGAACCGTATGCGACCACCCGCAGTATCGAAGCATTGCACCACATGTTCTCCCTCCACCGGCTGCTCCTTGACCTCGAACGCGCTGGCCGCCTCGTCAGGCTCGATGAGGAGATTGATGCACACCTCGAAGCGGCGGAGATCCAGCGGCGGGTCTATGCGAGTGGTGGACCGGCCGTCTGGTTCACGCGGGTCAAGGATTGCCGGTTCGGCATGGTCTCGAATCTGTTCGGGACCGTCGAACGGGCGCGGTATCTGTTTCGCCAGACGTATGAAAATGTGCGCCGGGCGATTGAACTGAAGATCGATCCGGCTGCCTTTTTTCGCAACCCAACTCGCTATCTGTCCGCGCCGCTCACCGGCTGGCGGATGCAACCGAAGTATGTGCGCAGCGGCGCCGTGTTCGGCCAGCGGATTCAACTAAGCGATCTGCCGCGGCTGCAATCATGGCCGCGCGACGGCGGGCCGTTCATTACGTTGCCGCAGGTCTATACCGAAGATCCCAATAATCCAGGTTGGCAGCAATCGAACCTGGGGATGTACCGCGTGCAGCTGGCAGGCAATCAATATTCCGCGAACGAAGTCGGGCTGCATTATCAAATTCATCGCGGCATCGGCGTGCATCACAGTGCGGCGATTGCGAGGGGAGAGCCGTTGCGGGTGAATGTCTTCGTCGGCGGCCATCCCGCCATGTCTTTGGCAGCGGTCATGCCGCTTCCCGAGGGGATGAGCGAACTCGGTTTCGCCGGCGCCCTGGCCGGCCATCGCATTCCGCTCGCGCGGCGCGCAACGCCGAGCGGCAACAACTTGCCGGTCTATGCCGATGCGGATTTTTGTTTGCGCGGAGTGATTCGCCCTGGTCCCGCGCTGCCCGAAGGGCCGTTTGGCGACCACTTGGGCTATTACAGCCTTGCGCACGAGTTTCCCGTGCTGGAAGTGGAAGAGGTCTGGGCCCGTACCGATGCGGTTTGGCCCTTCACGATCGTCGGCCGGCCGCCGCAAGAAGACACCACGTTCGGTCAGTTGATTCACGAGCTCACCGGCCCGGTCATTCCCACAGTCATCGCTGGCGTGAAGCAAGTCCATGCGGTCGATGCGGCCGGCGTGCATCCGCTGCTGCTCGCTATCGGCAGTGAACGATACATGCCGTTTCACGCCCAGCCCCAGCCGCAGGAGTTGCTCACGCAAGCCAGCGCGATTCTCGGGCAGGGGCAGATGTCACTGGCCAAGTACCTGCTGATCGCCAATTCCGGCGATGATCCGCAACTCGACACTCACGACGAAGCGGCTTTTCTGCAGCACATTCTGGCCCGCGTCGATTGGTGGCGGGATTTGCATTTTCAGACCTGCACCACAATCGACACGCTCGACTATTCGGGCGAGGGACTCAATCGGGGCTCGAAACTGGTGATCGCCGCAGTCGGTCCGCCGCGGCGGAAACTGGGGCGGGAAATGCCGGCGGATTTCTCGTTGCCGGCGGGATTTTCGAATCCGAAAGTCGCGCTGCCAGGAGTGCTGGTGGTGAACGGGTCGCGGATTGAGCCGCAGCCTGGTTTTGATTCCTCTCGAACATTGCCGACGCTGGCTGCCTCGGCCACGAATGCCGCGTACCAGATGGAAATGGAAGCGTTTGTCACCTCGCTCGCGCCCCGTCCCGCGCCGCTCGCGGCCTTCCCCCTCCTCGTCATCGTCGACGACAGCGACTTCACCGCCGCTTCGCTCGCCAACTTCCTGTGGGTGACGTTCACCCGCAGCAATCCGGCGGCGGATATTTACGGAGTCGGCGGGACGACGCAGCAGAAGCACTGGGGCTGCTCTGGCCCGCTCGTGATTGATGCGCGGATCAAGCCGCATCATGCGCCGGCGCTCGTGGAAGACCCCGCCGTCACGCGCAAGATCGACGCGCTGGCTGCGCGCGGGGGGCCGCTCGCGCGGTGGTTGTAACAGAGCGAAACGACTACCACGGGACGGCCCGTTGCCCCGCCAGCAACCTTTCAAACCACGTGCGCTGCGCATGATCGTGTAGCATGCTGGGCAAATCGTCGTGCAGCCGATACCAAGGCGCAATCCGCTCGCTCGTCAGTTGCTCAACGGCAGACCACTCCTGCTGCCACCTTGTCAATTGTTCATCAACGGCATGAGAGTCGCCAGACAGCTGCAGTGCCACCTGGCGGGCAAGCTCCGCTCCCAGCCAATCGCTGCTGGCGAAGACCGGATCGTGCCAGTTGTCGTACTCTGGCACGCGGACCGCGCCGAGCCATCGCCGTTGCCCGACAGCACTGGGTGCTTGTGAAAGATGTAAACCGCCGATCAATTCCGCAGCCATTAACCGCTGGATAAGAGCCGGACAGGCAACAAGCGCTTCTTCGAACAGATCCGCGAGTTCATCTTCCGCGAGCAGCTCCGCGCGATCGGTCAGTAAGCCCAGACTCCAGCGGCCATCCACGAACGGCACCAGCCAAAAAACTTCTCCCGCGCGCTGCGTGGCAAACAGCAGCGCCTGCCGCTCGTCGCCCAGATCACAAGCGACATCGCGATACACGCCGCCGATGGCGGCTGGCTGGCTTTTACCACCGGCATCCTCCATGGCAATCACGAGCCCCGCCCGAATCGTCGTCGGCGGCAGCGCGCCGTTCAGCCAGATTTCGCGCGGCGCGTCGTAAGCCATCTGGCACCCGGCGGGCAAGGTAAACGAGTCTGCTGCCTTCGCCCGCAGCGGCAACTTCGCCATTTCCGCCGTGGCTCGCAGCACCGTTGTTCGCTGCCCGGCGGAGTTTACCACGCTCACTCCACTCAGGGGTGAACGCTGGGATTCATCTCCTTCCACGGCAGTCCAGCGCGGATGCAGCCAGGCGCGGCGGGGTTTATTCGCCGGATTTAGCTGCAGCGTACTTCGCCCCGAGCGAGCAATCGCACCCGCCACGAGACTCGCGGTGCGGCTGTTGCCGATCACAACGCAGTCGTATTCCTCGCGAAGCGGGATCGCAGCCATGCGTCGGAGCCAGGTGGGAAAGGCGGGAGGGGGTAGCCACGATCACCAGACCGTGGGGATCGACGTCGACCGGGCATCCGCCCACGCTCTGGCGAGCGTGGCTACGAACTGAACAAATCGGTAATCGGCGTGCCGGCATAAATGCGGTGGGGGCGGCTGTTTCGATCGGCCAGCGTGGTCTCGGCGCCAATGCCAAGGGCGTGATAAACGGTCGCGGCGTAGTCGTGCGGCGAAACGGCATTCGAGGCTGGATAGGCCGCGTGCTTGTCGCTGCTGCCGTAAATCGCGCCGCCGCTGATCCCCGCGCCGGCCAGCAGGCCGCTGTAACAATAGGGCCAATGCTCGCGGCCCGTGCCGTTCGAAATCTCCGGTTTGCGGCCGAACTCGCCGACCCAGCAAACCAGTGTGTCGTCGAGCATTCCTCGCTCGCTCAAATCGGTGAGGAGCGCGGTCAGAGCGCGATCGGCGGGCGGCATCAAATCGTCCTTCAGGCGGTTGAAGTTGTTCCCGTGCGTATCCCAAAAATTCTTGCCGTCGTCGTGCCAGTTGATGTTCACCAGCGGCACGCCATGCTCCAAGAGCCGCCGGCCCAGCAACACGCTTTGGCCATGAATATTTCGGCCATAGCGCTCGCGCGTCTCCGGCGTTTCCTGCGACAGCTCAAATGCTGCGCGAACCCGCGGCGACGCCAGCAGATCGAGCGCTTTACTCTGATGCGCACTCATCGCGGCCGGGCGCGGCGACTGATCGAAGGCCACCCGCTGCTGATCGATCTGCTGCAGCAGTTGAAAACGGCTCTGCAGCGATTCCCGCGTCACGCCGTTTTGCAATTGCAGGGCGGGCAACTTCCACTGCGGCTGATTGGGATCGCCCGTCGCGAGCAGCGGATCGTAGGCCGGGCCGAGCCAACCGCCATGCTGACCGGGAGCCGTGCCGCCGGGCGCCGAGGGATGAAAGACTTTCCAAGGGAGCATGACGAACGGCGGCATGCCCGCTGATTTTTCGTCGCTGGCCAACTGCCTGGTTTCCCGCAGTTTGCTGAGGACGGCGCCGATGTGCGGCGTATCGCGCGAGCTGGGAGGCGTGGCATCGCTCCGCACCACCGGCGCGAGCTGGCCCGTCACCGTCGTATGGCCACTCGAGAGATGCGCGGGATCGTCGTGCGACAGGCTGCGAATGACGGCGACCTTGTCCATCACGCCAGCGAGCTCCTTGAAATGCTCACTGATCTGTAGGCCGGGAACTTTCGTGCTGATGGGTTTGAACGGGCCGCGGATGTTGTCCGGCGCGGCCGGTTTCATATCGAAGGTGTCGAGCTGGCTCGGTCCGCCCCACATGAAGAGAAAAATGCAGCGCTTCGCCCGGCCAAAACCGGCGAGCTGCTCACTTAGTGAAGCAGCGCTAGTTTGTTGACCCGCAAAGAGCGCCGGCAAGCCGAGACCCAGCAGCGACGCAGCGCCGGCTTGCACGACCGCGCGGCGCGACGTGCGCAGCGAATGGAATTCCGCGCAAGGCTGATCGGGGTGCCATTGGCTGCGCATTGGTTCGCTCTTATGGTGGGCCAATCAGGTGGGGACCGCGGCGGTCCACCGCCCCGGTTAATGCGCTTCATCGTACCCTTGCAGCGGGCGCAAGGGAATATCGAGAGAGGAAAGGGACTGGAGGAATTACGAGTGGTTGGCCTTACTCCCGCATCCGGCATCCCGGCTCCTGCCCTGACTCCTGTTCCCGACTCCCCCTCATCCCACATGCACACCGTGGTCATCGATCATGTATGGCACGATGCGGTCTTCGCAGGCGCTGCCGCGATGCTTGGCGATAAACAGCGACCGGCCGACGCGGTCGCCGTGGCGGGTCTTACCCATGTAGATCAGCGTATTGGCATTGGAGAGAACATCGCCTTCGGCCAGCGGGCGGCTGATCAGATCGTCGAGCATGGTTTCGTGTGCCGTGACGAGAAGCAGGCAGCCGACTTTCTGCGGGTCATACAGGTGCTTGGCCGCTGCGGCGGCGTTCTGGCGGTAATGCTCGCGAAACAGATCGCGGGCGACCCACTCGGGATCTTTCCGCACGACCTGATGATAAACGTATTCGAACAGATGGAACTGGATCGATTCACCAGGCCGGTCGACCGGCTCGATGCCGTCGATCACGATCCGCCGCGCGCCTTGCACGAGATTGCCATAGAGGAACGAGATGGCAGCCCGCAAGCGGGCGTTGAGATGAGCTTGCCAGTTTCGCCAGTCGTCCCAGTCCAGGTCCTTGCGGGTCACGCGCTGGCCGCTGTAATCGAAGACGTGAAGATAATCGCCAAACTGCTTCGTCGGCGAAAAAAAATCGTCGAGCTCGACGAGGCGATTGACATTGGCGATGGCGAGGTTGGCGTCGAACATCCGCTGCGCATAGGCGGCATGGTTCTGCGAGTCGCCACGAGAACTGCAGTCGAACAGCACGCCGCGGCGGCGCTCCTGAGCCACGCCGGCCTGGGCGAATTGCAAGCCGAGCTGCGTTTTGCCGATGCCGGTAGCGCCCACCACCACAGTCAGCGTTCCCGGCAACAATCCGCCCCCGAGCAGGTCATCGAGCCCGCCGACTCCCGTCGTTTGTCTCGCTGTCAAATCAGGTTCCTTTATGTGCTGGGGATTGAAACTGCCGGGGCCGCTCCATCCTAGTTTTCGCCAGGCGAGTTCGACAGGGGAACAAGAAATAGGGCAGCCGCCACGAGTATTAATTTCGCCGCTTTTGATTCTGTTTTGATTGAAAGCGACCCGCCGCCTTCGTTACACTTTATACCTGGATGCAGGGGTATATCGTGAAGGAGATGTCTCTCACCGGCCCGCCCCCATCAGGCAGCTAAAATGAAGTGCCGCCGCGTGCCTGCGGTGGATGCGCCGGGTAGCGTGAAACGATTCAAGCTTTGTGGCGAGTTTGCAGGTTGAGGTGTTCCATGCGCAAGGACCGCGGCTTTACGCTGGTCGAATTGCTGGTCGTGATTGCCATCATCGGCACGCTGGTGGCCCTCTTGCTGCCCGCCGTGCAGGCCGCCCGCGAAGCAGCCCGCCGGACGCAGTGCATCAACAACATCAAGCAGGTTGCGCTCGCGGCTCACAACCATCACGATGCGTTTCTCTACTTTCCGCCAGGCAACCTCGCGACCGATCCCCTGCTGCCGGGAATGAACACCTCGAACGATCAGGGAATCGGCGCCATCGCGTCGCTGCTTCCCTATTTCGAACAGGTGGCCGCCCACCAGCTGATTCGCCGCAACATGCGGTACGACACCCACGAGCCGGTTTGGTGGAACGACACCTCGACCGTGAATGCTTCGCGGATGAAAACGAAGCTGCTCGTTTGTCCCGCGACCGATCCCTATCGGCACGAAGTCGACATGTCGGTGATGCTCCTGTATCCGATTGAAATTCAGCCGACGCAGATCGTGTACAACGTCTTCACGCAGGCCGATCCCGGAGGCCGCGAAATGGGTCGGACTAACTACTTCGGCACCGGCGGGTACGGCGCCGACATTCCTGGCTACGACATTTACAAGGGAATCTTCTACAACCGCAGCAACACGAAGTTTAAGGACATCGTCGATGGGACGAGCAATACGCTGATGTTCGGTGAAGGGATTGGCGGCAAGACGGGCGACAGCGGGTCGACGCGGCAGTTCGGTTACAGCTGGATGGGCGTGGGCTATCTCGCCAACTTCATGGGGCTCGGCCGCAAGACCTTCAGCAGCTTCAGCTCAGAGCATCCGAACGTGGTGAATTTCGCGCTGGCCGATGGCTCGGTCCGCTCCGTTCAGACGAACATCGACCGGCTTATGTACTTCTACTGCGCGGGCGTGGGAGAAGGGGAAATCGCCAAGCTGGATCCCTGATTTGCCTCGCCTGAAAAGTCTTCTGGAAAGTACAGCACGATGTCGCAACGCGCACGGTTTGTTTGGTTCCTGATCGGCGGCTCGGTGATCATCAATGCGGGCTGCAGTTGTTCGCGCATTCCCGAGAGCCCGCCGGGCCCCGGCACAATGAGCGAGATCCGCCATTTCAACAGCGGCACGACCGTACCCGTCGCCGTTCCCAACCCCGAGAATCCCACCGCCCCCCCGCCGCCAAACACTTATGTAAATCCGACGCCGCCCCCGCCGCCGACTTACGTCCGGCCGGGCTATCCACAGCCGCAGCGCCCGACTCAACCGACAGCGCCGGTGGTGACGCAAAACAGCGGCCTGGGAGACCGAGCGCCGGACGGCCCTACACTCAAGCCATCGTTCTCTTCGGACTCAAATCCAAAAAAGAAGTGATCGAGATTCTATTGGAACGCCCGGTTCGGAAAAAACGCCGGCGGCGCGGTCGTTGGTGGTGAACCTGGCGGGGGCACGGCGCCGCTGGGCAATCCTGGTCCAGCCGGCGGCAGCGCTGGAATGATCGAAGCGGGCGGACCGAGCGCGCCGGACGACGGCACGAACGGGAGATTCGGCACACCACTTGGCTGCGATTGATACGGAATCGGTTCGCCACCGGGCAAGCCTTGTCCTGGCACGCCGATCTTGGGCAGCACCGCATCCGGCGCGACGGTGGGCAACGGAGTCACGAGCCCCGCTTGAGCGCCGCCGCGCAGGCCATTCGCCCGCTCGAGCAGCTCCGCGGTGGGCACATTTTCTTCCGGCGTGAGCGTGACGTTGATCGTCCGTTCGTCGCGCACTTCATAGGGGTTCAAGTTCTCGTTGTAGAAATCGAGCGGCATGTATTCGTACCAAGGCACGTTGAACTGATGCACCAGACGCTCGGTCTTATAGCCGTCCTTCACCAGCATCACGTTCCGCTTGCCGTAGTAGACATAGCTGGTCGAGCAGGGAGTCGTGCCGATCTCGCGATCATCGACAAACACCTGTGCGCCGGGTGGGTGGCTGCGGATCGTCATCCGCCGGCGGACACAACCGCTGCTGCTCGCGCAGAGCAGGGCCACAGCCACGAGGAACAGGCCTCGCAGACTCATCGCCCAACCAGATTGAAAAGCAACGTTACGCATCCGTGCGCGCGATTCCCCAAGAAAGAGCATCAGGCGGCCGGATGATACTGATTGCCGCGCGCGGCTGCCAGATGAAATTGGGGTTTGCTAGCAAGCAGGCTTCAGGCGTGCCTTGTCCAACATTCTGATTCATCGGGCCGCGAAGGGCTGCGAGCCAATTCACAGATGTCTGGAGCGACGAGGGGGCCGAACCAACACCGTTGCAGCGGTGTCGGTTCCTGATGCGGTTGCGGCGCAGGCTCCCCCTCGCGCTGGCCGCGGTAAATCCGCTAAGATAGTGCGGTTACACTCTTTCGATCATCAGTCACCCCCCTTCCTTCAGCCGTTTGCTTGCATGTCCACCTTTTCACCCGAGTCGATCCCCAATCGCTTTGACTTTGCCGAAACGCAAAGTCGCCTCTATGCCCAATGGGAGACCAGCGGCGCGTTTCATGCCGAGCCGCCCGCCGCCGGCGCGGCCGATCCGTCCAAAGGGCCGTTTTGCATTGTCATTCCGCCGCCGAACGTCACCGGCGCGCTGCACCTCGGCCATGCGCTGAACAACACGCTGCAGGACGCTCAGATCCGCATGCACCGGATGATGGGCTACAACACGCTCTGGATGCCGGGAACCGATCACGCGGGCATCGCCACGCAGGCCGTCGTCGAGCGCCGCATTCGCGAGGAAGAAGGGAAGAGCCGCCACGATCTGGGCCGCGAGGAGCTCGTCCGCCGTATTTGGGAATGGAAGACGCAGTACGAGCAGCGGATCATCGGCCAGCTGAAGGGAATGGGCTGCAGCTGCGATTGGGACCGCCTCCGTTTCACGCTCGACGATCAATGTGCCGCCGCCGTCCGGCAGACCTTCTTCAATCTCTTCAGCCAGGGAAAAATCTACCGCGGCAAACGGCTCGTCAATTGGGACACGTTCCTGCAGACCGCCGTCAGCGACGACGAAGTCTTTCAAGAGACCGTCAAAGGGAAGTTCTGGCATTTTCGCTATGCGGTGATCAATCCGCAGAAGGGCGAGCCATCGCACGTCACGATTGCGACCACACGGCCCGAGACGATGCTTGGTGATACGGCGGTTGCCGTTCATCCTGATCCGGCGCGCGCGCTGGATAAAGCCGAAGCAGAACTGCGCGAACGATTGAGTAAAGCGAGCGGCAAGGATCAGGAGCCGATTCAAGCGCAGCTCGATAACATCGCCACGCGCAGGACGGAACTATTGCCTTTGTTATTGACATTGACGGCAATGGCGAAGGCCGGCCGCAAGCTAATGTTGCCGCTGTTGAATCGTGAAATCCCACTCATCGCCGACGAATGGGCGAAGCCGGAGCTCGGCACCGGCTGCGTGAAGATCACGCCGGCGCATGATCCGAACGACTACCTGGTTGGTCAGCGGCAAAAGCTGCCAATGATCAACATCCTCAAGCCCGATGGCACGCTGAACGCCGAAACGGGGCCGTACGCCGGCCTCACAATTCCAAAGGCCCGCACGAAGGTCGTTGCCGATCTCGATGCACTCGGTCTCTTAGGCGACGTCGAAGATCGTGAGATCGAGCTGCCGCACAGCGACCGGAGCAAAACGCCGATCGAGCCTTACCTGGCCGATCAGTGGTTCGTCAAAATGAGTGACGACACCGCGGGCCCCGGCCGCACCGACATTAACGGCAACTTCCTGGGCTCGGATATTGTTCCTGGCCTCGCCCAGATGGCCATGGATGCGGTCACCGCGGGCAAAGTCAAAATCTATCCCGAGCGCTACGCCAAAAGCTATCTCGACTGGCTTGGTGAAAAGCGCGACTGGCCCGTCAGCCGGCAGTTGTGGTGGGGACATCAGATTCCGGTTTGGCGCTTGCGCGCTGACGCTCAGATCCCGCTCGGCAGTGTGCTGAAATCCTGGATCGAGCAACTTGCGACTTGGACTGAACAAGGACGCATCGCCGCATTCATCGCAGGGACCAGACTCGAGGCAGATGCAAAGTCATGGACATTGGCCTTTGGCGTCGAAGCTTCAAATGACGACTCCAATGATGGCGTCATGATTTGCATCCGCGATGCGAAAGATACAGAAGTGACCGAACTCATCGAAGCGGCAGGCTTCGAGCAAGATCCCGACGTTCTCGACACCTGGTTCTCCTCCGCGCTTTGGCCGCATAGCACGCTCGGCTGGCCGAACGAGACTCGCGAGCTGGCGTACTACTATCCCACGAGCACGCTCATCACGAGCCGCGACATCATCACGCTGTGGGTCGCGCGGATGGTGCTGACCGGGCTGTCGAATCTCGGCGAGATTCCGTTCCGCGAGGTCTTCATTCATCCGAAGATTCTCGACGGTTATGGCGAGACGATGAGCAAGAGCAAGGGGAACGGCGTCGACCCGCTCGACGTCATCGACAAGTTCGGAGCCGATTCGCTCCGCTTCGGTCTGGCTGCGCTCACGACCGAAACGCAGGACGTCCGGATGCCGGTGCAGTTCGAATGCCCGCACTGCCAGGCCCTGGTCGATCAAACGACGAAGAACCGCGTCCTGCCGCGAGTTGATTGCACCAAATGCGGCAAGGAATTCTCCACGCAGTGGGCCAGCAAAGACGAAGACAAAGCGTTGTCGCGCGCGCCGGTCGTCAGCGAGCGGTTCGAAGTGGCCCGCAACTTCATGAACAAGCTCTGGAACGCGGCCCGGTTCTCGCTGATTAATTTGGAAGGGTATGCGGAGGCCAGCCGGCTGAAGCCGGGACTCCAACTGGAGCAACTCACCGTCGAGGATCGCTGGCTGATTTCGCGCCTGGCCACCGTGACCGAGCAGGTCACGGCAGGACTGAAGACGTATCACTACGCCGATGCGACGAAGGCGCTGTACGACTTCGCCTGGGACGACTTCTGCAGCTTTTATGTCGAGATCACCAAGGCCCGGATGCAGGATCCAGCCGAACGGCCCGTCGCGCAAAGGGTTCTCGCGCACACGCTCGACGTGCTGCTGCGGCTGCTCCATCCGCTCATGCCGTTTGTCACGGAGGAAATCTGGCAGCTGCTAGGGAAGATCGCTCCTGTTCGCGGACTCGCCAAACCGGAACAGGCCGCGGCGCTGTGCATCACCGCGCCCTGGCCGACGGCGACGAAGGAGCATCAAGACGCGGCGACCGAGGCCCGCTTCGCGACGTTCCAGGCTGCGCTCGGCGCCATCCGCGAAATCCGCAGCCGGCAAAACATCAACAACAGGAGCCCCATCGAGTTCAGCGTCAAATGCACGGAAGAAACGGCAGCTCTTCTCAAGCCGATGATCCCCTACTTCCAGTCGATGGCCAACGCGCAAGCGACGGTGCTCGGTCCGAGCGCCACGCCGCCCGCGACGCATGCCAAAACCGCGCTGGCCGCGATGGAGATTTACGTCGACCTCAAGGACTTCATCGACAAGGAAGCTGAGAAGGCCAAAGCAAAGCAGCAGATCCCCAAGCTCGAAGCGTTGATCAAAGGCAAAGAAGGGAAGCTCAGCAACGCTGCCTTCGTCGACAAGGCTCCAGCGAATGTGGTTCAAACCGAACGCGAATCCCTCGCCGGTTTGAAGGAACAACTGGAGGCGCTGAAGGCCACGCTGGCGGCACTGGAGAAGGTGAAGTGAGAGATGCGCTTAAATATCTTGCAGTGCTGCGTCCAAATCCCGCGCGCCGTGCAGCACACGAATGATTTCGATGCCTGCTGCCTTGTCGATATAGAAGGCCAGGTGATTCGGAAATCCCCTGATCGGAAATACGCGAACGCCAACCAGTCGCTGATCGGTTGTCAGATACGGGCCGCCGATTCCTGGTGTATCAACTAGCAGATTGAAAGTCGCATCGCATTCGAACAAGAAACGGAAGGCGACTGCTGGACTCTGCCGATCGAGAAATGCGGCCTGGTCAATCAGATCCAGTCGCGCTCGCGGCCGGATGGCAACTTGCTTAGCCATGGGCTCGCCGCTGCTCGACTTCGCTGCGGATGCGTTGCCATTCGGCGGCGTCGAGGGAAATCGGCTCGCCACTTTCCAAGCCTTCGATGAGCAGGTTAGCGAGCCGCGCTTTGCCGACTTTGGCGCGCTCAATTAAGGCCTGGATGTAGTCAGCGGGACCGGAAAACTGCCCGGCTTGAGCTTCGCTCGCCACGAATTGCTGCAAGTCATCGGAAAGTTGCAAAGTGACGTTCGTCATAGGATCGTTCCAGCATTCTCCGCATTGAGACTGCTTGAATTATAAACAACTCGGCGCCGGCGTGCCTCATTCCCATTCTGCATTTTGCTTTCACCCTGGGAACTGACGTACAATCTCCGCCATCGCCCCACTCTCTACGATCGAGGCTCTCATGAGAGTGCTCATTTCCTTCCTCGCTTGCTGTTTGTTCGCAACTGCTGCCTCCGCTGCCGAAAAGGGCATCTTCGATTACGAAGGCCAAAAGGCCGCGGGCGAGAAGGTGAAGAAGATCATTTTCATTGCCGATGCGGGGACGCGTGGGCCGCGGGGCAATCATGAGTTCATGGCGGGCTCGATCTTGTTCGCCCGCACGCTGAATGAGGTTTATCCCGACGTGCACGCGGTGGTGCATTCGACGCGCAACTGGCCCACGGATGTCGCCCACGCGAACGCATTCGTGGTTTCCCTCAATCATGGCCAGCGGGCGGCGACCGATCCGAACATGCCGCCGCCGTGCGGAAGGGGGCCGGCTTCATGGCCATTCACTTCGGCGTGGAGGTGAACAAGGGGGACGCCGGCGAGAACTACGCGCTGGATGGGGGGCTATTTCGAAACCTTCTGGTCGGTGAATCCGTGGTGGACGCCCGAGTTCAAGGAGTTACCCAAGCACCCGATCACCCGCGGCGTGAGCCCTTCAGCATTCGCGACGAATGGTACTATCACATGCGGTATAATGAAGGGATGGTCGGTGTCACGCCGATTCTGTCCGCCGTGCCCCGCTGAGCACCGTCCGCAAGGAGCCGAGCGACCGCGGCGGCAACGCTGCCGTATATGAAGAAGTTTCCGCGGCCAAGCCGCAGGTCATGGCGTGGGCGTATGAGCGGGAAGACGGCGGCCGGGGCTTTGGCTTCACCGGCATGCACAATCACGCGAACCTCGGCGACGACAACTTCCGCACGGTGTTGCTTAACGGCTGCGCGTGGGTGGCGAAGCTGGACATTCCCCAGGACGGCGTGCCATCGAAGCCGCTTGACAAAGAGGCGCTCGAGAAGTTGATCGATGAAGGAAAGAAGGCAATCGAGGAGAAAAAGTAATCACCGTTCCGGCGGCAAGATCTCTCCGCCGCTGCGGCTCGTCAGCGCGGACATGTTCTGTTGAAAGTATTCGGGCTTCATCACACGCACGCTGCCGTCGCCATAGAGCACCAGCAGTTTGTCGGGCTGGAACCCGCGCGGCGCAGTGCCCGATTCGATGCTCCAGTCGACCGGCGCGGCCCAGTTGGCTGGTCCGCCGCTCGTACCGATCACCATCACGGTGTTGCTCAAGCCGTCGGTCACCTCATGGAGGCGAATCGGTTTTTTGCCTTCGAACATCGTGCCCGGGCCGGTGACGAAGACGTAATCGCTTCGCTGCGGCGGGCCGTCCTTGTTCGCGGGATCTTGAAAGACGCTGAGCGAAGCGCTCGACAGGCTGGCGTTTTCGGGACTGTCCCAAGCCTTCGATTTATCGAACGAATCGTAGAGCGGCTGTTGTTCAAGAAATGGCAGCAGCAACACCCGGCCGCTGTAGAGCGGTTTGCCGTCGGCATCAGTCACGACGGCGGGCGGAAACATGCCGTGAACCGAGTGATAGTTATGCAGCGCGAGGCCGATCTGCTTGAGATTGTTTTGCGACATGATTCGCTGCTGCGTGATGCGCACTTGCGAGCGGCCGAGGAGCACAACCGCCACGCCGCCGCCGCAACAGAGAAGCAGGCAACCGGCAATGACTGCAAGCACAACGAACGCCACCGAGCCGCCGCCTGACTTGGGCGCTGAGGTGGGACCGGCCGGACCAAAGCCCTTCATAGGAATGGTGATCTGGCCGCCGCAGTTTGCGCACGGGCCGGTCTGTCCGGCGAATTGATCGGCGACAACCGTTTGTTTGCCGCAGAGCGGGCAAGTGAATTCAATGGCCATGACCATGCTTCCCGTAGCCACGCTCGCCAGAGCATGGGTCGTTTCTCGCGAATCTCAAAGTCACCCCACGCTCTGGCGAGCGTGGCTACCAAGATCAATACCCCAGATTCGGCACCGGCATCCCATCGGCGCGCTGCGTCAGTTGCTTCAGGGAACCTTGCATTGCCTGACCAGGAATCCCGCGCACGCTGCCGTCGGCGAAGAGAACGAGCACGACATTGGGATGGTTGCCCGCCGGCACGGCGCCGTTGTCGGCATTCCATTCCACGGGTTCGGCCCAGTTCTTTGGTCCCATAGCCGTTTGCACCATCACGATCGTGTTGGCCGTGCCATCGGTAATGCCCGCCATAGTCGTGGACTTGTTGCCATCGAAAACGGTACCCGTGCCGGTGACGAAGACGTAGTCGGAGCGCGGTTCGTTGGGCCCGCCAGGATGAGCGGGATCTTGAAAGGTCTTGATCACCGTCGCACTGATGGCCTGGTTCTCGGGGCTATTCCAGGCCTTGCTCTTGTCGAAGTTCTGATAGACGGAGGCCTGCTCCAGGAACGGCAGGAGCAGCACGCGGCCGCTGTACAGGGGCTTGCCGTCGGCATCGGTGACGACCGCCGGAGGAAACGTGTTGTACAAATCGTGATAGTTGTGCAGCGCGAGACCGAGCTGCTTGAGGTTGTTCATCGACTGGGCTCGCCGGGCTGCCGATCGCGCGCTGGAGACGGCGGGAAGCAGCAGCAGAAACGCCAGGCCCGCGCACACAAAGCCCATCACCGCGAGCACGCCGAGAATAATGATGGCAATCGACGCCCCGCCGGAACCGCTTTTGGTGGTGGGTCCGGCAAAATTGCTCGCCGCGAGCGGCACCGTGACCTGCGCGCCACACGCGGAGCAGGGCCCGGTTTGTCCCGCGAACTGATCGGCGACCACGGTTTGTTTGCCGCACTGCGGGCAAGTGAAATTGATTGCCATGTTGGTTCTCAGCGGAAGAGGATCGGCCTGAAGATGCTGGCGTGGATTATAAAACCTGCGCGACCACAATGCACAGCGGCGAGGCTTGTTAAGAACAATTCCTCGATTCCGCTTTCCTGATCGTGCCCAAGCGTCAGGCCGCAGCTGCCCACGCATTAGGCATGGCTGGCCCGCAGAATCCAAACTGGGGCGAAAAGTCGCTTGCGCAGCAGCCCGTTAACTGCCGCAGCGCCAACAGCTTAACGACTTCGTGAGAAGCTGCCACAAAAAGTGCAGCCGGCCGCTGGCACGGTGCTTGCTTTGAGCCTGCGAGGCTTGCAGGCGGACATCGGCCGATGTCGGGATCCCCGGCGATGGTCTCGCTGCATCCCGATTTTCCTCGCTGCCCGGCCATCCTCCGCGCCGCGACGTTTGCTTCCTACCATTCCACCAGGCGAGACCACGAAAGATGAATCTGACGAAGCCATTTTGGGCTGGCTTGTTGCCGGCCATAACCCTCTGCGGAGCTTTGCTCTGCAGCGCGATCGCGAGCGCCCAGGAAGCCGCGCCCGAAACCAAGACAGAAGAACCGGCGGTCGCCAAACCGGAAGAGCCGAAGACGGAAACACCAAAGGCTGAAGCCAAACCGGAAGAGTCGAAGCCGGAAACTGCCGCTACTCCAGCGACTGAAGAAAAAGAAGAAGCCGCCGCGCCAGTACCGGCGCCCCCGCCGCTCCCTTCGACGGTTGAACTGTCGTACGCCATCGACAACATCACGCTGTTTATCTGCGCGGTGCTCGTGATTTTCATGCAAGCCGGTTTTGCTCTGGTGGAAACCGGGCTCAACTCGAGCAAGAACGCCGTGAACATCATGTTCAAGAACTACATGGACTTCGTCGTCGGCGCCATTCTGTTCTTCCTCGTCGGCTACGGCATCATGTATCCTGGCACGGATGACAAAGCCCACATCATTCCGAATGTGTTTGGCTTTGCTCAGGTTGGCGTGCCGGCCAACGACAACAGTGTGCTGCCAACAGAAGCAGCGGCTCATCCGCTGGGCAATCAGGTCAACTTCCTGTTTCAAGTGGCCTTTGCCGCCACAGCTGCCACGATTGTTTCCGGCTCGGTCGCCGGGCGCATCAAGTTCCCAGCCTATCTGATTTACACGGCCGTCATTTCCGCCTTCATCTATCCGGTGAGCGGCATGTGGCAGTGGGGCGGCGGCTGGCTGGCCGACAGAGGCTTCATTGACTTCGCCGGTTCATTGATCGTGCACTGTGTCGGTGGTTTTGCGGGCCTTGCTGGAGCGATTGCTCTTGGACCACGCCTCGGCCGCTATGTCGACGGCAAGCCGGTCGCGATGCCTGGTCACAACCTGCCTTATGTGGCACTCGGCGTGTTCATTCTGATGATTGGCTGGTACGGCTTTAACCCTGGCAGCCAGCTGGCCTTCACCGGCGCGACGAATACCAACATCGTGATGTTGATCGCCGTGAACACGACTCTCGCCGGCTGTGCGGGTTCGCTCATCGCGATGCTCGTGGGCTGGGTGATGTTCGGCAAATCGGACCTCACGTTCGCTTTGAACGGCGGGCTCGCGGGTTTGGTCGGCATTACGGCCAACTGCCACATCGTGACGAATATGGAATCGCTCGCCATCGGCGGCATCGCCGGCGTGGTGGTGATCGGCGGCATCTTGCTGCTCGATAAATTGCAGATCGATGATCCGGTCGGCGCGTTCCCCGTGCATGGCTGCTGCGGCCTGTGGGCTGGCATCGCGACCGGCATCTTCGGCGATGG
>Ga0196963_10001222_pt1 | contig 18385 bp, 20 predicted proteins | sample S1_5metaG_FD_148600 | JGI IMG/M metagenome (GOLD analysis project Ga0196963, IMG submission 148600) | Soil microbial communities from Anza Borrego desert, Southern California, United States - S1_5 | ecosystem: Environmental > Terrestrial > Soil > Desert | place: USA: California | collected... | reverse complement strand
CCTTCAGGACATAGGTGTCATTGTCGGTGGCCCAGTCCTCGTTGACGCCGTATTTGTCCTGGATGACGGCAATGTCGAGCGCCATCAGGCTGCCGAGCCAGCCATAGCCCTCGTTGTTGGTCTCGGCCTGGCCGTAGGGCGATTTCTCCCACCCGTCATTGTAGGACATCATCGTGTGGACGCCCTGATTGAGGTCGTAGGCTCCGGCCCCGCCGTCATCGCCGGGAATGCCGTTGGTCACCACGCCCTGCATGACGCTCGAGCCGCCGCCGGTGTCGTGCGGGTGCGCGAGGCCCATGCCATGGCCGAATTCGTGGATCAAAGTCACGAAGGAGAAGCCGCCCGGCTGAAGCATCTGGGCGCTCCAGCGCTCGTCGGCGGAATTGAACTGGGCGACCCCCTCGTCGCCATAATCGGGCGGGTTCATCGAGCCGAGCAGGGAGATGACCGGCCCCGGCGTACCGGGATAGGAGAAGTAGAAGAAATCGGCGTCGAAGCCGTCGCCGTCCACGCCCGCGGCATATTTGACGCCGGCCTCGGGCCCCAATGGTCCCGGCTTGTACTCGATCGTCGGATCGCGCTCGTAGAGCCCGGTCGTCGGGTCCAATAAATAGTTGGAGACGAAGACCACATCGGCGACCTTGGAGAATTCGTTCGCGGCGGTCAGCATGGCCCGGATTTCGTACTGATACGGATCCTGGACCACGATTTGGGCCGGGATGGTCGAATCCTGATGCACGTAGAAATCGCCCGCGCCGGCGAAATAGAGGTAGATGACGTTCTTGCCCGGAAAGCCGAGGGAATTGCCCTCGACGTCGGCCGGATCCGCCGCCGGTTCCCCGGTCGGCCTCGGGCCTTCCATGCCGTCGGGATTGCGCACCGAGACATGCTCGCGGTTGACCATGACGCCGCCCCAGTCGATCGAGTGGAGCGGGCTCGAAATGTCGTAATGCGTGGTATAGACGGTCCCGGTCGCGGTCCTCGCGAAAATCTCGTAATCGCCTGCGAAATCGCCGACCCCGTCGCCGTCATTGTCGAAGGACGTCGCGTTGACGTAGTAGGTGCCCGTATAGGTCGCCTGGAACGTCATCAGCGCATCGAGCCCCGACGGCGTGTTCGGCCCGCCGCCATCCGCGTACGAGAGCAGAATGTTGCCGGTCGAATCGTAGATTTCGAGATAGGCGTCGGCGAGCGGGACGCCGTTGCCTTCCACGCCCGGAACGCCGCCGACATAGGCATATTGACCGAATTCGTAGGTTACGCCCGCGGTCAGCGTGACCGCGAACCAATCCTCGTCGCCGGGTATGTCGATCGCCGCTACGACGTGGGCACCGTCGACCACCAGCGTACCGTTGGTATTTTCGTCAGGCTCATAGTCGTCGACGAGGGCATTCGGGCCGGGGATGTTCCAGGCCGATTCGACCGGCTGGTGGTTGTCGGGAAGCCCCGAGCCGCCGACGCGGTCGGCTCCCGGAAACGCCGTGGCCGGATCATAGCGCGCAGAGCTTTCGCCCTTGTATCGGAGGCCGAACGCCGAGGCGACGGCGCCGAACTGCACGTCGAAGCGGTTTTCGGTCTGGGCGAAGACATTGCGGGCGTGAATGAATTGCACGGGCTGACCTCCAGCGAGCGGGGAAAAGGCTATGTGCGAGTTGAGCCAGGAACCGGCCCAGTTACTGAAAATCCGAAAACAGCCCCGTCGCGCGAGGGAGGTGCGCGACGGGGCATTGCGACATGGCGTTAACCAACGCGCGCAAGACAGGTTCCGCCCATGGTGCTGCTTCACGGGAAAGTGGGCATTCCGCCTTTCATCGAATTTCACGCCGGCCCATTGACCGCGGCGCGCCTTTCGATTGCTCGCCCGCCTATCTTTTCCGATAGGGGCCCGCTGCAGGGCGAGAGGCGCGGATGGCGGCGTGGAGCGAGGGCTATTGGGAATCGGCGGACGGGCTGCGGCTCCATTATCGCGACTATGGTGGGCGCGACGACCGGCCGCCGATCCTGTGCCTGCCGGGCCTCACGCGCAACGCGCGCGACTTCGAAGGGGTAACGGAGCGGCTCGCGGGAGATTGGCGGCTGATCGCGGTCGACCTGCGCGGCCGCGGCGGCAGCGCCCGTGCCGCCGATCCGGCGAGCTACGCCCCGCTCGTCTATGTGGACGATGTCGAGCGGCTGATCGCGGCGCTGGGGCTGGGCCGTTTCGTCATGTTCGGCACCTCGCTCGGCGGGCTGATCGCGATGCTGCTCGCCTGGCGCGACGCAAGGCGGGTCGCCGGCATCCTGCTCAACGACGTTGGCCCCGAGCTTAACCCCGCGGGGCTGGAGCGAATCCGCTCCTATGTCGGCCGGCCGGTGCAGTGGAGCGGCTGGGACCAGGCGGGGCTTTGGCTCGCCGGGGCGCATGGCGAGGTCTACCCCGACTGGCCCGCCGAGCGCTGGGCGCTGCAGGCGCGGCGTCTCTTCCGGGAGCAGCCGGACGGATCGATCGGCTTCGATTACGACATGCGCATCGCCGAGCCGATCCTCGCGACTCCCGCCGACGCCCCCGTGTTCGACTTGTGGCCGGCTTTTCTGTCGCTGCGCGGCGTCCCGGCGCTGCTGGTCCGGGGCGGGCTTTCCGATCTGCTCAGCCCGGAGGTTGCGGCGCGAATGGCGGAGGAGGTGGAAAGCCTGGAGATTGCGACGGTCCCACGCGTCGGCCACGCGCCGACGCTCGAGGAGCCCGAGGCGGCGGCGGCGATCGACCGGCTGCTCCGACGGGTCGCCGCCTAGCCGAGCAAAAGCTTGAGCGCCGCGGCGACGTCGGTCTCGCGATAGGGCTTACGCAGGACCATAGCGTCGGCGTGGCCGGCGGCGAGGCCTTCGCGGCCGTAGCCGGTGGCGAAGAGGTAGGGGATGCCGGCGGCCTTCAGCCGGTCGGCCACGCAATAGCTCTCGCCGTCGCCCATGTTGACGTCCAGGATCGCCGCGTCGAAGCCGCCCTCGCCGGCGAGGACCAGCGCGGGCGCGACGCGGAAAGCGGGGCCTGCGACCTCGTAGCCGAGGTCTTCGAGCATGTCCTGGAGCGCGATCGCGACGATCGGCTCGTCCTCGACGATCAGGATGCGCCGTGCGACGCCCATCTAACGGGACCCGAATGAAATTGATCTAAATCAAGCGGGAAGCCCCCTGCTCGCCGAGCCGCGGTGCTTCAAGCGCACAGCGACGGGATGCGAAAAGGGCGCGGCGAACCGAGCCGCCGCGCCCTTTTTCCGCCGATTTCCGCGGTTCAGAAGCCCAGGCGGAGCGCCAGCGAGCCGGCGAAATCGTTGCCGTCCTCGCGTTCGAGGGTGCCGGTCGCCTGGACCTGGAGCGCGATCGACGAGCCGAGCGCCAGGTTCACGCCGCCCGTCAGCCGGCCATAGGCGTCGTGCGAGCGGCCCGGCATGTTCCAGGTGTTGACGATCTCCGGCGCGGCGGTGAGCGCGTAGGTGAGGCTGCGCGCATCGCCCTCGAACTCGCGCTCGATCGCGGCCGATGCGTAGGGCTGGATCGCGACGCCGCCGCCCTGGATGCTGCCGCGGGCCTCGATCCCGGCGGAGCCGGTGAGCGAGGTCAGGCGCTGGTCGCTGACGTTGAGGGTCAGCACCGGGTCGCCGGTCTCGGTATAGGCGTCGATCTCCGCGCGGGCGTAGCGCATGCCGACCACCGCGCCGACGCTGAGGCCGCCCAGCGGCAGCAAATAGCCGGCCTCGGCGCCGGCGACCATATTGTCGCCGTCCGGGCTGGCGGCGATCGTGTCGATCACCGCGTCGCGCTCGATCTCGTAATTCAGCCGGCCCCAGCCGGCATAGCCCTGGACGAAGGCGCCGCCGCCCTCCCAGCCGGCATAAGCGCCGACCTGCCAGCCGTCGGCCTGGGCGCGGCCCGTGCCGGAGATGAAGTCCGCGTCGCCCCTCGTGTAGCTCGCCGCGGCGCCGACGATGATTCCCGAGGCGAGGTCGTATTCGACGCCGCCGGTCGCCGCCTTGGTCTCGGCGTCGTAGGCGAGGCTGGTCTGGGTGCGGTCGGAATCGCTCTGGGCGATGTTGCCGCTGAAGAAGAAGTTGAGGCCGCTATGCCCGGAGCCGAAGCGCGCCGAGGAGAGATCGAGGCGCGACAGCATCGAATTGCCGAAGTTGCGCGCCGCCTGCAGGCCGATCTCGCCCTGCGCCTCGAAATGGAGCGGCGCCTCGACTTGGCGGGCGGCATATTGGCCGACGATCTCGAAGCCGCGCGAGGTCAGATGGACCTGGTCGACGTAGAAGAGATACTGGCGCGCGACGTCGGGGTTGGCGGCGCAGGCGAGCGGGCAGGCGCCGGCGCTGATCAGGCCGTAGGACGAGAGATTGGCCTGGACCCGGTCGCCGATCAGGTTGAGGTCGACATAGTTCACGATCACGCCCTGGCCCGCATAGGTGGCGAGCTGGGCGCGCATTCCGTTATTGTAGGCCGTCGCATAGGCGCTGCCGACCTGGGCGATGGCGAGGCCGTTCACTTCCGGAAGCCGACCGACGTCGCCGGCGAGGAAGGTGATGTTCTGCGCGCCCGCGCCGATCAGGGCGTTGAGCCCGGTCGTCGTCTCGGCGATGCGCGCATTGGCCTGGGCGGGGACTCCGGCCAACAAGGCGGTGATCTGCGCCTGGCTCGGATTGAGGCCCTGGCTGCGCTCATAGGCGCGCGCGTCGTTGCCGCCGATCGAGATGACGAGCAGGTCGTTGGCGTTGAAGGTGCCGCTGACGCGCGGAAAGGCGGCCGGGCCGCCGCCGGCGAGGAAGGACTGATATTCGGTGACGAAGCCGGGGATTCCCGGGCCGTTGATGTTGCCGTTGCCGGTGAAGGCGCCGCCGATGGCGAAGTTGGCGACCGGGACCTGCAGGATCTGCGACATGGTGTCGACGAAGTTGGTCGAATCGCTGAACCGGCCCTGCGGGTAGGGAGCCGGGCGCGGAATGCCGATCAGCTCGAACAGATTGCCGTCGTCGGCATAGCTGTCGCCGAACGCGACGATGCGGTCGACGGTTTGCGCCGAGGCCGGCGTCGCGCCCGCGGCGAGTGCGAGGGCGCAGCCGGCCGAAGCCAGCAGCCTGTTGATGTTCTTCATAAATCCTCCCGGTCTGCTCCGCCCCCGGCGGAGTGACAATGATGTCAGTAGGGGCATGCCGGGCTTTGCCGCTTCTGGCAAGCGGGGGCTGGCGCGAAAGCTGTGGATCGCCGATGCTGCGCGCGATGGCGCCGGTCCGCATCCTCCATTGCCATTCTACCTTCTCGCTCGGCGGCAAGGAGGCGCGGGCGGTGCGGCTGATGAACCTGTTCGGCGACGCGGCCGAGCATGTCGTGCTCAGCGCAATGCCGGGGAGGCTCTCGGCGCGCGAGGCGATCGACCGCAAGGTGCGGGTCGCCTTCCCGGACGACGCGCCGCCGCTGGTCGGTGCGCCGGGGCCGCTGCGGCTGGCGCGGCTCGCCCGCACCATGCGCGATTTCGACCTCGTCCTTACCTACAATTGGGGCGCGTTCGACGTCGTCATGGCCAGGCGCATCTATGGCGGCCCGCCGCTCGTCCATCACGAGGACGGCTTCAACGAGGACGAGGCGCAGGCGCTGAAGCCCAAGCGCAATCTCTATCGGCGGATCGGGCTCGGTGCAGCGCACAAGCTGGTGGTGCCGTCCGAGCGGCTCGAGAAGATCGCGCGGCGCGACTGGAAGCAGCGGCCGGAGCGGATCGAGCGGATCGCCAACGGCATCCCGGTCGCGCGCTTCAAGGCGGGGGCGGCGGAGCAAATCCCCGGTCTCGTCCGCGCCGAGGGGGAGATCGTGATCGGGACAGTGGCCGGCCTGCGCGCGGTCAAGAACCTGCCCCGGCTGGTCCGGGCCGTCGCCGCGATGGCGGACAGGAACGTGCGCCTGGTCATCGTCGGCGAGGGACCGGAGTCGGAGCGGATCGCGGCCGAGGCCCGCGCCTGCCGCGTCGGCGACCGTTTGGTGATGCCGGGCTTCCTCGCCGACCCGGCGCGGTGGATCGGCGGGTTCGACATCTTCGCTCTTTCCTCGGACAGCGAGCAATTCCCGATCTCGCTCATCGAGGCGATGGCCGCGGGGCTCCCGGCCGTCTCGACCGACGTCGGCGACGTCGCCGCCATGCTCGCGCCGGACAACCGGCCGCTGGTCGTCGCCCGCGACGACGAGGCGGCCTTTGCGGCGGCGCTCGACAGCCTCGCCGCCCGCCCCGACCTTCGCCGCGCCATCGGCCGCGCCAACCGCGAGAGAGCCGCGGCGGAATATGACGAGGCGGGGATGATCGCCCGCTACGCCGCCCTCTACGGTGCAGCCATCGGGCGGCCACATGCGTTCAGCGCGGCGAAGGCAACATAGGTTTTGCGTGCAGGCGCCTTCGCTCCTATAGGCGCGGCTGTTTCGGAGGGTGAATGTTCAAGGGTATCAGCCCGATCCTTTATGCGGGCCGGGAAGTCCTGCCGCTGATCGAAGGCGGCAAGGGCGTCTCCGCGACCAACCACGCGAGCTCGGGCGCCTGGGCCGCGGCGGGAGGGATCGGCACCGTCTCGGCGGTCAACGCCGACAGCTACGATGCCGAGGGCAAGATCGTGCCCCAGGTCTATCATGCCCTCACCCGCCGGGAGCGGCACGACGAGCTGGTCCAATATGCGATAGACGGCGCCGTCGAGCAGGTCCGCCGCGCCTACGACGTCGCCTCGGGCCGCGGCGCGATCAACATCAACGTCTTGTGGGAGATGGGCGGCGCCCAGCGCGTCCTCCACGGCGTGCTCGAGCGCACCAAGGGCCTCGTCGCGGGCGTCACCTGCGGCGCCGGCATGCCCTACAAGCTCTCGGAGATCGCCGCCTCCTACGGCGTCAACTACCTGCCGATCATCAGCTCGGCGCGCGCGTTCAGCGCGCTCTGGAAGCGGGCTTATTCCAAGGCGGCCGAATGGCTCGCCGCCGTGGTCTACGAGGATCCCTGGCTCGCGGGCGGGCATAACGGCCTCTCCAACGCCGAGGACCCGCTGCAGCCGCAGGACCCCTATCCGCGAGTCAAGGCGCTGCGCGACACGATGCGCTCCGGAGGCATCTCCGACGACGTGCCGATCGTGATGGCGGGCGGCGTCTGGAACCTGAAGGAATGGGAGCATTGGATCGGCAATCCCGAGCTCGGCCAGATCGTCTTCCAGTTCGGCACCCGGCCTCTGCTCACCCGCGAGAGCCCGATCCCGGAGGAGTGGAAGCAACGCTTGATGACGCTCGAGGAAGGCGACATCCTGCTCCACCGCTTCTCGCCGACCGGCTTCTATTCCTCCGCGGTGCGCAACCCGTTCCTGCGCGAGCTCGAAGCGCGCTCGCACCGCCAGATCGCCTTCACTAAGGAGGAGCTGGGCGACCACGCCTTCCAGCTCGACGTCGGCATCGGCGCCAAGAAGAATGTTTGGGTGACGCGCGGCGACCTGCTTCACGCGCGCGAATGGTATGCGCAGGGCTATACCGAGGCGCTGAAGACTCCCGACGAGACCTTGGTCTTCGTGACGCCCGAGGAGAAGCACCGCATCCGCAAGGACCAGGCCGACTGCATGGGCTGCCTCAGCCAGTGCGCCTTCTCGTCCTGGGCGGACACCGAGAAGAACACCACGGGCCGCCTCGCCGATCCGCGCTCGTTCTGCATCCAGAAGACGCTCCAGGACATCGCCCATGGCGGCCCGGTCGACAACAATCTGATGTTCGCCGGCCACTCCGCCTTCCGCTTCAAGACCGACCCCTTCTACTCGAACGGCTTCGTGCCCACGGTGAAGCAACTCGTCGAGCGCATCCAGACGGGGGACTGACTGCACATCTGTCGTTGAAAGCGGGGCGCTCGCGGCCTTAGGAAGGAGCCGATGTCGAAACGCCCGATCTTCGCTCTGGTGCTTGCGGCCGGCGCGCTCATGCAGAGCGGCGCCGAGGCGCAGCGGGAGCGGCAGCCGCCTTATTGGGTTTCGATCACGGCTTCGGACGCCTTGATGCGCAGCGGGCCCGCGCAGACCTATCCGGCGCTATGGCGATACGTGCGGCGCGGCCTTCCGATGCGGGTCGTCGCCACCCAGCCCAACTGGCGCAAGCTCGAGGATCCCGAAGGCGCGACGGGATGGATGATGGTGCGGCTGCTGAGCGACGTCCGCACCGCGCTCGTCACCGGCTCGGAGCCGCGGCCCATGCACGAGCGCGCCGACGCCGGGGGTCGGGTGCGCTACCTCGCCGAGCCGGGCGTGGTCGGACGGATCGAGACCTGCTCGGGCGGCTGGTGCGAGTTCGACGTGGCGGGTCGCCGCGGCTTCATTCGCGCCGAGCACATCTGGGGCGTGGGCCCCGACGAGGAGATCGATTGAATGACGCCGCTTAGCCTCGACGATTTCGCGCCCAGCGTCGGCGAACGCTACGAGATGGAGGTCGACGGCACGGTCTATCCTGCCGAGCTGATCGTCGCGTCCCCGCTCAACGATTCCGGGCGCGAAGGCGGTTCGTTCCGGCTCGAGTTCCGCGGCCCCGCCGACCCGGCTTTTCAGCAGGGCACCTTCACTTTCCGCCGCGACGGGACGGAGCACGATATTTTTGTCGTCGGGATCGGCCGCGACGAGGCGGGAACCCGCTACGAGGCGGTGTTCTTCTAGGCGCCGCCGTCGGGACGCCACTCCATCAGGTCGTAGACGCCCTTCTCCTCGATCGCAGCGAAGCCGAGCCGCTCGTAGAGCCGGCGCGCCGGATTGAACTTCTCGACATGAACGGTGACCGTCTTGCCGCGGCTCGCGACGTCGTCCCCGATGTCGCGCAGGATCGCCTCGCCGATGCCGCCTCCCCTCGCCTCCGGCAGCAAGGCGATGTCGACGATCCGCATCTCTTTGCTGCTTTCGTACAGATAGAGCCGGCCGATGCCTCGGCCGCCCTGCTCGATCACGAGGAATTCGGCCTTCCTGTAGGCGTTCATATAGTGCGCGTGCTGCGCCTCGTGCTGGTCGCGCAGGAAGGCCTCCTGATGTTCCGCGGGCCATCCGGTCTGGGCGACCTCCTTGCGCCGGGTCGACATATAGACCTCGGCCAGGAGGGGCAGGTCCTCGTCGCCGGCGGGACGGTAGGCGATGCCGTAGCGGGCGGCGGAGCGGATCGGGGGTGCCATGGCGGCGGTGTAGCGCGTGAAGCCGGGCTTGAGAATCCTTCGCGGCCTCGCTTACGGGGTGCGATGCCCGACGACATCCCGCCGCCGCCGCTTTCGCTGCTCGACGGCGCGGCGCTGTTCCTGGATTTCGACGGCACGTTGGTGGAGCTTGCCGAGGCGCCGGACGCGATCAGCGTGCCGGGCGAGCTCGCCGGACTGCTCGAGCATCTGTCGGTGCGGCTCGAAGGACGGCTCGCCCTGGTCAGCGGCCGCGCGCTGGGCGACCTCGATCGCCATATCGACTGCCCCGGCGTGGCGATGTCCGGCTCCCACGGTCTCGAGCTCAGGCTTGCCGACGGCCGCGTGCTGCCGGTTGCGCGACCTCCGGCGCTCGACGCCGCCAGCGAGGAGATTCGCCGTTTCGTGGAGCGCGGCGGCGAGGGCCTCATCGTCGAGGAGAAGCCGGCGAGCGTGGCGGTCCATTTCCGGCGCGCTCCCGAGCGAGAAAGCGAGGTCGCTTCCCTGGTCGATCGCCTGGCCGCCCGCACCGGCCTCGTCGTCCAGCGCGGCAAGATGGTCGCGGAATTGCGGCCGGCGGGCGCGGACAAGGGAGACGCGCTCGTTGCGCTGATGCGGGAACCCGGCTTTGCCGGCGCGCGTCCTCTGTTCATGGGAGACGATCTCACCGACGAACATGCCTTCGAAGCGGCCGCCCACCTGGGCGGCGCGGGCGTCCTCGTCGGGCCGCGGCGCGAGACGGCGGCGCGGTACCGCCTCGACGGCGTCGCTGAGGTCGCGCAATGGCTGCGGGCGGCGGCATGAGCAGCCTCAACCTCTGGCCGATCGGCAATTGCCAGGTGAGCGCGCTGGTCGATGAGGGGGCCGGGCTGGTCTGGGGCTGCGCCCCCGCCGTCGACGGCGACCCGCTCTTCTGCTCGCTGCTCGAGCCCAAAGGATTTGCAGGCCGCCATGCCCCCGGCATGGCTGCGGACAGCCGGGGGCTGTCCGCACCTGCAAATAGCGCGCAGCCGCGCGGCGAATGGCGGATCGCCCTGGAGAATCAGATCCGCGTCGAGCAGCGCTATCTCAGGAACACGCCGATCCTGATGACGCGGCTGTTCGATGCCGACGGCAATTCGGCTGAGGTCTACGATTTCTGCCCGCGCTTCGAGCGCTCCGGGCGGATGTACCGGCCCGTCGCCTTCGTCCGCATCGTCCGGCCGACTTTGGGCGCGCCGCGCATCCGCGTGACGCTCAATCCGGCGGCCAACTGGGGCTCCCGCGACGCCGAGAGAACGAGCGGCACCAATCACGTCCGATTCCTGCTCAAGCCGCAGCCGCTTCGCCTGACCACCGATGCGCCCGTCGGCCATATCCTCGAGAGCCGTCCGTTCCGGCTGGAGAAGTCGCTGCACTTCTTCCTCGGGCCGGACGAGCCGTTCGTCGGCAATGTCGGCCACACCGTCGCCGCCATGCTCCACCAGACGAGCGACGAATGGCGCTCCTGGGTGCGCGGCCTCGCCATTCCGTTCGAGTGGCAGGAGGTCGTGATCCGCGCGGCGATCGCGCTTAAGCTCTGCCAGCACGAGGAAACGGGAGCCATCGTCGCCGCGCTCACCACTTCGATCCCGGAGGCGCCGGGCAGCGGGCGCAACTGGGACTATCGCTACTGCTGGATCCGCGACGCATATTATACCGTTCAGGCCCTCAACCGCCTCGGCGCGCTCGACATCCTCGAGAATTACCTCAGCTATCTGAGGAACATCGTCGACGCCTCGGAAGACGGCTTCATCCAGCCGCTCTATGCCGTCTCGGGCGAGGCGAAGCTCGAGGAGACCGAGGCGGAGGGGCTCGCCGGCTATCGGGGAATGGGTCCCGTGCGCGTCGGCAACGCCGCATACCGCCAGGTCCAGCACGACGCCTACGGGCAGATTGTGCTCTCCAACGCCCAGGCCTTTTTCGACGAGCGCCTGTTTCGCCGGGCGACGGCCGAGGACTTCGCCGCGCTCGAGCGGGTCGGCGAGCGCGCCTTCGCCAATCACGACCAGCCCGATGCCGGCCTCTGGGAGTTCCGGACCCGCGCGGCGGTCCATACTTATTCGGCGGTGATGAGCTGGGCGGCGTGCGACCGGCTCGCCAACATCGCCGAGCGGCTCGGCCTCGGCGAGCGCGCCGCGCTCTGGCGCGAGCGCGAGGCTGCCGTGCGGCGGACGATCGACGAGCGCGCCTGGATCGGGGAAGAGGGGCGCTTCGGCGCCAGCTTCGGCGGCGCGGGGCTCGACGCGAGCCTGCTCCAGCTGGTCGACATGCGTTTCCTCGATCCCGCGGACCCGCGCTTCCTCGCGACCTTCGCGGCGGTGGAGCAGGGCCTGCGCCGCGGCGAGCATATGCTGCGCTATGCCGCCGAGGACGATTTCGGGCTTCCCGAGACGGCGTTCAACTTCTGTACCTTCTGGCTGATCGAGGCGCTCCACCTCGCCGGCCGCCGCGACGAGGCGCGCGAGCTCTACGAGCGGATGCTCGAGCGGCTGACGCCCGCCGGTTTGCTGTCCGAGGATTCGGACTTCCGGACGGGAGAGCTTTGGGGAAACTATCCGCAGACCTATTCGCTGGTAGGGCTGATCAACTGTGCCGGCCTGCTGTCCAAGCCCTGGAGCTCGGTGAGGTAAGATAGAGCATGAGCCGCCTCATCATCGTCTCGAACCGCGTCTCGGCGCCGCGCGCGGACAGCGCGACCGGCGCGCAGGGCGGCCTTGCGGTAGCGCTGGCGGCGGCGCTCCGGGACAATAAGGGCCTCTGGTTCGGCTGGTCGGGCGAGAAGACCGACGTCTTCACCGGCCATATCGACCTGCAGGTCCACGAGGGCGTGAAGACGGCGACGATCGACCTCGAGGAGCAGGACGTCGACGAATATTATAACGGCTACGCCAACCGCACCTTGTGGCCGCTCTTCCACTACCGGATCGATCTCGCCGAGTATGACCGCAGCTTCGCCGGCGGCTACGAGAGGGTGAACGAGCGCTTCGCCGACACGGTCGCGCCCTTGATCGAACCCGACGACCTCGTCTGGGTCCACGACTACCACCTCATCCCGCTCGGCCAGCAGCTCCGCGAGCGCGGCCTCAAGAACCGGATCGGCTTCTTCCTCCACATACCTTGGCCGCCGGCGCGGCTGATGGTCTCGCTGCCCTTTCACGAGGGGTTGGTCCTGTCGATGCTCGCCTATGACGTGATCGGCTTCCAGACCGAGGAATGGCTCGAGAGCTTCCGCCATTATGTCGAGCGCGAGCTCGGCGGCCATTGCGAGGAGGACGGGACGATCCGCGTCGGCGAGCGCTCGGTCCATGCCGCAGCCTATCCGATCGGCATCGACTTCCAGGAATTCGAGGAGGCGGCGAACAGCCCGGTCGCGCGTGCCGCCTACGAGCGGATGGTGTCCAGCTCCGCGGGGCGCAATGCGATCATCGGCGTCGACCGGCTCGATTATTCCAAGGGTCTTGAGGAGCGCTTCCTCGGCTATCGCCGCTTCCTCGAGGAGCATGAGGAGAGCCGCGGCGCGGTCTTCCTGCTGCAGATCGCGCCGCCGTCGCGCGGCGACGTCAACGCCTACGAGATCATCCGCGAGCGGCTCGACGAGCTTTCCGGGCGGATCAACGGCGAGTTCGCCGAGGTGGACTGGGTGCCGATCCGCTACGTCAACCAGGGCTATCCGCGCGAGGAGCTGGCGGGATATTACCGCGCCTCGCCGATCGCCCTGATCACGCCGCTGCGCGACGGGATGAACCTCGTCGCCAAGGAATATGTGGCCGCGCAGGACCCCGAGGATCCGGGTGTGCTGATCCTCTCGCGGTTCGCCGGAGCGGCGCTGCAGCTGAAGGACGCCCTGCTGGTCAATCCCTACAGCAAGGAGGAGATCAGCGACGCCATCCAGCGCGCCCTCGAAATGCCCAAAGAGGAGCGCATCAGGCGCTGGCAGGCGATGTATGCCTGCGTTCGGGACGAGGACGTCGTCGCCTGGCGCAAGGCGTTCGTGGCGGCGCTGTCCACCTGTCCCACCCGCGACGACCGCGCCGCGGCGCGCGGCTGAGGCGGGAACGGCGGCGGCGGAAGGCCGTTGGCGCAGTCATGAGCACAACCCAGGTCAATATGAACGTGGTCGACGACGGCAGCTGGGCCGAATCGATGCCGCTCTTGATCCTCGCCGTCTGCGTGACGATCGGGATCGTCGCCTTCCTGTTCGGGCTGCGCTGGCTGCGGCGGCGGCGCCACGCGCATCTCCACGACCATCTCGTCGTCGACATGGCCGAGCCGGAGACTTTGCGCGATCTGCCGCCCGACCGTCAGCCCTGAGCGCCGGCTATTCGACGACGATCGCGCCGGTCATCCCGAAGGTCGAATGGAAGAGGTGGGTGCAGCGCAGCCGGTAGCGGCCGGCGGCCGGGACCAGCCTCAGCTCGACGCTGCTGCGCCCGCGAACCTCGACCCCGCCGCGGCGCACGCGCCCCGCAGCCGACGGGTCGATCCGCGCCGCCGCGAAGAAGGCCGGCGCCGAGAAATCGTGCCCTCCCGAAGCGGTGTTGACGAGGCGCAGCACGATCGGCCGGCCGGCGGGAAGGCGAATGGTGGCGGGCGCGAAATCGAAATTGCTGAGCCGGACGGTGACCGTCGCGGCCTGAGGCGGCTGGGCAGAGGCCGGGGCGGCGGCGGCGGCGGCGATGAGGATCGCGAGGTTGCGCATGGCGGCGACTCCGTCTCTCGGGCCATCATAACATGTGTTGCGACGGTGCTGCAGTCGTCGCGCGTTCGCGCCGGGTCGGCCCGAAAAGCCTATGCTGCACTGCACAAAGTATTTGACATCAGTCGCTTCTTTCCTAGGCTAAGCCGGTCGAACCCTCGACCCAGACCAGAAAGCGGAAAGACCCATGTTGAAGAAGACCATTGCGGCGGCGGCTGCTTTTTCGCTCGCCGCCACCCCCGTCCTGGCGCAGAGCCAGGCGCCGATCGAGCCCGCCCCGGAGCAGGTCGAAGGCAGCGAGATCCGCGGCGGCGTCATCCTGCCGACGCTCGCCGTGATCGCGCTCATCCTCGCCATCCTCAAGGCCACCGACAGCTGGCCGTTCGACGAGGATCCGCAAAGCCCCTGAGCGCGCTCGATCCTTTCGGACCTTGCGCTACGGCCGCCCGCCTCCAACGAGAGACGGGCGGCCGTTTCGATTCGGCCGTCGGCCGCGATCAGCGGCTGGCGAGCAGCCGGGCCACGCGGCGCGCCGCCAGGGCGACCGCGGCGTCGCGCTGGGCGGCGGCGGCGATGCGGGCTTCGGCCACGCATTGGTCGAGGTTGGCCCGGCCGCGCGGGTCGGCCGGCGAAGGCGTGCCGCAGGCCGTCCGCGCCGCGTGGAGCAGCCGCAGGTCGAGCGCCGCGCGGCCTTCGGGCGTGGAGAGATCGAGATCGGCGACGCCGACCGCGATCCGCGGCTGGTCCTCGGCCCGGGCCGGGCTGGGCAGAGCGGCGAGGCCGGCCGCGACGACGGCGGTGACGAAGAGGGTCTTCATGGGCTGTCTCCGATTCAAGGTTCGGGTGCAGCCAGCGCTGGCTTGGGGACCGGGATAATCAGTTGCATATCGCAACGCAATCAGCGATATTGCGCGGCGGTTCTGCAAAAGTGCAGAATGACCGCGGACGGTTCGGGAGGGCAGGGGACGAGGCATGCCGCCGGCTTCGCTCGATTGGGACGACCTCAAATATTTCCTCGCGGTCGCGCGGTGCGGCAGCACGCTGGGTGCGGGGCGTGCACTCGGCGTCAGCCAGACGACGGTCGCTCGGCGCCTGGCTGTGCTGGAGGAAGGACTGGGGCTGATCCTGTTCGAGCGGCGCCAGGCGGGCTATGCGCCGACGCCGGCGGGCGAGAGCCTGGTCGCCCGGGCCGAAGCGGTCGAGGCCGCGGCCGGCGCCTTCGCCGACGCGGCCGGCGCCCAGTCGCGCGACGCGAGCGGAACGGTCTGCCTGACCATGGTCGAGCATTATGCGATCACCGTCATGCCGCCCATCCTGCGCGACCTCAACGAGGCGCATCCGGGCCTTCGCATCCTTCTCGACACGTCCGACGACCATCGCGACCTCGCGGCCGGGGAGGCCGATGTGGCACTGCGCGGCGGCCACCTCCCAAGCGATTCGAGCCTCGTCGGCCGGCGCATCGCGCCCGACCCCTGGACGGTCTATTGCAGCCGCTCCTACGCCGCCGCGCACGCCCGCCCGCGCACCGCCGCGGACCTCCGGAGCCACGCCATCGTCGGCGGCGGCGGCGACCGGGTCTGGCCCGCCTACCGCAAGTGGCTCCGGCGCCACGGCCTCGAGGAAGCGGTGACGATCCAACACAGCTCGGCGAGCGGGCTGCTCGCCGCAGTCCGCGCCGGCGCGGGCCTCGCCGTCCTGCCGAGCTTCATCGCCGACCGCGACCCGGACCTGGTCCGCTGCCTCGAGCCGAGCCACGGCGACGATTCCGAGCTCTGGCTGCTCACCCACGAACGCCTCCGCCATGCGCCGCGGGTGCGCGCGGTGATGGACTTTCTCGGGGAGCGGCTGACGCGGCTGGCGCGCGAGGCGCCGGCGGCTGCGGGCGACGAAGCCTGGGCCGCCTGACGGGGCGGGATCAGCCGGCGACCTCCCTTATCGGACGATCGCCGAGCAGGAAGCGCGGTCCCGGCCCGGCGGCTCCCGCTTCGTCGCCGGGATTGTAGAGCGCGCAACGTTCGAGCGAGAGGCAGCCGCAGCCGATGCAGCCGTCGAGGCGGTCGCGGGTGCGCTGCAGAAGGGCGATGCGCGCGTCGAGCCGCTCGCGGATGCGCTCGCTGACGCCCTGCCAATCCTCTTTGGTCGGCGCGCGGCCGAGGGGGAGGCGGGCGAGCTCGCCCTCGATCTCGGCGAGGCTGAGGCCGAGCCGCTGGGCGACGAGCGCGAAGGAGAGGCGGCGTATGTCGGCACGCAGGAAGCGGCGCTGGTTGCCGGCGGTGCGGATCGGCGAGAGCAGCCCCTTCGCCTCGTAGAAGCGGATCGCCGATACCGAGAGGCCGGTGCGGCGCGCGAGCTCGCCGATCGTCAATAACGGCCCCATGTCGGTTCCTTCATTTTATGCTTGACCTCAACTTAGCTTGAGGTTGCACGACTCGGCAACAGACGAAGAGGAAGGAACGGAGACGTGAACGCTCGCCTCGAACATGTGAACATCACCGTCGGGAACGCCGACCGCAGCGCCGCTCTGATCGAGACGCTGTTCGGCTGGCGCGTGCGCTGGGCCGGGCCGGCGATGAACGGCGGCCGCACCGTCCATGTCGGCACCGGCAGCCAGTATCTTGCCCTTTATTCGACGGCGGGCGGGGACGGTCGGCCGCTCGGCTGGGCCAAGGGCGCGCCGCTCAACCATGTCGCGATCGAGGTGGACGATCTGGATGCGATGGAGCGCAGGGTGGCGGAGGCCGGCCTCGCGCCGTTCGGCCACGGCGATTACGAGCCGGGGCGGCGCTTCTACTTCTTCGATCCCGACGGCATCGAGTTCGAGGTGGTGAGCTATGCCGCCGCCGGGCGGGAGGCGGCGAAGTGACCGCGGCGCTCCTCATCCTCGCCCAGGACGCGTTCGTCGAGCGGCGGCTCGGCGCCCTGTTCTGCGCCCAGAAGCCGCGCCACCTGCGCGAGCTCTGCCTGCGCAGCTGGCGCAGCCCGCGGTGCGGCTGCTGAGCGGCGGAGCGCTGACTCAGGGATCGTCCGGCGCGCCTTTGATCGGGAAGCGCTCCAGGATCGTGCGGCACGAGGTGCGCAGCGGCGCGACATAGGTCTGGTCGAGCTCGAATTCGAAGCGATGCGCCTGGCTTAGCGGGTCCGGCGTGATGTCCACGGTCACCGCGACATGGCCGAGACCGTCGATACGCATGATGACCTCGAGCTGGGGCTCGATCCGACCGAGCCGGGCTTCGCCCTGCAGCGTCTCGTCGAGCTGGGCGAGCTCCCGTGCGAAGGACGCAATCTCGGACCCGTGGAGGAAAGGTCCGCGGATTTCGACGCGGGCTCCAGGTCCTTCCATGACTGCACGCGAGTAGAGCCAGTTTCCGTCCCAATAGTCGGCGGCGTCGGGATATTGCCGCCGATGGATCCAGAGCGACAGCCCGCCAAGGCACAGGTCGGGCTCATCGGGCGGGCTGGGTAGGGACGCGCCCACTCGCGCAGCTCAGTCCAGCAGCTCCACCGCCATGGCCGTCGCCTCGCCGCCGCCGATGCACAAGGTGGCGAGGCCGCGTTTCTGGCCGTGGGTCTCCAGCGCCGACAGCAGCGTCGCGAGGATGCGGGCGCCGCTCGCGCCGATCGGGTGGCCGAGCGCGGTGGCGCCGCCGTGGACGTTGAGCTGCTCGCGCGGGATGCCGAGGTCGCGCATCGCGATCATCGCGACGCAGGCGAAGGCTTCGTTGACCTCCCAGAGGTCGACGTCGCCGACGCTCCAGCCCGCTCTCTCGAGCGCTTTGCGGACGGCGGGGACGGGGGCGGTGGTGAACAGGTTCGGCGCCTGGGCGTGGGCGGCGTGGGCGACGATGCGGGCGACCGGCTTCGCGCCGAGGCGGTCCGCGACGGACTGCTTCGTGATCACCAGGGCAGCGGCGCCGTCGGAGATGGACGAGGCGTTGGCGGCGGTGATGGTGCCGTCCTTGGCGAAGGCCGGCTTGAGGTTGGGGATGCGCTCCGGATTGGCCTTTCCGGGCTGCTCGTCGCAGGTCACGATCTCCTCGCCCTTGCGGGTCCTGACGGTGACCGGCGTGGTCTCGCGGTCGAACGCGCCGCTCCCGATCGCCTCGGTCGCGCGGCGCAGCGACTCGATCGCATATTCGTCCTGCGCGCCGCGCGTGAACTGATATTCGCGCGCCGAATCCTCGGCGAAGGTGCCCATCGCGCGGCCGGAATCGTAGGCGTCCTCGAGGCCGTCGAGCATCATATGGTCGTAGACCGTGTCGTGGCCGATGCGCGCGCCGGAGCGGTGCTTCTTCATGAGATAGGGCGAATTGGACATCGACTCCATGCCGCCGGCGACGATCAGGTCGGCGGAGCCGCCGGCGATCATGTCGTGGGCGAACATCGCCGCCTGCATGCCCGAACCGCAGACCTTGTTGACCGTGGTCGCCTCGACCGAGCGGGGGAGCCCGGCGCGGAGCGCCGCCTGGCGGGCGGGCGCCTGGCTGCCGCCCACGCTG
>Ga0196963_10001220_pt1 | contig 18403 bp, 12 predicted proteins | sample S1_5metaG_FD_148600 | JGI IMG/M metagenome (GOLD analysis project Ga0196963, IMG submission 148600) | Soil microbial communities from Anza Borrego desert, Southern California, United States - S1_5 | ecosystem: Environmental > Terrestrial > Soil > Desert | place: USA: California | collected... | reverse complement strand
CGGCCCGGCCGCGTGTGTGCCGCGGGCACTTCATGCCCTCACCCCCGCCCTCTCCCAGACGCGGCCAAACGTCATCGCGAATGACGGTACGGGCGCGTCCGGGAGAGGGAGAATGCTACTTCGCCGCGATGCGCCGCGTCGCGAACTCGCGCACCTGGGGGATCTTCCCGCCGGCGGCGAGCGTCAGGCCTTTGGCCTTGTCGGTGGCGACGAGCGGCTCGAGGGCGTACCAGTACATCAGCGGGAGGTTCTGGTCGGCCGCGTCCTCGGCGTGGGAGAGCAGGCCCTTGAGGATGTCCCACCGGTGCTCGGCCGGGAGGCGCTGGCACGCGCTGGCGAGGTAGAGGCGGACGACCGGGGAGTTGTCCTCCTTGGCGAGGCGCGCGAACTCGGCGAGGAGGGCGGGCGAGGGGGTGGCGGTTTCACAGGCGAGTTGGATCGTCCACCCGCGGACGTAGGCGTCGGGGTGCTTGAGTTCTTGCAGGAGGGTGGCCTCGTCGGTGGCACTCAGGACGTGGAGAGACCAGAGGATGCGGAGCTGCGTGGTCACGTCGCCGGTCGCGAGGTGGGATTTGAGCAGGGGAATGGCGTCCTTCGGCTGGCGCTCCTGGAGGACGCGGCGGGCGTGGCGCGCGAGGGCGTCGTTAGAATGTGACTGGAGAGAAACCAATTGGTGCGTCGTCGCGGTCCCGATGTGGGTGGGCGTGCCGAAGAGGCCGCCGTTGGCGTTGCCGCCGCCACCGCCTCCCTTGCGACCGCCACCACCCGCGTCGGGCGGTGCGACGTTGATGTCCGCGGAGTTATCAAAGTCGGGTTTCGGCGCCGGCGCGCTCGCCTTCGGGGTCGCTTGGAGCTCCCCCTTCGGGTCGCGGCTAAACGGCGGCGTTGAGGACGCGCCGGTGTACGCGATCTTGTACACCCGCCCGTTGGTGCGGTCCCACACCTCCGGCTTGTTCAGGTGACACGCCTGCTTGTCGTACCAGTCGATCGTGTAGACCGACCCGTCCGGCCCCGTCTTGAAGGCGATCAGGCGGGACCACTTGTCGTTGGTCTTCAGGAAGTCGGGGCCGTGGGCGGCAGTGTAGCCCGAGCCCTTGGGCTTGAGGACGTCCTGGTTGATGCGGTTGCCGTGGAGGTTCGACATGAAGATCTGGTCGCGGTAGGCGTCGGGCCAGGCGCCGCCGTTGTAGATCAGGATGCCGCAGTGGGCGTGGCCGCCGCCGGCCGCGTCGGAGCGGTTGTTGCCGGAGTGGGGCGAGCCGCCGCCGGCCCAGTGGACGTGGTCGGCGCACGTCTTGATGTCGGCGAACGTGTAGGGGTTGAAGTGCTGGCCGGCCTGGCGGTGGTAGCGCCCGCCCTGGACCATGTGGTAGAGGTGGGGGATGACGCAGGCGGTGACGAAGGCCTGGCCGCGGTCGTTGAACTCGACGCCCCACGGGTTGGACGTGCCGTGGGCGAAGACCTCGAACGTGTGGCGGACGGGGTGGTAGCGCCAGACGCCGGCGTTGATCTTCTCGCGTTGCTCGTCGGGCGTGCCGGGCTTGCCGACCTTGGAGTGGGTGAACACGCCGTGGCAGCCGTAGAGCCAGCCGTCGGGGCCCCAGGTGAAGGAGTTGAGCGTCTCGTGGGTGTCCTGGTGGCCCCAGCCGTCGAGGAGGACCTGCGGCGGGCCGTCGGGCTTGTCGTCGCCGTCCTTGTCGGGGATGAAGAGCAGCTCGGGGGCCTGGCCGACCCACACGCCGCCGAACCCGACCTCGAGGCCCGAGACGAGATTGAGCTTGTCGGCGAACGTCGTGACCTTGTCGGCCTTCCCGTCGTTGTCGGTGTCTTCGAGGATCAGGATGCGGTCCTTGCCTTCGCCGGGCTTGCCCTTGCGGGGGTAGTTGTGGGCCTCGGCGACCCAGAGGCGGCCGCGGGCGTCGATGGTCATGGCGACGGGCTGGGCGACCTGCGGCTCGGCGGCGAACAGCGAGACCTTGAACCCGGCGGGCACCTCCATCGCCTTGACGGCGTCTGCGGGCGAGAGGCCGGCGTTCTTGACGAGGTCGACCGGGCCGGCCGGGGGCTTGGCCGCGCCACCGGCGCCCGCGGCGGCGAGCAAGCGCTCCTTGGGGAACTTCGGGTCCTCGGGGTGGAAGCGGAAGTCGTCGAAGTTGAGGTGGCCCCAGCCGCCGGCGAAGTCGTCGACGAGGCGGACGCGGATCTGTTTGCCCTGGTGCTTGCGCAGGTCGACGACGACCCGCCGGAGGTTTTCGACCTCGGTGCCGGACGTCTTGAAGATGACGGTGGATTGCCCGCCGTCGATCAACTCGATCTCGGCGCGCGTGGCGTCGGTCTTGCCGGCGGCGAAGAGGAAGGAGGCGTAGGGGTGGGTGACGGCGAACGGCGCGGAGGTGAGCGTGCCCTTGGGCTTGTCGGTGGCGACTTCGTAGCCGCCGATCCAGTACTGGCCCTGGTGGTCGGACTTCATGTCCTTCCGCCGCACGGCGACGGCGTCGCCCTTGACGGGTTGGCCGGCGAACGCGTCGCCGGTGGCGGTCCAGTCGCGGAGGTCGCCGGTCTCGAAGTCGAGGTTGTACGCGGTGCCGTCGGCCCTCAGTGGGCGGAAGCCGGTGGTGATCTCGATCGGGGGCGAGACGGCGGCGGCGCTGAGCGAGAGCAGGGCGGCGGCGGCAGCGGTGGCGAGCGGGCGGCGCATGCGGGGGTTCCTCCTCGGTGACGTGGACGGGACGAGGAGTATACCGGCGGGGCGCGCGGGGGTTTCCGAGCGGGCATGAGCTTTTTGACGTGGGCGTGAGATCCCGCGCACGCGAGCGGCATGGTCACCACGGGTGACCATGCCGTCGTTGCGCGCTTCACGTCCGGGCGTACGGGGAATGCGCGACCGGGTCGGCGCGCGCGTTGTCGGGCGTCACCGCGATCGAGTCGTCGGGCCCGTCGGCCTCGGGCTGGAAGAGGACGCGGTCGATCGTGATGAAGCGCAGGCCGTAGGGCACCTTCCACCAGAGCGCGCGGCCGACGGCGCGGCCGAGGACGGCGGTGCCGATCGGGGCGAAGACGGAGAGGCGGCCGCGCTCGAGGTCGGCCTGGTCGGGGTAGACCAGGCGGTAGGTCTCGGCGACGCCGGTGCGTCGGTCGGTGAACCGGAACCGCGTGCCCATCGTGATCACCTCGGGCGGGACGGCGTCCGGGGGGACGACCCGCGCGTCGGCCAGTCGCCGCTCGAGCGTGCGGAGGTAGGGCCAGGTCGGCAGGTAGTGCGCCAGCAGGTGGCCGAGGCGCAGGAGGTCGGGCTGGGTGATGAGGATCTGGTCGTCGTGGTACATGGTTCACCTCCTCGAGGTAGTTGAAGGATGACGGATGAAGGATCCGGGGCGGCGCTTCGGGCGGGGCCCGTGTGCTGTGCCCCGGCTTGTATCGGGCGCGGAGACGGAGCATCGCTTCGGCGGTCATCGGTCGTCGTCGTCGGACTCGGGCTGGTACAGCAGGCGGCTGACCCGGGCGACGCCCGGGTGTTCGGGGCCGGGCCAGCAGACGGTGTCGCCGACGCGGGCACCGAGCAGGGCGGCGCCCATGGGGCTGAGGACGGAGAGGCGGCCGGCCTCGGGGGCGCCGTCGTCGGGGTAGACGAGGGTGTGGCAGGCGGTCTCACCGGTCGCCGGGTCGGTCAGGGTGAACCGGCTGTTCATGGTGATCACGTCGGGCGGGACGAGGGGGGTCGGGAGCGGGCGCGCCCGGCAGAGCTCGCTGCGGAAGAAGTCGAGGTACGGGGCGTACGTCGACCACGCGTTGCGCGCGCCGTCGACGGCGGTGAGGATGCGGGTGTGGTCCTGGGCGGAGATGAGGCGTTGGGTGGCGAGCACGGGGGGCTCCTTTCGTGTCGAGAGGGCGGTGACGTCGCCAAGCCGCAAGCGGCGGCGGCGCGTCAGGGGTGCCGGTGTCCGGCGGATTCGGGTTGGTAGAGGACCGCGTCGACGGTGAACGTGCGGAGGCCGGCGGGGACGACCCAACTGACCACGTCGCCGGCGCGGGCGCCCAGGAGCGCCAGGCCGAGCGGGGCGAGGACGGAGACGCGGCCGTCGAGCGCGTTCGCGTCGCGCGGGTAGACGAGGGTCAGGATCTCGGACGCGCGGCGACGCTGGTCGCGGATGCGGACGCGCGAGTTCATGGTGACGACGTCCGGGGGGACGCCGGCGGCCGGGATGATGCGGGCGCGGGCGAGTTCGTCCTCGAGGCCGGCCGCGTACTGGCGGAGCGGGTGCCTGCTGCTCCGCAACTCGCGCGTCATCTCGCGGAGGCGGGCGAGGTCGGTTTCTGTGACGGTGATTTCGGACTGGGCGATCATGGGGAGGGGGTCCTTTCTGAAACGGATGCGGTGCCGGCGCGCGCGGACGCGCGGTCGTGGCATGGGTACGGCCGTGAGGCCTTACCCGTGGTCGGGTGCGTGGGGCGCAAATCGAGGTCGATTGCGCGAGCGACGGCAACGCGCTCGCCTTCGGGCGGCGCTGACGCTTGCCCTTCGGGTCGCGGCTAAACGGGGAGCGAGAGTGGGTTCGGCGCGTGCCGCCCCGATTGGGGCACGCGAGGCGCGTGCACCACAACGGTGCGCGGGCGCTCGTGTGGGAAGCTACGCGGGCACGGGCGTGCGGCCGGCGCGGTGGTGGGGGCGGCGGGCGAGGGCGAGGTCGCGCTTGCCGTCGCGGCGGGTGGCCTCGCGGGCGCGGTGGGCGGCCTGGTCGATCGCCGTGTACAAATCGGCGTGGGTCGCCTCGACGGTCACGGTGCGGCCGTGGCGGCGGAGGGCGGCGACGATCCGGCAGCGCTTGTCCGGGCCGCCGTGGTTCTGGCCGTTCACGTCGTCGAGGCGGACGGTGGTGCGGGCGACGTCGCCCGCCGGGCCCAGGGCCGCGCCGACGCGCGCTTCGGCGTGGCGGAGCAGGGCGTCGGTCAGCTCGAAGCCGAAGGCTCGGGTGTCGATCAACATGGGGGGCCTCCTTCGGCTCGGGGGTTTCGGGTCGGGACGTTTGCGCCGCTTCGAAAGCGTCCCGCGGCTTGTTCCGCGGGCTCGGGAGCGAACGGGCTCTCTTGATGGCAGATAATAGGTGAATCGGACGGATTAGGACATTACAATGTTTCAACCGATGTCTTTGAAAAATACAAACTCGTTCAAGTGGCTGAACTACCACCACCTTCTCTACTTCTGGGCGGTCGCGCGGGAGGGGAGCATCGTGCGCGCGAGCGAGGAGCTGGGCGTGTCGCAGCCGAGCATCAGCTTGCAGGTTAAGGCGCTCGAGGGGGCGATCGGGCGGCGGCTGTTCGAGCGCACGGGCGGGCGGCTGGTACTGACGGACGCGGGGCGCGTCGTGTACGGGTACGCGGCCGACATCTTCGCGCTGGGGCGCGAGCTGCTCGACGCGGTCGAGCGGCAGCCGGCGGGGCGGGCGGTGCGGCTGGCGGTCGGGATCACGGACGCGATCCCCAAGGCGCTGGCGCGCGTGCTGCTGGAGCCGGCGCTGCGGCTCGAGGCGCCGGCCGTCCGCCTGGTGTGCCGGGAGGACAAGGTCGACCGGCTCTTGATGGACCTGGCGGCGCACCGGCTGGACATGGTGCTCAGTGACGCGCCGATCGGCGCGGGCGTGCACGTGCGCGGGTTCAACCACCTGCTGGGCGAGTGCGGCGTGACGTTCTTCGCGGCCCCGGACGCTGCGGCGAAGCTGCGGCGCGGGTTCCCCAAGTCGCTCGACGGGCAGGCACTGCTGCTCCCGACGGACAACACGGCCCTGCGGCGCGCGCTGGACCTGTGGTTCGACGCGCGGCGGGTGGCCCCGCGGGTCGAGGCGGAGTTCGAGGACTCGGCGATGATGTACAGCTTCGGGCAGGCGGGGCTGGGCGCGTTCCCGGTGCCGTCGGTCGTCGCGGGGGAGGTGGGCAAGCAGTACGGGGTGCGCTCGATCGGGTCGACCGACGCGGTGACCGAACGGTTCTACGCGATCACGACCGAGCAAAAGCTCCAGCACCCGGGCTTGGTCGCCGTGCGGGAAACGGCCCGGCGGCGGACGTTCAAGTGAGCGCGTGCGACGTCCGGGCCCGCCTCGCCAACGCACAAGCCCACGGAGCGAACTCCGTGGGCTTTTGATTGTGCTTCGCGGTTCCGTGCGAGACCGTTTACCCGACGCGGTTCCGCGCCCGGCGGCGGCAGCCGACGACCGCGCCGATCCCGAGGAGGGCGAGGCTGCCGGGTTCGGGCGCCTGCGCGAGGTACTGCGGCACCTGGAAGAAGCCGGGCGTGTTGGGGGTGGGAGGCGGGGAGTCGAGGGCCGCGCCCTCGGGGAGGGCGCCGAAGTCCGGCGCGGCCCAGCGGTCGAGCGTGGCGGCGACGTCCGTCGACCCGGACACGCCGAGCTCGTCGGCCATCTCGCCCGACAGGATCACGTCACTCCCGAGCGGGACGATCACGGTGGCGAACCGAGCGCCGATGCCGGTCGTCGCGTCCGGCCGGCGGTCCCTTGCGTTGATCGTCACCACCCGGATGTTCGTCCGCCCGGTGTAGTAGGCGACCGGGTCGTAGCCGGGCTGGCTGGTCATTCCGGCTGTCTGGGTCGGGACGGCGAACGTCGCGAACACGTCCGCGTCCGGGCCGATCTTGACCCAGGTGCCGATCGGGTTCGCGTCGGTGCGGCCGAACCCGCCAAGGTTCACGTCGTTCACCCCGTCCCCGTTCTGTTCGCGGATGTCGTACTTGAACGGCTGCCCGAGCGAGATGATCGTGAAGTCGACCGCGGTCAGCGTCTTCGAGGTCGGGTTGATCCCGCTCTGCGTATTCCGGCCGTAAAACCGGTAAATGTGGTAGCCGGTGAGCGAGCCGCTCCCGGTCTCCAGCGTGTGACTGATGACGAAATCCGCGTGCGCCACCGGCGCGCATGCCAAGACCAACGCCGCCCCGACAAACCACCCGCTTCGCCGCATTTTTCTCTCCGCTTCCTGAAGGGTCGCCCGTGATTTCTCCCACTGAGCGGGCGGATCGTACCGGTTGTTGCGACATGTGTCCATAACAAACCCGGGCGGCGGCGGCGGCGGCGGCGGCGCGCTCCCACGGCCCTATGTTGCGCGGACCACTGCCGCGCCCAACGCGCGGCGGGCGGGCGTTCAACGGGCCCGCGCGGGCGTGCGTATCCGGGGGGTACACGGTACGCTTTGCGACCGAGTCACTTACGCGCCCCGCACGGGCGCGCGCGGCCGACGACCGGCCGGCGCACTTCAGACCGCCGTGCGGGGATGACCCTTCGCGCCGCCCGCGCGCCGCCGCGACATGGCCGGTAGCGCGGGCCGATGGAGCCCGATGCTTATGCACGCACGCTTTCGTCCGATCGCCGCGCTGGTTGCCGCCGCGGCACTGCTCGTCGCCCCGCACGCCCACGCCGCCGACTTTCCGCCGTCCGGCGTCTCGTCGCTCAAACTCGAGAGGGGCGACCACGTCTCGATCATCGGCAACGGTCTGCCCGACCGGATGCAGCACCACGGGTGGCTCGAGACGGCCCTGATCGCGCTCCACCCCGAGCACGATCTGGTCATCCGCAACCTCGGGTTCACCGGGGACGAGGCCGACGCGGACATCAAGTCGAACAAGGTCCCGCCGCGGCGGCTGCGGTCCGACGGGTTCGGTTCGCCGGCGCAGTGGCTGGGCGGCTTGAAGACGAACGTGATCTTCGCGTTCTACGGGTACAACGAATCGTTCGCCGGCCCGGCCGGGCTGGACGCGTTCAAGAAGAACGTCGACGGCATGCTCAAGTCGTTGCTGGCCGAGAAGTTCGACGGGAAGAGCGCCCCGCGGATCGTCCTCTTCTCGCCGATCGCGCAGGAGAACCTGAAGGACCCGAACATCATCGACGGCAAGGCGAACAACAAGAACATCGAGCAGTACGCGAAGGCCATGCGGGAGGTCGCGCTGGCGAACAACGTGGCGTTCGTCGACCTGTTCGGGCCGACGCGCGATTACAAGGGCGACAAGCCGCTGACCGTCAACGGCATCCACCCGACCGAAGAGGGGAGCAAGGTGATCGCGGCGATCATCTGCAAGGCGCTGTTCCCCGACGCCGGGATCAAGATGGACTCGCAGCAGTTGACGAAGCTGCGGGCGGCGGTGCAGGACAAGGAGTGGCACTGGTGGCAGCGGTACCGCGTGCTGGACGGGTTCAACGTGTACGGCGGGCGGTCGCGCGAGAAGTACAAGGAGGCGGCGACCGGGAAGGTGATCTACAACTTCGACGTCATGCAGCGCGAGTTGCAGATGCTCGACGTGATGACGGCCAACCGCGACCAGAAGGCGTGGGCGACGGCCAGGGGCAAGGAGTACACCGTTGACGATTCGAACACCCCGCCGGCGATCCCAGTCGGGACGAACAAGCCGGGCAAGGGCCCGAACGGCAAGCACGAGTTCATCGGCGGCGAAGAGGCGCTGAAGCAGATCTCCGTCGCGCCCGGGTTCAAGGTCAATTTGTTCGCCTCGGAGGAGCAGTTCAAGGACCTGGTCAGCCCGGTGCAGATGGCGTGGGACACGAAGGGCCGGCTGTGGGTCGCCGTCTGGCCGACGTACCCGCACTGGGAGCCGAAAAAGCCGTTAAACGATAAGGTGCTGATTTTCACGGACACGGACGGGGACGGGCGGGCGGACAAGGTCGATACCTTTGCCGACAACCTCTCGAGCCCGACGGGGTTCGAGTTTTACAACGGCGGGATTCTGATCGCGCAGGCCCCGGACGTGTGGTTCATGAAGGACACGGACGGGGACGGCAAGGCGGACGTGCGGGAGCGGGTGTTGTCGGGGATCGATTCGGCCGACTCGCACCACGCGGCGAACAGCTTCTCGTTCGACCCGGGCGGGGCGCTGTACTTCCAGGAGGGGACGTTCCACCACAGCGCGGTCGAGTCGCCCTGGGGCCCGCCGGAGCGGTCGATCAGCGGGGCGGTGTTCCGGTTCGAGCCGCGGACGTTCAAGAGCGAGGTGTACATGGCGTACGGGTTCGCCAACCCGCACGGGCACGTGTTCGACCGGTGGGGGACGGACATCATTACGGACGGGACCGGGGCCGAGCCGTACTACGGGCCGAGCGCGACGACGCGGAAGTACTTCCCGGCCAAGAGTAGCAAGGCGCCCAAGATCTACAACAAGCGGACGCGCCCGTGCCCGGCGGCGGAGATCCTGTCGTCGGCGCACTTCCCGGACGACTACCAGCAGAACTACATGGTACCGAACGTGATCGGCATCCAGGGCATCCTGCGGTACGAGCTCAAGCCGGACGGCGGCGGGATCACCGGGACGGAGATCACGTGGAAGGGCGCCGACGGCAAGGACAAGCCGTGGCTCAGCTCGACGGACCCGAACTTCCGCCCGTCGGACATCGAGGTCGGGCCGGACGGGGCGCTGTACTTCCTGGACTGGCACAACCCGATCATCGGGCATTTGCAGCACCACCTGCGCGACCCGAGCCGCGACCACAGCCACGGGCGGGTCTACCGGATCACGGCCGAGGGCCGCCCGCTCAGCAAGCCGCCGGCGATCGCCGGGGCGCCGGTCGAGGCGCTGATGGAGAACCTGAAGAGCCCGGAGGACCGGGTGCGGTACCGGACGAAGATCGAGCTGTCGGCGCGGGACTCGAAGGAGGTCGTGGCGGCGGCGCAGAAGTGGGCGGCCGGGCTCGATAAGTCGGACAAGAACTACGACCACCAGCTGTGCGAGGCGCTGTGGGTCCACCAGTGGCACAACGTGGTGAACGAGGACCTGCTGAAGCGGGTGCTGGCGGCGAAGGACCCGAACGCCCGGGCGGCCGGGACGCGCGTCCTGTGCTACTGGCGCGACCGCGTCGCCAAGCCGCTGGACCTGTTGAAGAAGCTGGCGGTGGACGACCACCCCCGCGTGCGGCTCGAGGCCGTGCGGGCGTGCAGCTACTTCACGGACGCCGCGGCGATCGAGGTGGCCTTGGAGTCGGCGAACAAGCCCGAGGACAAGTGGGTGAAGTACACGCTCGACGAGGCGATGAAGACGCTGGAGAAGCACGCGAAGTGAGTGGCTTCTGAAGAGAATTGAAGAGTTCACCACGGAGGCACGGAGGCACGGAGGAGGACTCTGTGGCTCGGTGTCTCCGTGACTTTGGTGACGTAGGGCCAGAAGACAGAGCCGCTGAAGCGGCCCCGCCCGGCGGGGAGCGCGATCGCGGGAGCTGCGACTGACGTAGGAGTGACGTGATGAAGAAGATGAACCGTTATCGTGTGTTGTGCGCGGCGGTCGCGCTGGGGCTCGGGGTGAGTGCGGCGGCGCCGGTTCGTGCGGCGGACGAGGAGGCGCCGGCCGGGCCGCCCAGGATCATGCTCGACAAGAGCCCGGCGGTGGTCGCGTACCAGCTCAAGCGGCTGACGAACGCGCAGCTGGCGGCGGCCGAGCGGAAGGCGGACCACGCCAAGTACAAGCCGGTTTACCAGGCGATTCTGGTGCGCAAGGGGATGGACAAGAAGCTGCGCGAGGAGGCGGTCGAGGCGCTGGTGGCGATCGACAGGTCCGAGCCGGTGGCGGTGTTGCTGGCGGGGATCGGGAAGGTGGACGCGGAGGACAAGGCGACGCCGCGCGAGCTGGCGAGTTTGCTGCTGGCGCAGAAGCCGGCGGCGCTGGCGGCAAAGGGGGACGAACTGCGGGCGATGGCGACCGAATCGGACAACCCGGCCGTCAAGCAGGCGGCGTGGGCGGCGCTGATCGTCGGCGACCACGGGCACGCCAAGGCCTGGCGGCTGGCGACCGGGCGCGGGGCCGACGGGATCAAGCCGATGCTGGCGGCGGTCTCGCTGGTGCCGTCGGCGGCGCTGCGGAAGGGAACGTACGACGACGTGGTCGCGCAGACGGCGTGCGGCGACGAGTCGGTCGAGGCGGCGGCACTGGAGGCGCTGGGGTACGTGTCCGGGCGCGAGGCGGACGCGTTCGGGGTGCTCGCCAAGGCGGTGTCGGGGGCGACGGGCGAGAAGCGGGCGGCGGCGGTGCGGGCGATCGGGCGGATCCCGGCGTCGAAGTGGCCCAAGGACGGCGTGGAGCCGCTGGCGCAGGCGGTGGTGAAGCTGGTCGAGTCGACGCCGACCGAGCAGCGGACGACGCCCGAGGTCGTGCAGGCCGTGCAGCTCGGGAACGATTTGGCGGGCGCGATGGGCCAGCCGGCGGGGCCGGCGGTCCGCAAGCGGCTGCGCGAGCTGGCGGTGCGGGTCGTGCTGATGCGGACGCTGGTCGAGCAGATGCAGTACGATTTGCGGTACTTCACCGTGCAGGCGGGCAAGCCCGTGCAGATCGTGTTGCAGAACGACGACAACATGCCCCACAACCTGGTGATCACCGCGCCCGGCGGGCTGGCGGAGATCGGGACCAAGGGCGGGTCGATGGCGGCCCCGGACGACCCGAAGGTGAAAGCGCACGTCCCGGACGATCCGAAGGTGCTGCACGCGACGCACATGATCAACAACGGGGAGACGACGACGCTGTCGTTCAACGCGCCGGACAAGCCGGGGAACTACCCGTTTTTGTGCACGTACCCGGCCCACTGGGTGCGGATGTACGGGGTGATGCAGGTCGTGGCGGACCTGGACGCGTACGACGCCAACCCGGTGGTGCCGAAGGACCCGATGACGCGCAAGCCGTACGACAACCCGAAGAACGAGGTGGTCGAAGGGGCGGCGGGGGGGCACGGGGCGGAGCACAAGCACTGAGCGGTGTGATCGTGGTGACAAAGCGAGAGGCGCCCGATGCGAGTCGGGCGCCTCTTTCCATTTCGGTAACGGACTTCCGCGACGACGCCAAGCGACCGCCGGGCGGGCGGTCGAGGGCGGGCGGTCGAGGGCGGGCGCGTCGGTGTGCGCGCGACGGCTCGGGTGCTCCGATAATGCAAGGGGGATGGGGAAAACCGCAAAAGCAAACTCGCCCTTTTGCCCCTCCGCCGTTCTTATGTTTTAATGACAATCGAGGCGTGAGCGAGGCGGATCGGCGCGGCGGCGGGATCGGGGAACGTTTCGATGACCAGCGAACTTCTCAAAGTCACGACGGTCGAGACGGTGCAGGTCGTCGAGCTGCACATCCCGGACGACCTCGACTCGTCGGAGTTCGACCGGCTGAACGACCAGGTGGCGGGGCTGATCACGCCGGCGGCGGGGAAGCGGTGGGTGATCGACCTGCTGCGGGTGAATTACATGCCGAGCTCGGGGCTGGGGCTGCTGGTGAACATTCGCCACCAGGTGCGGACGAACAAGGGGCAGATCGCGCTGTGCAACTTGTCGGCGCGGCTGCAGGGGATCTTCCGGGCGTGCTCGCTCGAGCGGCTGTTCACGGTGCACCGGACGCGCGAGGACGCGATCCGGGCGCTGCGGTGAGCCGATACCGTTCGGAATTGAAGGAGCGCGCGGCCGCACATGCCTCTCGCGGCTTCGCACATCGCGGTTTTTCGACGCTCCTTTCTTCCCCGATCGGTACAAGGAAAATCGAGCGAGATCCTCGCCCAGGGGCGCACGCGGGACGCGTGCACCACAACCCGCTTCATTCGATACGCGCTTCGGCGATCCGCGACCGGGCTTCCGACAGCGCGCTTTGCGTCGCGGCATCCCCGGGGACTCGCGCGAGGAATTCCTCGAAGTGGGCGGCGGCCTTGTCGTACCGGCCGGCGCGGGCCCAGAGGTGGCCGGCGGCGTTGTGGAAGGTCGTGAAGTTCTCGCGCATGTAGGCGGGGGCGCGCTGGTTGGCGGCGAGGAGGCCTTCGAGGTGGGCGGCGGCGCGGTCCCATTGGCCGAGGCGGGCGTAGTTGGCGGCGGCGTTCTGGCGGGCGGGCAGGTAGGTGGCGTGGATCGCGATCGACTGTTCGAGGAGGGCGGTGGCCCGGTCGGTCAAGTCGCGGCGGCGGGCGCGGAGGCGGTCGGCCTCGGCGGCATCCCCGCGGGCGGCGGCGTCGACGGCGGCCCACTCGAGGCGCGAGCCCTCGCGGCCGAGGTTGGCGGCGAGGTTGTTGGGGGCGACGAAGCTGTCCGGGGAGACGGCCATCGTGTGCCGCCAGAGGGCCACGTCGTCGCGCCAGACGGCGCACTGGTCGGCGCTGAGGGTCGCCCACGCGGCGATCAGGAGGCCGAACGCGCCGCGGACGGCCCACGGGCCCTCGCGCACGGCGGAGGAGGCCTTGGCAGCGGCGGGACGGGCGGCTCTCGACTTGTCGGCGGCCCACGCGGCGGCGGCGGCGACGGCGATCGCCGGGCCGATCATCGACACGTACAGGTAGTGATCGGCGACGGTCGACATGTACTGGAACATGAACGGCACGAGGCCGAGCACCGGGGCAGCGCCCAGGACGAAGACGACGACGGCGGCCCACGCGATCGCCGGGCGGGCGTTTTGGTCGGCCGAAGCGGGGGCTCGGCGCATGCGCCAGGCGATCAGGGCGACGGTCGCGGGCAGCAGCCAGGCGACGTACGGCCAGACGCCGTTCCACATCTGCAGGACGACGGCGGGCCGGCGGCCGTAGTCGGGGGCGAGGTCGACGGGCCAGATGAGTTTCCAGAGGTAAAACGCGAGGGCGTCGCCGGCGATGAGCGGGCGCTGCCACACGGCGACGTCGGCCACGCCGGTGGCGGTCTGGGCGAGGCGGGCGACGACCATCAGCGGCAGCACGGCGAGCGCGAGGCCGGCGGTCGCGCGGAGCGCGGTGCGCCAGTCGCGCCCGAGCACCCAGCGGTCCAGGGCGAGCGCGATCGCGGGGACGACCATGGCCGACGGCTTGGCGAGCATGGCCAGCACGAGGACGCCGACGGCGGCGAAGTAGTGAACCTTGGCGCGCGTGCCTGCGCCGCGGGCGGCGAGCAGGTAGAGGTAAAGGGCGCAGGCCCCGAGCAATCCGGCGAGCACGTCCTTCGCGCCCGACGCCCACGCGACGGCCTCGACCTGGAGGGGGTGGGCGGCGAACACGGCGGCGCCGGCGGCGGCGGCCCACACGCGGGTCGTCAGCAGGCGGAGGATTGCGAACACGACGAGCACGGCCGCCGTGTGCAGCGCGAGGCTGCCGGCGTGGAAGACGCGGGCGTCGTGGTGGATGCCCTGGGCGTCGGCGACCGGGCGCTCGGCGAGGCGGGCGAGGGCGCGCCAATAGGAGGAGGTGAGCGGCGCGTAGAGGCCGAACTCGGGCTTGGTCCACACGTCGGCGTACGACCCGCGCAGGGCGGCGTCCGGCGACACCAGTGCGGGGTTGTGGTGGATCGTCTTGGCGTCGTCCCACCACGTGAAGTCGTTGCCGACGGACCGGCCCATGGCCAGGACGGTCAGGCCGACGAGCAGGAGGGCGGCGCAGGCGCCGGGCCAGTCCTGTTTGCGGGGGGAGACGGGTTGGAGGGTGGAAGCGTGGTCCATAACAGCGATTCCGATAACGCGCCCGATCGGATCATCGGATTAGAGCGGGGGGGACTTCAGTGCGATCGGGTGTAAACCCGTCGAACGTCGAACATTCAACGTCGGAGTTCAGACGTCCTGGCATGCCCACTGAAGTGGGCACACCGCGCCCCCCTTGCGGGGGGCGCTTGCACGGCGCGAGCATCACCATGGACAACTGACAATTGGCGACTGACAATCACCCCACCCATGCCGCACCGCCAACGCAAGCGCGCCGTGTTTCCCGGGCAGTTCGACCCGATCACCAACGGGCACGTGGACGTGATCCGGCGGGCGGTGCTGTTGTTCGACGACCTGGTCGTGGCGGTCGGGATCAACCCCGATAAGAAGGAGATGTTCGCGCTCGAGGAACGCCTGTCGATCATGCGCCAGGTGCTCGGCGGCATCCCCAACGTCACCGTCGAGAGCTATACCGGACTGACGGTCGACTTCGTCCGGAAAGTTCACGCGACGGCGATCATCCGGGGCATCCGCGACGCGTCGGACCTGCGGTACGAGTTCCAGCTGGCCCAGGCGAACCGGGCGGTCGGCGGGGTCGAGACCGTCTTCATCATGACCGGCGACCAGTTCGCGCTGACGAGCAGCTCACTGATCCGGCAGATCGTGTCGCTGGGGGGCAACGTCCGACAACTCGAAGGATTGCTGCCGGAGGTGGTGGTCGAGCGGCTGGTGGAGATCCAGAAGCAGTACCGGGCGAAGGTGCCGCCGCAGCCGGATGCGCCGACGACGTGAGGGGGGAGGAGGTGCTCGATTCCTCTTGTAGCCGCCCCGCTTGCGGGGCGCGTCCAGGAGCGCTCGCTCGCTCGCTCGGGTTCACGTACGATCCGACAAGGGGCGCCGTTAGACGCGCCCCGCAAGCGGGGCGGCTACAAGAGGTCAGTGCGCCGTTCTTACTTCTCCGCGGGTTGCAAGTACCAGATGACCAGGTTCTTCATCATCGCCTGCGCGGTCGTGCTCTCGTAGCCGAAGATGGACCAGGTGCTGGTGCCGAGCAGGCCGGAGGTCGTGTCGAGCGGGAGGTAGACGACGCGGCCCTTGCCGACGGTGGCGACGCGGATCGGCGGGGGGTTCTTTGCCGCGTCGGGCCCGAGGCGCACGGCGGCATAGGGACGGAGGCGCGTCGGCCAGAGGTTTTCCATGCCCGCGAGCGTGCCGCCGAGGGCGGGGTGGCCGGGCGGGAGCGCGTCGAACTTCGCACCGGGGAACGCGCGGGGGAGGATCGTCGCCTGAAGCGAGTCGGCGAACGGCGCGTTCGCCGGCCCGACGGCCTCGACGATCAGCGTGCCGCCGGCCGAGACGAAATCGCGCAGTGCGGTCAACTCGGCGTCGGCCGGGGTCCACGCGGCGGTCCCAGACAGGTGGGCGATCGTCCCGGGCGCGCCCGGCGGCGCGAGTTTGCCCGCGTCTACCGGCTGCACGTCGAGCGCGACGCCCGTCTCCCACCGCAGGTGCCTGGCGAACCGCGCGAACGCGGCGGGCTCGGGGTCCCACGCGCCGGCGTAGCGGATACGGTGGAGCGGGAGGGTCGTCGTGAGCGGGACGGCCGCGGTCGGGGCGGGGATCGCGCGCGTGTCGACGCGGTTGCGGGGCTCGGACTTGCCGGCGGCGTAGACGTAGAGGTTTACGCCGAGCTCGAACGCCTCGCGGCGCGTCTTGACGGCGCGCTGTTGCCAGGCGCCGGCGATGTCGGTGGGCGAGTGGAGCCAGACCCACCGCGCGCCGTTGTGCACGCCCCAGAGGCGCGGGCGCTTGCCGGCCGCGATCGGGTAGTGGCAGGTGTAAATCTCGTCGTCATCCGGCACCGCGCGGTACTCGAGGGTGGGCCAGAGCTGGGGCGGGATCTGCTGGCGGTAGGCGACGTTGATGTTGTCGGCCCCGTCGTCGGCGTGCGTGAGGAGGAGACCGCCGGCGTCGGTGAAGGCTTTGAACTTCAGGATCTCGGGCTTGTTGAGGGCGGCGAGCTGGTGCGTCGCGAAGTAAAGGATGGGGGCGTCGGCCCACTCGGCCGGGTCGCGGTCGATCGAGGCGACGCCCCAGTTGAGCGGGCGCTCGAGCTCGCGCGAGGCGAACGCGGCGAGGTTGGCCAGGTCGCGCGGGCGGTTGTTCCACGGGCCGCGGTCGATCCGTGCGCCGGCGCCCTTGTCGGGCGGGGCGGGGGTGTCGAGGCGGAGCTTGTTCATGACCAAGGGGGGGCGGCCGCGCGCGAGGAACAGGACGGTGTACGCCGTGTCGATCAGCGTGTCGGCGGTCGGCTGGTCGGTCTTCCCCCAGGAGCCGTTGGCGTTTTGAGAGAGGACGACTTTCCTGGCGAGCTCGCGGTACCAGTCGTGGATGCCGAAGTGCTTCAGGCCCGTGGTCAGCCCGGCGCGGGAGAGGGCGTGGAGGTTGTACCCGAGGTAGCGGACGCGCTTTCCGTCGGCGGCGACGTCGACGGCGTTCTCGCCGGCCTCGAGCCAGGCGAGGGCGCGGTCGACCGCGGCGACGGCGGGCGTCGGGGGCTGGCCGGCCTTGGGGAGCGCCGTGCTATCGAGCCACGGGCGCACGAGCGTGAGCGAGGCGACGCCGCCCAATGTCATCGGAAGGGTCGGGTCGGTCCTCATGAGGCTGAAGAACCACCGCCCGTCGGGGCGCTGCCACGCGAGCCAGTGCTTCTGGACGGCGGCCCAGTACGCCTCGGGCGCCTCGACGCCGACCTCGGCTGCGGCCGACACGGCCCACGCGCCGTACTGCGAGTTGGAGTTGTCCCAGACGAACGGGGTGAGTGCGGTGCTAGCGTCGGGCAGGTACTTCGGACGCTCGAAGACCGACGGGGGCGGCGGGGGCAGTACGATCCGGGGGACGATTTCGAGGCCGGTGCGCGCATCCATGTGGAACCCGCCGTCGGCCAAGGCGATCGGGCGCCCGAACTCGTCGCGCAGGGGGCCTTCGGAGCGGAAGCCCGGCTTGGGCGTGGGCTTGGGCGGCTCGATCGGTTCGCCGGCCTTGCGCGGGAGGCCGCGGCGGTCGGCGGGGATCACGCGCGGGATGGACCGGTCGTCGTACGAGTAGGCGCCGTCGACGTGGGCGGCCATCAGCCAGTGGGCGTCGTCCTTGAGGGCGTCGCGGTCTTCCGGCCGGTCGTAGAGCGCGAGGGCGACCGCGCGGAGGCTGCGGGCGTACACGGCCGGCGACTGCGGGTGCTCGCGCTCGCCGACCATGGCGTGTTGCTTCATCCGGTCGAGCATCTCGCGGACGCGCGGGCTGGTGACCTGGAGGTCCGGGTCGCGCGTGGCCTGTCCGGACGACATCAGCGCGTAGACGACGAGCGCGTTGAGCCCTTGGCGGTAGGTTTCGCCACCCTCGGTCCGTCCCTGCCAGGTCTGGCCGTCCTTGAATTGGGCGGTGAGGAAGGCGTTGGCCTTGGCGAGCGCGGCGCCGATCGCGGCGTCGGAAAAGCCGTCGGGGTCGGTCGGCGTGCGGACGACGCGGAAGCCTTTGGGCTGGACCGTCGGGGGCGGGGGGGCGACGGCCGTCGGTGTCGTCGTTGTCGTGGCCGGCGCGGTCGTGGTCGTCGCGACGCGCCCGGGCGCGCTGTGCGGCGCGGTCGTCGGCGGCGCGGGGACCCGAGTCTCGGCCAGGCCGCCGACGGTCGGCGCGGTCGCCGCGCTGGTGGTGGTGGCCGGGGCGGTCGCGCGCGAGCCGGGTCGCGGGGGCGGAACCATGTCGGCGCCGAAGCCGGGCATCTGCTTTCGCAGGAGGACGACGAATACCTGATTCTGGTCGACCCGCGCGTCCTCGACGACCGAATTGTAGACGATCGGGTCGCTGATCTTCCGCCCCTGCGTGGCGAGGAACAGTTCCTGGTATTTCGCGTGCGCCTCGGCGAGTTTTCCCTCGACCGTCAGCCGCTCGGCCTGCTGCTTCAGCGCGAGCAGGTCGTCGTACGGGCCGACCTTCTTCCCCGGGCCGGACTTG
>Ga0196963_10001219_pt1 | contig 18403 bp, 23 predicted proteins | sample S1_5metaG_FD_148600 | JGI IMG/M metagenome (GOLD analysis project Ga0196963, IMG submission 148600) | Soil microbial communities from Anza Borrego desert, Southern California, United States - S1_5 | ecosystem: Environmental > Terrestrial > Soil > Desert | place: USA: California | collected... | reverse complement strand
TACCTGTTCGGCTGCCTGTCCGCCGAGCTCGGCTTCGTGGTGGAGGCGATTACGTCAGGCTTTCCCGACTGTCTGGCCAAGCGCCGGCTGGACCGCGACGGCGAGCGCTGGACCCGCGTGCGGATCGAGTTCGAGCAGGCGAGCCGCAATTTCAAGGATCACGGACACGATCCGGTCGGCTGCGACCTGATCGTGTGCTGGGAGCACAATTGGGCGGAATGCCCGGTTGAAGTCCTCGAGCTGCGCAAGCTCGCCCGAGGAGCGTTTGCCGGCGCAGCTTCTGGCTCATGCTGCGGCTGAGCTGGCGACGTGATCGCAGCCATCGCTTCGCGGTTTCGCCGATGTCACATCAGCCGCGGCTCGCTCGTCCTAGGGTCGGCCCCCCCTCAAGGAGACCCTTATGACCCAGCGCCTGAAGCCCACCCCCGCCACCCTGGCCACGCTTAAGCCGATGATCGACTTCAGCCATTACTGTGAAGTCGGGCTCGAGCCGGCGCTCTGCGAGCTGGTCAAGATCCGCGCCTCGCAGATCAACGGCTGCGCCCGCTGCCTGCACATGCACGTCGCCGATGCCCGCAAGGCCGGCGAGACCGAGGAGCGGCTGCATCTGCTGGCCGGCTGGCGCGAATCCCCGCTCTACAGCGAGCGCGAGCGCGCCGCCCTGGAATGGACCGAGGCGCTCACCCACATCGCCGAGACGCGCGCCCCCGACGAGGCTTATGCTCCGGTGAAGCGACTCTTCAGCGAGGAGGAGCAGATCAAGCTGACCATGCTGATCGGCGCCATCAACGCCTGGAACCGGCTGAATGTCGGGTTCCGCATCCCGCACCCCGTGGCCGCGGGAAAACGGGCGGCGTGATGACCGGGAAAGACGACGCGGCGCCCTCGACGGATGCAGCGGGTGTGTTCGACCCGTTGCGGCCGAAGCTGACCCGCGTCGCCTACCGCATGCTGGGCTCGGTCGCCGATGCCGAGGACGTGGTGCAGGACGCGTTCCTGCGCTGGCTCAAGGCCGACCGGGCCCAGGTGCGCGAACCCGAGGCCTTCCTCACCCGCACCGTCACGCGGCTCTGCCTCGACGTGCTGAAATCCGCGCGGCGCAGCCGCGAGACCTATATCGGGCCGTGGCTGCCGGAGCCGGTGGTCGAGGCGGAACCGGAGAGCGAGGCCGACGACGTGACCTTGCCGCTGATGCTGGCGCTGGAGCGCCTGTCGCCGCTGGAGCGCGCGGCGTTCCTGCTGCATGACGTCTTCGGCATGGGGTTCGAGGCGATCGCCGAGACCATCGGCCGCGACGCGGCGGCGGTGCGCCAGCTCGCCTCGCGCGCCCGCACCCATGTGCGGGCCTCCCGGCCGCGTTTTCCCGTGGCCATGGAGCGCGGCCAGGAGATCGCCCAGGCCTTCTTCGCCGCCTCGCGTCACGGCGACCTCGACGGCCTGCGGTCGATGCTGGCGGATGACGTCACGATGTTCGCCGATGGCGGCGGCAAGCGGCCCGCCGCCCCCGCCCCGTGCGTGGGCATCGCCGAGGTGCTGCGGCGGCACATCGTCTTCTCGAAGCTGTTCAAACGCTCGATGTCGCGGCTGGTGCGCTTCGGCACGATCAACGGCCTGCCCGGCTTCGTCACCGTCGAGGCCGACAACACGCTGCAGACCACGGCGCTGGAGATCGCGGAGGGGAAGATCGTCGGCATCTACATTGTCCGGAACCCGGATAAGCTTCGTCACCTTGGCGGTGATGCCGTGCATTGACCTTTCTCCGGAGGGCCTGCCACTCTCATCCGGGGCCAGCCGCTCCAGGAGTGCGCCATGACACAGAGGCAGACCTTCATCCCGGCCCTCACCTATCGCGACCCGCTGGCCGCGCTGAAATGGCTTGAGCGCGCCTTCGGGTTCGAGACGGCCATGCTCATCACGGGCCGCAGCGGCGTCTATCGCGCCGACGAATTCCATGCCGAGATGCGGCTGGGCGATGGCGTGATCATGATCGGCGGCGAATGGACCGACACGCAGAAGAGCCCCCGATCCGCCGGCGGCATCACGACCCAGACGGTCCATGTCCATCTCAAGGACGACCTCGACGGTCATTGCGCGCGGGCGCGGGCGGCCGGTGCGACGATCCTCGCCGAGCCGTCCGACCAGTTCTACGGCGACCGCATGTACCGGGCGGCGGATCCGGAGGGGCATGTCTGGGCCTTCGGGCAGACCGTCCGCAAAGTCTCCCGCGAGGAGGCCGAACAGGCGAGCGGCCTCAAGATCGAAGGCTGGCTGTAGGCATGGAGAGGTCCGGCGGCTGTGTCTGCGGCGCCATCCGCTTCACCGCGAGCGGCGAGCCGCTGCGCGTCACCATCTGCCATTGCAAATGGTGCCAGCGCCGCACCGGCACCGCGTTCGGCACGGAGGTCGTCTACAAGGCCGAACAGGTGAAACTCACCGGCGACACGCCGTCGCGCTATCGCCACCACTCCGATGAATCCGGCCGCTGGCTCGAGGTCGAGTTCTGCCCGCGCTGCGGCAGCAACCTGGGGTTCACTCTCGAAGCCGCGCCGGGTATCCGCACCCTGCCCGCCGGCGCCTTCGACGATCCGGCCTGGATCAGGGCCGACGCCTGCAAGACCCGGCACGTGTTCCTGCGCTCACGCCGCGAATGGTCGGAGCTGTCGCCACTCGTCGAGACGTACGAGGAGCATTTCCGGACGTAGCGGCTGGTTGCACGGCTGCGCCGTGTCCTTGACGGGGGCAACCAAGGGTGGCGGTATGTCCGACAGGGCCAACCCGGGCGGGGACCACCGAAGGGACGGTTCAGATGGCATCCCATGGACAGCGCATCGTCGTGATCGGCGCGTCGGCGGGCGGGCTGGAGGTCCTCGATCGGGTGATCGGCGGACTGCCGGCTCAACTCCCGGCCTCGATTTTCATCGTTCAGCATATCGACCCCGACAATACCGGGACGGCGCTGCTCGACCAGCTGAGCCGGCACACGGCGCTTGACTGCAAGTTCGCCCGCGATGGCGAGACCATCAAGAGCGGCACCATCTACATCGCGCCGGCCGACCACCACCTGCTGGTCAAGAAAGGGACCATGCTGGTGACCAAGGGCGCGCGCGAGAACCGCCACCGGCCGGGAATCGATCCCCTGTTCCGCTCGGCCGCGGTGGCGCACGGCCCCCGAGTCATCGGCGTGATCCTGAGCGGCATGCTCGACGACGGCACGGCCGGCCTGATCGCCATCCGCAAATGCGGCGGCGTCGCGGTCGTCCAGGATCCCCAGGATGCCACCTATCCGGCGATGCCGCAGAGCGCCCTCAACCACCTCGAGGTCGACCATTGCGTGGCGGCGAGCGCCATGGGACCGCTTCTGGCCAAGATCGTCGGCCAGGCCCCGGGCCGGAAAACGAAGATCCCGGACGACGTCCGCACCGAAGCGCTGATCGCCGAGCGCGTCCTCAGCAACGTGGCCGAGGTCAACGGCCTGGGCAGCCAGGTCCCCTACAACTGCCCGGATTGCGGCGGCGTGCTGTGGGAGATAGATAACCCGGCGGTGCAGCGCTATCGCTGCCACACCGGCCATTCGTTCACCGCCTCGGCGCTGCTCACCAGCCAGTCCGAGAAGATCGAGGAAACGCTGTGGATCTGCCTGCGTATGCTGGAGGAGCGCAAGAACCTGCTCGGCAACATGGCGCGCAAGGAAACCCGGCCGGGCTCGAAGCGCATCTACACCGAGCGCATAAGGGAAACCGACGCGCATGTCGAAACCATGCGGGGCATGCTGCGGCGAAGCCAAACCGGATCGCGCCGCGACGTCTCCTCCGTCCGCTGACGATGCCTAGAGCCGCTTGCGGGCCTTCGACAGGACGTCCGGGTTCACCACGTTGCTCGGCCGACCGTTCGCGTAATCCACGATCTGATCGAAGATATCGCTGAACTGAAGCTCGTACTCGTCGCGGCTGACGTAGCCGATATGCGGCGTGGCCACGACGTTGGGCAGGGTGAGCAGCGGGTGCGCCGTGTCGCGCAGCGGCTCCTCCTCGAACACGTCGACCGCCGCCAGGCCGGGGCGGCCCGCTCTTAACGCCGCGACCAGGGCGCCGGGCTCGATCAGCGGCGCGCGGCTGGTGTTGACCAGCAACGAAGTCGGCTTCATGCGCGCGAGATCGGATGCCGTGACGATGCCGCGGGTCGCCGGCACGAGCCGCATGTGCAGCGAGAGCACGTCGCACGTCTCAAAGAAGGCCTCCTTGCTCGGCGCCACCGCGTAGCCGTCCTTCGCCGCCTGCGCCCTCGCCGTCTCGCGCGCCCAGACCTGCACGTTCATGCCGAAGGCTTTGCCGTAGCCGGCAACGACGGCGCCGATGCGGCCGTAGCCGTAGATGCCCAGCGTCTTGCCGCGCAGCGTGGTGCCGACGCCGATCTGCCAGGTGCCGCGCTGCAAGGAGGCCATCTGCTGCGGGATCTGGCGCATCGCCGCCAGCACCAGGCCCCAGGTCAGCTCGGCCGCCGCGTAGGACGGCGTGCCGGGATGCTGGCTCGACGAGACGACGATGCCGAGCCGCGTGCAAGCATCGATGTCGATATGCGGGTAGACGCTGCGCTGGCTGATCAGACGCAGCTTCGGCAGCCGCTCCAGCAGCGGGGCCCGGATCTGCGTGCGCTCGCGGATCAGGACCAGCACCTCGGTGTCGGCCAGCCGCCGGGCCAGCGTGTCCACATCCTGCACGTGGTCGTTCCAGATGGTGACCTCGTGACCAGCCAGCTTGGCGAAGCAGCGCAGGGTGCGCAGGGTGTCGAAGTAGTCGTCTAATATGGTGATGTTCATGGTTTTCTCCGGAAGCGGCTCTCGCTAATTTTTCGAATGCGCGCAAACGCCTTCGCATTTCGCGGGAGCGGCCGCCGCCGCAGCGCCACCGAAGACGGTTGCGCAAGTCCGGGGTGACGACGGCGCCTAGGTCTTGCGCTTGGCCTTCTTGGCTTTTTTCTTCGTCGTGGCGCGGGATGTTGTTGGGCGCTTGGACTTCGCGGCGGGGCGTTTGGCCCGCTTGGGTTTCGCCGAGGCGCGTTTGGGGGCCGCTTTCTTTTTCGGCTGCGGCTTCGCCGCCCGTTTCGGCGGATGGAGGGTGCGGCTCACCAGGTCGAGAAGCTTCGCGCGGTCGAACGGCTTCTCGATCACCGCTTTGAGGCCGAGGGATTTCGCCATCGTGGCGTGATCGGCCGGGCCGTACCAGACGCCGGACATGGCGATGATCCGCGCCTCCGGGTTCAGTCCCTGCATGTCGGCGATCGCCGCGAACCCGTCCTTGAACGGCATCATCAGATCGCAGAGCACCAGCGAGGGGGCGAAGGCGCCGAACTGCACGATGCCGTCCTCGGCGCTCGAGGCCTCGCGCACCGTGTGCCCGCCGGATTCGAGCATCTTGCGGATGATCGCGCGCTCGTTGTCGTTGTCGTCGATCAGAAGAATCATGGTGCCCCCCGTTCTTCACGCCGCCGAGTCGAGCCTGTATTGCCGCCATGGTCTATGGGGCTAAGAGAATGGTCAAGGCCCAGCGCCTTGTCCCCGTCCTACCGCTCCTATCAAAGAGCGCTTTCGCGCAACCCGAACCGGGTTGCGCGGGCGCGTTTCGAATAATCCGCCGAGCCGGATTATTCGGGCTGGATGTTCGCCTCCTTGACCACCTTGCCCCATTTGTCGACTTCCGACTTGATCACGGCGGCGAACTGCTCCGGTGTGCCGCCCTGGATCTGGATGCCGGCCCCGGTCAGGCGGGCGCGCACGTCGTCCATCTGCAGCGCCGCGTTCATCGCGGTGTTGAGCTTCATCACCACATCCTTCGGCGTCTTCGCCGGCGCGAGGATGCCGCCCCAGGTGCTGGCGTCGTAGCCGGGCAATGCCGCCTCGGCGATGGTCGGCAGGTCGGGCACCGCGTTGGAGCGGGTGAGCGTCGTCACCGCGAGGCCGCGGACCGTGCCGCTCTTCACGTGCTCCTGGATCGCCGAGACGGTGTCGAAGATCATCGCCGTCCGCCCGGCGATGAGGTCCGGATGCGCCGCCGAGCTGCCGCGATACGGCACGTGCAGCATCTTGGTCCCGGTCATCTGCATAAACAGGGCGGCGGCCATGTGCAGCGAGCTGCCCTGCCCGCTCGAGGCGTAGATCGCCTTGTCCGGGTTGGCCTTGATCCAGGTGACCAGCTCCGGCACCGTCTTCGCCGGCACGCCGGGATGCACCGCCAGCAGCAGCGGCACGACATGGGTGTAGACCACCGGCTCGAAATCGGCGACCGGATCGTAGGGCAGATCCTTGAACAGCCATTTATTGGTCGCGTGGCTGGAGGCGCAGATGACCAGGGTGTGGCCGTCCGGCCGGCTCTTGCTGACGAAATCGGTGCCGAGATTGTTGGACGCGCCCGGCTTGTTCTCGACGACCACCGGCGAGTTGAAGGCCACGGTCAGCTTGTCGGCCAGCAACCGCGCGATGATGTCGATGGCGCCGCCGGGTGTCGCCGGGACCACGATCTTGATCGGCTGCGAGGGATAGGCCTGGGCGCTGACGGCGGCGGGGGCCAGGGCCGAGGCGGCAAGCAGCGAAGCGCCGATAAAGAGCCGGCGCGACAGGCGACGCATGTGTTTCCTCCAGGTTCTACGGTTGTATTGCGCGGTTTTGCCCATGCTACCAGAGCGCGCGCCGGGAGGTAAGGCGGCGGGCCGTTGGGCTGGACGTGAGAGAGGCGTGCCCGCGAAGACGATCGCGCCTTGTGCGTTTCCTCACAGTGCGGGGCGCGCCCGGGTGGTACACGCCTGCCCGCCATGACCTCCCGTTCGTCGCGCTCTCTCGCGCATCAGGCCCTCGCCGCCTCGCGGCCGGCCCGATCCACCCTTCCCGCTATCCACGCGGCGGAAGCGCGCCAGCGCCATCTGCGTCTGGTGCACAGCGCCAACCCGCCGGCGCGTCTCGCGCCTGGCGCGCGTTCCGCCAGGATGCTCGGCCTGTTGCTGGCGCTGAGTGCCGCGGCGCTGTTCGTGCTCGGCTAAAACGAGGCTATTTCGCAGGCAGGGCCTCGGCCGGCGTCTCGGCGAGGGCGCGCTCGGGCTCCGGCTTGAGATTGGCGACTACCGACTGGCAGGCGAGAGGATCGTCGCTGGCGCACCACAGATCGTAAGGCCCGACCTGGCGCCAGAGCTCGTAACGCTGCCACTGCGCCTCGAAACGCGGATCCTGGCGGAACCAGGCCAGCAGGTCGCCGCGCCGGCCGCCGAGCTCGAGGCAGGGCGGGAAGGCCGGGTCGTTGCAGCGATCCACCAGGACCAGGCCCGGCCGGTAGTGCTTCAGATCGGTGGTCACCGCGTCGAGCGTCCAGTCGGCCAGGGCCTTTTCGCGCGGCGTCGTCATCTCGCGGGTCAGCAGCGCCTGGGTCATCCATAACGCCGTGAAGCGCGACCCCCATTCGATGCCGTGCCGCAGCAGGTGGTCGTAGATGCCGCCGACCGAGGACGACAGCACGAACACCGTCGAGCCACGCGGGATATGCGGCACGATGCTGGCGCGCGCCGTCTTGCGCACGTCGGTCCACTGCGTCGCGGCACGCTGGATCTGGCCGGGATAGTAGAGCCAGCCGGCGAGCAGCGCTCCCACCAGTACGGAGACCACAGTCGTCGGCGCCGAGGCCGGTGCCAGCCAATGGCCGAAGCGCCGAGCCAGGATACCGATCACCGTGATGCCGAGCGCCAGGATGAAGAAGGCCTGCGCCGGCACGAACTGGTACTCGTACGCCTTGCGCTGGAGCAGATAGGCCGCGGTGGCGCCGATGCCGGCGACGATGAAGACCTCCGCCAGCCGCCGGTACTTCGACCAGCGGCGCAGCGCCAACCAGGCGAGGATGACGCCGACGATCTTGAGCGCGCGCAAGGGATCGATCAGCTCCACCCAGCCCACCGCCGCGCGGTCGAGATAGGCCTCCATGGCGAAGGGCACGACCTGCGTCAGGTAGAGCGGCGTGAGCAGCACGATGCTGACGCAGTAGGCCAGCCCGCCCGCCACGAAGGCGACCGCCTCGGGCCGCAGCATCAGGTGCAGGCGGCCGGTGCGGAGCAGCACATAGGCCTCAACCGCGATGAGGACCAGCAGGTGCTGCGGCTTGAGGCCGCAGCCGGCGATGGCCAGGAACCCCGCCCCCAGCGCCTGGCCGAGCGGCACGCCGGGCAAGTCGTCGATCCGGCGCCAGGCGAGGATCAGGTACGGCAGGAAGAAGACGAGCAGGATGTGCTCGCGCGTGCCCAGGTGATACCAGGGATGTATGGTCGTGGCGTAGAGGATGGCCGCGGCCATGCCGCATTCGAGCAGGCCGGGCTGCAGCGACAGCCCCGGCCGGCGCAGCAGCGCCAGGCACCAGACGAGAATCGCGGCGGTCATGACGCCGAGCAGCGCCTGCATCGCGCTTTGCGGCACTATGTCCAGGGCGCGCGCCAGCGCCATCGGGATCTCGGTGAGCCACAGGATCAGCGGCGGGTTGACGTCGACGATGTCACGGCCGAACTGCGCGCCGTCGAGCGCCTTGCCAGCAGCAACGAGGTAGAGCGCCTGGTCGCCCCAGAGCGGCTGACCGACCATGCAGGCGATAGCGATACCGACCGCGATGCCGCTGAGCAGCGGCAACAGCAGCGCCGCCGGGCGCTGGACCAGATCGCGGGCAAGGAGCGAGGGCGCGAAGGAGGACGGGTACATGCCCTTAGCCTCCTGTCGCGGTCGCGTCGGCCTCCGCCTCGAGCGGCAGCAGGCAAAAGAAATCGATCCAGCCGTTATACGTGCGGTCGTCGCTCAACGGGGCGGCAAGCGACAGGCAAATGATGGGCGACGCTATACCGCGCGCCGGTAAAACAGCCTTGCGGCGACAATCGGAGAACATCGCGTCCGCTCCCTCTATCCCGCGCCGATATGACGCAAGGTCGAGCTCCCGAACACGACGTAAGCGGCGCCGCGTTATCCTTCCAGTAGGGTCACCCGATCAGAAGGGTGACGTGGCGCCGCGGTGACAGGGTTTCTCCTGAAACCCTGCCGGGTTTTACTGGAATTTCGGATCGGACGGCGGCGCCGGCTTGGTGGCGAGCGTCGGATCGGAGTGCGCTTCGCCCTGGCGGCCTTTGTCGTCATTGGTGGCGCCGATCGGATCGCCATCCTTGCCGAAGGTCACGCCATCGCCCTTGCTGCCGGGAGCGGCCTGGCCCTGCGTACTCGGCTCCGGCGTGCGCTGCATCGTGTCCGCCGGCTGACTTTCGATCCGGGTGTCGCTGTTCCTGGCGGGCGGTGTCTGCGCCGCAGCCAGTGTCGCCAGCGTAAGGCACAAACCGCTCGCTATCGCACCGATAGTCTTGCGCATGGGTCGCCCTCCAATGGTTCGTCCCTGAAGCAACGTAACCCAGGCTTGACCGTTCCCGGGAACGTCCGGCCGCTACCGCCGTTGCCTTAGCCACGGGGTGATCGATTGTCGAAGGAATGGCAGATGAACGTGTTTTATATCATTGGCGTCGTGGTCGTGGTCCTGGCGATCCTCAGCTTCCTCGGCCTGCGTTGAGGAAGCGACGATGAGTCCCTTCACGATCATCGGCATCGTCGTCGTGGTGATGTTCGTCCTCGGCTATCTCGGCCTGCGCTAGTCCTCATTCCCCGCCTTAGAACACGCGCGTAAAGAACCCCAGCGAGAAGCCGATCGGCAACGTGATCCGGATCTGCTCGCCGGTGAAGCGCTCGGGAAGCGGGGGTACCGGCGAGGCGTTGCGCAGCATATCGAGCACCGCCTGGTCGAGCAGCGGATAGCCTGCACTCTTCTCGATGCGCGCCGCCAGCACCGTGCCGTCGCGCGCCAGCGTGAATTCGACCTGCACCGTGCCTTCCTGCTTCTGCTTGCTCGCTTCGGGCGGGTAGCGTTTGTGCTTCGCCAGATGCCTTCGCAGGCGCTCGAAATAATCGTCGCCCGGCCCTTCGCCGCTGCCGAAGGCTCCCGCTCCCGTGCCTGCGTTACCCTGCCCGCTGCCGACGGCGCCGCCGGGGCCGCTGCCCGACTGCCCGCTGGCTGCCGTGCCCGGTTGCGGCGCGGGCGGCAGCGGGGTAGCGACGGGGCGAGGTTCCGGTGGCGGGGGTAAGGCTGCTGCCGGCGGGCTGGGGGCGGCGCGCGGTGCCGGACGCGCGCGCGGCGGGCGCGGCAGGACGACAGGCGCTGGCGCCGTGGAGGTCTGGGCTTCGACCGGTAGCTCTGGCGGCGTTTCAGGTGGTGCACTCGCCGGCGTGCCGCCACCCGCCTGACCGCCGGCCGAGCCCGCCGCGCCATCGCCCTCGACCAAGGTCACCAGGGGAATCTCGATCTCCTCCACCGGCGGCGGCCATCCCGGCAGAAAAAACAGGAGACCGACCGCCATGAGATGCAACGCCAGCGAGCCGGCCAAAGCGCGGCTGTAACGGCGCGTTTCAGGCGTGGCTGTGGGGGAGATGGCCGTCATCCCTCCATAACGAACTCAGCCCGGAGGTGCTTCCCGTAATGCCGCCTGCACCGCGGTATCGAGCGCGCTCAGGAACCGGGAGCGGTCCGCCTTGGTCATAGGCGGCGGACCGCCCGTGCTCATGCCAAGTTCCCGCAGATGCTGGCTGACGGCGCGCCCGGCCAGCGCATTGCCGATGTTGTTGGGCGTCCACGGCCGGCCGATGGGCGACACGGCCCGCGCCTGCTTGGCCAGGCAACGCGCGGCGAGCGGAATATCGGAGGTGACGCAAACATCGGCCGCGCCGATGCGCTCGGCGATCCAGTCATCCGCCTTGTCGGCGCCTTCGGTCACGACGACCATGCGGATCTTGGGGTTGGACGACGGCCGGATCGGGCGCGAACCGTTGCTCACGACGTAGACACCCAGACCAAGCCGTTCGGCGACGCGGTAGACCTCCTCGCGCACCGGACAGGCATCGCCGTCGACGTAGATCTCGGTCAAATCCGCGCGGCCTCAGCGCAGGGGCGTCTGCACGATCAACGCCTGGACCGTGTCGGCACCGAGACCGCGCACGGCCTCCAGACGATGGAACCCGCTGACCAGGACGTAGCGCTCCTTGTCGCGCCGGACATGGATCGGCACCTTCAAGCCGCCTTCGTTGATGCTGGCCTGAAGGGTGGCCAGTTTCGCGGTGTCGAGGGCGGCGCGGAAGCGAGCCGGCACATAGATGTCGGCGAGTTTCAGGGCCACGGATTGCATGAAGGGCATGGCTGTTTCTACCACGCCACGGGCGCCACGCGCCCCTTTTTCCTCTGATTTCCCTCAGCGAGGGGTGACGAGAGTCGTCACCAGCTCGATCAGGCCCTTCTGGGTGAACGGCTTCTTGAGCACCGGCCGGCCTCGGTATTCGTCCCGCAGGCCCATCTCGCCGTAGCCGGTCAGGAAACCGTACGGAATGCCGCGGCGTGCCAGCACGTCGGCGACCGGATAGACCGGGACGCCGACCAGGTTGACGTCAAGTAAGGCCGCATCGACCGTCTCCGTCTCGGCCGCGCGCAGCGCGTCATCCACCCGCGAGAGCGGCCCGACCGCCGTGCAACCATGGTCGACCAAGCTGTCCTCGATCAGCATCCAGATCATAGCCTCGTCTTCGACGACCATGATCCGCTTACCGGTCAGCGCCGTCTGTTCCGCTGTCACGGCGTCTCCTGTCCCACTGTGAATCGAATGGCACACTGCACGCCGGCCGATGAGTACTGGAGATCGACCTCGCCGTCGAGTTCCTCCGGAAGGCCACGCTCGAGCAGTCGTGAGCCGAACCCCTTGCGCGTCGGCGGCATCACCGGCGGCCCACCCTGTTCACGCCAGCGCAACATCACGACACGGCCGGAATCCCGATCTTCCACTTCCCACGTCAGCGCCACGCCACCTGTCGGCACCGACAGCGCGCCGTACTTCACCGCGTTGGTCGCCAACTCGTGCAGAGCCATACTCAGCGCCAACGCGATCCGCGCTGAGACGCGAACATCGGGCCCCGCAACCTCGAACCGGCCAGACTCAACGCTCCACGGGCTCAACGACACCTGTACGATCTCGCGCAGACTTGCGCCGCGCCAGTTCTCGCGGGTGAGCACATCGTGAGTCTCCGCCAGGCTTAGGAGCCTGCTTTCGAAGGCCTCGTAGAATTCGCGGAAGGACGACGCCGAGCGGGCTGTCTGACGAGCCACGGACTGCACGGTCGTAAGCGTGTTCTTGACACGGTGATTGAGCTCGTTGAGGAGGAGCTGGCGGTGATCCTCGGCACGCTTGCGTTCCGTCAGGTCAACAAGTAGCGCGTAGAAGCCTTCGACGCTGCCCTCAGCCCCGCGCCGCGGTATGTAGTGGATAGCGACATGGCGCACATCGCCACCCGGCAAGGCCAGCGGCTTCTCGAAGCGGACCACCTCGCCGGCTAGAGCCCGGTCGATATAGGCCTGGCTCTGACGCATCGCCTCGTCGCCGATCAAATCACGCGCCGGCATGCCACGAATCCGCTCTGCCGGAATACCGTACCAATCCTCGTAGGTACGGTTGGCAAAGCGATAACAAAGATCCGTCCCGACATAAGAGAGGAGCACCGGCATCGCGTCGGCGAGCGCACGAAACTGCATCTCCGATGCCTGAGCCTGCGCGGCGAGGCTCTCGGCGCGTTCGCGCCGCTCCTCCTCGACCAGCACCTGGGTGCGCTCGTCGGCGAGGCGTCGGCGCTCGAGTCCGGCCTCGCGTAGAGTTTCGGCCAACTTGTCCACTTCGTGAACGCCAGTGGCCATCGAAGGGATGTCGGTCATGCCCCGCACATAGGCATCTGCCGCGGCCGATAACCGGGCAACAGGTCGCTCGATGCGACGCACGATTAGGAAAGTCAGCAGAAGCGCGGACAAGACCAGCGCCGCGCCGCCGATATAAAGGGCGCGAAGCGACCGGTTAGCGGCGTTTTCGAGATAGCTCTCGGGCGCCCAGACGAAGATCGTCCACCCCGAGAGATCGGAGCGATTGAAGGCAATCGCCAGTCTGCTTCCCGCATCGTCGAGGCTGTAAAAAATGCCTTCGGGCTGATTGCGGATGGCATTGGACAGCCAAGGCAATGTCGTCCGTCTGGTGACGTCCTCGCTGTCGGTGCGGACGGCGACGATGTGCTTGGAATCCAGCGCTCCCGCCAGAAGTTCCGGAGACGCAACAAGTTGCCGCAGGCGGTCACGCAAACTGCTGATGAGCAGACTGGTCCCCAGCACGTACCGGATTCTACCCTCGCGGAATACCGGCACTTCGATGCCGACCAGCGGCTGGGGAAGCACGCGCCCCACCAGCAATTCCGACACAGCCGGCTTGCCGGTAGCCAGCACCCTCTTGAATATCTCGTAGTCGGCAATGTTGGGCAGTGGCTGACCCGGTTGCGCGGCGAGATTGATCACCTGCTGGCCATCGGGCTCCACCAAGATCAAGCCGGTCCACATCTGGTGTTGGTCGGCAACAGCCCGAGCCTGGCGTCGAAATTCGTCGAGATCGCTGGTATCGAGCGCCGAGGTCAGGCGCAACGTCTCGAGCGTCGTGATGGCCGCCTGCATCTCCGCGTCGACCGTCACCCGCGCGGCGCGAGCCGTGTTGAGCAGCTGCAGCTCGACCTGCTCGCGCTGGATCGTGTTGTTCCACACCAGCAGATAGGCCGCGAAGCCGAGGATCGGCAGGGTGGACGCGAAGACGATGAGAACGAGGTGGGCCCGGATGGAAGCGGTGTACGGCCGTGCGATAGCCGTCCATTTCCGAAGCTTCATCGGGGGGCTCACCAGAGGCGCGACCGGAGCTGGGGTGTGCTGAAGCAGACTCAAACCGGATATCTCCCCCTGCACGCTCCCGGCGCTCTTATCGGCCTAACTCCATAAAATACTTCCAGTTCTTCGCAGCCTTCGCAACAAGCGCCGCGCCTCCCGGACGGGCTTTACTACCTAAGATATCTCGGCCCCGTTACCCCAACCGGTTAATCCCATCGAATGCGGCCGTCTTGTAACACTCGGCGAGCGTCGGATAGTTGAACACGGTGTTGACGAAGTAGTCGATCGAGCCTTTGTGCGCGAGCACGGCCTGGCCGATATGGATCAGCTCGCTCGCCCCCTCGCCGATGATGTGCACGCCGAGCAGCTCGCGGGTCTCGAGGTTGAAGATCAGCTTCAGCAGGCCGGCGCTGTCGCCGATGATCTGGCCGCGCGCGATCTCGCGGTAGTTCGCCTTGCCAATCTCGTAAGGCACGCCTTCCTGGGTCAACTCCTCCTCGTTCTTGCCGACGGTGGAGATCTCCGGGATCGTGTAGATGCCATAGGGGAACAGTGACGGTACGCTTTCAGCCTTGGTGTTGAAGGCGTGGCAGGCCGCAAGCCGCCCCTGCTCCATCGAGGTCGAAGCTAGGCTCGGGAAACCGATGACATCGCCGACTGCATAGATATGCGGCTGATTCGTCTGGTAGCTTTCGTTGACCTTGAGCCGGCCGCGATCGTCGGCTTCGACGCCGGCCGCCTTGAGGTCGAGGCTTTCGGTAGCCCCCGTCCGGCCGATCGAATAAAGAGCGGCCTCGCTGACGATCTGCTTGCCGGAGACGAGCGTGACGCGCACGCGCTCACCCTTCTCGTCCTGCGTCGGCTCGAGACCCTTGACCTCTTCGCCCAGCCGCAGGGTCACGCGGTGCTGATGCATCTGGTAGGCGAGCGCGTCGGTGATCTCGCGATCGATGAAGGGGAGCAGCCGGTCACGCTTGTCGACCAGGGTGACGCGCACGCCCAGGGTCGCGAAGATCGTGGCGTACTCGATGCCGATGACGCCCGCGCCAATGACCGTCAGGGTGCGCGGCAGCTTCTCCAGGGTCAGGATATCGTCGCTGATCATGATGCGCTGGCCGTCGAACGGGATCTTCTTGTCGCGCGTCGCCAGGGTGCCGACCGCAATGACGATCTTGTCGGCCGTGACGTTGCGCGTGCCGCGCCCGGGCACATCCTCGATGCTCACCGTGTGCGCATCGACGAACTTGCCGTTGCCGACAACGACCTCGATGCGATTGCGCTGAAGCTGATGACGGGTGACATCGATCTCGTGGCGGATGACATGGGCGGTACGGAAATGCAGGTCGCTCATGGTGATGTTCTGCTTCACCTGGTACGACGCGCCGTAGATGCCGCGCTCACGATGACCCGAGAGGTGCAGCACCGCCTCGCGCAGGGTCTTGGACGGGATCGTGCCCGTGTTGATGCAGACGCCGCCGACCACGGCCTGGCGTTCGACCAGCATGACCTTCTTGCCGAGCTTCGCGGCCTGAATCGCGGCGCGTTGGCCGGCTGGCCCCGATCCGATGACCAGGAAATCGTAGTCGTAAGACATTGGGTTGGCCCCCCAAGATGACCCTGCCGGCATCTTAGGGCCTGGGTGGTAAGGATGCATTAACGGCAATGCAGCCTCCCACTGGGGGGCTAGGGCGGCTCGGAGCGGCACGCTACCCTCGCCGTCGATGACAACGGGGAACGATTCGCCGGGGCTGAACGCCTTCCTTCTGGGTGCGCGGGACACGATCCCGATGATCGTCGGCGCCATGCCGTTCGGGCTGATCTACGGCACCCTGGCCGCCCAGGCCTTGCCGTCTTTCGCCCACAGCCAGCTGATGTCGGCCACGGTCTTCGCCGGGTCGGCCCAGTTCATCGCGCTGGGCCTGATCGCCGGCCACGCCGGGCTGGTGGTGATCTGGCTGACCACGTTCGTGGTCAATCTGCGGCACATGCTCTATGCCGCGACCCTGCTACCCAGCGTCGCCGCCCTGCCCCTGCGCTGGCGTACCGTGCTGGGCTTCCTGCTGACCGACGAGACCTTCGCCGTCATGGTCGCACGCCGGCAAAGCGTGCCTGACGATCCTGAGATCCGCTGGTATTTCCTTGGTTCCGGCGTCGCGCTGTACGTGACTTGGAACATGGTCACGTTGCTCGGGCTGGTCTTCGGCAGCGCCTTCCCCCAGCTCCAGTCGCTCGGCCTCGACTACGCGATCGTCGCGACCTTTGTCGCCATCGTCGTACCGCAGCTGGGCCGGATGCCGCATCTCGCGGCGGCCATCGCGGCGGGGCTGCTCGCCTATCTCTGGCAGGACCTGCCCTACAAGCTCGGATTGCTGGCGGCGACCATGGCCGGGGTGGCCGTGGGTCTCGCCTGCGCGCGCTGGCGGGCACACGCATGAGCTACACGACGATGTCGATCCTCATCATCGGCATGGCCGTGGCGACATTCGTCTGCAAGGCGTCGTTCTTTCTGTTGGGGTCGCGCGTCGTGTTTCCCTCGCTGTTGAAGGACGCGCTCGAATTTGTGCCGGTGACCGTCCTCACGGCCATCATCGTGCCGCTCGTCGTGGCGCCGGAAGGAACGCTCGACTTGTCCTGGCGTAATCCGCAGCTCATCGCCACGCTCGCCGCGATCGGCATCGCGGCCACGGCTCGCAACCCGTTGCTGACGATCGTCGCTGCGTTGGCCACGTTCTTCGCCTGGCGCTTCGTCGTGCTGGCTTAACGCCAGGCCGGCCGGGTTTCGTGAAGCCAGGCGCCGCGCGAGTTGTCGACGTCATCCGTGGCGTTGAGGCGGCCGCGCTGCGCGCTCTCCGGCATATCGCTGTACTGCGCCAGACTGCTTCGCGACGAGCCGTCGCAACCGGCCAGCAACAGGGCCAGCATCGCGGCAACAACGGTCATCTTGGACCAGATCGGGTTCATGGCTCAGGCTCCTTGCGTTGTCGGCGCCCCCGCCTTCGCCCTTGAACTCAGGGCCGGATGTAGATCCGGCTGTAGTCCCACTCGTAGTAAGCGTTCTCGAATTTCGCGACCGGCACGTCCTTGAGATTGACGCTCGGCACCTTCTTGTGACCCCAGGCCGGATCGAAGATGAAGCTCATGTTCAACGGCTGGCCATCCGGCGCGCCTTTGAGCGTCCAGTGGATGGTGCCGCTCTGAACTTCGATGCCGTTGAACCACACGGTGAAGGTGTCGTCCTTGCGATACACCCAGGTGAAAGTGTTCCACTGGGTCAGGTCGGCGCGGCGGTTCGGTACGTAGGCTTCCCAGTGAGTCGCCTTGACCCGGTCCTTGCCGCCCACGCTGCTGACATGGAACAGCCTTGCGTCGTAATTCGTATAGCCGCCGCCGTTGTCGAAGCCGAAGCTTTCGACGACGTCCATCTCGGCGCCGCGATCCCATTTGTTGCCCACGGTCCAGATGGCAAACCAGTAGCCGGGGGGCGGATTGTTGAGACGCACGCGCGTCTCCCACAGGATGTCGCGCCCCAGACGGCTGCCGCCGGCGGGCAGCGTGAATTTCGGCATGACGAAGCCGGAGCCGACCTCGCGCCGCTCGACGGTCACATGCGTCGCATGCGGGTTGAGCGGGCGCAGGTAGGTACGCATCGAATGCGCCGTGAAATCGCGGAACGGCCGCGCCGGGTCCTCGACCGGCTGTCCCGGCAGCGCCAGGTTCTTGGAGGGCGCGACCGACTTGACGCCGTAGAGCCCCCCCTGGTCGAAGGTGTTGAAGTTGTCGCGGAAGTGGAACTCGCGGATCAGATCGCCGTAGTTGCGCACGGTGCCGTCGGCGCCGAAATCCCAGTTCTTCACCAGCCGCCAGCCGGCGCCCGCCTCGTTCACCGCCGGAGGCGGACCTTCGGCGGGATCGTCGAGCCCGCCGCGACCGACCGATTGCGGGCCGTGATAGGGCGCGGGCGCCGCGGCTTGGGCCGGTGCCGAGGCGTAGAGGGCCAACACGCGGTCGAACACCCGCTCGGCGTTCGGATGCACGGCCAGAACGCCGGCGCCGAACGCTACCGCTGAAATTGCCGCCAAGGTGCCGAACTGCGCCATGGGTCCTTTCCCAAGCGTGGGCTACAGCTCATAGATCGGGGTACGGGGGAGGCCAGGCCACCCCTCGAACGGACAAAAAACGCCCTACCCCCGATGGGGAAAGGGCCTAACAGCGGGCTTTTCGGGCGGCGGGGCCGCCGCGCTTATCCGCCCCGGGGGCCGCGGCGGAAGAGCTTGGGCGAGTAGCCCGGACCCGTCCCGCCCGGCTTGTGCTGGGCCTGATGGTCCTGCGGCCGATGGCTGCCGCCCTGCTTGCGGGCCAGCGCCTCTTGCAGGCGCTTGGCCGCCTCTTCCTTCTTCTTCTGGACTTCGGTCGCGTGGTCGTCGGTCATGCCGCGATTATAGGACAAAACAGTCCCCGAAAAACAAGAGGCGCCGGAGATGGACCCCGGCGCCTCCTGGCTGGCCGCTAACGTCAGCGCCAGACGGGTTTGCCGAGATCCACCTGGTCCTTGTCGGTCAGGTAACCGGCAGCACCACCCGCGGCGCCGCCGAGAAGAGCGCCGCCGAGGGCATTGCCGCCCATCA
>Ga0196963_10001218_pt1 | contig 18423 bp, 11 predicted proteins | sample S1_5metaG_FD_148600 | JGI IMG/M metagenome (GOLD analysis project Ga0196963, IMG submission 148600) | Soil microbial communities from Anza Borrego desert, Southern California, United States - S1_5 | ecosystem: Environmental > Terrestrial > Soil > Desert | place: USA: California | collected... | reverse complement strand
ACACCGAGGCGGGTCGGGTTCTCGACGAGTTGAAGCCGGCGAATAAGGAGAACGTCCAGAAGGCGCAGCAGTTCGTCGCGTCGCTCAAGCCGATCGGCGGGACGGCGATCGATGAGGCACTGCAGAAGGCGATGAAGCTCGGCAAGGACTCGCGGGCCGGCAAGGACGCGGACCGCCCGTACGTCGTGATCTTCCTGACCGACGGCGTGCCGACCATCGGGGAGACGAGCCAGGAAAAGATCCTGGGCAATTTGACGAAGGCGAACCCGGGGCAGGTGCGGGTGTTCTCGTTCGGGATCGGGACGGACATCAACACGCACTTGCTCGACAAGCTCGCCGAGGGGACCCGGGCGTTCAGCCAGTACGTCCTGCCGGAAGAGGACGTGGAGGTGAAGCTGTCGAACTTCTACACGAAGATCAAGGACCCGGTGCTGGCGAATCTGGAAGTGGCGGTGAGCGGCGGCGACGTGAAGGCGACGCAGCTCTACCCGGGACAGCTGGGCGATCTGTTCAAGGGCGACCAGCTCGTCGTGTTCGGCAAGTACACGGGCAAGGGCGCGGGCGCGGTGAAGGTGACCGGCACGCTGGCGGGCGAGAAGAAGACGTTCGCGCAGGACGTGCAGTTCACGGAGAACGACACCAAGAACGACTTCATCCCGCGCCTGTGGGCGACGCGCCGGGTCGGGTTCCTGCTCGACGAGATCCGCAAGAACGGCGAGACGAAGGAGCTCAAGGACGAGGTGGTGCGCCTCGCGCGGGCGCACGGGATCGTGACGCCGTACACGGCGTACCTGATCCTGGAGGACGAGGCGCGGCGCGGCGTGCCGGTCGCGGTGCGGACGATGCGCGAGTTGGAGGCCGACCGGCCGGCACTGGACGCGGCCAAGGCGGTGTACGACACGGCGGCGGCGGAGTGGAAGGACGGCAAACTCCGCGGCGGCGACTTGGCCGTGGCGAACGCGGCGAACATCAACGGGCTGAAGGTGACGGACAACCTGCAACAGGCGCAGCAGGGGTTGGCGCTGGACAAGGGCGGGAGCTTCGCGGTGACGCCGCCGACGATCGTGACCGGCGGCGTGTCGGCCGGCGCGGGCGGCGCGGTGGGCGGCCCGGCGACCCCGGCGGCCGCGTCGGGCGAGGCGCTGACGCTCGGCCGCAACGCCGCCGGGACGGTCGTGCTGGGCGACGCGAAGCGGCAGAAGGAGGCCGACGAACGGCAGGCGCAGGGTCAGGCTTCGGGCTACCGGTCGCAGGGCAATTACGCGAACCAGGCGCGCGTCGTCCGCGGGCGGGCGTTCTACCAGAACGGCAACACGTGGACGGACAACAACGCGGCCGTGCAGAAGGACCTGAAGCGCAAGGAGGTGAAGTTCGGGTCGGACGAATACTTCGCGCTGATCAAGGAGAACGCCGACGCGGCGGCGTGGCTGTCGCTGGGTAACGAGGTCGACGTGGTGATCGGGGAGACGTTGTACGTGGTGAGGTAAAGCACGGTCGGAACAGAGCCCAGCGACTTGTCGCGGGACGGAGTTCGACAGGCGCACGACCGAAAGAATCGCCCCTCGAAGTTCGTCCCGCACCTCCGCCCTCTCCTCTGCCGCGTCGAGCATCGTTGCGGAATCGAGTTGATTGGCGCGGCTGGGAGAGGGAGGATGGGCGTTGGTGTTCGAGGGCGCGTTTCGAAACGAGAGGTCTCCTTATGAAGCGTCATCTGCTCGCGTTCGCGGTCGCCGGTGTGGTCGGGTTCGGGTCGCCGGCGTACGCCGAGGAGAAACCGGCGGCCGGGGCGCCCGCCAAGAAGGACGACAAGCAGGCCAAGCCTCGGGTGGAGGTCTGCTTCGTACTCGACACGACGGGGTCGATGTCGGGGCTGATCGAGGGGGCCAAGGCGAAGATCTGGGGGATCGCCAACCAGATCATCAAGCAGAAGCCGACGCCGGAGGTGCGGATCGCGCTGGTCGCGTACCGGGATCGGGGCGACGCGTACGTCACCAAGCGGTTCGATTTGACCGACGACATCGACGCGGTGTTCAAGAACCTCTCGGGGTTCAAGGCGGAGCAGGGGAACGACGAGCCGGAGTCGGTGAACCAGGCGCTGGACGAGGCGGTGACGAAGATGTCGTGGACGCCGGACAAGTCGGTGCTGAAGGTGATCTTCCTGGTCGGGGATGCGCCGCCGCACATGGACTATGCGGACGACCGGAAGTACCCGGACGTGTGCCGGGACGCGGTCAAGAAAGACCTGATTATCAACACGGTGCAGTGCGGGAGCAGCGAGTCGACGGCGGCGATCTGGAAGGAGATCGCCAAGGCGAGCGAAGGCGAGTTCGCGGCGATCGGGCAGACGGGGAACATGGCGGTCGTGGCGGCCCCGCAGGACGCGGAGTTGGCGAAGCTGAACGCCAGGCTGGGCGCAACGCTGGTCGCCTGCGCGACGAACGGTCGGAAATACGAGGAAGCGCTCCGCGAGGTGAGCGTCAAGCAGTCGGCGTCGGAGGCGGCTCCGGCGGCGGTGACGGCCGAGCGACTGGCGTACAACGCGGCGAGCGGGCGGGCGGTTCAGGTGGCCGGGACCGTGGCGACGACCCGTCCGGCGGCGGGCGCGGTGGCGGTGAATGGCGGCACGGTGGTGTTCGCCGACGGCAACGCGGACTTCGCCGTCGGCTACGTGGGCGGCGAGATCGAGTTGATCGACGGGATCGCCAACGGGAAGCTCAAACTCGCCGACATGAAGGACGAACAACTCCCGCCGGACATGCGGAAGATGAGCCCCCAGGAGCGCGAGGCGTTCGTGGCGGGCAAGCAAAAGGGGCGGGCGGAGATCCAGGCGCGGATCGCCGAGCTGTCGAAGGAACGACAGGCGTTCGTGGAGGCGGAGACGAAGAAGAAACTGGCCGAGGCGGGCAAGGCGGCGGACAGTTTCGACCAGAAGGTCGCCGAGACGCTGGTTCGGCAGGCGGAGGCGAAGCGGAAGTAGGGCGGCATCGCCACACGGTCTGCCTCCGACCGCTGGCGCGGCCCGCGGACAAGGGCCGTGCGAGTTCGGACGCGAATCCTCCACGCATCAAGCTCCCTCTCGCAACGGACCCTCGCGCCCCGAGCTATTTACGAGGGGTCACAGCGGAGGGTACGAGTGCACCGAAACGCGCGAATCACGGCGGGCGTGGTGATCCTGGGGGCGGTCCTGACGGCGCGCGGGGCCGGGGCCGCCGTGCTCGTTGATCGCCCGGCGGGGATCGCGCCGGCGCCGGTTATCGTCGCCAAGGACGCCCCGCCGCTCACGCGGGAGGCGGCGCAGGTGCTGGCCGATTACGTCGCACAGATCAGCGGGGGCCCGAGGCCGGCGGTGGTCGAGGGTGCGCCGGATCCGCTGCCCGAGCGGGCGATCTGGGTGGGGCTGCAGCCGGCGGTGAAGGGGCTGTTCCCGAAGGTGGATTTCGAGTTCGCGCGGCCGGAGGAGACGCTGACCGTCGCGGGGGATCGGCACGTCGTCATCGCGGGGCGGGATCGGACCGTCGGCGACACGACGGTAGAGGCGGGGACGAACAACGCGGTGTACGCGTTCATCGAGAAGGATCTGGGGGTGCGGTGGCTTTGGCCCGGGGCGCTGGGGACGGACGTGCCGCGGCGGGAGCGGGTCGAGGTGGCGGCGACGGAGCGGCGGTTCGCGCCGCCGTTCAGGTACCGGGTTTTGTGGCCGCGCGGGCAGGCGGAGTGGCACAAGGCGCAGCGGGTGATGCACGGGTCGCTGCGGTTCGACGCGGGGCACGCGTTTACGAAGTGGTGGGACGCGTACGGGGATAAGCACCCGGAGTACTTCGCGCAGCGGGCGGACGGGACGCGCAAGCCGGGCAAGAGCCCGGCGATGGTCAAGCTGTGCGTGTCGAACCCGGCGGTGGGGGCGCAGTGGCTGGCGAATGCGGAGCAGGCGTTCAAGGCGGACCCGGCGCGGGTGATGTCCAGCGCGGCGCCGAACGACGGGGACGGGTTCTGCGTGTGCGCGAAGTGCCGGGCGATGGATCATCCGGAGGGGCCGAAAATGTGGGGGTACGTGGCGCTGACGGACCGGCAGGTGAAGTTCTGGAACGGCCTGGCGCGCGGGTTGGCGGAGCGCGTGCCGGGGCGTGAGGCGTGGGTGGGGGTGTACGCGTATAGCGCGTATAAGACGCCGCCGGTCGCGGAGAAACTGGAAGCGAACGTCGCGGTGGGGTACGTGGGGCACTTCCCGATGGTGAGCGAGGAGGGGCGGCGGGCGGACAAGGCGCAGTGGCTCGCGTGGGCGGGGCAGGCGCGGGCGATGGTGTACCGGCCGAACTTGTTCCACTACTCGGGCGGGTTCCTGGGGCTGCCGAACGTCCCGCTGCGGCGGACGATCGAGGACTTCAGGTTTCTCGCGGAGAACAAGTGCGTCGGGATCGAGGTGGACACGCTGCCGATGTGCTGGGCGACGCAGGGCGTGCAGTTCTATCTGATGGCGCAGCTCGCGTACGACCCGCTGCAGGACGGGGAGGCGGTGTTGCGGGATTATTACACGCGGGCGTTCGGGCCGGCGGCCCAGGACGTGGCGCGGTACTTCGCGGCGCTCGAGGAGGCGCATTATCAGGTGCTCGAGCGGGTGAAGTTGTCGAGCGGGTGGGCGCGGCAGGCGACGGAAGTGTTTACGGACGTGTACACCGACGCGGTGTGGGCCGGGGCCGGCGCGCATTTGACTGCGGCGGAGGCGAAGGTGGGGGGCGCGGGGGCCGAGGTATTTAAGGAGCGCGTGGCGTTCGTGCGGACGGGGTGGGAGGGGGCGAAGTTACAGGTGGAGGTGCTGCGGGCGATGGCGGCGGTGCGGGCGGGGGGCGGTGCGGAGGCGATTCGGAAGGCGGACGAGGTGTGCGCGGCGCGGGACGCGGTGCTGGCGCGGTACAACGGGTCGGCGATCAAGCGGGCGAAGTGGTACGTGGAGTCGCGGGGGCTCGCGGATTACGTGGATGGGCCGTCGGAGGCGATGCGGAAGGGGGAGTACAAGGGGCCGGCGAAGGGGAAGAGCACGCGGGGGGAGGATTGAGGGGTGGGGCGCGCGGTCGGGTGCGGCTTGGTGCCCGAGGCGGTTGGCGCCATTGGTTTTCGCGGGTGGGCTGGCCCGCTAACCCGCAAGCGGGTGTGCTGTGCACACAGAGTGCGTCTACCGGCGCGAGGGGTCGTAGTAGCGGATGAAGAGGTTGAACTGGTCTTCGGTGAGGACGGGGATGTTGAGGTCTTTGGCGCGGGCGAGGGTGCCGGTGTAGGAGTCGAGGGCGGCGGGGTCCCTGGGGGCGGGGCCGGTGACGAGGAAGGTGGTGCGGTCGGTGGGGCGGTCGTCGACGATGCCGTTCCAGCGCCAGATCAGGCCGGCGAGGGTCTCGCGCGAATTAGGGGCGAGGTCGCCGACGAAGGCGAAGCGGTTCCGGGCGCCGCGGGCGTAGACGAGGTTGTGGAGGAGGTCGCCGGTGGCGGGGCGGGTGGCGCCGGGCGTGGTGGAGAGGATGCGGCAGGTGCTGCTGGCGTTGCCGACGGTCAGGACCTCGACCCAGGCCTTGGCACCGGGGTTCACGCGGGCATAGCGGTCGAGGGTGGGCAGGGGGCTCTTGGCGTCGTAAATCTCGAAGGTCATGCCGGGGACGATCTTGTCGGCGGCGCCGAGGTCGACGAACAACTCGTCGCCGCGGCCGATGTGGGTGACCTTGCCGTCGGGCGCGAGGCGGACGGCGGCGGGGGGCGGGGATTGGGTGTCGGGCGTGCCCCCGGCGGCGCCGGCGGTGGGGCCGGTCTCGGACAGGCGGTCGCGCAGCTTGGCGGCGACCTCGGACTCCATTGGCGTGTCGCGGCCGGTCGCGTACCAGTAGCGGACGGGCAGGAGCGAGGCGTCGGTCTCCTCGTCGGCGTCGCGTGCGAACTGGGCACGGGAGGCGGTGCCGCGCGAGCCGACCGGGCCCGTGAACGCCTGGCGGTACTGCACCACGTCCGTCAGGCGGCGCTCCTGGAGCGACAGGCGCTCGACGAGGACCTTGGGGTTCAGCGTGAACGTCTGATCGGGATTTCGGTCGATGTCGACGTGGATCGTCCGGCGGATCGTGGCGAGCGTATTGTCGAGCGCCTGGCCGACCGTGCCGGTGTCCGGCCGCCAGACCTCGAACACCTGCTTGGAGACGAGCGGGCGGGAGGTGACGAGGCCGGCGCGGTAGTCGACGCGGTCGACCTCGAAGAGGTAATTGCGAATGACGTCCTTGGCGGCGTCGACGGCCGCCTCGAAGTCGGTCGCGCGGACCTGCACGGGGCTGGGCTGCGTCAGCCAGTAGACGGGTTGGGTGGTGGCGGGGTCGATCGCGGTGGCGTGCGGGGCGTCCCACGGGGCGCTCTTGATGCAGCCGGCGATCGGGATCGCGGCGAGGAGGGCGGTTGCGCAGAGCGACGGAGCGACTAAGCGACGGGGCGACGAAGGGTGGGAGGCCATGAGTGCTCGTAGTCTAACCGGTCGCGCTTAACATCGAAAATAAGACTGAACGCCGAGACGCAGAGGGCGCAGAGAAGAGGAGAAGCGTTTCACGAATGAACACGAATGGGCACGAATGAAGAATCCGATTCGGGAACATCCGTGGTCATTCGTGAAATGACTTCGCTGCGGTCTCGGCGGCTCGGCGTTCAATCTTCCGCTCGATCACTGGTGGACGGGCGTGTCGTGCAGGTGGGTGGGGCCTGTGGGGGTCGCGGGCTGGGGTAGGCTTTGCGACGGGGTGACGTGTTCGGTCCAGTCTTCGCCGACCGTGTGGATGACGAAGTTGTTCATCGTGCCGGGGGTGGACATGGAGAGGCCGGAGACGATGACGATGCGGTCGCCGGGGGCGGCCATCTGCTTGGCGCGGACGAAGCCGTCGACCCAGGTGATCAGGTCGACGGTGGTCGTGGGGGGCGGCATTTCCTGGGGGATCACGCCGTAGTGGAGGGCCATCCGGCGTAGGGCGCGGTGGTCGCTCGAGAGGGCCAGGATCGGGACGGACATGCGGTTCTTGGAGAACAGGCGGGCGGTCGAGCCGGTCTGGGACCAGACGACGACCAGCTTGAGCTTCATGTCGTTGACGACCTGCCAGACGCCGCGCGCCATGGCGGCCGAGACGGGGAGCGTCTTGAGGGCGAGCGTGGGCTCGCCGCGCGGGGGCATCGTGTCGAGGTAGGCCTCGGTGACCTTGGCGATGTGGGCCATCGTGCGGACGGTGACGACGGGAAACTTGCCGACGGACGTCTCGCCGCTCAGCATGACGGCGTCGGTGCCGTCGAAGATGGCGTTGGCGACGTCGCTGACTTCCGCGCGGGTGGGCGAGGAATCGGTGATCATCGAGTTGAGCATCTGCGTGGCGACGATGACGGGCTTGCCGGCGGCCTGGCAGCGGCGGACGAGGTCTTTCTGAATGATCGGGACTTCGGCGACGTCCATCTCGACGCCGAGGTCGCCGCGCGCGACCATCAGGCCGTCCGTCGCCTCGATGATGCCGGCGATCGCCTTGACGGCCTCGGGCTTCTCGATCTTGGCGACGATGTGGATGTCGGAGACCTTGTTGACCAGGTGCTGGCGGAGCAGGTTGATGTCGTCGGCGTGGCGGACGAAGGAGAGGGCGAGGTAATCGAGGTCGTTGTCGATGGCCCAGTCGGCGTCGCGCCAGTCCTTGTCGGTGATGGCGGGGGTCTGGACGTCGGTGTCGGGGAGGTTGATGCCCTTGGACGATTTCAATATGCCGCCGTCGGTGCACTGGAGGACCAGGCGGTTGTAGTTCTTGTCGACGCAGAGGAAGCGGAGCAGGCCGTCCTCGATCAAAACGCGGTGGCCGATCTGCACGTCGTCGATCATCTGGGGGAAGATCGAGCTGACGACGCCGTCGGCGCCTTCGATGGCGGCGCGCTGCAGGACGAGTTCGTCGCCGATGGCGATGGGCATGCCGCCGGTGTCGCCGACCGGCTTGATCTTGCCGAGGCGGATCTTCGGCCCGCACAAATCGCCGAGGATCGCGACCGGCTGGTCGTGCATGGCGGCGGCCTCGCGGATCTTGCGGAGCATCAGGAGGTGCTCGCCGAGGGAGCCGTGGGAGAAGTTGAGCCGGCAGACGTCGACGCCCTGGCGGAAGAGGGCGAGGAGGGCCTCGACCGAGGCGACGGCGGGGCCCATGGTGGCGACGATCTTGGTGCGGATCATGGACATGGTGGGGTTTTGGTGTACGGGATGGGGGGATTGGAGGCAAGTTTGGGGGGGCGGGAAGGATGAAGGAGGAAGGATGAGCAAAGGGGGGGCGAGCGTCGATGGGGAGGGCGAGGCTCCGTCCGAGCCGTTGGGGAGGATGAACGGTGCTCGCTCGTTGTTCGGAGTTCACGCTTTAGGGTGTAAGGGGGGGCGGATGCGGGTCGGGCGGCGTTCGATGCCGGAGGGGCTGGAGATAGGATTGTCGTGCGCGGGACGGGCGGCCGCCCCCGCCGCACGCCGAGGTGCGGGTGCGTGTTCGGGTGAGCCGCGGCGGGCGTGCGGCGGGGTCGTTCCGGTGGACGACGGAGGGCCGTCTCGCGCGAGACGCGCGGCGGCCGCGGGATGGCGCTGGGTCTTCCGGGCCGCGGTCGAAGGGAGAGGCCACTCGCCCGTCCTTCCCGTGGCGGAGCGACGGGCGGCCGCGTAGGCCGAAGCCGCGAATGCGAAATGACACCCGACCCCATCTTCGTCCCGGGTTGAAGTTCGGGCGGGCCGCGCCCGGCGTGCGTCGGGGTCGTTCCGGTGGGCGGTGGGCGGGCATTGCGCGAAGCGCTCGCGCGACCCGCGCGGCGTGGGCGTCCCGCCCGCGAGTCAATACCGTCCTGGCGCGGCGGGCGGCAGGTTCCGCGGTACACTGCGGCGATGAGGCCTGCCCTGCGTATCGTGACGACCGGCTGGACCGCGCTGTCGCTGCTCCTGCTCGTGGCGGCGATCGGCCTGTGGGCGAGGAGCTACTGGCACGCCGACCGGTACACGCGGAACTGGCCGAACGGGACCGAGACGGTGCAGAGCTTGCGCGGGCGGCTGGTCTGGTCGCGGATGGAGGCCGCGGGCGTGACGGCGGCCGGCACGGCGGCGCTCCGCGGGCCGCCGGCGGGATTCGCGACGGCGCCGGCCGACCGGGAGCTCCTGGCCGGGTTCTTCGCCGAGCACCCGAGCGGGTTCGGCCGGCTCGACAAGGCCGACCGGTGGGGCACGCTCGCGACCCGCATGGCCCCCCACTGGGCCCTGGCCGCCGCCGCGGCGCTATTGGCGGCGGTCGGCCTCTGGGCCCGCCGCCGCTGCGCGCCCGCCCGGCCGGGCGGCTGCCCGCAGTGCGGGTACGACCTCCGGGCCACACCCGACCGCTGCCCGGAGTGCGGGCGCGCGGCGTCCCCGATCGCCTGAGGGGCCCGCCCCGCGTTGACACGGTCGGCCGTCGACCTAGGCTACGGGCGGGCGACGCCCGGCGCGTCGCGGGGAACGAGAGTCACGCCGCGGAGACCGGCATGGGGCCACAGGCACAGTTCGCGTGGGACGCCCTCGAGTTTCGCACGCCCGCGATGCTGCGCGTCGTCGACGGGCTCGCGGAGGATGCGCTGCGGTGGCGTCCGCCCGGCGGCAGCAACTCGGTGGGCTGGCTGTTGTGGCACGTCGCCGAGGTCGAGGACAACTGGGTGCGCGACAAGCTCTGCGGCCTGCCCAAGCGGTACCCGTTCGGGGCGGGCGTCCGCGCGACGCCTTCGGACGCGATGCCCGGCAAGGCGGCGCTGCTCGCCTACTTCCACGAGGTCCGCGCGCTCAGCCGGGGGCGGCTGGCGGCGACCGGAGAGCCGGAGTTCGACCGCGTGATCGAGGACGAGGCGTTTGGCCGGCTGACCGTGCGGCAGGTCTGGGCCGGCGTGGCGACGAGCGGCGCGTGGCACGGCGGCCAGATCGCCCTGACCGCCCGGCTCGTCGCCGCAGGGCCCGGCGGCACGACCTGACCGCCGCCGCCGCCGCCGCCGCCGGGGGGCCGCTTCGATCACACCCGCCACTCGACGGGCTTGAGGACGTCGGCCGCCTCGGCGATCGCGGCGAAGTCCGGGGAGAGGCCGACGGTGAGACCGCCCTCGGGGATCGAGCCGGCGAAGGTGACGCGGATGGTCTGGACGTTCTCGGCGGTCGCGCCGTTGCCTTGGAGCCAGAGGCCGGATTCGTCGCGAACCAGGAAGCCGCTGTAGTCGCCGGATTCGATGAGCGTGACGGGCTGGGAGAAGGTGAAGTCGACCGTCTGCTCGCCGACCCAGGCGGCGGCGGAGAGGAAGAGTCGGCCGGCGGGGAACGGGCCGGTCACGTCGAGCAGGGCGCCCGAGGAGTCGACCGCCGGGCCGCTGCCGTCGGCGCCGGAGAAGCTGCCGAGGGCGGGGCTGAACGTCCAGGCCATCTGGTTCCAGAGCGGCGTGCCGACGCTGACGCGCACCGCCCGCGAATTGAGCAGCTCGGGGTTGAACGCGCGGTGGCCGGCGAGCCGCAGATCCACTTCGGACGGGATCGTGCTCGCGCGGACGTCGCGATCGAAGACCAGGATCGCCCGGGTCGCGTCCGCCGGGTCGCCGGCGAGGTTGAGGATGCGGACGAGGTTGGGCGGGTAGAACAGGCCGTAGAGGGGGGAGGCGGCGGTCCGCCCGGAGCGACGGTGCGGGCGCTGGAGGAGCTGGCGGGCGGTTGCTGGGTAGGCCATGGGAGGTGAGGGTGAGGGGATGAGGCGATGAGGGGCAGGGGAGCAGGGGGGCAAGGGGAAATGAGAAGAAGCCAGAATCCAGAAGCCAGAAGTCAGACGGTGCTGACGACGGGATACTTCTTCTGAATTCTGGCTTCTGACTTCTGACTTCTGACTTCTGCCGTGACTACGCCGCGATGACCGTCCCGGCCGCGAGGGAGACGGGCCCGAGGTCCCCCTTATCGTTATAATACTGGGCCATGACCCAGAGCATCTGGCCGGCCGACCCGGGGGGGATGGGGAGGACGTAGGTGGTGCGGGTGGCCAGTCCGCCGAGCTGGCAGTCGGCGGCGGAGGTCGGGGCGGGCGCGGTGAGCGGGCCGATCTTGTAGCTCACGGTCGCGCCGCTCGTCCCGGCCGGGCGGCCGCGGGTGCTGGACGCGTCGGCCGCGGCGATCTTGAGCAGCGCCTGGTTGCCGGCGGTGCCGCGGATCGAGACCTGCGGCTGAACCGTCGGGGGGCCGTTCGGCGTCGGCTCGGCGTCCCTGACGTGGAGCCCGAGGTCGACGCGCTGCGTGTCGGTCGTCGTGACGGCCGAATTGATGATCCTGGCGTACTGCCGGATAATCGAGGTCAAACTCGCCTTGCTGATCCGCTTGGCCTGTACCGTAACTTTGCTCCGCGTGCCCGGCTCGGTCGCGGCCACGAGGCGGGTCTCGAAGTCCGAGACCAAATTCGCCAGATTTGTGGCCATCGCTGATGTAAGCGAAAAGGCCGTAGGCGTGCTCGTGATGAGACCGCTGAAATTTTGGGCCCACGGGAGAAGGAGCCAGTCCTTCGTCGCGAGATAATCCGCCACGTCCGCACCGTCCTTTCAAAGATGTTGGCTTGCCCGGCCCGCTCCCTGCTTCTTGACGGAAGCTTTGGGAACGACGGCGGTCCGCGGCGTTGTCACCAGTTCGTTTCCGGGCGACCGCGTCGCCCGCGTTGTTGGTGACACTCCTTTCTTCGGGTGGCGGGATGCGGGGGTTAATCGGAATTCTCCAGAATTTCGGAAGCGTCCGAGAACGTGAGGGCGGGGCGGAACGGCGCAGGTATGGAAGGCGGACCCGGCGAGAGTTGCGGGGTTGGTTTTTCGAGTCGAAGATTTGAGAGATAGGACTGTCTCGCGCAGGACGGGCGGCCGCCCCCGGCGCACGCGGGACGCCGGTGGGGGGTTTGGGGTGGGCCTTGTGCGGCGTGCGTCGGGGTCGCTCCGTTGGACGAGGGGCGGGCTTGGCGCGAAGGACCGTGCGGCACGGGCGCTTCGGCGGACGAGGGGCGGGCCTAGCACGAAGGGCTCGCGCGACCCGCCGTATCGCGGGCGTCCCGCCCGCGAGTCAGCGCCGCCCCCGCCTTACCCGCCGCGGCGCGGGCCCCCCGTTGGGCGCGGAGCGCCATGGCGTGGGCTACCAGCCCGCGAGTCAGCACCGCCCAGAAGAACGCCGGCACGTTCGCGCCGCGCGGTCTTCCGGGGGGGAGAAGCCGCACGACCGTCGGGCGTACTCGCCCGTCCGCTCCGTCGAACCTGTCCTGCGGTACTCTTGACGCTAGTCCGGCAAGAACTTCCTGTAATCTCGCCCAGGTGTTATGCTTCCGACAGGGAGCAAGTCTTGAGCGAACCGAGAATGACTACCGCAGGATCGCTCGCCCAACGCCTTGCGGAGATTCAAGGCGGGCGGGCCGACTACTGGTCTTTCCGCGGGAATGCGAAGCGCGACCACGGCCATGGCCTGATGCAATATCCGGCGATGATGGTACCTCAAATGGTTTCCGCTCTTTTGGCGGCCGTTTGCGAGTCGGAGGATGCGATTCGGCGAATCGCCGATCCGTTTGTCGGATCTGGCACTGTGCTTACGGAGGCAACGCTGCGCGGCCTCAGCTTTGTCGGAAACGACATCAACCCCCTAGCGATTCTCCTGTGTCGAGTGAAAGCCGGCCCGATATACCCGGAAGCGATGACCGAGCGAGCTGAGGTCTGCCTCGGTCGTATCGCCCAAAGCCGCTCGGGTCACGTTGAGGTTGATTTTCCCGGGCGAGATAAGTGGTTCACGTCGGCGGTACAGGACGGCCTGTCAAGAATCCGCCGGGCAATTACTGCTGAGAATAGCCTCGTCGTGAGGCGGTTTCTGTGGGTGGCGCTCGCCGAAACCGTCCGATTGACCTCGAACTCGCGAACATCCACTTTTAAACTGCACATCCGTGCCACGAACGAGCGGAAGGGCCGCCGCCCAGACCCAATACACGTGTTCACACGGGTCACACGCGACAACCTGAAACGCTATCGTTCCCTCGGTCAATCATTGAGACACCGCGGTCATCTGAAGCGCGGGCGGTATCAAGGAGATGTCTCGCTTACTCTCGGCGATTCGAGGGCTACATTTGGTGCAGGAATCGAGGCCGGATCGTGCGACGTCGTACTCACGTCGCCTCCCTATGGGGATAACGTAACCACGGTACCCTATGGGCAGTACTCATACCTACCGCTGAACTGGATCGACTTAGCGGATATCGGGAGCGACGTCGACCGCAAGTGCCTGTCGACCACACACGAGGTCGATCGTCGCAGTCTCGGCGGGAGCCGGCGAATTGACCCATCTCGCGTCGACCTTCTTCGAAACTTGTCCCCGTCGCTTGCCGAGACTTTGGACGCGCTTAAGGGGTTGCCGGCCGATCGGTGGCAACGCGTTGTCGCCTTTGCGGGCGATTTGCAGTCGTGCGTTTCGCCAACGTTGCGCGTCGCTCGTCCTGGCGGACTCCTGTTTTGGGTGCTCGGGAACCGGCGGGTAGGGGGGCAAACGGTGCCGCTCGACCAGATCCTTTTGGAGTTCCTGGAGAAGGAGACGTGCACGCTGGTTACGCAAATCCGGCGATGTATCCCAAGTAAGCGGATGGCAACCCGAAACAATGTCGCATCCACGATGACTAACGAAACGATTCTCGTCGTGCGTAAAGGAGGGTGAAGATGAGCGCTCAAGATCGCCACTTCGACATTGATGCGTCAATCGTCTTTCAACTCGGTGAAGGGCTGATTTCCGACTCAGTTCAAGCGCTCGTCGAACTTATAAAAAACTCATGGGATGCCGACGGAACGTTCGCACGTGTCACGGTTAACACAACGGATTATCCACCAGATTCGGACTGCTTCTTCCATCAACCTGGCTACATCCTCATCGAAGATGATGGCGCCGGTATGAACGAAGACGAGTTGATAAACGGCTGGCTCCTCATTTCCAATTCTCCAAAACGTGATCAAAAGGCTCGACGACAGAAGACTGGTAAGCAGCGAACGCCGCTCGGGGAGAAGGGTCTTGGCCGGCTCGGTGTTCAACGACTTGGCAACAACATTGAGATAACGACGGAGAAGATGGGGGCGTCTAACCGGTATCACGTCGGGTGGTCTTGGAACGATTTTCGCGGAAAGAAGCGGCTTTCAGAACTGAGGCCAAAGTGGGGTATGTCTCCCGCCGCTGGAAAGCAGGGAACAAAGCTGCTGATCACGGACCTCCGTGATAAGGAGACATGGGAGCAAAAGGACACGCTCGATCGCTTTAAGGTTCGGCTGTCCCAGATGATCTCCCCATACACAAAGTTCCCGCAGTTCAAACTTCGCGGGTCGATTAACAATCGCGACCTCGAACTCGCAGATATCAGCGAGAAAATTCGCTCTCTCGCGACGCTCCGCTATGTTGTGGAATTCAACGGTAACACGCTGACCATTTCCGGACGGATGCGTGTTGACTACATCAGGCCGCCCTCGCGGAAAACTAATTCTGAGGAAGAGCAGAGGGATTTTGACGAATTGGTCGCCGACGACCAAGGGGATGAGTTCTTCGCTTATCTCGCCGCGCAGCGCGCCGCCACGAGATTCAAGCTCGAAAAGGACGGGCGCACCGGGTGGTTCTGCCGGTACAGTACGACATATACCTTCGATGAGATTGATAAGGCGCAGCTTGTCGGTACCGGGTTCGCCAATCCCGGACCATTCTATGCCGAGATAGACAGCTTCAATCTAGAGGACGAAGACTCAGGTGTCTTCTCCGGTTCACAACAATATAAACAGTACGTCAAAGATTTTGGCGGCGTGAGAGTGTTCCGAGATGGTTTCGGCATCCGAACAGACGAGGATTGGTTAGGGCTTGGCCGCGCATTTACGCAAGGGGGCTCATTCTACGCCCTTCGGCCGGGTAACGTGATGGGCTATGTTGCAATCAGTGCAGAGCAGAACCAGTCGTTGGTTGAGGCGACGGATCGAGAAGGGTTTATCGATACACCGGCTTATCGAAACTTCGTCCTTCTACTTCAGACGTTTGCACGATTTGGGGCAGATGCTCAGGAGTTTGTTCGGCGTGGTTACAATGCATACCGAGGTCAACGAGCGCGCCGTCAGGCCGAAGTTTCGGAAACTGCTCCGCCCGACGAAGTCGCACGAGCGCTTGTCGCAAACATCACCCGCGCTGCTGCCATTCGAAAGCGGATTTCCGAAGTCGGCAGGGGGGCAATCGCAGACGCGACTCGGGACGCAGAGTCCTTGCACAAGAGCCTTCAAGCACCTCTTGAGCGAATCGATATCGCTGCTACGCTAGACCGTATCGGCGACATTCGACACGCGTTGAAGGCGACAGGAACTCAACTCCAGCAAGTCCAGGGCGAGTTGCAGGAATTGTCGACATTGACCGGACAAGCCAAGTTACTTCAGCACCAGGTTGAGACGCTCCAGCAACAGATGAAGGAGGCGGCATCGACTATCAGCCTTGGCCTAACTGCAGAAGCACTATCTCATGAAGTCGCAAATGTTGCCGACCGGCTATCTGAAAAGACGAACGACATCGCAAAGTATTTGAGCAGAGCCGGTGTGGCCGACGAGCGGGTGGTAGCGTATGCCGAGCACGTCCGCACCACTGTAAACGCGTTGCGAAAGCAGATGGCCCATCTGGCCCCGTCACTGCGATTCGCCCGCGAGCGACGGCAATCATTTGACGTGCGGACGTTTCTTGGTGAGCTGTCCACATATCATAACGAACGTTGGGCTGACGCGAAGCTCTCAATGGTCGTACGAGGGGATGACAAGCCCTTCTGGGTGCGCATCAATCAAGGAAAGCTAACTCAGGTTATCGATAATCTGGTGATTAATAGCGAGTACTGGCTCAAGGAGGCACTGCGGGTTGGCAAGATCGATCGCGGCGTGATCACCGCGCGATTTGAAGCGCCACACGTGAAGATATCTGACAATGGATCGGGTATTGATTCGCACATTGAGCCAACCCTGTTCCAACCATTCAACTCGGCAAAGAAGAACGGTAGGGGTCTTGGGCTGTTTATTGTAAGACAGCTGTTGGACAGCGACAACTGCTCAATCACCGTGTCTCCCCGGCGCAACGCTGAAGGGCGTCTGCATCAATTCGTGGTCGATCTCAGTGGGGTTCTCGATGGCGAAAGCAGATGAGGAAGCGAAAACGGCAGTTCCGTTAAACGTGGTGCAGGTAACAGACCTCGCACTCGCCAAAACTGCCGTCGGCCGAGTATTCACCTTGCTCGGGATAAAGACGGTCGTCATCGTAGATGACGAGCTCGACGCTGCTCCTGAAGTCGGCGATTTGATTGCTCGTTACAGAATCTATCTGAAGGAAGCACCCGAGCGGATCGAGACCATAAAGGAACTCGAATCGGTGGCGCGGTCGGACGATGAGGCCGATGTCCGGCAGGACCTTCAAGAACTTTGGGATCGGCTAACTGAAGAGCAGCGGGAGCGGATTCTCTTGCGGATGGATTGGATTTCCGGCCGCAAGACGTTTCAGGCATTGAATGAGCTGCTTGCAGACCACAACCCCACATTCATTTCATTGAGTCAATGGAAAGATCGGGAACTGGAGCTGACTGCGCCTGAGGTTCTTCCAAAGTCGCTCTTCTTATTCGACCTCGACATGCGTAAAGAGGGCGGCGCGATAGATGAAGGGATGCGCATCATTAAATCCCTTCTCATTCGGTTTGGCGCTTCGTGTTATTGTGGGCTTTTGAGTCACCGTATTGCGAAAGATGCAGAGTTTCAAGATTGGAAGGAGTACACTAAGGCGCACCAGTTGGAGCCTCATCGGGACCGCTTTGTGGTGATTTCCAAAAAGCATGTGCCCGATGCGCCTATGGTCTTCGTTAAACGGGTAAAGAGAGCTGCGATTTCATCGCTTTGTTATGAGCTTCGCCGGGACGTGGAGTACGTTCTTAATGACGCTGTTGGCGCTGCGAGGCGCGAAATCGCGGAATTGAACGTGTACGACTTTGAAGAGATTGTATTTCAATCGTCTTATATTGAGGGCACCTGGGAACCTGACACAGTTCTGCGAATACTGGCCCTTTATACGCAGAGGGAGGCGCGGAAGCTGCTGAAGGCGAATGTCGCGCTGGAGGAGAAGGCGTCGCGCATCCGCAGCGTTGTTGACATAGTGTACCGACCGACGGACGCTCCGACCTCATCATCGCGCAGGATTATGCGGCTCGAGAACTATGAGGATGGAGAATTCCTACGCGACCACCACATTCCGCTTGATCTTGGCGACATATTTCAAACACGGAGTGGCGTGGACGAATTCGTGGTTCTCGCTCAGCCGTGTGACATCATGTGCCGAAACGAGCAGACGGGCAAGCGGCCCGAAGAGGTCTTGGTCGCACCGATCATCAAAAGGGTGGCAAAAGACAAATCCCTGGACAAGGCACCTGCCTATTGGAAGCTGGATTCGTATTCCACGGACGGTGTGACAGAGGCATATGCCGACTTTCACGGGGTCCGCTCTATCCCTGTCCTGGCGTTGGATCTAGCCGTGTTCGACTCGTACGGGACGGCCACGTTCCGGCTGGGCCAAAACTGTCCGTCAAATGTGATACCTGCTTGGAAACTAAGGTACGCCGCAGTAGCTGAGGAGGTTGGGCGGATTCTAAAGCGGTATGAGGGTTCCGGGGGTGCAGAACCGGATAAGGCTCAGGGCGAAGCGGTCAGGCTGATCGCTGATGCGCTGACTACGTCAGTTCGCGGATTCGCTACTGGCTCGATAGATCTCACGACTCGTACTTTGTCGTACGACTTGGAACGCATCTCGCGTCTGAAGGCACCGCGAGCTGCGTCACTTCTCCGAGCGTATACGGCGTACGTCGCGCGCGATGGGAATGACCACGATTTGACGAACATTTTGAAGAAGCCCAAATAAATGGGTGACGCGGCAGGGCTGCATCCGGTTTGCGGAACCGTTTTGTCGATCCTTCTCGGCCTACGCGGCCGATGCTCCTCCGGCGCGGGGGACGGGCGAATACGACCGGCGGGGGTCCATCACTCTCCCCGCGCTGCGCGGCTGCGCCGCTCCGCTTCCGACCGCGGCCCGGAGACGGCCCAACCCGCCATCCCGGGGAGGGCGCGGGCTTCGTCCGCCCCATGACGGTCACGACGCAGGAGCGGGGCCGGGCGCTTGGGGGGGCGGACGCGCCGGGGCATGAACTCGGAATAGTGCGGGCGCGGCGGCGGCGGTCGGACAGGTCACGTCGGCGATCGGCGGGAATGGATCGGCGGCGTCATGCCTCTATGTTCTCGGACGCGATTCGAGGCTGCCGCGCGCGGCGGCGGGGGCGGGGCGGCGGTTCGCGCGGGGTCGGGGGCGGCCGGGTGCGGGACGAAAGGGCGGTG
>Ga0196963_10001217_pt1 | contig 18428 bp, 23 predicted proteins | sample S1_5metaG_FD_148600 | JGI IMG/M metagenome (GOLD analysis project Ga0196963, IMG submission 148600) | Soil microbial communities from Anza Borrego desert, Southern California, United States - S1_5 | ecosystem: Environmental > Terrestrial > Soil > Desert | place: USA: California | collected... | reverse complement strand
GACCGAGAGCCTGTGGGGCCATCTGAAGACTGCCCGCGTGCATGGCCAGCGGTTCGCCACACGGTCGGAGGCCCGCGACACGATCATGGAATGGATTGGCTTCTACAACCATTCGCGGCTACATTCGTCACTTGGGTTCCAAAGCCCGATGCAATACGAGCAACGCTGGTTGGCGGCGCAGCGCAAGACTGCCGCCTGACGACCCGGCTATGCACTCCGTTTCGCAGGGGCAACCTCAGGTCGCCAGGCGCTGCAGTTGCTTCTTCGCCAGCTCGGCATTGCCGCTGTTCCAGGCGTCGCGCAAGGCGCGGCCGACGCTGGCATGCAGCTCCTGCGGCAAGTGCTCGATGACGTTGCGCCGCTTGTGCTCCTGGCAGCGCTGGATCAACGCTGCGGCACCGAAGGTCTCGACAATGGCCTTGCGCAGGGCCTTGCCACCGTCGATCACCCACAGCCGCGCCCGGTCGGCATCGAGCCCGCGCTCAATCAGATCGCTCAAGAGCGAGCGCACGACGCGCGTGCTCTCCGTGGATCCCTCGCGCAACCCCAGCACGTGCTTGTTCCCCTGGGCGTCAATGCCCAGCGCCGCCAGGATCACGCGGTCGCGGAAGTGGATGCCGTCGATCATCACTACGGGCAGGTCGAGTTCGCCCAGGGGTCGCGACAGCCACTGCCTCAGCTGCTCTTCGCTCAGGGCGATGAAGCGCCGCGACGTGGCGCTCTTGGATGTCGACGACGCAGTCTCGGTGGGCGGCAGTGGCTCCAGGGTGCCGCTGTAGCGGCGCATCGACACCCCCGCGGCAATGGCAGCCATCGTGGCGGTGTTCAGCGGGTCGGCTGCGGCGGCCCACGCGAAGCTCGGCAACTCCAGCTCACCCGCATCAACGGCACGCGCTCGCGGGCGACGCACCCCGATGCGCTGACCGCCCAGCACCACCGCGCTGCGCGTGCTGCCTCCACGCACCGCCTGGCGGTCTGCATCCGGCACGCCCTTGGGGCCGCACAGCGCGACGCGATCGCCTTCCATCATCGCGGCCAGAACCGCCTTGCCCGCTTGAATGCACAGGCCGTAGAAGGCGCTCTGCACGTCCTTCAACACGCCCTGAACGGGCAACGTCAGCTGCACGGTTGCAGCCGGTACAGCCTGCAGCGCAGGCTTCGTGCGAGACTTCATCTCGGTGGCTCCTTCGGTTGCTTGCTAGGCAACCCGCATGGTCACATGCGGGTCGAAGGAGCCGCCACCTCAGCTCACGTGTTCAGCAGTTCGCGGGACATCGCCTACATTCGCCACTTGGGTTCCAAAGCCCGATGCAATACGAGCAACGCTGGTTGGCGGCGCAGCGCAAGACTGCCGCCTGACGACCCGGCTATGCACTCCGTTTCGCAGGGGCAACCTCAATAGCCGCGCGTTCTGGCGTGCTGAGGACCCAGCGCGTGGGCGAGACGGGCGTGCACTTGGTGCCGTAGGGGGTGCGGCAATGCCGGCCGCGAGGGCTCGGTGCACGGGCTGGATGACTACCTGCACCTGAAGTACGTCTGCCAGGGGCAGCTTGGATAACAATGAAAAGGCGCGTCAGTCTGCGCTCACCGGCCGCGGCTTCGATCGGCCGCGGCCACGGGATTGCTTCGCCGCCATGATGGCGGCCCTCAGTCGCGCCAGGGCGTCGTCCAGCGCCTCGTCCCGCAAGGCCGTGTCCGCCAGCACCAGGCCGGGCGGCATCGCCGCGCGCCGGCACCAGTCGCCGACGGGGCGCAGCTGCAGGCCGCGCGCGGCGGCCTCGGCCAGCAGCGGGGCCAGGGGCAGCGAGGGCGGGAGCCACCACGCGAAGTGGAAGCCACCGTGCTCGCCGGTGGTGTGCAGTGGCAGGGGCGCCAATGCGTCGCGCAAGGCGGCCAGCGTGCGTTCGCGGCGCTGCGCGTAGATGGCACGCGAACGCCGCACGTGCCGGGCCAGGCCGCCGCTGGCGATGAAGGCGGCCAGCGCGCGCTGCTCGATCAGGCCAACCGCGCGCCCCACCACGCGGCTGGCCGCGGCGAAAGACTGCACCAGCGCCCGCGGCAGCACCAGGTAGCCGATGCGCAGGTCTGCGAACAGGGTCTTGTTGAAGCAGCCGCAGTGGATGACGCGGTCTGCCGAGTCCAGGCTCTTCAGCGCAGGCAGGGGCGCGCTGCGGTAGTTGAACTCGCTGTCGTAGTCGTCCTCCACCAGCCACGCGCCATGCTGCCGCGCCCAGGCCAGCAGTTCCAGCCTGCGCGACACCGGAAGGGTGACGCCGGTGGGCGACTGGTGCGCGGGGGTCAGGTGCAGCAGCTTCGCGCCGGCGTGGCGCTGCGCGTGCGGCACCGGGCAGCCTTCGCCATCCACCGGCAGAGGCCGCACCCGCCGCGCGTAGGCCGAGAACAGCGGCGCGGCGTGCACGTAGCCGGGGTCTTCCAGCAGCACGGTGTCGGCTGGGCGCAGCAGCACGCGCCCGCACAGGTCCAGGCCCTGGCGAATGCCGGAGACGATGAGCACCTGCGATGCGTCGCAAGCGATGCCGCGGGCCGCGCCCAGGTAGCGCACCACCTGCTCGCGCAGCGGCCGTGAGCCCAGGAAGCCTTCGTCCGCGGCCGCGGGTGCGGGCGGCCGGCGCGCAGCGGCCAGCAGGTGGCGCCGCCATTCGACCAGCGGGAACAGCGTGAGGTCGGCCTGGCGGTCGGTGAAGGCGTCGTCGGCTTCCATGGCGGCGGGCCGGTCCCGCTCCCGCCGTGCCGCTGCGCATGGCGGCGGCCGGCGCCGTCGTGCACAACCCCTATGCCGGCCGCTACGAGCCGGATCTGCTGCCCTTCATGGCCGAGCTGCGCGCGCTGGGCCGCGAGCTGGCCGAGGAGGCCGCCGGCGTGCTCGGCAGGGACCGCGTCGAGGCCTACGGCAAGGCGGCCATCGTCGGCGTGGACGGCGAACTGGAGCACGGCGCCGTGTGGCACGAGGCCGGCGGCTGGGCCATGCGCGCGGTGCTGGGCGAGCCCAAGGCCATCGTGCCCGCCGCCAAGGCCGTGGCTTCTGCGGGTTATCGCTTGATGGTGCCGCTGCACTACATCCACGCGGCCTATGTGCGCAGCCATTTCAACGCGATGGAGGTGGGCGTGCAGGACGGCCCGCGGCCGGGCGAGATCTTCTTCGCGCTGGTGATGGCCGATGGCGGCCGCATCCACGAGCGGCTGGGCGGCCTGCGCAAGGAGCAGGTCTCGGTGAACGACGGCCAGCGCTGATGCCATGAAGGCGATCCTGATCAGGCAACCCGGCGGCCTCGACGCGCTGGAGCTGGCCGAGGTGGCGCGGCCGGAGCCGGGGCCGGGCGAGGTGCGCGTGAAGGCGGTGGCCATCGGCGTCGGCCGGCCCGATGCGCTGATGCGCAGCGGCCGCTACAAGTGGATGCCGCCGCTGCCCGCCATCCCCGGCAATGAGATCGCCGGCATCGTCGACGCGCTGGGTCCGGGTGCCGAGGGACTGGCCGTGGGCGACCGCGTGCTGCTCAGCTCGCGCGAATTGCCGCAGCGCGGCGGCGGCTATGCCGAGTACGCGCTGGCGCCGGCCGAGGCGCTGTACGCACTGCCCGGGAGCATCGCCTTCGACGACGCCGTCAGCCTGCCTAACTTTCAATTGGCGCACGCACTGTTGTTCGGCTGCGGTGCGGCACAACCGCCCCGCTCGGTGTTGATCACCGCGGCGGCGGGCGGCGTGGCCTCCGCCATGGTGCAGCTGGCGCGCGCGCAGGGCCTGCAGGTCATCGCCACCGCCAGCACGCGGGCCAAGCGCGGCTTCGTGCTGGAGAACGGCGCGCACCAGGTGCTGGACCCCGCGTTGCCGGACCTGGCCGCGCAGGTGAAAGAGGCGACCGGCGGGCAGGGCGCGGACCTGGCCATCGACCCCGTCGGCGGCGCGCTCTTCATCGCCTGCCTGCACGCGCTGGCGCCGCTGGGCCTGGCGGTCTCGTACAACGTCGTCGGGGGCATGCCTTCGGCCGACGTGTTCGGCGAACTGCGCGGCCTGCTGGGCCGCAGCCTGGCGGTGCGCACTTTCTCGATGCATACCTTCGACGCCGACCCGGTCCGCCGCCGCGGGCTGATGCAGGCCGGCATCGATGCGATGGCCGCCGGCCGCGTGCGCGCCCCGCAAGCCACGGTGCTGCCGCTGGCCGAGGCCCGGCAGGCACATGCGCTGCTGGACGCGCCCGACACCGTCGGCAAGATCATTCTTCACCCCTGAACGGGAGCGCCATGAACACCATTCCGCAGCTGTCGCACTTCGGCATCTTCGTCCGCGACGTCGACGCGATGACGCGCTTCTACACCCGTGTCTTCGGCCTGCACCTGACGGACGAAGGCGTCGGCGCCAACTTCAAGTGCCAGTTGAACTTCCTCAGCGGCTCGCCGACGCAGCACCACCAGCTGGTGCTGGCCGGCGGCCGTGCGGCCGACGCGCCGAGCACGGTGATGCAGATGTCGTTCAAGGTGGGCGCCATCGACGACCTGCGCCGCGTGCGCGCCAATGCGCTCGCCGAGGGCGCGGCGAAGATGCGTGCCATGAACCACGGCAATGCCTTGTCCATCTACTTCGAGGACATCGAAGGCAACACGGTCGAGGTGTACCTCGACACGCCGTGGTACGTGCCGCAGCCGCACGGCGATCCGCTCGACCTGGACCTGCCCGACGAGCGGATCTGGGCCGAAACGGAGGCCGCGTGCCGCGCCGACCCTGCCTTCCAGCCGGTGCAGCAGTGGGCGGCACGCTTCGGCGGTGACGGCGCTCGATAACTCACGAAGGACGCGTCTTATGTCACAGTCCGAACCCGCCACGCCGGCGGCAGACTTGCCGCGCCTGCTGGCCATCTCCGGCAGCCTGCGCCGAGGTTCCAACACCACCGCGGTGCTGCGCGGGCTGGCGCCACTGATCGAGGGGAGGGCGCAGTTCGACATCGCGCTGCTGAACGAGGTGCCGCCCTACGACGCCGACCAGGACGGCGACGCCATGCCGGCCGGGGTGCGCCGGCTGAAGCAGGCGATCGCCGAGGCCGACGGCCTGATCGTCGCGTCGCCCGAATACAACTACGGCATGTCCGGCGTGCTGAAGAACGCGATCGACTGGGCCTCGCGGCCGGCCTTCGCCTCACCGCTGAAGGGCAAGCCGGCGCTGATCATCAGCTCGTCCCCGGGACCGCTGGGCGGCGCGCGTGCGCAGGCGCAGGTCCGCGAGGCGCTGGCGGCCACGCTCGCGCGGCCCATCGCGCGACCGCACATCGCCATCCCCATGGTGGACAAGAAGCTGGTCGACGGCCGCATCGCCGATGAGGTGATGCTGCAGACGCTGCGCTCGGGCCTGGACGACCTGCTGGCCGAGGTCGAGCTGCTGCGCCGATCATCAAGCAGGGCTTGATAGCGGACCCGATTCCATTGATTGTTGGCGGGACAGGCGCGGCCACAGAATGCCGACCCCGCTGACCAGGAGAAGCCCATGCTCACCCCCGAGATGCACGCCGCGCTGGCGCGCGAACTCGACGAGTCCGAACGCAGCCGCGTGCCGATCGAGCAGTTTTCGAAGCGCTTCCCGGCGATGACCATCGACGACAGCTACGCCATCCAGCGCGAGTGGATCCGCCTGCAGCGGGCGGCGGGCCGCCGGCCGGTCGGCCGCAAGATCGGCCTGACCTCGCGCGCGATGCAGATCGCCTCGCAGATCACCGAGCCCGACCACGGCACGCTGCTCGACAGCATGCTGATCCGCGACGGCAGCGAGGTCGAGGCCGCGCGCTACCTGGTGCCGCGCCTCGAGGTCGAGTTCGCCTTCGTGCTCGCGCGTCCGCTGAAGGGGCCCGGCGTCACGCTGTTCGACGTGCTCAATGCCACCGACTACGTAACGCCCGCGCTGGAACTGATCGACGCCCGCATCGAGCAGTTCGACCGCCACACCAAGGCCCCGCGCAAGGTGCTGGACACCATCGCCGACAACGCCGCCAACGCTGGCATCGTGCTCGGCGGCCGGCCGATGCGCCCCGATGCCGCCGATTGGCGCTGGGCCGGCGCGCTGCTCTTCAAGAACGGCGTGATCGAGGAATCCGGCCTGGGCGCCGCGGTGCTGAACCACCCCGGCAACGGCGTCGCCTGGCTGGCCAACAAGATCGCGCCCTACGACGAAGGCCTGGCCGCCGGCGAGATCGTGCTGGGCGGCTCGTTCACGCGGCCGGTGGCCTGCGCCCGCGGCGACACCTTCCACGCGGATTACGGTCCGCTCGGCTCGATCTCCGTTCGCTTCGTCTGATGAAAACGCCCCCCAACACCTTCAAGAGCGCCATTGCGCAGCCGGGTGCCCAGCTGGGCCTCTGGCTCGGCCTGGCCGATCCGTACGCGGCCGAACTGTGCGCCAGCGCGGGCTTCGACTGGCTGCTGGTCGACGGCGAGCACGGTCCGAACGACCTGCGTTCGATGCTGGCGGCGCTGCAGGCCATCGCGCCGTACCCCTCGCACCCGGTGGTGCGCATACCGCACGGTGACACCGCGCTGATCAAGCAGGTGCTGGAGATCGGCGCCACGACGCTGCTGGTGCCCATGGTCGAGAGCGCCGACCAGGCTCGCGAGCTGGTGCGCGCCACGCGTTATCCGCCGCAGGGCGTGCGTGGCGTGGGCAGTGGGCTGGCGCGTTCGTCGCGCTGGTCCGCCTGGCCGGGCTACCTGCAGGAGGCCAACGAGCAGGTCTGCCTGCTGGTGCAGGTCGAGACCGTCTCCGCGCTGGCACAACTGGACGCCATCGCCGCGGTGGAGGGCGTGCACGGCGTCTTCATCGGCCCGTCCGACCTCTCTGCCTCCATGGGTCAGCTGGGGCAGCCGGGCCACCCCGAGGTGCTGGCGGCCATCGAAGAGGCCATCGCCCGCATCCTGGCCGCCGGCAAGGCGCCGGGCCTGCTGGCGGTGGACGAAGGACTGGCGCGGCGCAGCATCGCGCTGGGTGCGCGTTTCGTGGCGGTGGGCGTCGAGGCGACGATGCTGGCGCGCGCCACCCGGGCGCTGGTGCAGCGGTTCCGCGGGGAAGACGGCGCCGGTGCCGCCGCGGCGGCCGCCAGCGCAGACCCTGCGGTCCGGCCGGGCGGCTACTGAACGCGCAGCGCGCGGCGGACTGTTGTGGCGCCTCGTGCACTGTTCGGCGCCGAGTGGCGCGCACGGGGCCGCGAATTCGAGCGCTGCACCAGCGCTGCACTACCGCCTGGCCGACCGCACCGGCACCCGCTTCTCGCGCCGGAGATGCCAGCGCACCAGCCAGTCCGACAGGTACTCGGCAAAGCCTTCGGTGGCCGGCGAGGCCATTCGCGACGCGGGCTGGTACAGGCACACCTTGCGCACGGTTTCAGGCTCCACCACGCGTCGCATCTGCAGCCCGAACAACTCGGCCAGCACCCCCACATAGGACGGTGCCAAGGTGGCGGCCAGCCCTTGCGACGCGATGCCCAGTGCGGTGCTGATGTTGTCGACCACGTCCACCGGCGTCACGCGCACGCCTTCCGGTGCGCTCAGCTGCATCTGCGCCACGTTGCGCTCATGGTCGCGCCCGGCGGCGACCAGCGGCACGTCGCGCAGGTCGGCCCAGCGGATCGGTCCGCGACGCCGGGCCAGCGCATGGCTGCTTGCACACCAGAGCACCCAGGGGCTGTCGAACAGCGGCTGCGCCAGCACATCGTCTTCTGTGACGCGGTCCGGGCCGATGGCCAGGTCGACGTCGCCGGCAGCCACGGTGCCCACCAGCGCATCGACCGGCACGTCGCGGATGCGGATGACCACCTTCGGCCGCTGCAGCGCGTACTCGCGAACGGCGTGCGGAAGGACCACCGAGGCCAGCACCAGTGGCGCGCCGATGCGAACCACGCCGGAGGCGCGGTGGCGCACGTCGTCGGCGGCGCTTTCGGCCGCGCGGGCATGCCGCAGCAGCGTTTCCGCCGACCCGAGGAAGTCACGACCGGAACCGGACAGCGCGACCTTGCGCGTCGTGCGATCGAAGAGGCGGAAGCCGAGGATGGTTTCGAGCTCCGCGATGAGCTGGCTCACCGCCTGGGTCGTGAGTCCCAGGCGCGACGCAGCGGCCGTGAAGCTGTTCGCCTCGGCGACGGCAATGAAGGTCTCAACCTGGCGCAATGTGATGCGGGTGAATGCCATTCGGCCATCTTAAATCTGCCATTGTTAATTGATCAAGATCGATTGATTGTGGTGAGCGCGCGCCCTGCCGACACTTGCGCTGCATCAAGCCGGATCTGCCGCCGCCCAACACGGAAAGGACGAGGAGACATCGAATGACTTGCGCCTTTGGCCCTGGCCCGCGTTCCTGGTTGGCCGGCTTGCTGACGCTGGCGGCTGCCGGCGCGGCGGCCCACGAGCCGCTGACGACGCGCTGCGAATCGGCGCCCATCGCCGCGTTGTTCAAGGTGTTCGGGGACACCGGCCGCATGCCGCCGGACCTGGGGCGCTTCCTGCAGTCCGCGGCGTTGCAGAAGGTGGAGCCCTACAAGGTTTTCGACAACGTCTACTACGTCGGCATCTGCTGGGTCTCGGCATGGCTGATCACCTCGCCCTCCGGCCACGTGCTGATCGACACGCTCTACGGCCCTTACACCGACGGCATGCTGGATCACATCCGCCGCCTCGGCTTCGACCCGAAGGACATCCGCCAGGTCGTCATCACGCACGGCCACTTCGACCATGCGGGCGGCGCCGCGCGGCTGAAGGAGCTGCTGCGCGACGCCCGGTTCGCGATGACGGCCGAAGGCTGGCGCGAGGCCGCTGAAAGCGCCGCGCAGTCGGCCAGCCGGCCCGAGCGCTGGACCATGGTGGCCCAGGACCAGGTGCTGGCCGACGGGCAGGTCCTGCGCGCCGGTGGTGTGGCGCTGCAGGCCTTCGAGACACCGGGCCACACCATGGGCACCGCGTCCTTCGCCTTCGATGCCTTCGACGGCGGCCGCCGCGTGCGTGCGTTCACGGTCGGTGGCCTGGGCCTCAATGCGATAAAAGGGCCGGAGCAGGTCGAGGCCTTCATCGCCAGCCTCAAGCGCATCCGCGCGCTGACCGAGCAGAAGGACGACCCGGTCACGACCCACCTCACCACGCACCCGTTCTCGAACGGGCTCACCGAAGCCAAGGACCTGCTGACGTCGCGCGCGGCCGGGGCGCCGCATCCGCTGGTCGACCGCCAAGGCTTCCGGGCGCAGCTCGACGCGCTGCAGGCCGGCGCCGAACGGCGCCTGGCCACCGAACGCGCGAAGAAGGCGAACTGAGGCGATGGAATTCAATGCACTGCGCGCGGCCTTTGCCGGCCGCCTGCTGACCGACCCCGCCGACACGGCCCCGTTCCTCACGGACTGGCGGCGCAAGTGGACCGGCCATGCGCTGGCGGTGGCGCAGCCCGACAGCACGGCCGACGTGGCCGCCGTGCTGCGCTGGTGCCATGAGCGGCGCGTGGCCGTGGTGCCGCAGGGCGGCAACACCGGCCTGTCCGGCGGTGCCACGCCGAACGCCGGTGGCCGCGCCATCGTGCTGTCCACCGCGCGCCTGAACCGCGTGCGTGCGGTCGATCCGGTGAGCATGACGCTAACGGCCGAAGCGGGCGTCACCCTGCAGCAGGTGCAGGACGCTGCGGCGGCGGCCGGCCGCCTGTTCCCGCTGAGCCTGGCGGCGCAGGGCACCTGCACCATCGGCGGCAACCTGGCTACCAACGCCGGTGGCGTGCAGGTGCTGCGCTACGGCAACGCGCGCGCCCTGTGCCTGGGGCTGGAAGTGGTGACCGCGACCGGGGCGGTGTGGGACGGGCTGCGCGCGCTGCGCAAGGACAACACCGGCTACGACCTGCGCGGCCTTTTCATCGGCAGCGAAGGCACGTTGGGCGTGATCACCGCGGCGGTGCTGCAGCTCTTTCCGCGGCCGGCCGCGCAGGTGGCGGCCTTCGTCGCCGTGCCGTCGCCCGCGGCCGCGCTGTCGCTGCTGTCGCGCGCGCAGCAGCGGCTGGGCCCGGCGCTGACGGCCTTCGAGCTCGTCAGCGACACCTGCCTGGGCCTGGTCGAGCACCACGTGCCCGCCGCCCGGCGCCCGCTGGCCGAAGCTTCGCCGTGGTACGTGCTGATGGAACTGAGCGATGCCCGCGGCGAGGCCGAGGCCGTCGGATCCTTCGAGTCGGTGCTGGAGGCCGCGCTGGAGCAGGGCGATGCGACCGATGCCGCGGTGTCGGCCAGCGTGGCGCAGTTCCGCGGCCTGTGGGCGCTGCGCGAGGACATCTCCGAAGCACAGGGTGCCGAAGGTCCGGCGATCAAGCACGACATCGCGCTGCCGATCGTGCGCATCCCCGAGTTCATCGCTGAGACGGACGCGTCCTTGGCGCATCATTTCCCCGGCCTGCGCCTGGTGGTGTTCGGCCACCTGGGCGACGGCAACCTGCACTACAACCTCTCGCCGCCGGCAGGCGGCCTGGACCGCGCCGCGTTCGCCGCGCTGGAAGCGCCGGTGAACCGGCTGGTGCACGACGCGGTGCACGCCCATGGCGGCTCGATCTCGGCGGAGCACGGCCTTGGCCTGCTGCGGCGCGACGAGTCGGCCCGCTACAAGTCCGCGGTGGAGCTGCAGCTGATGCACACCATCAAGCACGCGCTCGATCCGCTGGACCTGATGAACCCCGGCAAGCTGCTGGCGCCGGACCTGAATCGCTGACTGGAGACATCCACACCATGAATGCCACCCGCCGCCACCTCCTGGCTGCTTCCGCGGGCAGCCTCGTGCTCGCCCCCTTCGGCGCACGCGCACAGTCGCTGCCGGACACCGCGCGCATCTTCGCCGGCTTCGCGCCCGGCGGCACCGTCGACGTGACTTCGCGCCGCGTGGCCGACAAGCTGCGCGACGTGCTGGCGAAGACGGTGGTGGTCGAGAACCGCACCGGCGCCGGCGGGCAGATCGCCCTGTCGGCCCTGAAGACGGCGACGCCCGACGGCCTGACCCTGGTCGTGACGCCGATGTCCATGCTCGGCATCTACCCGCACACCTACAAGAAACTGCCTTACGACCCGGTGGCCGATTTCGCGCCGGTGTCGCAGGTGGCGCGGGTGGACATGGGCCTGGCGGTCGGCCCGATGGTGCCCGCCATCGTGCGCACGCTGGCCGATTTCGTCGGCTGGTGCAAGGCCAACGCCAAGGACGCGAGCTTCGGCAGCCCGGCCGCGGGCTCGGTGCCGCATTTCGTAGCCGAGCTGTTCGGCCGCGCCGCCGGCATCGACTTCAAGCACGTCCCCTACCGCGGCACGCAGCCGGCCATCGTGGACCTGATGGGCGGGCAGATCGCGTCGGTGTCCGGTCCGGTGGGCGAGTTCCTGCAGCACCTGCCCACCGGCAAGGTGCGGCTGCTGGCGACCTCGGGCTCGGCGCGCAGCCGCTTCGCGCCCGCGGTGGCCACCTACGCCGAGCAGGGCTTCAGGGACATCGTCTTCGACGAATGGTTCGGCGCCTTCGTGCCCGCCAAGACGCCGGCCGACGCGGTGCAGCGCGTTTCGGCCGCGGTGCGCAAGGCGCTGGGCGCGCCGGACGTGGTCGACGCCCTGGCCCTGATGGGCCTGGAGGCGAAGCCCTCGACGCCGGCCGAGCTTGGCGCGTTGCTGAAGAAGGACAGCGAGCGATGGGCGCCGCTGATCAAGACCATCGGCTTCAGCGCTGAATCGTGATCGCTTGGGAGCCACCGCTGATGGCCGCCACAGGAGGATGACTTCATGAACGATCTGCGCTCCGAACGCCTGGCCGTGGCCGGCGTCGAGGTGTCCCCGGACCACTACATCGACGGCCGGCGCGTCGCGTCGGCCGAGAGCTTCGAGCTCTTCAGCCCAATCGACCAGCGCCCGCTCGGCCGCATCGCCGAAGGCGGGGAGCCCGCGGTCGATGCCGCGATCAGCGCCGCGCAGCGCGCCTTTCCGGCCTGGGCCGCGCTCGGCGCGGCCGGGCGCAAGCCGTACCTCGACCGCTTCGCGGCCGAGATCGGCCAGCGGGCGGATGCCTTCTGCGTGCTGGAGAGCAACGACGCGGGCGTGCTGCTGTCGCGCATGCGGCATGGCGTGGTGCCGCGCGCGATGCTCAACATCAGCTGGTTCGCCGAGCATGCGCTGACCCTGCAGGACCGGCCGCTGGAAACCGTGCAGGCCAGGCACCTGGTGCGCCACGACCCCGCCGGCGTGGTCGCCATCATCACGCCGTGGAATGCGCCGCTGATGCTATCGACCTGGAAGCTCGGGCCGGCGCTGGCCGCCGGCAACACCTGCGTGCTGAAGCCGCCCGAGTGGGCCCCGCTGACCTGCTCGCTGCTCGCCGACGCGGCCGAGGCGGCAGGCCTGCCACCGGGCGTGTTCAACGTGCTGCAGGGCACCGGCGCGGCCACCGGCTCCAGGCTGGTGAGCGATCCGCGCCTGGCGCGCATCTCGTTCACCGGCAGCGTGGCGACCGCGAAGTGGATCGCGCAGGCCGCCGGCGCCAACCTCGTGCCCTGCAGCCTGGAACTGGGCGGCAAGAGCCCGTTCATCGTGCTTGAAGACGCCGACCTCGACGCCGCGGCCGCCACCGGCGCGCTGATGTACCGCAACGCGGGCCAGGTGTGCCTGGCCGGCACGCGCTTCCTGGTGCACGAACGCGTGGCCGAGCACTTCATCGGGAAGATGCGCGCCTTGGTCGAGCGCCTGGTCGTCGGCGACCCGCGCGACGAGGCCACCGAGGTCGGCCCCATCATCCACCCGCGCCAGGTGGAGCGCGTGCTCGGTTTCGTCGAGCGGGCGGTGGCCGGCGGTGCGCGCCTGCTGTGGGGCGGCGGCCGGCACGGCTTCGGCGCGCAGTACCTGCAGCCCACGATGCTCACCCACCTGAAGCAGGACGACGAGATCGTGCAGAACGAGGTCTTCGGCCCGGTGCTCACGCTGCAGACCTTCAGCGGCGACGACGAGGCGGTCACACTCGCCAACGGCACCGACTACGGGCTGGGGGGCGTCTGCTACGGCGAGACGGCGCATGCTTGCGGCGTGGCCGAGCGCGTGCGCACCGGCTTCATCTGGGTCAACAGCTTCGGCATCCGCGACCTCGCCGCGCCCTTCGGCGGTATCAAGCGCAGCGGCATCGGCCGCGAAGGCGGCGACTGGAGCTTCGAGTTCTTCTGCGACGTCAAGGACGTCGTCGTGCCGAAGCAGCCGTTCAAGGCCAGCTTCGCACACCGCTGAAAGGATGCATGGAATGGGACAGATCGTCGGTGCCGCGCTGGTTTCGCACCACCCGGGCCTGATGCAGTGCGAGGAGTTCCGTCGCCTGATGGGGGCCGGCGAAGACTCCGATCTCATCGCGGGTTATGGACGGTTGCGCGCGAAGATCGAGGCGGCGCGGCCCGACGCCGTGCTGATCTTCGATTCGCACTGGTTCACCACCGGCTACCACCTGGTCGACGGCCGGGCCCGGCACCAGGGCAGCTACATCTCCGACGAGATGCCCTGGTACCTGCACGGCGTGCCCTACGACTACCGCGGCCATGCCGTGCTGGCGCAGCAGATCGAGGACGTTTCGCGTGAACTGGGCGGCTTCCACCGCAACATCACGCACCCCGACCTCGGCATCCAGTACCCCACGGTCAACCTCGTCAAGCAGCTGCGCCTGGAGCAGATGGACCTGCCCGTCGTCACCGTCAGTTCCTGCCAGAACTGCGCGTGGGAAGAGTTCCTCGTCTCCGGCCAGCAGATCGGCGAGGCGCTGCGCCGCAGCGGTCTGCGGGTGGTGCTGCTGGCCTCCGGCGCCCTGAGCCACAAGTTCAACGACATCCGCTGGACGCCGAAGCACCAGCGCATCTTCCATGAGAGCAATGTCTCGCGGCCCGAGAACATCGCCAGCGACAAGGGCGCCATCGCGCTGATGGCCGAAGGCCGCCACGACGCCATCCTGGAACGCTGGGACGACGAGTACCGCCGGCTGCCGTGGGAGGCGTTCGGCGCGCACTACCTGCAGATGCTGGGCGCCATGGGCGGCGTGTCATGCCGCACCAAGGGCGAGGCGTTGTCGCACTACGAGAACGCCCGCGGCACCGGCAACATCCACATCTGGTTCCCACCGGCCTGAAGGGAGTCCCGCCATGAACTTCGAATTTCCCCTGCGCGAACTGCCCGCCGTGATGCGGGGCCCCCGGGTTGAGCGCCGACGCGTGCTGCTGGGCGGCAGCGCCTTCTGGGGCACGATGGTGGAAGAGGGCGCCGACGCCGGCCGCTTGCGCCTGGACGACGGGCGACTGCTGGACGCTGAGGCGCAGAGTTATCTGCCGCCGGTCGAGCCCAGCAAGATCATCGCGGTGCACATCTCGTACAGCTCGCGCAGCCTGGAGACCCGCAACAAGCCGCGGCCGACCGAGACGCCCACCTACTTCATGAAGCCCACCACCTCCCTCAACGGGCACGGCGGGCAGATAGTCAAGCCGGCGGACTGCAAGTACCTGAACTACGAGGGCGAGTACGCGGTAGTGATCGGCCGCAGCTGCCGCAACGTGACACCGGACGAGGCTTGGGGACACATCGAAGGGTTCTGCCCTGCGCTGGACATGGGCCTGCAGGACTTCCGCGACACCGACCAGGGCTCGATGCTGCGCGTGAAGGGCGCCGACACGCTGCTGCCCATCGGCCCTGGCCTCGTGCGCGGCGTCAACCTGTTCGAGCAGACGCTGCGCACCTTCGTCGACGGCCTCGTCGTGCAGGAAGCGCACATCGGCCAAGAGACGGTCTGGGGCCCGCACTACGTCATTGCCGACCTGGCGCGCCACATCACGCTGCTGCCAGGCGACGTGATCCTGATGGGCACGCCCTGCCATTCGCGCAGCGTCGATCCCGGCCACCGCGTGGAGTGCGAGGTCACCGGCCTGGGGCGCGTCGGCGGCACGGTGGTGGCGATCGATGCGCCGCGCGCCGCGGCGCTGGGCGTCGGGCATGCACCGACCGACAGCCCCGAGGTGCGGCGCGTGGCGCTCGGCTTCGACGAGCGCGTGCCCGAGCGCTTCAAGGACAACCTGCGCCGGGCGCGCCAACGCTGAAGCGGCGACGGAACACCATGAAGCACAGCCCCAACTTCATCGGCGGCGACTGGACAGCCGGCGCCCAGGCGGCGGAGAACATCAACCCGTCGGATACGCGCGACGTCATCGGCCTGTATGCGCTGGCCTCGGCCGACCAGGCCCGGCAGGCCATCGCGGCGGCGCACGCGGCCCAGCCGCGCTGGGCCGCCACCACGCCGCAGCAGCGTGCCGATGCGCTGGACGCCATCGGCAGCGAGATCCTGGCGCGTCAGGCCGAGCTGGCCGACCTGCTGGCGCGCGAGGAAGGCAAGGCCCTGGCGGATGCGCGCGGCGAGGTCGTGCGGGCCGGCCAGATCTTCAAGTTCTTCGCCGGCGAGGCGCTGCGCATTCCCGGCGAGCTGCTCGCCTCGACCCGCCCGGGCCTGATGGTGGAGCTGACGCGCGAGCCTGCCGGCGTGGTCAGCATCATCACGCCGTGGAACCTCCCCATAGCCATCCCGGCCTGGAAGATCGCGCCCGCGCTGGCCTACGGGAACGCGGTCGTCTTCAAGCCGGCCGAGGCCGTGCCCGGCAGCGCCTGGGCGCTGGCGAGATCGGTGAACGCGCCGACGGCCGGCGTGGATCCACACGTGCCCTTCGGCGGCCGCAAGGCCTCCAGCCATGGCCCGCGTGAGCAGGGGCGGTACGCGGCCGAGTTCTTCACCACGGTGAAGACTGCCTACGTCGCCCCTTGAGGCCCGCGCACGGAATGGAAGGCATGGCGCGACCGACGGCGGGCGTGGGCAGCGCATCGCTCGAGGCCCTGATCGCAAAGAGCATGCGGCGCGGGCAGCGCCGCGTCGCGCTGCAACGCCTGCTGATGCTGGAAGCGCGTGGCCTGCCGGTGGACCCGGCGGTCCGCGACTTCTGTGAGCCGGTGCGGCTGAGCCTGCCGCTGCGCGAATTCGAACGCATGCGCGCCGCCGCGCAGGCGTGGGCACGCATGGTCAGCGGGCGTGACCGGGGCGGGTTCGAGGGATGAGCCAAAGGTGGTCGAATCCCGGTTTGTGGACCGGCGGGAGCCCTTCGGAATCGCGAAGCGCTGCTGCACGGCCTGCGGCGCACCTGTGCCAACCGGGTTTCGCGCGAGGGCGCACGCGGCCAGAAATTCAACGCGTGGGGATCCCGTCAGCCCGGTGGACCACGAGGTCAAGCTGGCGTTCACGCGCATGCCCGGCGGCCCGACGGACCACACGCCCGGCGTCCTGAGCCTCGACGGTGCCGATGGCCGCAAGCTGAACTCCACGCAGGACAAGCAACTGGCGCTCCACGCCACCAACTACTCGCCGGTGGCGATGGTGCCGGCCGTGCGCGTGGATGCACGATACACACATCGAAGTACACATAGGAGGGCGTGATGGAAGCGATGACGACCCGGTCTTCAACAACGGCAACAGCCAAGCCGTGCGCATCCCCGCCAAGTTCAGGCTCGACACCGACAGCGTGCGCATCTCGCGCAACGAAGACGGCGACCTGGTGCTCCACCCCCTGCGTATGCAACGCGGGGTCGCGCTGATGCAGGCGCTGCGGGCGCTGGGCGAGGTGGACGATGCCTTCGTCACCGCGCTGCAGACCGACCGCGATGCCGCATTGCCGGTACAGGAGCGCGAAGCGCTGTGATCTACCTGCTCGACACGAACATCCTGATCTACCTGATCAACAACCAGCCCCGAGCCGTCGCGCAACGCATCGATGCGCTGCCCGAGGACGATAGCCTCTGCATGTCGTTCGTGACCTGGGCGGAACTGCTCAAGGGTGCCGAGCGCAGCACGCGCAAGGCCGACGTGCTGTACCGCTTGGAGGCCCTGGCCCGGCAGGTACCGGTGCGCTACTGGGGTGGAGCCGGTCGGCTCCTGATTTCCGCAGTGTCCTGCGGGCCGAGGTGATGACCCGGGCGACCAGCGGCTGGCCAACAGATCAGAGTCCGCCTGGAATGCCCTTGTCAACCCGAAATCCTTGGCGTGGCAGCGAGGGGTTCGATGCGGTCGTTCGATGATCCCTTGTGCAGGCTCTCGCGTATGTCGACATGCATGAACTCCCGTTCAGGCCCGACGCTTCGGCACGGACTCCGCGCGGACATGCGGGCCGTCATCGGGACAGGCGGGGATCGGAGGTGTCCGGACCGTGCATGCCGGCACTGTGGGTCGAAGCCCGTATGCCCGTCACAGGGTCGAACCGATCGGACTATGCTGCTTCAGTCCCACCGCAGTGCGGGGAGTCGGCATGTCGCATCGTGGCCCATGGCTGGCAGGTGGTTGCACGTGGCCCGACCTCGCGTCGCGGGCGCTCGGCGTGTGCTTCTTTGCCATCTGGCTGCTTTTGCTCGCGGCACGCAGTGGTCCGCCACCGGTGTCGAGCCGGCCGGGATGCACCACCGATCCATGGGACTTCCTGTCCATCGGCGAGACGGTGGAGTTGAGCACCCTGGTCTTCCTCGTCGAGGCGCACTGCACGAAAGCGAAGTACTCGTCGGACGGCTGGATCGAACTCAGCCATGGCGGCGGCAGGGTCGACGTGGAATTGCGGCGGCTCGATATTGCCGGCGTGACCTATATCCAGGTGGTGTCGATCGGCGGCGCTACGTCGTAGCCGCTTGGGCACCTGCGGCCCCTGCCGGCGCGCCGTGGCGCTGCCGTCCCGCGTCAGGGCGAATCAGGGTTATCACTGATTTTGGGTGGTCTTGAAACCCGCGGCCCTTGCCACTACATCAGCGCTCGAAAGCCACTTGCGATTCGGATGAGGAACTGAATCATGGCCCAGCCGCCTACTTCCGCTGCTCAGGCGCGGTCCTTCAAGGCCCGGCCGCGCCGGTCGATGAGCCCCCGCCAACTGCAGGCCTATTTGGTCGCGCGTGAAACCCTGCGCCGGCTGAGACGTTCGTCGGCGCCCTGCATCCCGCCGGATCCGCAGATCTGGGCTCATCCGGCGCGCGACTGCCAGCCTGCCAGCGGCCGGCCGTAGACCTCTTTTCAGTGCTGCTGTTTGAAGGGCGCCGGCACGGCCGCCGCCACGTTGGCCGTCTGGTGCCCATGCATCGTCATGGCTTCTTATCGAGTGAAGATCCCACCCGGCTTGCGGCTGGCCGGCCACACGGCGACCGGCCAGCGCGCCGTCATTCCACCGGGCGAACACCACGTCCACCGATTGCGCCTGTCCGCCAGGCCGTCCCGATGGGGCAGGAAGGACCTGCTGCGGTTCGTCGGCGCCGATTTCCGCGGCCGCGACGTGCACGTGCCGATACCCCCCGGCGCCGACATCCGCGACGTGCTGGCGGTGGACCTGATGCCGCTGCATGAGCAACGCGAGGCATGAACCTCCA
>Ga0196963_10001216_pt1 | contig 18431 bp, 15 predicted proteins | sample S1_5metaG_FD_148600 | JGI IMG/M metagenome (GOLD analysis project Ga0196963, IMG submission 148600) | Soil microbial communities from Anza Borrego desert, Southern California, United States - S1_5 | ecosystem: Environmental > Terrestrial > Soil > Desert | place: USA: California | collected... | reverse complement strand
CGCGTCCTTCACAAGGTCTCGAAAGAAAGCGGGATCTGTCTGCAGAATGCCCTTTAAGAACTCGCGTGTTAGTGGGCTATCTGGGTCGGCTCCTCGCTTGATCTGCCGTGCGGCGGCTTCCATGTAGGCGGCCATGTCACCGGCTTTCCCTAGGGCTTTGAATGTAGCTCTGCGGATGCTGCCACGGTTGAGTCCTCGAAGCGCCTGGGCGTAGTTCTCAAGCCATGCGGGGGCCGCGTCTCCCATGATATTGAGCTCGGTAACGAGCTGGGCCATAGGTGGGGTCTGTGGTGGCTTTGGTCGGTGTCCCATGTTAGGCTTGAACCTCCGTCTGCAGTGCCAACTTGCGTTCGTCGAGGTACTGCTGCATCATGGCGCGAACCTCGGGAGTCGGCTCTGTGCCGAACCTGGCGCTAGCTTCCTCTAAGGTTGCCACAAAGTAGTCGTCTGTGCAAGCGCTCACTAGCTGTATGTGCTTGGATAGCTCGGCGGTCCGCCCGTCTGCGTGGGCCTCTCGGATAAACCGCAACTGATTAGCCAGCACCTTAAACCACGCATCGTTAGGGGTAAGGCTTTCGGCGGTGTCCTCCAGGGTCCTTATCAGCGTTGGGAAGAAGGTGGGGTCGTGCTTGAGTATCCATAGAAGGAACGCTGGGATGGGCTCAAGGGTGGGGTCCATAGGGGGGATGGTTAAGGTTCTCATGATTCTAGATGGTTAGTAAACGGTGGTAGCCCTCGCGTGCGCGCGCGTAGGCTAGGCTAGCGGGTCTCCGTGCTGTGCAATATAGGTAAGGGCGAACGCTGGGCCTTTCCTGCATTCGAGGTCAAACGCTTGTAGTGCCTTCTTCCTCGCCTGGTCGTTCTGGTCCGCTGCCACGTCGTAGGCGTCGTTCACTCGCTGCTCGTAGGCGCTGCCGACGTATTCACCGTGGAAGGGTAGGGAAGGGGCCTCGACGCGTCCTAGCTTCAAGTCTATAAGCCGCTTGAGCTCCTTCTCGCCCATGTTCTGCAAGAGAGTGTTAGCGTCCATGTCGCAAGGGCTGCGCATCAGGATTGCGCTTTCTATCCCTGCCGAGTTCTTGAGGGCCTTCTCCGCTGAGTCGTACCATAGCAGCTTGTGTTTGTACTGCTGGGCTACCGTGGGGATCATGCTGCGGTTGGCCTCGCTTCCGGTGCTGAGAACGTCGGCGGTGCCTTCCATGCACTGGTAGAGGCTCATAGCGTTCATTTCTCCCTCGACCAATACGAGGGTGTCAGACCTGCCGGCTAGATGCGCTCCAAATAGGATAGGGTCTGAGCCTTCATAGCTAAAGAACCGTATCGGCTTCTCTTTGTCCCTCGGTGTAAAGGGCTTGAGCAGTCGGTACTTGATAGCCGTGAGCGTGCCGCAGGCTAGGAACCAGGGGATTACGATGCAATGGCCTTTCTCGCCTGTGCTGCCGATACCGTACGCTCTGATTGTCTCCATGCTTAAGCCACGGTTGAGTAAGTAATCCTGGGCGGTCTTGTCCTTCTCGATGTGGGCTTGAGACCTAGCAACAAAAGCGGCGGCGTCTTCTATCCAGTGCGGATCTTCCTTCCAAGGTCGGGGCCGCTCTAGTTTCTGACGGGCTCCGGCTGCCGTGGTGGTCCGCTTGAAACTCTCCAGGTCTTGGCCTAAGCGAGCGCAGGCGGTAGGGAAGTCGCAACCCTCAACGGCTTGGATGAGGTCTAGCACGTCGCCGGGCTTGTCGTAGCACTTGCGGCAGCTCCAGTGCTCGCGATCGGAGTGAAGAAAGAAGCGGTCAACACCTCCGCACATAGGGCAAGGTCCGTTTCCTGGCTTTCCCTTAATGCTGGTGTAGCGCTCTGCTACCTCTCGAAGACTCACGGACGCCTTTAGAGCCTGAACGTCAAGCGTTACCATGTCCCTCCCTCCGAGTGGTATTTCTGGGCTGGGTGGTGTTAGGTGTTACCCCCCTATAAAGGGGGGGAAGTAACACCGATTTCGTAACACCTCCCCAATAAGCCGGTGTTCCGTTTGGTGTTCCGTGGCGTAATACCTCGTTATGAACCTGTGGCGTGTGGCTTGGTAACACCTCGGAATACCTCCCGTAACACCTCGGGAGTGAGCAAAGCAAGATAGCGACGTAACACCTCGCGTAACACCTCATAGTTGCTCGTCCTCGGCGTCTTCGAAGTAGTAGTGCCACGCTGCTTTGTTCTGCGTCTTGTCGGGCTTGTGGACCCCTTTAACGAGGCTGTGCGGGTTCTCCCTCAGTTGCTTGAGCGCGTCGCTAACCTTGGGTTTTGCGTGGCCTCCCTCGACGTACTGCATGATTTCGCCAACTGTTAGGGCCTGGTCTTCGCTGCCGCAATGGTTTTGGAGAATGTCCACCAGTTGACTAACGAGGGCTTGCTGTTTCGTGCGCGGCGTGGTCTGAACCGCTGAGAACTTCGCCCATTCCAGGTAGGGCGCGTTATGTTCTTCTCCGTTCGCATCTAGCCAAGGTTCATTGCGAATCTTGAAGCTGACCTGCGCTCCGGAGATGTCGTCCTTGGCCTCTTCGAGTGAGAGCACGCCTTCGCCTTGCACTTCGCGGCGCACTTCGAAGCAGCTGTCTACCGTGCTTAGAATATTTGTGCTACCGCTTATTTCACCTCTTCTGTTGGCGTGGTGCAACACAAGGATCGTAGGGAACCCTAAGCGCTCCTGTGCCTCCTGCAAAGCCTCCATCGTGATAGATGTGTCTTTCTGGTCGTTCTCGCTTCCTCCTACCATTGCGCGTCGGTAGGTGTCGATAACCAGTAGCCCGCCGGCTAGCCAGTCCTCCCCATTGCGTCTAAGGAATTCATCCGTCCAAATCTTGATGTGGTAGGGACTTTCAGCCCTGAAAAGTTGCGGAACCTTCTTGTACGCTTTGAACCGTGCGAGCTCGGCCGTCGTGAACTGCCATTTGGCGTTAAGCCCTCGGAAGCGGTTGGGCATTCCGCTCTGTCCCTCGCCGTAGGCGTAGACGACGTTAACCGGGTCTTTCACTGTGAACCGTTCGGCAAACGTGGTGTCGCCTCGAATCAAGGCGGCGGCCAAGTCGAGTACGACTAAGGACTTGCCATTTTTAGGGGCACCATACAAACAGGTTATTTCATGCTTGCCTAGTAGTCCCTTGACAAGTGCGGGCTTGGCTGGTTCGGATAGGATCTGCGAGAAGCTGAACTCCTCGAAGATGAAGGGCAAGGACGTAGAGCCTGATGCATCAGGCGTTACGGCCGCATGTCCTAAAAGCGCATCGGCGGATAGGTGAACCTTTGGTTGGTTCTCGGGTGTGCCTTCAAACGCCATTCTCGCCTCTCATGTATCGCGGCGGGAGCGCTTTAGGATTAAACGCTTTGTCTTTCTCGGACTCTGGTATTTCCCAGTCCTTGGAGGCGTTCTTACGGGCGGTGATTTTGCCCGAGTGAATCCAGCGGTAAACGGTCTTTCTAGATACGTCTACGGCTTCGGCAAACTCGGGAAGCGATAGATATTTGGAGGTGTCTTTAGGCGGCATACGATCCTTGGCCTTCCGTGGCCGGTCTGTGGGGACCCTGCGCCGCTCCTCTTTTGCTGGCTTTTTCGCTTATTTGTCCGATTTGTGCCAAACCTGATAGATTTCGGAAAACCTAGAGTGTTACAAATCGTATAGAATAGGTGAGAAGCCGAACTGTTGGAGGTGCGGCGTTGAGAGGGGAAGTGGCCTAACTTGGGGAAGTTGGGCCTTTCTCGTTTTTGGGGTTCCCTCGGTTGACGATTCATGTTCATTAAGTCGTACTGGCTATGTCCATGTGTCCACTTATAGCAAGGGTGACGGATGAGCATAGACGTTTGGATTCTCAGGCGGCGTATATCCTCCGCGCAAGGTCGTCTAATGTCCTCTCCTTTCGCCTGGTGGCTTGCCGTTCTGTGAAGTAGCGGTCTGGTAAGGCGCGGAGTGAGGTGATATAGAAACGGTGCTCCATCCGCTCGGTGAAGCCGGGGGCGAGGTGGTAGATTTCCGCCTTCCGCTTAGTCTCGGCTTGCGCGTGCGGCGTGGCTAAGAGTGGCTTTAAGAGTTGCCTGGTGCGCTGTATGCGTCGCTTGATGGTGCGCCCAGATACCTTTAGCGCCTCGGCCAGCTCATCGACGGTATAGCCTTCAATCTTCACCAGACAGAACGCTTGAACCTCTGCGGGATGGCTGCGTTCGATGTGCGCAAGGGCCGCGAGTAAAAGGGTTCGGGCTGTGTGGCTGTGATCTTGGTCGGGTAGGTCTTCTTTGCGCAACTGGTGCGGTGCATCCGTAATAGCGTCACGGCTATTCCCGTCTATGTGTTTGCGCTCTTTCCTTTCGAAGTAGTTCTGGATGGCATATTTGGCGCTTTGGAGTTGGTAGGCTTCCACCTGTTCATCGGTGGGACTACCGGCTCTAAAGGATCTGTAGGCGGGGTTCGCTTCTAACTCAATGATCGCTACAGCTCCGATTTGTGTAAGATCGTGCCATAAATCAGGATTGTTACGGGACCAATGACGACTAAGTGAGATTAAGCGGGTAGCCAATGATGGGCGAAATATGCCGTCATAGGTCTCCGCTTTCGGCGGGGTGTTTTCCAATGTGTTGCCTTCCTGGTTGTTTGCGCTGCGTTCCGTCGCTTGCGTTGAGAGTGTGAGGTTCCGTTCCGTGGGGTATTGGTCTGGTCCCTACTGTTACTAAGACACTAATACATACGGAAAAGGGGACACGTAGACACTTGTATTTGTTGCGCTTGTCAACGCAAACCTACTATGACCGGGGGTAAATGTGCTAGTGCTGTCCCCTTCTATCCTGGTTGTGTGTCTTGTAATAGTGGAAGGGCCGAGTGCCAATAAGGCCGTTGAACCCCCAATTGTGTTGCCTGATAGCGTTCCGGCTCGGTGCCTTCCTCCTTCCTCTCACGCAAATGCAAAACCCAAAAGATTACGATGTAGCCTTCGATGGCAAGGAGTGGCAGTACCGCCCAATCGTGCGAGATGCGACGCAGAACGCGCTTGTATTGCCGCCGTTGGAACAGGGTGGCGTCGCTACGCCTAACGATGGCGATAACCCGGAACTCGACGCTAGTGCATCGCTCAACATCGGGGATCTAAAACCATTTTCCAGTTTGTTGCCACCTTTAGGCTCAGACTTAGAGTTTGCACCTGCCGTGTTGTCGTCACAGGAGCGGCTGCACAGGAAGAAAACGGAAGCACGGTCACGTTACGAAGACCTAAGCCGGAGAAAGGATAGCGCGGTCCTTCCAATCCTAATGCAGGACTTCCAAAAGCAGATTTCACACGCTGAACAGCTGCGCTCGGAGATTCAAAAGGTGCAACAGGTGGTGATGGGCGGGGCTTCTGCCCAATACGACGTTCGGCAAGATCCAAACATCATGGCGGGACTGCCGCAGCCTCAAACGTACGATGTGCGCCAGGACCCGAACATTATGGCCGGTGCCGGTAATGGTTTCGTGCCGCCGGCTGATCCTCGCCAAGCTGCTTATATGCAGGCACTGCAAAAGGCGCAAGGCGTCCGCTCTGAGATGTTGGGGTCGATCTCGCAGCAGCTCGCGGAAGCATCGAAGCAGTACGGGCTCTCTGAACAAACCCTCTTGGAACTGTACACGGAGGCACTTCGTGCCAAGGCTCCGCAGCGCGGTGCGCCGGTTCCCACACTTGGGGAAGGGATAGCCCTCGGTCTTGCCATGCTTGCGTCGGGTGGCCGTCCGGATCTTGTGGCCTCTCAGGGTATGGCCCATGTTCGAGATCGTGTTGAGCGGGAGTTTCAGAACGAGAACATCCAATATGCAGCAGACCGGGAGAACTGGCGTACGCGGGCTGGCTTTGCCGAATCGAACCGGAACCGCTGGGCCACTCGACAGGACGCACTGCAAAAGGGTGTGTGGGACCTCCAGGGCGATATAGCAGAAGGCGACGTGCTTATGGCAAAGACTGAGCACGACCGCTTTATATGGGACGAGGAGTATAGGCGCAAGACGGAGGAAGATTTACGGAACCACGCGCAAGCTATCCAGTTAGAGGCTATGCGGCAAGGTGGCCGCCTGAACACGAAGCAGCGGGGATTCTTTGAGGGGTTAGCCAAGAACGTAAACCTCGACGGCTCTATTCGTGGGGCAGCTCTAGAAGAACTAAGAGATCAAGGATATGCTATTCCGCAAGAAGCCATAGATGCGGCGTACCAACAGACTCCGCAATACAAGAAAGCGGAGAAAGATGTAGAACTCAAAGGCGAACAAGTGCAGACTCAGCAAGCGAACCGTGAGCTAATAAAGCAACGGACGGAAACTGAGAAGAAGCGCCAGCAGAAGATTGAGCAGGAAACTATTAAGCTCAAAAAGGAAATACCTTGGATTGATAAACATAAGCGGCAGGCTCTAGCGCTCGGCAATGTTCGTATTGGCCAAATCAAGGCTACACTGAGCAAGCAAAACGCTGAACTCCAGATTAAACAGGGAACGTTCGACCTTAAAGCGTTAAAGGATCAGCTAGTAAGTGTCGATAAGGCGTATTCTACGGCTCGCTCTGAGGTGCAATCTCTAGAGAAGGAGCTCGGTTTTACTCGGTACTTCCTGTCGCAGGAAGAAGACGCCGCGAAGCGGGGACAACTCCAAGGGCAAGTCGAGCAGTTGCAGGAACGGCTAGCAACGGCGCGGGACTGGATGAATAACTACAAGGCTACGGCGGTAGAGATTCGCCAGCGCATGGATGATCCGTTCTGGAAAGAGTGTATAGCAGCTATTAGAGCTGGCGCGGATGCAGAGAAGGTAGCAGAACTCTACAAGAAACGGCGATACCGTAGCCTCTTTTTGGATGAGGCTATAGGCGTCGGGGGTGAAGAGTAAATGCCGCAACAGGAACTCGTAAAAGATCCGGAGCTGCGGAAGCTACTTCCACAAGCGGCGCAAGAAGAGCCAGTAAGTGCAGAAGATGCAGAACTGTCTCCGCAATCTCTGACTGTTAAAGACCCGGAGCTTCTAAAGCTACTACCTAAGCAAGCGAGTGCCAATGTTGCGAAGCCTGCGAAAAAGAAAAAAGGCTTTGTAGATTGGGCTCTCGACACTGCTACCGCTCCTACTGTTAAGGCCCCGTACAAGTTCGGCGGGAACGATCCCGACAAGGGTATGGACTGCTCGGGCTACACGTGCTACGTTAAGGGAAAAGAAGGCGTGAAGCTGCCTAGAACTGCTTACGAGCAGTTCACGAAGGGGCAAGAGATTAGCGGTAAACCACAACCTGGGGACCTCGTATTTTTTGACACTGGCCGCAACCGGAGGCCGGATAATCAACTGCCCAATGGTCGCCACGTTACGCATGTCGGTGTCTACCTGGGCGATAGCAAAGTAAGGCATCAGGGAAGCAAGGGTAACCAGGTTGACAATATCGGCGCACTGGGTACGGTGATCGGCTTTCGACGTTGGGGTAATCCGAAGAAGCAGCCTACGCAACAGCCGTTTGCCATGCCGGGTTCTGGCGCGGCCAAACAGCAAAAGCCCAAAGCGGAAAGAGATTTAGTGGCTGAGGCTCTGAAAGCCGGGAACTTCCTCGAAGCAGGGCGGCTAGAGCAACAGCGGCGGCTTGCGGAAGGGGAGCGCATTAAGCAATCACAGCGCCAAAAAGCGGCGGGTAAACGAACGCTGCAAGATGTTAGGCGCGAGCGTGAGGCTGAGGAAGAACTACAGCGCTCGGCCAAGGTGACTACTGATGTGTACCGGGATCGTGAACTGTTCCCTGGTATGCCGCAATCGGTTTATGATTCCGCTACCGACTTCGGGCGGGTGCCACTGCCCCAAACTGAGGCGGCGCAACGGGCAAGGGGTACGGTCGGGGATCCGTTTTATGCCTTTCGACAAATGGGGAAGGGCGCGGCCGCTATCGTCGGAGGCACTGCTGGCACTCTGAACCCTGGCGGCTTGACGGGCATTCCGGAAGAACTGCGGGAGCAATACTCGCGTTCGTTCGGTGGCCGTTACCTTGGCGCGTCGCAGCTCGCGGCGGAGTTCCTTATTCCGCTGCCGATTGTAGACAAGTTGGTGGGCAAGGGTCTGGCCAAAGTGCTTGGGCTCTTCAAAGCCGTGAACCGTAACCCGGCTGCTGCGGTGGCGCGCATGACTTCTGAACTAGGGCTAGAGCCTAACGAGGCGGCGGCGGTTGCGTCGGGCGTAAAGTCCTGGCGTGGCGATTTCAAGCAGTTAGAGCGCGAAGTGCTCAAGCCTCCGAAAGAGATCCAAGCGGCTCGTCTCCACACTGAGGCGGGCCATGTGCCGATTGCTAAGGGTGACGGGTTCGAGTGGGTGCGCCCGGATGAGATTCCGGATGATGTACTGCCCGACGTGGCCGCGACGCTGCGGGGTGTGGCTTCGGAAGTGCCGGGAGCTCGGGCCTGGTCGGATGCGGTAGAGCGTGAATTGTCGCGCCGGCTCGACAATCTGGGCGCTGTTGAATCTCCAGTTTTCCCGCCGGCGGGAAAATCCGCAGTAGATCCCGATATTGAGGCGGTTCTTGAGGCTGGCCGTCCTCCTGAGTTCCGTGAAACATTCGATGTTTCACAGCAAACCCCGGGGGGAACGGAAGCGGCGGGTCTCCCAAGACCTGCGGAAACGCCCGAAACGGCCCTCCCTGAGCGTCAGGCGTGGCAAACGGATATATCAGACCTCAACGGTAAACCGCTCGGGCGGCTCGAAGCTGGACACCTTAACGAGCGCTACGACGGCAAGACAGTGCAGCCGAACATTGCGGCGCTGACCAATGGTAAGCCTGTCTTCCATGAGACAAACACGACCAATGCAAAGAAGCTCCTAAAACATCTCTCTGGATATCACCGCACCGGCGCTAACGTGTGGGTAACTCCTGACTTGGACCTAGCTTTGGGCCAAGCGGGTAAGGGTGTAATCATAGAGTTCGATCCGTACCGGGTCAACGGTGTTGTGCCTTCCAACCTTAAGAACCTGATAGGTGAAGGGATGGGTGGCGGCGCTAACGAGCTGGTCCTCGACAAGACGTTAACATCTGCGGTTCGGTCCATCACGGCCAAGGATGCGCGAACTCTAGCAGCTCTCGCCAAAGAGCCGGTACTAGCTAAGCGGTTCGACTTTGACAATCCGGTGCAGACGGAACGGGGGCTAAAGGTTGTTCGAAAGGTTAAGAACGTCAACCTCTCAGAAGATGCAGTAAGCGCACTGGACGAGCTCGGCGGGACTGTTGCTGAGGGTGCGCGCCGACGAACGGTGTACCGGACTACGGAAGATAAAGCACTGTATGACGTGGAAGGCGGTAGGAGCATCGGCAGTGCGCTCGATCGGGAGCCGTCTCCAGTTCGCGGGTCTGATTCTCAGGGGTCGGTAGACGTTTCCGGCAATCCTCCAGGATATGCGGGAACGGATTGGCGCGGGCGGCCAGTGCTTCCCTATTTCGTCGTGCGCTCGTCTGACGATTTGAGTATCGAAGGGTTTAGCAGAATGCACCCGTACGATATGCTGGACGGTGACCCTCCGTCGTCTTGGTGGGTGGCAAGAGATGAGCCCTGGGCAAGAGCTGCGGTTAAGCGGCTCGGGTTAGAGATAGATGAGACTGCAACTCGCGGCATTAATGAATATGAACATGACCCGTCCACGTTTGCGGGGATCTACGGGGAGCACCCAAGCCGTGGCGGTATTGACTGGGCGAACCCTCGGAGGAAAGAGCATGAAGACCCGCTCTCCTATCAAGATGTTTGGTCGAAGATGCAGGCGCAAAGAAGCGGCGTTAACCCGGCTGTGGAAGTACCCAACACGTCCGGAAAGGTTGATTCTGAGCCACAACTTAGACTCATCCTCGAAGGGCGCGAAGTACCGAGTGCCGTAGAACTCGCAAGCGCTGAGGCTGTGCTTAAAAAAGCGGCCGCCAAGTTCAAGGGTGGCAAGCAAACCGGGGCTATTGACCTCGGGCCGGTCTTTAACGCACTTAAGTCGATGGCTAAGGGGTCGGTGGCGGCTGGTCGCTTTGTCGCGGATATGGTTAAGCGGTTCGGCTCCTGGGTGAAGAAGTTGGCCCATGACGCTTGGCATTCTGTCCGCGGCAAATCCTCTAAGGGTGTTACCGGCGCTGAGAAGGTGGCGGTAAACCGGGTTGCTCAAGGTCTATGGGAGTCGGGCGTCCGCACCGAGTGGGAACTAAAACGCGAACTGCGCGAGCTCCTGCTTTTGAAGGGGCGCAATGATCTGGTTAAGGCTCTCGATCATATGTGGCCGGAGGTCATAAAGCACGTCAAGGCAAACGCTAACGATGCTGTGTCGCAGCTCTCGCGACTGGTGAAGGATGCGAAGCCCGCACGCGAAGAAACGGCGGCATTGCAGGCTCAGGGCCGCAAGGAGCAGGCTCGGCGGGTTGGCGCGGCGCTCGACAGGGGTAAGGGTGAACAGGCGCTAAATAAGGGCCTTAAAGCAGCACAGGGCGACTTGCCGGCTGCCGACTTTACGCCTCCGCTACAGCACTTGCCGCAAGCTGAACAAGACGAACTGCGGCAAAGCCTCATAGAGTTGGTGTTGCGTCACCCTGAACTCTCTGGTAAGCCTCTGTCGAAGCTCCGACTAGGTAACGCTATGCGGGGCCTTTTGAACGGTGTAATCCCTACAGATGGGGAGATTCGAGCCTTTGGGCAGCTATTCGGCTCCGACTTCATGGGGGCGATTGCTGGAAAGCGGCCGCTACGCACTCGGGCGCTGAACACGGTTATAGACGTCTACCACGCTCCGAAATCTCTTATGGGGTCCTGGGACGATTCCTCTGTGCTGCGGCAGGCGGCAATCCTCACTTGGGCGCATCCTGGTAAGGCTGTAAAGGCGGCGTGGTCCTCTCTTCGAGCCTTCGCCAATGAAGATTACGCACAGCTTGTAATGCGGGATATGGAGGGGCGGGATCTGTACGGGGTTATGGAGTCCTCTGGGCTGTATATAGCGCCTCTAAACGACACGCTGGACCTATTGGAAAGGGAAGAATATTTCACCTCTCGCCTTATCTCGAAGGTGCCGGGTATTCGACCGTCAGAACGGGCGTTTGTTACCTACCTCAACACTATTCGGGCTGATGCCTTTGAAAGCATGTGGCACTCTACGGCGGCACTTAAGAAGCTAGCCCACACATTGGGCGCTGATGTTCCGGAAGACTTTTCAATCTCCGCCAGGGAAGGCGCGGCCATTGCCGACTTCATTAACGCTGCTACTGGCCGTGCATCGCTTGGGAAGTTAGAAAAAGCGGCGGGCGCGCTCTCGACGGTTCTGTGGTCGCCACGGTTAACACTCTCCCGGTTCACGGCTCCCGCGCAACTATTGAAGGGTTCAGCATATACCCGCCTGGTGGCTTCTGCCGAGTTCGCTAAATGGCTCGGTGGTGTTGCCACGGTCATGTACCTGGCTGAAAAAGCAGGGGCTAAAGTTACGTGGGATCACCGCAGCTCGGACTTTGGGAAGATCGTTATAGGCAAGACTCGCGTTAGCTTCCTCGGCGGTTTCGAGCAATCGGCGCGGCTCGTTCTGCAACAGCTCTCCGGAGAGACGAAGGATAAGGACGGGAAGGTTAAAAAGTCCGACAGGGACCAACTACTGCTCAGGTATGGGCGCATAAAGGCGCACCCGGTGGCTGGAGCAATCTACAGCTCGCTAAAGGGTCAAAAGGTGACGGGAGAACCTACTACCGCGTTTGCGATGGTGGACCAGGATATTAAGTTCGGCGGTAAGAAGGTTGCGCGGGTGCCGTTCAAGCTACCGGCTGGTGAGATCCCTTCCCTACTGCTGCCGCTGAACTTCGATGCAACGGCTGAGATTCTAGCGGAACACGGATTGTTGCCGCTGGGCGCACCGCTGGAGCTCTTCTCGACGTTCGGCGCATCGACTGCTGTGCACGATCGGGACGCGTACGAACCCGATAGCGGTAAGCCCTCTAGACCTCGGAGACCTTCTCGGCGTGAGATGTACGGGGTGTCTGAATGACCTGGGCCGCACCATATCCAAGGATAAAGAACACCACGGCTGCGGGGCCGAATAGTTGGGCGGTTACTACGGCGGCGGCTATCAATGCCGCAAGGATCGCGAATACAAGTAACCAGTTCTTGGCGGTCATGCCTGCAAGGCTCGGGCTATCCATCACTTTAGTGTACGGCGGTTCTCTATGAAGCTAACTCTCTCAATCGCAAAACTTCGACTTCTCGACCACTGCGCGGACTATGACGACGCTACCTTGCGTGTGGATCTCCTGCGCACCGTGGCAGACGACGGGGACCAAGAGCCTGTCGTTCGTATGGCCGCGCTCGACATCATGGGGGAGGTGGCTTTCGGTCTCAACCCTCAGACTGAGGCGGTTATCCTGCGGGGGTGCGCTGGTGCCTAAAGGGTCGGCGCTCACGGATAAACAAGCGTTGTTCTGTCGGGAATACCTGAAAGATATGAACGCATCCGCTGCCTATCGACGGGCTGGCTATGAGTCTGAGAATCCGGACGTGCAAGCCGCAAAACTCATGCAGCACCCATTGGTTAGGCATGAGATTGGAAGGCTTCGGGGTGAAGTCTTCGACGCTGTAGAGGTGGAAGTTCAGGACGTGGTTAGGGAGCTGGCGGCTATTGGATTTATGCCTGTGGAAGCGATTACGGCCGCTGCCGGCCCATCTGGCAAGGGTCCGCTTTCTATGTCCGACAAAGTGCGGGCGCTGGAGCTGCTTGGCCGCCATAAGGCCATGTTTGTAGACAAGCTAGAGGCGAACGTGAACAACCAGAAGGTGCTCATCCTGCCGCCTGATGTGAAGCCCGAATAAAGACAGTTTTGGGGTTGCCAAGGATAAGGCGGCTCCTACGATTCCAAGGAAAGGAAAACATGCCAACAAACGGACCCAACAACCCTACCGCTGCGGTGCAAGAAAACAGAAGCGGCGGGACCTTCGACAACTGGAGCAACCCAACACGTGCGCTGACCACAGACGCCAGCTATGCAACCTGTACGGTAGACGACTTAGGGTCTGGATCGCATAAGCTCGTACTGAGCGGGTTCGGGTTTAACTTCACCTCTTCGGGCATTTCGGGTATCTCGGTGACTGTTCGGGCCAAGCGCGGCGCGGCGTCTCCCATTAATCTGCAATGCCGTATTCGTAAGCACGGAAGCAGCACGGAATATACAGCTGTTTCAGGTGAAGGGGCTGAGGCTGCGCTATCAACGTCTGATGCTGATTATGTGTTCGGTTCGGCGGCGGATCTGTTCGGAACTACATTCAGCGAAGCGGATATCGAGGGCGCTGGCTTCTCGGTGGTTCTGTGGTCGGATGCGCCTCCATCTTCCCCGGTGCTCGTTTCTATCGATTCGGTAGCGGTGACCGTCACATATGCAGAAGTTGCTGGAGCTCCGGCGGGAACGCGGCTCCTTATGGGGGTGGGCTCGTAGTGGCTAGGCTTAACTTTCGAACTCTCTCCTGGGATTTCCGGGGCCTCTCCAATAGCTATGCCGAGACTGCTATTGATCCAAGGTATGCATCTGCTGCTCTTAACACCTCGGTAGATCGTGGCGTCCTGGAGGGGTCGCGGCGGTTTACGCAGATTGGTGCTAGGGCCTCTGCATCTGCTTCTGATGTTGGGTATGGCCTTGGGTATGGGAAGTTCACCGGAAACGAGATTCAACGCATTCTTGCGTCGGGATCGTGGACTTCTGGCTCTATTGCGCTGATTTGGGATATAGGCGGGTCTGAGTTCGTAACAGATCCGATTGACTACGATTCTACGGCGTCTGAGATTCAGACAGCTCTCGAAGCTGAGACGGCCATAGACGTAGGGGACGTGCGGGTGCGTGGCGGTGCGCTCAATGTCGCGGAGGTCTTCGTGGAGGGGCGCGGCCAATACGCGAATACAGACCTCAATCTAATGACCTGGTGCGAGGTGGTGGTGATCTCGAACGGCGGCGCAACCTCGGGGACGTTCACCTTTAAAGTGGGCGCAAATACCGCTACGGCCGCAATCGCATACAACGCTTCGGCCGCCACGTTTCAGAGTGCTCTCGATGCGGTGTTAGGTGTCAACAAGTGCACGGTTGCAGGAAATGCCGGCGGCCCGTGGACAATCATTTTGCACGGCTCGAACGTTCGGGCTACCAATCATACGTTTACGATTGTGGACTCGACGGCTGGCGGGTCGGGCGTTGTCGTTAATTCGCAACTGCCGAGTGGCGTCTCTATCTCAATCACTGAGCACCGGAAAGGTGGCACGCACGAACAATATGTGGCGGTAGTCAAGCATAGCGGGAGTTCTCAGGCGAACCTCTACAAAATCACGTCTGCGGACTCTTGGGCGACTACGACCTGGACCTCGTTAGCGTCGGATCTGCACGCCTCAGAGTGGCACTTTGCGCAATATTTCGATACGATCTACGGGGTTAATGCTACTGACGGGTTTTTGGCTATCCCTCTCGGCGGATCTATCGTTCAAAGTACAGCTCTCCCGACTGAGCCCCAAGTGCTCCCCACGTACTCGGAAACAAAGAGCGCTAACCAGACTACGGGGCTGGACTTTACCGGGCTGGCGATAACTGAGTCGGGCATGGGCGGAAGTCCCACGATTGCAGGCGGAACCGGGGGCATGATTACGATTACTCCGGACGCTGCAAGCGGGACTGAAAGCGGGGTGTCCGTGGTTCTCACGGTGCCGATAACCTCCACCAGTTTACAGTTCAATGACAGGGTTACGCTTCGCTGGGGATTGGCGCAAGGTACTGCGCGTTCGGATATTGAAATCGACAACTTCAGCTTCAAAGTTGAGTTTGTGAACGCTGCGAGTACAAGTATTGAGCCTGATATCGTTCTCGCCGTTACCGAGAACTCTGAGGTGTTACTAGGTGGCCATAAGCACTTCCACCTGAGCGACAAACAGCGGAACGATCGCAAGACGGTAACCAGCATTAAGATCAAATTCACGCTGACCAAGAGCACGGCTTCAAAGAAGTTCTTTGTGCAGCTCTACCTTGGCGACAACTGGATAAATGACTATGCCGCACCCTCGGCGGCGGGGCCGATTCCAGCAAAGATCGAATATGCGTACAGCTACTTTAACGCCTCGACGGGCTACGAATCGAAGCTAAGCCAGGTTCTGGCTACTAACGAGGTGCCTAGCGATACACATACAGCCTCGTTCGGTTCCTTTAATCGTCTCACGCTGACGGGCGCGACGGGTCTAACGACTTCGGACAAGATTTACATTTACCGGAAGGAAAAGAACACCGGGCTATGGCGGCGGTTACAAAATGCTGACGGTTCGTACGGCGTGGCGAACGTCGCGAGCGGAACCACGACCTTTGACGATCACTGGATGGAACACGAACTAAGCGTGTTTCCTGAGCTCTCGGCGCAAGTCCCATCTGTCCTGGTCGGGTTGTCCCTCGACCAGATAGGGGCTTGGAAGGAATGCCTCGTCGTAGGTGGCCTTAAGCAGGCGTGGATATCGCGGCGGGGGCGTGCAAACACGTTCGGCGAATCTCCGGACGATGCAGATCCTCAAGCGGCGGAAGCGTTGAAACTCGGACCCTATAGGCCTGTTACCGAGTACGTGTCTAACAACCGCTCGGAAGAGATCCGGGGCTTTGTAGGCGCGGATGCGTTGTATGTGACCACTGACCAGGGGACCTATGCAAAGCTCGCGGATCTCGCCTCTCAGGAGGTGGGATTTAGGCGGCTCTTGGGTGCTCGGGGCGCATTAACCAAGCGGGCGACTGCACCGTTCAGGGGTGGCATTCTTGTGGGCGCGAGCAACGGGTTGTTCTACTACGAAGCGACGCCGGCGCTAGGTTCGGATAGCACTCTCCGGCCAATCGAAGAAGAGCTAACTAAAGACGTTCGCGCATCGTGGCGGCGGCTGATAGGGCCTTCCTTTAAGTGCGCCATATCAGGAGCGACGCCTACAGCAATTGCATTCACGGTCAACGTCAACGGTGACGCGCAAGGTACTGGCCTTTTGGACCCGTCCATTTCTGAGCAGGAGATACGCGAGGCTCTAGAAGGGCTCTCGAACGTATCGCCGGGTGATGTGGACGTAATCAAGTACGGAACGCTCGGCTCTGATGGGGTGGTTCTCATCCGAACAGGCGGGGCGTTTGCGGACCTGACGAGTAACGAACTTAATATAACTATCTCGTTCACTAGTGAAGGTGGCGGGGGCGGGCTTAACAATACAGCAACACGGGGCGGCTCGGCGGATCTCATTGTTGCCGAGTACAACGATGAGTTGTGGATATTTAACGGGGCCGCCTACATGATGCGGTCGCAGATCGGGGAGTGGACGGAAGGAACGCTAACAGATACGCGCATCGAAGCGGTTGTGGCGTTGCGCTCTAACGGTCTGATGGCTTTGACTGAGGCCGGCAAGTTGATTAAGTTCAAGCCGAGTCAAGCAACGGACAATGGAACGGCGGTTAAGTGGTATTACCGCAGCGGCCGCATTCTCTTCTCGTCTCCTGCCAAGGTCCACCAGGTGCGGGCATTCGTGAGGGGCGCTCCGTATGTGTCCTATACCGTGGATCGCAAAGCCGGCGGCGCTGATGGTGTGGTAACGATTACCACGGATGACGACAGGGCCACGCCAATACTAGGATCTGCAAGCGCAAACACGAACGGCGGTCTACCTGGTATGTCCCTCCAGATTACAGCTCATGGTGTGGTGGGAACAGATTACATTGAGCGGCTAGAGGTCGATGTAGAGGGTGGCGGCTCAGAGTACGGGCATTAGCCGTCGTTGATGCCGTAGGTAAACGGTCCTGAACCCGTCACCTTAAAGCCGTGGAGCGGCGGGACGGTGGCGGGGCCTCGGAACCATATTCGAATCGCCATGTGGTAGAGGCCGTTCTCCCTGGTCGTCCGGACGCTGTAAACGTAGAAGTCGCGGGGCCTCACGTTCGGCAGCTTCCGCAGCTCGCGAGTCACAACATGATGGGTCGCGAACATTCCCATAGGGCGGGTGGGCTGGTCAACGTACCGCAGGCAGAAGGTTGTAAGCGGGTCTGCTGTGTAGATGTGAGCGGTAGCTACCACGTCGGCGCGGGTCGCGGCTCCACATACGAGGGCTAAAAGTAGCGCGGCATACTTCATCTTTGTCATTCTATCAGTACGGACGTGGGGGCGGTAGATCCTGCCGTTAGCTTTAGTCTTCCCTTCCCTGGTGCATCAACGTCCAAGGTCGCATGTCGAAGCGCAAGCGCAACGACCGTAAAGGAAACGAAGGCCGCAAGGCCAATAATGATGGTAACCACCTGCCAGGTTACGGGGTGTCGGGAGATTCTTTTCTGTCTCATGTTTGCCTCTTTCTGCACTGGCCGTTCTTTCACCTTCTCTCGATAAAAGAATTTGTGCATTCCGTCCAACTAGAGGCGGGGCGTCTCTTTGCCTGCGCAATAAAGCAAATGCGCTGTGCGTGGCAAATAACAGGTAAAGCGGGGCGATTCTGTAGCGCGGGGCGGCGCGGCTCTGCGGGTTCGGATCTCTCGCCACAAAATAAAAAGCCCCTTCCCTTTCGGTTGGGGGCTGCTGGTCGATGTATTTTGGAGGCATCGAACCAAAGCGGTGAAAGTGTACCGGGCCTCCAGCCGGGGGGATTTAGTGCAAAGAGTAAAAGCCCCTTCCCTGCTCCCCTTTCAGGGTCGGGGCTGGTCTGCTGCCCGGCTGTTAGTTACCGGCTGCTATAAATGGGTTGTCGGCGTCGTCCTTGCCGCTGGCCGTCGTATCCTCCATGTACTTGATGTAGGCGGTCCAGTTCTCTAGATCGTGCTCGGCTTTCGCGAGCTCGCGGTATGTGCCTTCCATCTCGTCGGCCATGATGCGCAAGTGCCTTGCTGCATCCTCGGCGCTCATGCTCTGCGGTATGTGAACCGTGAGCGGTTGGTACGGGTCGTCGTCGGGGTCAAGGATTGTTGACTGCCAACTGTATTGGAAGTCCTCGGGCTGGCCTTCGAGCGTTTCCAGTGTCCGGAAGTAAATGGTCTCGTCGTATCGTCGTACTTCGCTGATTCTCATGTCCTAACCTCCAGGGCTAGGGGTGGGGAGTTGCCTCCCCGTTCCCCTTATGCCCCTTTCTCCTCCTTGGCGTTGTTGTAAGGCGCGTCGGCTTCGGCTGCTATTCGAAGCTCTGGAGGGGTAGTCGTTGCCTCGGTGGCTTCCTCCGTCCTGGCTCTTGCTCGTCGGGTTGCTACGGTGCCGCTGTACTCCATGCGGTGGCTTTCGGAGTCCATGTAAAAGAGCTTGCTGCCAGCTTCATACAGTGCCTTAAACACTGTGGGGCTAGTGCTGCATAGGGCCGCTATATCCTCCGCTCCGTGGTTGATTAGTTCCTCCTGAATCATTTCCTCGAAACGGACCGCGTCTGCCCTGTCTAGTTCCTCAGCCTTGGCTCTGTCGGTGGCGTCGGGGATTT
>Ga0196963_10001215_pt1 | contig 18469 bp, 11 predicted proteins | sample S1_5metaG_FD_148600 | JGI IMG/M metagenome (GOLD analysis project Ga0196963, IMG submission 148600) | Soil microbial communities from Anza Borrego desert, Southern California, United States - S1_5 | ecosystem: Environmental > Terrestrial > Soil > Desert | place: USA: California | collected... | reverse complement strand
CTGATCTCGGCTACCGGCAGCACCGCCATGGGCAAGAACGTCGCGGTGAAAGTCGCGGAGCGGCTCGGCAGAAGTCTGCTGGAACTCGGCGGCAACAACGGCTGCATTGTGACCGGGTCTGCCGATTTGGACCTGGCGGTGCGGGCAACCTTGTTCGCCGCGGTGGGAACCGCCGGACAGCGATGCACGACGCTGCGGCGTCTGATCGTACATGAATCGCGCGCCGATGAACTCATCTCACGTTTGACGAAAGCCTATGCCAACATAAAAGCGGGGCTGCCCTGGGAATCAGGCACGCTGCTCGGGCCACTGATCAGCGAAGGCGCTGTGAAGCAATTCACCGATGCGATCGCGACGATCAAGCAGCAGGGTGGCGAAGTGCTCTGCGGCGGTTCGCGAATCGACAGGAAAGGTTTCTACGTGCAACCGACGATCGCTCGCGCGAAACCGGCGATGGAAATCGTCAAGCAGGAAACGTTCGCACCCATCCTGTACGTGTTGACGTTCCGCGATCTGGAGGAAGCCATTGCCTTGCACAACAGCGTTCCGCAGGGATTATCGAGCGCGATCTTCACCGACCGGCTGCGCGAAGCCGAGCAGTTCCTGTCGGTCGCCGGCAGCGACTGCGGCATCGCGAACGTGAACCTCGGTCCCAGCGGCGCCGAGATCGGCGGCGCGTTCGGCGGCGAGAAAGAAACGGGCGGCGGCCGCGAAGCGGGTAGCGACTCCTGGAAGGCCTACATGCGGCGGCAGACCTGCACGCTCAACTACGGCACTACGCTGCCACTCGCCCAGGGGGTGAAGTTCGACGTTTTGTAGTCGCCCTCGACGCGGCGGCCGATCGACTTGACCCAGCGTTGGAACTATTGTACACTATGCGATGGCGCATCGTGACGCCTCGTTCTTTAGCAAGCTGGTTGTGGTTTTGAAGGCGCGTCGCGGGGTTCTGCGCGCTGCCAGATCGGTGTTGTGCGAATCCCAGGGGACGATGAAGGCGAGCGGCGGTGCGCGCGGGCTGAGTTGAGTGGAGAGTTCGGCGGATTGGACTTTCGGCGGAGCGAAAATCGACAATGGGCCGGCTGAAGCCGGGACTCCAACAGTTCGGTCGCGAAGGGCTGGCTGTTATCAAGAGGCGATTCGGCTGTGATCGCGCTGTTATAAACCACCCGGCAGAGGCGTTATCAAGCTTGTGGCGGACATTAAGGGTTTAGGACTCGGCGGTTCGCGGTAAGTGGTTGATTGGAAACGCACTGCGGTTGGTAGAATGCGCGCAATAGTTCAAAGTATATCGTTACCGAACTGTTATCAAGTGTTATCACGATTTTCGATGATTTTTACGCAACCTATGACATTGCAAGGCGTTAAGAAGTTTATTCAACGTGATTACCTGTTATCAAAACCGAGGTGTTCGCTGGCCGTTCAACGGCGTTGCCCGACGTCTTTCGGTTGACGAAGAGGACAAGCGTCGGCGATCATATCAACAGTCATTGTTGTGACCGGAGGCGGTTATGTGGAAAGTGGTGGGGCAGAAGTACCGGCATTGCGACGGAATCAGCCGGCGTGATTTTGTCCGGGCCGGCGCGCTCACGTTCGGCGGCTTGGCCCTCGCGCCGCTGGGGCTGCCGCAACTGTTGCGGGCGGAAGCGGCGGCGGGGATCCGGCAATCGAACAAAGCCGTGATCATCGTCCATCTCGATGGTGGGCCGCCGCAGCAGGACATGATCGATCTCAAGCCCGCAGCGCCGGCGGAAATCCGCGGCGAGTTCACAAGCATCCCGACGCGGCTCGCCGGTTTCCAAATTTGCGAGTTGCTGCCGCTGATGGCAGCCCACGCCGACAAGTTCGCATTCATCCGCTCGCTCGTCGGCTCGGCCGGGGCGCACGATGCTTTTCAATGCCAGTCGGGTTTTCCCGCCAAGGACCTGAACAACGTCGGCGGCCGGCCGGCGCTCGGCAGCGTCATCGCGAAGCTGCAAGGCACAACCGCTGACGCGGCGCCAGCGTTCGTCGACGTGATGCAAGGTCGGCCGCTGGTGCGAAACAGCGCGCGGCCCGGTTTTCTCGGCCCGTCGTACCAGGCCTTTCGTCCGGAGACGTCGCAGCTGTTTGCCCGCGAGCTCGAAACTGGAATGAAAGGGGAACTGGCCCGCCGCGGCGAAAACCATGCGACCAGCTTGAGCCTGAATGCCGATCTGTCGCTCGGCCGCATCGACGATCGCCGGCAACTGCTCGCCGGGCTCGATCGTTATCGCCGCGAGATCGACCGGAGTGGCATGATGGGTGCGATCGACAATTTCTCGCAGCAAGCTGTGGGCATTCTCACCAGCGGCAAATTCGCACACGCGCTCGAACTCGATCGCGAGCCCGCCGCGAGCCGCCGGCGGTATGAGCTCGAGTCACCGATCGAGCAGGTCGGCACCAGCGACACCGGTTTTGCCACGAACAAGTTTCTGCTCGCGCGGCGGCTGATCGAAGCGGGCGTGCGCTGCGTCAGCCTCACGCTCGCCGATTACGACACGCACAGCGGCAACTTCGACCGGCTAAGGCGGCTGCTGCCGGTGCTCGATAAAGGGCTGACCGCGCTGGTGAGCGATCTGGACGAGCGCGGCTTGCTCGACGACGTGACGATTGTCGTGTGGGGCGAGTTCGGCCGCACTCCGAAGATCAACAAGAACGCGGGCCGCGATCACTGGCCTGGCGTTGGTCCCGCGATTCTCGCCGGCGGCGGCTTGCGCGTAGGCCAGGTGATCGGCGCCACCGACAAAACGGCGAGCGTCGCCGTCGAACGTCCCGTGCATTATCAGGACGTGATGGCGACCGTGTATCAGCGCCTCGGCATCGATCCGGTCCACACGACGATTCAAGATCCTTCCGGGCGTCCGCAGTATCTGGCTGGCGAAGGGGAAGCGATCGGGGAGTTGGTTTGAGTTGGAGTCCCGGCTTTAGCCGGTCTTCTGGCAAGCAATCAGACAGCCGGCTAAAGCCGGGACTCCAACGAACGCTTCGCTCGCGTCAAATACCATACATAGATCAGCAGGATGATGAAGCCGACGGCGATGCCGCCGCCGAGACCTTGCACGGCGCCGAGGGCCAGGCCCATCGCGGTCGGATGAAAGTTCGGGCCATTCAAATGCGGAAACACGGCGCGATAGTAGTCCGGCGCGACTGTTCCCATCAGTGCGCCGAGCGTGCCGCCGAGCAAACTTCCCGCCCCGCCCGTCAGCACCACATACATGGTCGCGCTGAAGAGGGTGAGGCGGTTGGCTGTTTGTTCAGAGGCGGCTGTGTTTGGGAAGCGGGGTGACTCGTAGGGATTCGTCATCGAGTTTGTTCCCACTCGGTGCTCCATACCGGCCCCTCATCCCGGCCCTCTCCCGGCGTATTGCGCGGAGTACCGCGAGTACCGAGCAGAGGGAGTAAGATAAAAGCAATCGCCTACTTCAGCTCTTTAATCTTGATGTTCCGAAAGGCCACTTTCGCGCCGTGGCCGCAGAAGCAGATATAGCCCTTCTCGCGTTCGAGGCCGGGGTGCTTGTTGCCGTCGACGGTCTTGGGCGTGCTCGCCTTTTCGATGTCGGCGTCAACGATCGTTTCGCCGTTGAGGACGACCTTCACTTGCTTTCCTTTCACGGTCACTTCCTGCGTGTTCCATTCGCCCACCGGCTTTTGATGGCCGCGCTTGGCAGCCACCACGCCATAGATCGAGCCGTGGTATTGATACTCCTTGAGGTTCTTGTATTTGTCGGAGCTATCGTCGAGCACTTGCAGCTCCATGCCGACGTAAGCGGGGTCGCCGCCGATCGGCGTGCGGATGCCGATGCCATTGTTCGCGCCGGGCGTCAGCTGAAACTCAAGCCGCAGCACAAAATCGCCGTACTCTTTGTCGGTGTAAAGAAAGCCGCCCTTCTTCGGATCGCACACGATGGCGCCGTCCTCGACCAGATAACCGTTCACCGCGCCCTGCCAGCCGCTGAGCGTCTTGCCGTCGAACAAACTCACAAAGCCCTCGTCATCGGCGGCCGCGGAAATTGAAAGAGTCAGCGCGGAAACGAAGAGCACCGCAACCAGAGCAGCGGCGGCAAACAGCGGGGAGAGGAATCGCATGTCGGGTAACCTTTCCAAGAGGCGGGATGCAGTAGCAGAGTTCGCATTGTAACTGGCCGTCTGGCGGATTGAAATTCACTTCAGCACTGCCTGCGTAACTCCCAAACTGGCATTGTATTTACGTCGCATCGTCCTAAAATTCTCTGTTTCCGATAAAGTCTGCCCGGCCCACGCCGCCGGGCAGCCTCCAGGCACTGAAACCAGGCAGATTCGAATGCTCAAAGCTCTTCGCAATAATTCCAAAATCATCCTCGCCGTCGTTTGCGTCGTGCTGATGCTGGCCTGGCTGGTGGTCCCCTCGATCGAAGGCCTGTTCAGCGCCCGCCAAAGCCGTGGTGACGACCCGGTGAAGGTCTCATGGCGCGGCGGCCAGCTGACACGGAGCCAGTTGCATCAGCTGCGGATCGTGCACGACCGGACAGTGCGGTTTATCGCCGAAGTGATTCGCGAAACCCAACAGCGCCAAGGCACGCCGCGAGCGCCCGGCTACATGTTCGTGAATCTGCAGAGCGGCCAGATTGGCATTTCACCTCACACCGACGATGGCCATCTGGTGGAATCGCTCATCCTGGCGCAGCGGGCGCGCGAGCTGGGCGTGCAAGTCAACGACGAGACGGTGAAAAATTTTCTCACCAGGCTGGGCGACTACACGCTGAAGGAAGGCGATCTCAATGCGCTGGTGCAAAAAGCGCTTCCCGAGTCGCAGATGAACATCACGCCGAGCATGATCTTTGAGCATCTCAAAACGGAGATTCTGGCCCAGCAAGCGCGGATCATGCTGCAAGCAGGCGTCGAGAGTTTCACGCCGGGCGACATCACGCCGCTCGGCAGCCGTCCCATGCGGCTGTTCTTTCGCGATCACGGCTTGCTGCCGCCGGGCGAAATGTGGGAAGCCTACGAACGGCTCAATCGCCGCGTGAAGATCGAAGCTTATCCGCTCGCCGTGCAGGACTTCGTCGACAAAGTGAAGGAAGAGCCCAAGCAGTCCGAGCTGGAAAAGCTCTTTGAAGAAGGCCGCAACCGCCTGCCGAATCCGGCGTTTCCCGAGCCCGGCTTCCGCCAGCCCCACAAGGTCGCCTTTCAATACGTCAAGGCCGAGCTCACGCCGTTCCTCGAAGCGGCGAAGAAAGAAATCACCGACGAGCAAATCGCCAAGGCCTATGAAGAAGGGAAGGCCAAGGGGGAATTCAAAGTCGAACCGCCGAAGCCGATGGATCCGATGAAACCGGCGGACCCTGCTGATCCGGCGAAGCCAGTCGATCCTGCCAAGCCAACCGATCCGGCGAAGCCGGAGGAAAGGCCGGGCGAGAAACCAGCGGAAAAGCCTGCTGAGCCGAACACGCCGAAGGATGAGAAGTCAACGGACAAGCCGGCTGAAAAACCGGCTGAGCCGAAGAATGAACCGAAGGAAGAAGATAAACCGGCGGAGAAAAAGGCCGAACCGAAAAAGAATGAGGGCTCGAGCCTGCCGCGTGACATTCAGCTTGTGAATTTTCAAGCAGACGACAAGAAGGCCGATGACAAGAAGAAGACAGACAATAAGAAGAACGAAGACAAACCGGCGGATCCCAAACCTGCAGAAACCAAACCCGCCGATCCGAAGCCGGCCGATCCTGCGGAGACCAAACCCGCTGATACCAAACCGGCCGCAGCAAAGCCCGAAAACACGCCCGCCGAAGTCAAGTTCAAGACGCTCGACGAAGTGAAGGACGAAATTCGCACCACGCTGGCCCGGCCCATCGCTTCTGAACGCCGCCAGGCGCTCATCACCGAGATTGTGGCTGCCGTCAACGCTTACAGCCGGCAGTACAACCGCTGGAAGGCTTACGACGAGCGCGATAAGCAGTTGAAGGCCGAAGGCGGGCCGGCGTCAAAGGCAAAAGCGCCCAACATCGAAAAGCCCGCGCCGCTCGATCTGAGCAGGATCATCGGTGATTCCGGTTTGAAGGTCGAATCGATTCCGCTCGTCGATCAGTTCGAGGTGCAGGAACAGATCGATGAACCGCAGCGCGATGGCACCACGAAGAAAGTGCCGAAGTACGACATCGGCGTGAACGGGTTTCGCTTTTTCGAGCGCGACTCGGCTTCGTTCGCGCAGTTCGCCTTCGGCGAGCGGGAGAGCACCTATCAGCCGGAGACGCTGCCTTTTCCGCTGGAGCAAAAGCAGTTTTTCGGCGGCATCACCACCTTATACATTTACTGGCGGACGGACGAGCAACTCTCCAAGGAGCTCGATTTCAAAGCCGCTCGCGAAAGCGTTGTCGCCGCTTGGAAGAAGCAGAAGGCCCTGGAACTCGCCAAGGCCGAAGCCGAGAAGTTGGCTGAGCAGGCTGGCAAGGGCAAAGATCTGAAGTCGCTCGTCGCGAAGCCCGAGCAGATTCTCACGCCGCCGTCGTTCAGCTGGTACACCGTCGGCGCCGCGCAGTTCGCCCGGCCCACGCTCAGCGAAGTGCCCGGCGTGCAATACGCCGGCCAGGATTTCTTCCGGGCCGTGTTTGATCTCGAAGTTGGCCAGGCCGGCGTCGCGCTCGATCAGCCGCATTCGACTGTCTATGCCGTGAAGCTAGTGAGCGAAGAAGGGATCTCGGCGGATGACCGCCAGCGGTTCCTCGAGAAGGGGACCGATCCCGAAGTCGTCGATGCCGCCTGGCAGAGCCAGCTCTATCTGCAGAGCGAACTCTATTCGGAGCTCTTCAAGGAGTACGCCGTGAAGTGGGCTCCAACGAAGGAAGGCGAAGAAGAAGAATAACGGGCTGCTCCCATGGTACTCATCTCGCTCCGCGCGATGAGTACCGAGGAAATTTCCCGCATTTCCCTCTTCCGACGCATCAAGTCTTGCCGTTATGTGTTATAAGGAAGGGGTCTAGCCGCGCCCCTAATTACAGTTCAGCGGCCCTGCCTGCGCCCATCCCGCCTTTTCCTGCCGCCTGAGAGAAACCCTCGATGCTCACCATCTACGGACAAGCTGATCAGCAGCGCGGCTTTTGCGATGGCCTTTCCCGCCGCAGCTTTCTGACGATCGGCGGCGCTGCCATGGGCGGGCTGGGTTTGAGCCAGTTGCTCGAGCTCGAAGCGCAAGCGGGCATCGGCCGCAGCCATAAGGCGATCATCAATATTTATCTGCCGGGCGGTCCGTCGCATCTCGACATGTGGGACCTCAAGCCGAACGCTCCGGCGGAAATTCGCGGCGAATTCGAGCCGACGAAAACGAACGTCCCCGGCATGGACATCTGCGAGCTGTTTCCGAATCTCGCGAAGAACGCCGACAAGTTCGCGATCATCCGTTCCCTGGTCGACAGCGACGGCGGCCACGATGGTTATCAGTGCCTCACCGGCCGGAAGCGCGGCGACCGCGGCCCCAACGGCGGCTGGCCGATGGCGGGCGCTTGGGTTTCGCGCCTCGCGGGCGCGGCCAACAAAGCCGTCCCGCCGAACCTCGCGCTGATGTATACGACCGGCGAGCGCAAGTGGGGCGATCCGCACACGGCGGGCTTTCTCGGGCCGATGCACAATCCGTTCAACCTCGTTGGCCGCACTGCCCGCGAGAAGTCGGACAACATGGTGCTGCAGGGGATCACGCTCGATCGGCTGCAGGACCGCGACCAGCTCCGCCGGTCGCTCGACAGGCTCCGCCGCGACGTCGATGTGAGCGCGAAGATCACGGGCGCCGATGCCTATCAAAGCCAGGCTCTCGGCATCCTCACCGACTCCAAGCTGGGCGACGCGCTCGATCTGTCGAAAGAGGATCCGCGGATCGTGGAGCGCTATGGCAAGAGCGATACACGGTTTCAGCGCGACGGCGCGCCGCGGATGATCGAGAATTTCTGCATCGCGCGGCGACTGGTCGAAGCCGGTGCCCGCTATGTGTCGCTCAACTACAGCCGCTGGGACTGGCACGGCGGCGACGGCATGAATTATCCAATGAGCCGCGAGGAATTCCCTCTGCTCGATCAAGGGCTGTCGGCGCTGCTGCTCGATCTGCACGAGCGGGGCTTGAGCCAGGATGTTTCCGTCGTGATGTGGGGCGAGTTTGGCCGCACGCCGAAGATCAACAAGATGAACAGCCGCGACCACTGGCCGCAGGCGAACGCCGCGATCATCGCCGGCGGCGGCATGCGGATGGGGCAGGTGATCGGCGAGACGACGAAGTACGGCGAAGAGCCGGCCAAGCGGCCCGTGAAGTTCCAGGAAGTTTTCTGCACGCTCTATCGCAACCTGGGCCTCGACGCCCACCGCGACCGCATCTTCGACGGCAGCGGCACGCCGCGGTATCCGGTCGAATCGGAAATCGAGCCGATTCACGAGCTGATTTGATCGTTGACGCCGCAATCGCTGCGTTGCGGGAACTCATAATCCGAAACGTGAGGTCCATTCCGGGCGAAGGCTTTATCGCCTCGGTTCAAACGTCGTCGGCTGGGGTGTCCCGGCCGTGATGACTTTCCAACTGCTGCCGGTTTCCCGGAAGCGGGACCAGTCAGACGTTTCGTAGCTGAAGTGTAACTCGGGAGTCTCGATCACTTTGCCACCGGCGGCATGCGAGCGCATGGCCGCGTCGAGCAACCCACTGGCCAGCAACGTCCGCTCGACGGGATAGGGCGATTTGCTGGTTTTGAAAAAATGGGCGATGGCGTGGCTCAGCGCGCTGAACAGGTTGAAGTTGCCCCAGGGGCCGTTGATGATCGCGGTGTGGAATGGCGCCTGGTCGTTCTTGAGCCGGGCGACGAAGTTCCACCGGTCGGACGATTTGCCATGCTTGTGAAGAATAGTCCGCAGGCCCCCGACGTGCTCGATGAGAATGGCGTGATCGCCGACGTCCGGGTGCGGCCTGCTGGTGGTCGCGATCGGCCGCGTCTGACGTTCCATCGCGGCCTGGTTTTCCGCTGCCAGCGCAATGTTGACGAGTTCCGCGGGCCAGGCGGAGCTCTGGGCGTATTCCACAAATCGCTCGCCGGCGATGAGCTGCACGCCGGCGATGCCAGACTCGCCGCCGCGGCGCGACTCGATGAACGACTCCAGGACTTCGAAGGCGTGAAAGTCGTAGGATTCCAGGCCGCCGCCATGCATGCTCAGCGCGGTGTCAATCGCGCCGCCCGCGGGCATTTCGAGCATCGGCCGGCGCTCGCCTAGCGGCACGCTGCTCCCCGCCATCAGCGGAATTTTGAGATCGCGAGCCTCGTCATACATCTCTTTCGACCAGTCCCAGCGATACGACAGATGTTTATCATTGAAGACCGGCACGAACCGCTGGCTGCGGCGCATCGTCCGCACGATCTGATCGAAGAAAGCTTTTCGGGGGTACATCCGCTGGCCGAGCGCATTGTCGGGATAGTCGCCATGCTCGCCGACGAGCAGTACCGCGTCGCAGGCCAGTTCCTTGCCGCCCACGCACAGTGCTTCGTCGATCGTCTTATAGAGCGGCACGCGGAAGCGTTTCGAAACGTCGCGGGCCATGTCGTTCTTGGGAAACTGATCGGCATAGAACGAGACCACGTCGAGGCCCAGGTCCAGCCACTCGCCGCGGAACAGACACCGGCCCATCATGTTCATCAAAAAGTTATAGGCATGCGACCGATGCCGCAGCTCCGTGAAAATCGCCGCGACTTTCAGGCGGGGCTTTTCATCGGCGCCACGCACCGGCGCAAACCATGCCGGCGACGCTGCCAGCGCCGCGAGCGCAGAACCGATCTTCAGAAACGTCCGGCGGGATGCGCGATCGTGAGACATGAGCAGCGCCTGGCGAGCGGTTGCAGAGAATGAAGCCGAAACAGATTGCCCCGCCAGGCAGGGATCGATTGCACCCGTTGCCCTGCATGGCATTTCTTATCGCCACAGACCTAGGTGTTGCGGGCCGTTTGCCGAGGGGTATTACATCCACTCTTTAATGGGCTTGCCTTCCAGCAGCCGGATGGGGCGGCCGTCGGGGGCGTTGACCATCAGGTCGGTGGGGATGCCGATCTTGGCGTAAATGGTGGTGACGATGTCTTCGCTCAAATATTCGTCCTTGGTGACGTGGCCGCCCTCGTCATCGGTCGAGCCGAGGACAGAGCCGCCGGGAACGCCGCCGCCGGCCATCATCGCGAAGCCGGAAGTGGCCCAGTGGTCGCGGCCGCTGGCCGAGTTGATCTTGGGCGTACGGCCGAAGTCGGTCAGCCAGACGACGAGCGTGGTGTCGAGCAGGCCGCGATCCTCCAGATCCTTGACGAGCGCAGGCAGGCCTTGATCGACGGGCGGAATGCGCGTGTTCTTCAGCGTCTTGAAGTTGTTGGCGTGCGTATCCCAGCCGCCGTCGGTCACGGTGACGAAGCGGACGCCCGCCTCGATCATCCGCCGGGCGAGCAGCAGGCCCTGGCCGAATTTGTTGCGGCCATAGGAGTCGCGGAGCTTGTCGTTTTCTTTCGCGAGCTCGAAGGCGCCTTTCGTTTCGGGCGCGGTGATCATGTTGAGCGCGGTTTTATAATGCTCGTCGAGCGCGGCGAACGCAGCGGGTTGCAGATCGGCCTGGCGTTGAATTTGATCGACGGCCGTGAGCATTTTGCGGCGGCGGTCGATCCGCTCGGAAGTGACTCCGCTGGGCGGCGTGATGTCGCGGACGCGGAAATCTTCTTTGCTGGGATCGGCGGCGATTTCAAACGCACCGTGCTCGAGACCCAGAATGCCCGGCTGGCCACCGCCGAAGCGGCGATCGACTTCGGTGCCGACCTGAATGAACGGCGGCAGCGCCGATTTAAAACCCTTGTGATAACTGACGACCGAGCCCATCGTGGGATAGCGAACGGCCTGGTTCATGCGGCGGCCCGACATAACATATTGATCGGCGGCGCCGTGGCTGCCGTTCTGCGGGTTCCAGCCGCGGAGCAGCGCGAACCGCTTCAGCTCTTTGGCAAACGTCGGCACGATCTCAGTAAATTTCACGCCGGGAATGGCGGTGTCGATCACGCCATATTCGCCGCGGACATTGACCGGCGCATCGGGCTTGGGATCAAACGTATCGTGATGGCTCGTGCCGCCGCGGGTCCAAACGAGAATGACGTTGCACTTGCCGAGCGCCGATTGTCCGGCAGCGCGGGCGGTCGATTGCAGGTTTAAAAAACCAGGCAGCGACAGACCCAAACCACCGAGCGCGCCGATCTGCAAAAAGCTGCGGCGAGAGACACCTTCACAATTGCGCGTGCGGGCAGGAAAGAGATTGAGCATGCGGCACCTGGAGGTGAGGGGTGGTGGGCGCGAGGGGCGGGGGCTGAAAGATACCCATTCAGCAGCGCTTATCGTATCCGATCGGAGGAAGGAAATGCAATTGTTTTTCTGAGTGGTGGAAGCGGGAGAATCGGAGGATTCGGAAGACCGCCGATAATGTCCTCCCGTAGGTTGAAGCCATGCTTCGATCATGCTGGGCGTGGATCGCGATTCGAACGAAGCATGGCTTCGTTCTACGATTCGCACGCGAAACGCAAAGCGGACGCGTCGCGGCGGGCATTTTCGCCCCCGCTCGTGTAAAATGGGTTGCTGCCTGACCTTGCGCCATTGCCGGCGGCGGCCTTTTGGAGGCCGTCCGCCGGTTTTGAGTACTTCGCCCCCTTTCGAGCGTTATTCGTTTGGAACATGAAGTCCGCACCCATATCCGCCGCGACTGGGTTTGATCCTGTCCGCCTGATAGAGACCTATCAGGTTGGGATTTGGCGGTATTTGCGGGCGCTCGGTTGCGACGCCGCCCAGGCGGAGGATCTCACCCAAGAGACCTTCCTGGCCGCGTTGCAGCGACCGTTCCAGGACATCAACCCAGCCGCGACGAGTGCCTACCTGCGGAAGATTGCCTTCAACTTTTACATTTCCTACCGACGGCGGGCGGGCAAAGTCACCGCGGTGGAAAATGTGGAAGAACTCGACCGCACCTGGTCGCACTGGGCCGGCGAGGACGACGGCGAAGGGCTGCTGGACCTGTTGCGGGAATGCTTGCAAGGGCTGACCGAGCGGGCCCGCAAGTCGCTGGAGATGAGGTTTCGCGAGCAGTGCTCGCGGGTGGATATTGCCGCGGCTTTGGAGATTACGCCAGACGGAGCGAAAAACCTGATGCAGCGCGCGAAGCAACAGCTGCGTGAATGCATCGAGAGCAAAATCAAATGAGTTCGGTTGGTAAGGAAAATAACGACGACCATCTGCTGGATGGCTGCCTGGATGAAGTCATGGGCGGGCGCACGCCTCAGGATCTCACCGCGCGCATCATGCAGGCCTGGGCCATGCGCAGGCAGTCAGTCGCTGATCAGGAAATCGCGCTGCCGCCGTTGCCAGGTCCGGCAATTGAAACGCTGCCGCTGGAGATTGCCCCGCGAGTCGTTTCTTCAGGTGTACAACCCGCCGTTGTCCGCGCGATTGATTCGGTGCCGCCGGCGAATCTGCCCATTCCGGTTCAGTCCGTGCGGCGAGCTTCCGCAGCTCGTTCCCGCCGCGGCGACAATGCCTGGATGTGGTGGATGGCCGCTGCGTGTGTCGCGGGCCTGGGCATCACGCTGGCGATTGTCGCCGCCAACCAAAATCAAGGCGGCCGCGCGATTGTCAAACCGGTCAAACCGGAAGCTCCCAAGCCGGAGATAATCGCCAAGAACAGCGGGAACAACAACGCCGTCAAGCCAGCGCCGAAAACGCCCAATCCAAACCCCAAGCCGCTGCCGCAAATTGTCGACAAAGGCAACGGCGGCATGCCGAAGGAAAATCCCGGCCCCGATTTCGTGCCGCCGAATCTCACGCCGCCGGTCCGGCAACCGAAACCCGCGGTGAGCGTGCATCAGCTCGTGGAAAAGAAATACGGCCAGGCCCTCAGCGACGCCGAGGTCGTGTCGTTTATCAATTCCACGCTCGCGCAGTCGTGGAAGGAAAACAAGGTTCAGCCTTCGCCGGTGGCCAGCGATGAAGAGTGGTGCCGCCGCGTTTATCTGCGCTTGCTGGGTCGCATTCCCACGGTCGACGAAGTCCGCAAGTTTGCCAGTGATCGCAAAACCGACAAGCGCGAGCGGCTCGTCACGCAGCTGATGGATGGCGAAGGCTATGTCGAGCAGTTCGCCGCTCACTGGGCCGGCGTGTGGACCAATTTGCTCGTCGGCCGGACGCTCGGCGGCGAAGCTGAAACGCTCGCGAGCCGCGAAGGACTTGAGCAATTTCTCCGCCAGTCGCTGGCCACGAAAAAGCCTTACTACGAGCTGGTGTATGAACTGCTGACGGCCGAAGGCTCTGCTCAGCCCGGCTCAGCCGATTACAACGGCGCGGTGAACTTCCTCGTCGCTTCGCTCGGCAAGGATGCGACGCTGGCGACCGCCCGCACGTCGCGCGTGTTCCTGGGCCAGCAGCTGCAATGTGCGCAGTGCCATCAGCATCCGACGAACGATTGGGGTCAGCAGCATTATTGGGCCATGAACGCGTTCTTCCGCCAGGCCCGCGTGCAGCAGGTGGCCGGCGTGACGCATTTGACCGACGAAGACTTCGTCGATCGCAAGACGGTCACGACCGAAGGGGAAGTTTATTACGAGCTGCCAAACGGCACGATTCGCGCGACCGGGCCGATGTTTGTCGACGGCACCAAGATTGAACCGAGCGGCCGGTTGGAAGAAGTGAATCGCCGGCAAGAGCTCGCGCGGCTGGTGATCAATTCACCGCAGCTCAGCACCGCGCTGGTGAACCGGCTGTGGTCGCACTACTTCGGCTACGGCTTCACGCGGCCCGTCGATGACATCGGCCCGCAGAATCAGCCGACGCATCCGGAACTGCTCGCCAAAGTTTCGGAGCAGTTCGCCGCGCACAACTACGACGTGCGGAAGGTGATGAAGTGGCTGGTCCTCAGCGATGCCTTCGGCCGGTCGAGCCGCATCACGGCGAACAACCTGGCCGATGCGCCCGATACGGGGGCCGCGCCCCTGTTCAGTCATTACTACACCCGCCAGCTGCAGGCCGAGGAAGTTTACAACTCGCTGCTGATCGCCGCCGATCTGCGGAAGAAAGCGCCGAATCAAAAGGAGCTGGAAACGGCCCGCGTCGATTGGCTCGCGCAGTTCAACCGGCCGATGGGAACCGATGACTCCGAGGAAGAGACGCATTTCAACGGCACCGTGCGGCAATCGCTCATCATGATGAACGGCGACTTGATGCGCCGCGCCGTCAGCAGCGGCGACGGCAGCTTCCTCAAGAGTTTGCAGCAGAGCAATCTCAAGCTTGAAGAAAAGGTCGAGCATCTCTTCCTGGCTGCCCTTTCCCGTCAGCCCAGCAAGCGCGAGTTGGAAGCCGTGCGGCAAATCATCGCGCAAAACGCCAGCAATTCCGCCACTGCCCTGGAAGACATCTGGTGGAGCCTGCTGAACAGCAACGAGTTCATTCTGGACCACTGATAGTCATCGATCGCTTCCGCGATCGATGTCTCTGGTTCGAACCTCCCGGCCGGTCCGACCGCCGACTATCTGTCAAAGAAACATTGACGCATCAGCCCTTTTCGATACGATAATAGCTGCTGGCGGCGATGTTGTGTCGTCAGGCGGGTTCTCAGCGGTGGGTTGTCCCGATGCTGACCTGGGATTGCGGATCGCGAAGCACCGATTGCACCGGCCTCAGCCGGCGGGACTTCGTTCGCATCGGCGCCCTTTCTCTCGGCAGTCTCACGCTGCCGCATTGGCTCGCGGCCAAGGAAGCGGCGAAGCAACAGAGTTACTTTCGCAATAAGTCGGTGGTGCTGCTGTTTCTCGGCGGCGGCCCGAGCCACATTGAGACGTTCAACCCCAATAGCGATGCGCCGGCCCCTTATTGCAGCATCACCGGCGAAGTGAAATCGTCGCTTCCTGGTGTGGCCTTCGGCGGCACGTTTCCGCTCCTCGCGCAGCACGCTCACAAGATGGCGTTGATCCGGTCGTTCACGCATCCGATCGGCGATCATGTGAAGGCCATCGCTCATGTGCTGTCCGGCGGCACCGATCCCGCCGGCGATGGCCGGGCAGGCTACAGCATGGGCTCGGTCTTTGCCCGCATCCGCGGCGCGAATCATCCCGAGAGCGGCCTGCCGACGTATTCGCTGCTGACGTCGGAAGAAATCGACGGCCAATATCTGAATGAGCGCAGCCGCATTACGAACGGCTCGCGGCCCGGCAGCCTGGGCCTGGCGAACGCTCCCTTTGATCCCAACGGCGGCGGCACGCTGCTGAAGAACATGCAGCTGAAGTTGGCCGCTGAGCGGCTCGACGATCGCCGCAACTTGCTGGGCCAGCTCGATACATTGAATCGCCAGCTCGATTCCAGCGGCGCGATGAGCGGGCTCGATAAGTTCGAGCAGCAGGCGCTCGACATGGTCTTCCGCGGCGCGGGCGAAGCCTTCGATTTGAAGAAGGAAGACAAGCGGACGCGCGAGCGTTACGACACCAGCGATTTCCGCGTCGGCAAGAAGGTCTTTCAACCTTCATCGCTCGGCAAGCAGATGCTGCTCGCGCGGCGGCTCGTCGAAGCGGGCTGCGGTTTCGTCACCGTGCAGAACAGCGGCTGGGACATGCACGCCGACGGCAATAACCCGGGCGTGGCGGCAGGCATGGAGATGCTCGGCCGGCCGCTGGATAAGGCAGTCTCCGCGTTTCTCGAGGATCTCGAACAGCGCGGCCTGAGCGACGACGTGCTGCTGATCATCACGGGCGACTTCGGCCGCACGCCGAAAGTGAACCCCCGCGGCGGCCGAGACCACTGGGCTCGCTTGTGCACGCTCGCGCTCGCCGGCGGCGGGCTGAAAATGGGCCAGGTCATTGGCCAGAGCAGCCGCCAGAACGACGTGCCCGATACCGATCCGATTTCTACGCCGCAACTGATGTCGACCGTACTCCATACGCTGTTCGACGTCGGCCAGCTGCGGCTTGATACGCGCATTCCCCGCGAGCTGACGAAGCTCGCGGAGGATGTACCACCGATTCGTCAATTGTTCTGATGTCCCACTTTTTAAGTTCTGAGTTCTAAGTTTTGTGTTCTGAGACAGGAAGGCATTAAATTCAACCTCCTGTCTCAGAACTCAGAACTGCCAGCTCAGAACTCCTCCCAGGAGCCCTCGCCATGCTCGAACTCGCTTCCCGCCGCATGTATCGCGATTGTGCAGGCAACACTCGCCGCGACTTCTTGAAGGTCGGCTCTTTGGGACTCGCCTCAATGGGCCTGGGTGCTTTGACGCTGCCCAACTTGCTCGCGGCCCGCGCTGCGGCGGCAGCAAACAAGCAGGCGGTGAAGGATACTTCCGTCGTTTGGCTCTGGCTCGGCGGCGGCGCCACGCATGTGGAAACGTTCGATCCGAAAATGACCGCGCCGTCGGAGTATCGCAGCACGACCGGCGAAGTGGCGACGAATCTCACGGGCGTGACCATCGGCGGCACGCTGCCGAAGATCGCCGGCGTCGCCGACAAGATGGCCTTCGTCCGCTCATTCGCTCACACCAACAGCGGCCATGGCGGCGGCACCCATTTCGTCATGACCGGCTATGACAATCGCAAGGTCGATAATGGCGGCGTGCCCGATCGGCCTGGCTTTGGTTCGATCGTGGCTCGCAGTCGCGGCGCAAGCAACCCGGCGACCGGCATTCCGACGTACATCCGCATGGGCGAGATCCGTCAGGGCGGCGGCCCGGCGTTTCTCGGCGCTGCCTACGGACCCTTCGATCAGGAAGGGCAGGCCCGCAAGAATATGAGCCTGGCGATTCCCGAAGAGCGGATGGCTGACCGGCGGAACCTGCTCAGCTCGTTCGACGCGGCGCAGCGGCAGTTCGAAGCCAACGCCGACATGGCGAGCAAATCGAAATTCGAGCAGCAGGCCTTTGAGCTGATGTTCGGGGCCGCGGCGAAGGCCTTCGATGTGTCGAAGGAAAGCGGCAAGACGCGCGAGGCGTATGGCCCCGATCTCGGCCAGAAGATGCTCGCGGCTCGCCGGCTGTGCGAAGCCGGCTGTGGCTTCGTGACCATTTCGTACGGCGGCTGGGATATGCACGGCAACATCGAGCGCTCGATGAAGCAGCGCAGCCCGCAGCTCGATCAGGCCGTCGCGGCGTTCATCGCAGACATCTATCAGCGCGGCCTGAATGAAAAGATTCTGCTTGTCATCTCCGGCGAATTTGGCCGCACGCCGCGCGTCAACAAAAACGCGGGGCGCGACCACTGGGCGCCGCTCAGCACCCTGGCGCTCTCCGGCGGCGGCCTCAAGATGGGACAGGTTGTCGGCGATTCGGCGCCGAAAGTCGATGTCCCCGGCACCAAGCCCATTCATCCGCAGGACCTGATGGCCACGCTGTTCCACGTCCTGGGCCTGGATCCGCAGCTGCAGTTCATGAGCCCCGCCGGCCGGCCGACCTACATGCTGGAAAAGGGGAAGGCCATCGGGGAATTGGTGTAACTTATTCCGCCGCTAGCGGAAATGAGCCGGCTGAAGGCTGATGGCTGGCAGCGAAATCCGCAGTAACTGCGCTGTTTGCGAAGAATTTGCAGCGCTCCAGCCATGTCGCTGCCAGCACCGGCATTCGCGGTGCATCCGCTGCAGGCAACTAGTGCGGAGTATTTTGAACGAGCATCGCGGGCGGGGGACGCCTTGTCCGATAGAAACCAGGATGCCAATCGCTCGCGATTCCGCGCGCTCGGTGCCAATCGGACTTGCCACGATGCTTATGAAAGCTCTGCCACGACTGGGGATCTCGGCACTTGCGGTGCATGAGCCGTCGTGGTCGTTGAGTAACGCCTGGTTCGCCGGCAGGATGCCGCGCAAGTTTGCCCAACACACCGGCATCGAAGCCCGCTACGTCTCCAGCGAAGACGAAGTCGCGCTCGGCTGGCAGGCCGTTCGCAAGCTGCAGGCCGAATGCGGTTGCGACCTGAAAGCCTGCGCCGCGCTGGTGTTTGTTTCCCCCTCATTCGTGCCGATGGGCGCAGCGCATCGTTATCTGAGTCCCGAACAGGCGCGGCAGGAGCGGACTCGCCGCGCGGCCCGGCAACTGTCCCGCCGCTTGGGGCTGTCCAATTGCCGCGTGATCGGCACCAATTGGTTTTGCAGCGGCTATCCGCGGGCATTGTCTCAAGTCACGCAACGCATCGTGCCGCGGCTCCATCTGCAGCCCGATCAGTTCGTGCTGGTGGTGACGGCCAGCCGCATCAGCCGCATCACCGATTATGGCTGCCCGCAAACGGCCGGCCTGTTCGGCGATTTGGCCACGGCGACGCTCCTCACTCGGATGGACAGCCGCCAGCATCCCGTCCATTTCGAACTGCTGCATGCGAGCGCCGAGCGCCGCGCAGCCGACGGCGCCTTCTTCAATTTCCAGCTGCGCGAAAACGTCTTAGCGCCGACCAGCGATGGCGGCCAGCGGCACGATGCTCGCCGCCTG
>Ga0196963_10001214_pt1 | contig 18480 bp, 24 predicted proteins | sample S1_5metaG_FD_148600 | JGI IMG/M metagenome (GOLD analysis project Ga0196963, IMG submission 148600) | Soil microbial communities from Anza Borrego desert, Southern California, United States - S1_5 | ecosystem: Environmental > Terrestrial > Soil > Desert | place: USA: California | collected... | reverse complement strand
ATGACCTCGTAGCACATGCCGGCGATCAGCGGCGCGATGAGCCAGGCGGCCACAACCCCAGTGACCTCGCTGAGCCGGTCGATCCAGCGGCAAACGCGTTCCATAGGCCCCCCAAAACAACCGGGGCGGCTCTTGCCGCCCCGGCCCTACCCCCCCTGAGCGGTCTTCAGCCTTCCTGGACCTTGACCTTGCGATAGCGGTCGGCACCGGCCCACAGCTTCTCGAAGGCGAGCTGACTGTCGAGCGCCTCCTTGAACCACTTGTTCTTGGCCGCCTGGTCCTGCGCCCATTTCAGCGCGATCTTCTTGGTCTCGTACTGGACTTCGGGCGCCAGCTCGATGATCTCGTTGCCCGCCGCCTTGAAGACGTCGAGCGACTTGGCGTCCTCCTGGCCGATACGCGTCCAACTTTCGAAGGTGGTGAGCTTCGCCGCCACCTCGACGAGCTTCTGATCGCGCGGGCTGAGACGGGCCCAGGCCTGTTTGTTGATGCACAGCTCGAACGGCGCCGTCGGCTGGTGGACGCCCGGGATGATCAGGTACTTGGCGACCTTGTAGAAGCCGGGAGAGATGTTCTCCCACAGCGTGCCCCATTCGGTGGCATCGATGATGCCGCGTTCCAAGGCGGTGAAGATCTCGCCACCGGCCGTCGTCACCGGCGCGGCCCCCATCTCGCGTGCCATGTCGAGCCAGGCGCCGGCGCTGCGCAGCTTGAGGCCCTTCATGTCGGCCAGGGTGCGCACCGGCTTGCGCGAATGCAGGAACACCTCGGCGGTGCGGATGAACAGCGGCATGGAGACGATGCCCGCCGTCTCGTCGCGGAACTTCTTCTGCATCTCGACGCCGCCGGCCTCGTAGAGCCAGTGCAGCATGCGCTCGGTGTCGAAGCTGCCGGCATAACCGCCAAACAGGGTAGTGGCCGTGTCGGCGCCCCAGTCATAGCCCATCCAGGTATGGCCGCATTCGGCGACACCGTTCTTCACCGTTTCCGGCACCTTGAGGGCGTTGCCCAGCGCGCCGCCCGGGAAGACCTGGACTTTGAAGCGGCCTTCCGTCAGCAGATCCATGCGTTCGGCGAAGGCCTTGGCGCCAATATCCATCAGCGGCCCGCCCGGCCAGGCCGTGGCCATCTTCCAGTTGATCGTGGCCTGCGCTTCGGCGCTGCCGATGATCATCGGTGCGGCCAGAGCACCGCTGCCGGCACCGGCCAGGATCGTGCGGCGTGAAAGGTTGCGTTCGGTCATCGGCGTCCTCCCTTGGGATGTCTGGTTTTCGATTTTTCAGGCTTTGGCGCCGGCGATCCGCGCCAGTGCCGTGTCGATGTCGTCCGATGTCAGCCGCCAGGCGTTGTCGAGGTCGGCGATGACCTCGCGCATGAACGCGTCGTGATGGGCGAGAGCGCGTTGATCGTCGCCCAGATGATCGGCAAGAAGCGCCAGGGCGAGCTGGGCGGGGCCCGCCCCCTCGTAGGTCCATTCGAAGCCGGCGGGCGACAGGCGCTTGAGATCGAAACGGGGATCGAGCTTACGGCCGTCCACGGTCACGACCGCGCCTGCCAGGCTGCGTCCGCCCTCGTAGACCTTCATGTGCGGCCTCCCCGACTTCGTTAAATTCGCCCCGTTTCCGAGGTCGACACGTTGTCGATCAGTAATATATTACAGAGTGGCGCCGATCAAGAACGCCGATCAGGAAGGAAACTCCACGTGGCCGGCCTGTCTGCCAAGAAATTGCGAGTGACGTTCGAGATCTATCCGGACTCGCTGGCCATGCTCAACGACATCGCGCAGCAGCAGAAGCTGCCGGACGCGTCCAAGGTGCTGCGCTGCCTGCTCGACTAGGCGTCGACGGGCGACTTGCGGAAGGAGATTTTCCAGAAGATCCGCTGCCGGAGATGCGGGTGACGCAAAGAAGAATGTCATCCCAGCCAAGCAAGCGCGGGCCGGGATCTATTGTTCAAGCGGCGCGATGACCCCCCGGATCGCGCGCGCTTACGCTCGCGTGTCCGGGGTGACGATCGCACCAGCGGCTACCCCGCATAGGCGCGGATCGGCTCGCTCTCGCCGTCGCCCTGCCCTTCACCCTGCTGCAGGGCGAAGATCGAGCTGTAACCGCCCGACCAGTCCGGCGGCAACAGGCAGGGACGCGGATCGTGATGCGCCCAGCGCGCCGGGTTGCCGCGGATATGGAAATGCTCGTAACGCGACTTGATCGGGTTGCCGGTGTAGGCGAAGGCGTCGGCTGAGGCGAGGGTCGCCAGGAACAGCGGCCGGTCGATATCGGTATCGTTGGGCTTGCTGCCGTGCACAGTCCGGCAATTGTGGATGGTGAGCGAGCCCGCCGGGCCTTCGAGATAAGTTTCCTTCGACATGTCCAGTTGACGGCAATCGGCATCGCTGAGGCAGCCGGTCCACTGCTTCTTGTCGTTGTACTGGTCGTAGAGCGGCCCATTGTGGCTGCCGGCGATGACACCGAGCGCCCCATTATCCACCGTGCAGTCGTAGATGTAGGTGCCGATGGTGAGCAGCGAGTAGTTGGTGTGCGGCCAGAACTGGATGTCCTGGTGCCATTTGACCTCGGTGCCGCCCTCCGAGGCTTTGAAATTGAGCTTCGAATGATGGAACTTCACATCCGGCCCGAGCAGGTCGGCGGAAATATCCGCGGACAGCGTGTTGGAGACGTAGTTCCAGTAGGCGGGATGATGGTCGCAGGGCGCCGAGAGGCGGCGCAGCCGCGGCCGAGACGCGCTATGGCCGGTCTCCAGGTCCCATACGGCGTCGGACTTGGTCACCGCGCGGCTGCGATCCATCATCTCGCGCGTGGTGGCGCGCAGCGTCTCGACGATGTCCGCCGGGATGATCTTCTCCAGCAGCAGGTAGCCCTGGTCGAAATAGAACTCACGCTGCTTCTGCGAGAGCACGCGCGGCTTGTGCTTGAGGATGTCTTCGGGGGTCATGGCGTCCTTCCCGGGGGGCGGCCTCTGATATATCACCAACATACTACGGACGGCCGACCGGGTCAATTTAGGGCGGCGCTGGGGGCCGCGCCGCTCCGAGCTGCACCGTGAGGACGGCGGCAAGGATCAGGCCGGCGCCGAGTGCCGAGATCGGGCTCAGCCGCTCGCCCAGCACCAGCCAGGCGCCGAATGCCGCGAACACCGTCTCGCTGGCGACGATGATCGACGCTTCCGCCGGCGTGGTGGCGCGCAGCGCCACAGCCAGGATCGTGAAGGTCAGGGCGGAGGACAGCACGCCGACGAAGGCGATTTCCGTGGCGGCCGCGCGCAGCCCGGCCAGGCTCACCGGCTCGAACAGCAGCGCAGCGATGAAGGCCACCGTTCCGACCACCAGGAACTGCAGCGCGCTGAGCAGCACCGGACGCCCGAGCGGAGCCGCCAAGCCCAGCACCACGACATGCGTGGCCCAGAAGACGGATGAGAGCGCTACGAGCCAGTCGCCCGCCCCCAATCCACCCAGCGTGCCACCGCCCAGCAGCCACGTGCCGGCGAACGACAACCCGACCGCCAGCCAGACCGGCGTCGCGATAGGGCGCCGCATCAGCGCGAAGGCGACGAAGGGTGTAGCCACCACGTAGAGCGCGGTGAGAAACCCGGTGTTCATCACGGAGGCCGTCTGAATGCCGGTCTGTTGCACGATCGCCCCGGCGAGGAAGACGCCACCGGCGAGCCCGCTCATCACCGGGATTGAGCCGGGAACCGGCGTCCCGGCCCGCCGGTGCTCGACAATCGCCAGGGGCGCGAGCACGAGGGCAGCGACGAAGCCACGTGCCGCGACGAAGAGCATGGGCCCGATATGCACCATGGCGGTCTTCTGGAAGAGGAAGGCGAAGCCCCAGATCGCGGCGCAGGCGAGCAGCAGAAGATCGGCGTGGATGCGGCGCATGCAGGATGGATAAGGAGCGCTAGCGCCGCTCCGAGGACTCGGAAAGGTAGACCGGCAGGTCCATGTCGAGGACCTTGGCCGGCACTTCGAAGAACATCTCCGCCACCCAGCCGCGGTGATAGGCCTTGTGAGTGACGACGTGCTGCAGCATCTCCAGACGCGTCATACGGCCGGCCTTGCCGGAGACGAAGGTGAAGTCGAGCGACTCGGCCAGCGAGGCGTCGGTCTGCGCCTCGCTCCATTCGATGAACCACAGGTTGAGCTTCTCCTGCGCCGCGCGCAGGGACGCGAGCTCCGGGTGGAGCAGCATGTTGCGCGCCTTGAAGCCATGATCGCGGCCTTGCAGATGCGCCTGCCAGATCAGGTCGACGACGAGATTGTGGTTGAGCGTCCCGATCATGGTCTTGAACAGCGTGGTGCGCGGCTTCTCCGCCTCGCCCGGCGGCAGCGCGGCCACGCTGTCGAAGATGCGGATGTCGGCCCAGGCGTTGTAGCGCGCCAGCATGCAGGTGTTGCGCACAGCGCTCATCGTCCCCCCAAAGCGACGCGCCCGGCTTCTAGGCGCCGGGCTTCTTCTGCGCCGCGGCCAGGCGGGCGTTGGCCGTGATCGTCGTCCAGTCGCGAGCCCGGATCATATCCGCGGTCGCAACCCAGGCACTGCCGTAACAGAGGACATTGGGCAGGGCGAGAAAACTCGGCGCGTCGGCCTGGCCGATGCCGCCGGTCGGGCAGAACACCACGTCCTGGAAAACCGGCGCGAAATTCTTCAGCGCGTCCAGCCCGCCCGAGGATTTGGCGGGGAAGAATTTGAGGGCGGTAAAGCCGCGCTCGCGCGCCGCCATGATCTCGGACGCCGTCACGGCCCCCGGCAGCAGCGGGAAATTCGCGCCGCGCGCGGCATCGGCCACGGCCGCGGTCAGGCCGGGACTGACGCCGAAACGCGCCCCCGCCTTGCGCGCCCGGGTCACGTCAGCGGCCCCGAGCAGGGTGCCCGCCCCAACCACGATCTCCGGCACCTGGGCGGCGATGGCGTGGATCGCGTCGAGCGCCTGCGGCGTGCGCAGCGTCACCTCGACCGTACGCAGGCCGCCATCGAGCAAGGCGCGGGCGAGCGCCGGCGCGTGGTCCGCGTCCTCGACCGTGACGACAGGAATGAAGGGCCCAAGCGCCATGACCTCGCGCGGGTTCGCAATGCCGGTGGTCGTGCCGTCCATGGATACCTCCCTCGAGCAGCCAAACGCCGGACGCGGCGTTTGGCTCCCTAGCGGCCGAGCTCCTTGCGCACCAGGGCGGCACCGTCCGCCAGCGCTTTGAGCTTGGCCGCAGCCACCTCGCGCGGCATCGGCGCCATCCCGCAATTGGTGCAGGGATAGAGCTTCTCCGGCGCCACGTATTTCATCGCGGCCCGGATGGCAGCGGCCACCTCCTCGGGCGTCTCCACCGTGTTGGAGGCGACATCGATCGAACCGGCCAGGACGTCCTTGCCCTTGAGCAGACCGATGAGCTCCAGCGGCACCTTCGAATGGATCGCCTCCAGGGAAACCTGGGCGATGCTGCTCTTGGCCAGCAGCGGGAAGACGGACTCGTACTGGCGCCACTGGGTGCCCAGGGTCTCCTTCCAGTCGGTGTTGGCCTTGATGCCGTAGCCGTAGCAGATGTGCACGGCCGTGGTGGCCTTGAGTCCCCGGGCGGCGCGTTCGAGGGCCGCGACGCCCCAGGCGGCGACCTCGTCCCCGTAGACGTTGAACGCCGGCTCGTCGAACTGGATGACATCGACCCCGGCGGCGTCGAGGTCCTTGGCCTCGTCGTTGAGCGCCTCGGCGAAGGCCATGGCCATCTTGCCACGGTCGCGATAGTGCTCGTCGGCCAGCGTGTCGACGATGGTCATCGGCCCGGGCAGGGTGAATTTGAGTTTGTTCTTCGTGTTGGCGCGCGCCCAGCGCACCTCCTCGCCGTGCACGGAGCCGGTGCGCTTGATCGGGCCGGTGACCGTCGGGCATACCGCCTGATAGCGGTCCTTACGGATGCCGATGGTCTGGCGCTTCTGGAAATCGATGCCCGAGACCTTCTCCAGGAAGCCGTGGACGAAATGCTGACGCGGCATCTCGCCGTCGGTGACGATGTCGATACCCGCCATTTCCTGCATCTTGAGGGCCGCAAGGATGGCGTCGCGCTTGGCTTCCTCGAGCGCTTTGCCCTCGAGGCGCCAGGCCGGCCAGAGCTTCTCGGTCTCGGCCAGCCAGCCCGGCTTGGGCAGGCTGCCGGCGATCGTGGTGCGGAGCATCGGATCAGGCGCGCTTGCGCGCGGCCGGCTTGGCCTTTTTCTGGGTCCCGCGTTTGATGGCAGTGCCCATCGAGGCGCCCTTGGCGGTGAGCTTCTTGAGCTTCGGGGTGTGGTAGTTGAGCTCGACGGTCACCCCGTTGGGGTCGTCGAGGAAGATCTGGTGCAGGAAGCCGCCGGCCTGGATGCGCTCCTTGAACGGCACCTTCTTGGCCTTGAGGCTGCGCTTCATCCCTTCGACATCGGTCGCGCCGAAGGCGATATGGTCGACCGCACCGCTGCCCGGGGCGGCGCCGTTGCGCGCGTCCGGCACATTGATCTCGCCGCGGATGGCAATCGGATTGCCGAGCGGCACGAGATGCACGACCGGGACCTTGCCGCAGTAGAGCCAATAGCCGTCGAAATCGAGGGGTGGGCGGGGACCGACCTTGAGGCCGCAGACATCGCGATAGAAATCGCGCGTCTTCTCCATGTCGAGGCTGCGGACGGTGTAGTGCTCCAGTTTTTCGAGCGGCATTGTTTCCTCCTGAGGGTGCGGCATTTTAGCGCTTTTCGGCCGCCGGGAAAGGCGCTACATGCCCACGCCCATGCCCGTCTTCGCCAGCCCTCTGCACCTGCGCTACCGGCCTCTCGCCTACCACTTCACCCCCGGCCAGACGCTGCGGCTCGACGAATCCTACCGGCTCTGCCACCTGCCGCTGATCGCTCCGGACCATCGCGACATCATCGCCCGCAGAGGCGAATACGAGATGGGATGGTTCCCAACCCCGAGCTACGCCCTGATCGTCCCGATCGACGCAGACGCGCTCGAGGCGAACCCCCATTACCGGCAGATGATCGCGGCGCTGCGCCGGGCGCCCTTCGCCGGCAAGATCGACTGGACGATCAGCGAGCGCCGGCGGCCGGTGCTGCACGCCACGCTGCGCAGCCATCTCCACGGCCAGCACAGCGACACCGCCATCCGCCACCTCGCCGCGCGCCTGCGCACCGTCCGGCAATTCCGCGCCCGGCTGACCGGGCCGTGGATGGGCGACAAGAATCATGGGCGGCTCTACCTGCCACTGGTTCCCGAGACGCCGCACGGCGCCGATCCCTGTGCGCGCATGCAGCGCGCGGCCGGCGGCACGCCGACCCGCCTCTACACGGTGGGGCTGATCCATTTCCGCGATCACCTGACCGCCGACGAGGCCGCGGCGCTGCGCGTCATCCTGCGCAACTGGCGGGACCGGGTGCTGCTCGACTACACGGTGCGCGAGATCTGGCTGCAGGCGACGCATGACAGCCTCGCCCTCGACGCCCGCATCGTGACGAGGATCCCGCTGCGGGCTTAGCGCGCGACGCCTGGAACCGGTCGGGCCTGACCGGGAATATTGCTGAGCGGGGTGCCGAAGCGTGTCGGCGGCTTCGGCGGGCCTTGGGTGCGCTGGCCTTCGGCCGCCTGTGGGCCTGTCCGGTTCATTTGGCCCGTGAGGGCGGGAGCGACCGGGCTGGTCGGACGACCGGGGACGCTCGCCGCCTTGTCCTTGCTGGGCGCCGTACGCAGGGCGCCCGCCGATCCCGAATAGGAGTACTGGGCGGCGGCCGGCGACTGGGAGGCCAACAGCAAGACAGCGACGGCAAGGCTCAAGCTCTTCATCCCGCTAGTGTAAGGCCGGTTTGGTAAACCGGAGATGAACGGCTCCGGCCGGCCCCAAGCTGCGCGGTGTAGCGCAGGCCCGCGCGTCGGCCAGGACTTCTCGCTGCCTCGCACGAGAGAAGTCGCGAATCGCGTAGTTGAATTACAATGGTTATTAAGAATTTCCAGAATAAAGGCATATCTAATTTCGGTAAATGAGCGTAGTACTGTCTGGAGTTGACTGTTTTAATAGTAATAACACGCAACCCATTATTTCATAATATTTATTGGGAGAATATCATGTCGAGCTGGACAGAAGCGCGCCAGAAATGGTCTGCGATCTGGGTCGAGCGCAAGCCGCAGCTGATCGCCTTGGCCGTCGGGCTTATCGCGGGACCGCTGATTTCCAACTACGCCGGCTGGCAGGTCACGAGCGGCAGCGCGCGCGCTCAGGTTCGCGCGGGCATCGTCGAGCAGCAGGCGACCTATTGTGACGTGCGAGCCCGTAACGCCGTCAGCGCGCCCGAGAAGCTTGACTGGTCGGCCCGTGTCGAGCTCGCCCGCAAATGGGCGGTGATGCCCGGTTCCCAGGCCGCCGATACCGACGTCACCAACGCCTGCGAGCGCAAGCTCCAGACGTGACCGGCCCATGGTGCTGACCAACAAACGGATCGGCCTGTGGTCGTGGGCGCTGTCCAGCCAGGAGGCCGTCACGGCTCTGACCGTTGGCCGCGCGCGCCAAGCCGGCCTATTCGTCGCTCCGGACGAGGCGCGGCGCTACGACGCCATGGTGGCAAAACAGCGCAAGCTGACGGCCCGGGCGCCACGCGCCGCGCAGCATGTGCCGACCTGGCGGGCATAATTCCGTGGGTCCCAATTCTATCGCCATCCTGACGCCAGGACGGCGCCGCACAACGAAGGGAATCGACATGGCCAAAGGCCAACAGAGAAGCAATCGCGAAGCCAAGAAGCCAAAAGCCGACAAGAACAAGAAGAAGTCCGGGGCCATGCCCGCCCCCGTTTTTCCCGCCCCCAAGTCCAAGCGCTGACCACGGTCGACGCGCGCACCACCACACCGACAGCTCTTGAACGCTCCCGGGTGACGCACTCCCCACCCGGTCGAGCCGCCTGTAGAGGCCGCCACTAACCGGCGACCATTCGCCGCTTCGAAGGAATCACCATGCCCGCCAAAGAACTGAGATTCGGTGCCGATGCGCGTCAGCGCATGCAGCGCGGCGTCGATACGCTTGCCAATGCCGTCCGCGTCACCCTCGGGCCGAAAGGGCGCAATGTCGTGCTCAATAAATCCTACGGCGCCCCACGGATCACCAAGGACGGCGTGACCGTCGCCAAGGAGATCGACCTTTCCGACCGCTTCGAGAACATGGGCGCGCAGATGATGCGCGAGGTCGCGACACGGACGAACGATCTCGCCGGGGACGGGACGACAACCGCCATCGTGCTCGCCCAGGCCATCATCCGCGAAGGCACCAAGGCGGTGGCCGCCGGCCTCAACCCGCTGGACCTGAAGCGCGGCATCGACCTTGCCGTCGAGACCGTCGTGGCGGAGATTCAGCGTCGCGCCAAAAAGGTCACGACCAACGAGGAAATCGCCCGGGTCGCCACCAGCTCCGCCAACGGCGACAAGGAGATCGGGGCCATGATGGCCCGCGCCATGGAGAAGGTCGGCAACGACGGCGTGATCACCGTCGAGGAGGCCAAGAGCTTGGAGACCGAGCTCGAGGTGGTCGACGGGATGCGGTTCGATCGCGGTTATCTGTCGCCTTACTTCGTAACCAACGCGGAGAAGATGGTTGTCGAGCTCGATAACCCGGCCATCCTGCTGCACGAAGAAAAGTTGTCCGGCCTGCAGCCGCTGCTGCCGCTTCTCGAAGCGGTGGTGAAGACCGGCCGGCCCCTGCTGATCATCGCCGAGGAGGTCGAGGGCGAAACGCTGACGACGCTGGTGGTCAACAAGCTGCGCGGCACGCTCAAGGTCGCCGCCGTCAAGGCGCCTGGCTTCGGCGATCGCCGCAAGGATATGCTCGAAGACATCGCGGTGCTCACCGGCGCCCGGGTCATCACCAAGGACCTCGGGACCACGCTGGAGAAGGTCACCCTGGACATGCTCGGCGGCGCCAAGCGTGTGACCATCACCCGCGAAGCGTCGACCATCATCGATGGCGCGGGCAAGAAGGCGGCCATCAACGACCGCGTGGCCCTGATCCGCAAACAGATCGAGGACGTGACCTCGGACTACGATCTGGAGAAGCTGCAGGAGCGGCTGGCCCGGCTCGCCGGCGGCGTGGCGATCATCTCGGTCGGCGGCGCCACGGAGATCGAGATCAAGGAACGCAAGGATCGCGTCGACGATGCCCTGCACGCGACCCGCGCGGCGGTCGAAGAAGGCATCGTGCCCGGCGGCGGTGTCACGCTTCTCTACGCGGCGCGCGCGCTGGACAAGCTTTCGCCCATGAACCGCGACCGCGCGGCCGGCATCGCCCTGCTGCGCAAGGCCCTGCTGGCGCCAGCCCGGCAGATCGCTGAGAATTCGGGCGAAGATGGCATCGTCGTGGCGGGCAGGCTGCAGGATTCGCGCAACACCAACTTTGGCTACGACGCCCAGAAGGGCGAGTACGTGGACATGATGTCAGCCGGCATCATCGATGCGGCCAAGGTCGTGCGCGTCGCGCTGCAGGACGCCGCTTCCGTGGCCGGCCTGCTCCTCACCACCGAGACGATGATCGCCATCAGCCAGGAGAGTGAGCCGGGTGCTGCCGACGATGGCGGCTGATCCGGTTTTGCCTAAGCGGAGCCGTTCAGTCGGATCGCCATCCGCACGAGCTCCGACAGGGCGCCGCTCTTCTCCATGACGCGGGCGCGGTGGATCTCGACCGTGCGCAGCGCGATCTTCAGGCGGCGGGCGATGGCCTTGTTCGGTTGACCTCGACCGCGCTCGCGCTCGGTCAGGCGCTCGACAGGCTCGGCCAGGGTCTCGCGGTCGACCGTCAGCGCGGCGCCTGAGGCCAGCGCCAGCCGCAGCGCCTCGTCGATCGCGGTCAGGATGGCGCTGCTGTCGAAGGGCTTCTCGAGGAAATCGAAGGGCCGCCCGTACAGCAGGAACAGCGAAGGCCAGACCCGCCGGGGATTTCTGCGCCAGCAACAGTAACCGGCGGCGCCGTGTTGATGTATTGTCCGGCCATCATGGCCGAATCGACCGCCACAGACGGGCTCGAGATCAGCTTCGCCATCCCGTGCCATAACGAGGCGAAGAGCCTGCCGGAGCTGGTGCGCCAGATCGAGGCGCAGATGGTGGCGCTCAACCGCCGCTACGAGATCGTCATCGTCGACGACGGGTCGAGCGACGGCTCGTGGGAGACGCTGAAGGCGCTGGCCGCCCCGCGCTCGCACCTGCGCGCCCTGCGCCTCGACCGCAACGCCGGGCAGAGCGCGGCCCTCTACACCGCCATTCAGGCGACACGCGGCGCCTTCGTCGTGACGATGGACGCCGACCTGCAGAACGACCCGGCCGACGTGCCGAAGCTCCTGGCGGCACTGACCGACGCCGACTGCGTCTGCGGCACGCGCAAGGCGGCGCGCGCCCGCGGCGACACCTGGCTGAAGAAATCGATCTCCACCGTCGCCAACGCGGTACGCCGCAAGGTGCTCGGCGATGCCTCGAGCGATGTCGGCTGCACCTTCCGCGCCTTCCGCCGCGAGGCCTTTGCCGGTCTGCCCTTCTTCAAGGGCATGCACCGTTTCATCCCGATCCTCATGGCCTTCAACGGCGCGCGGGTGATCGAGGTGCCGGTCAACCACCGGGCGCGCAGCCACGGCCAGACCCATTACGGGCTCGGCCTGTTCGCGCGCCGCGCCGCGGTGATCGACATGATCGCGGTGCGCTGGCTCAAATCCCGGCTCGTGCCCTTCGCGGTCAGCGAGCGCCTCGGCGACGACCCGCCCCGCACATGAACGTCGAGATCGTCCTGACCGACACGCCCCCGGCCGAGGCGCGCGAGACCCTCGTCAACGGCCTGCTCGCCTTCAACGCGGAGCGGGCCGGCCCGCCGGGCGTAAGGCCGCTGGCGCTCCTCATCCGCGACGCGTCCACTTCGGTGATCGGTGGGCTGTGGGGACGCACGGCCTGGGATTGGTTGTTCGTCGAGCTCCTCTTCATTCCGGAAACGCTGCGCGGCAGCGGCCTCGGCTCGGACCTGATGCGCCGTGCCGAGGAGGAGGCGCGGGCCCGCGGTTGCCGCAATGCTTGGCTCGATACGTCCAGCTTCCAAGCGCTCGGCTTCTACGAGAAGCTGGGCTACCGCATCTTTGGGACGCTGCAGGACTATCCGCCGGGCCACCAGCGACACTTCTTGCAGAAATCCCTCCTGTGACTCTTCCCCGCAAGCCGCAGGCCATCGTCTTCGACATGGACGGTGTGCTGGTCGACAGCGAGACGCTGTTCCGCGACGCCGCACGTGCCCAGGCCCAAGCCGAAGGCCTCGACCTGCCGTTCGAGGTCTATCGCGGCACGACGGCCTGCCGCGCGACGCAGCGCGCGCCCTCGTGCGCTCGCATTTCGGCGAGGGTTTCGACGTCGCCCGCTTCTGGACCGCCGCGGCGGCGCGCTTCCACGCCATGGCCGAGACACAGCTCTGCCTGAAGACAGGCGTCATCGAGTTGCTCGATGCGCTCGATGCGGCCGGGCTGCCGCGCGCCATCGCCACCTCGTCGTCGCGGCCCTATGTCGAAAAGCAGCTCACCGCCCACCGGCTGATCGGGCGGTTCCACGCCGTCGTCACCGACGGCGACTATCCGCGCGGCAAGCCCAACCCCGATCCGTTCCTGGTGGCGGCCGCGAAACTGAACATGGCGCCGGCGGACTGCCTGGCGCTGGAGGATTCGCATAACGGCGTGCGCGCTGCCGCCGCTGCGGGGATGATGACGGTCATGGTGCCCGATCTGCTCGATCCGACCGAGGAGATCGAGGGGCTGTGCGTGCGTATCGCCCGGGACCTGCACGAGGTCCGCACGCTCCTGGGGTCGCCCGAGCCCGGCTGACACTCGCTAAAATTGTAGTAGGCGCAATTTTATCAATTAACTAAAAATTCGCTTTCCGGTGTTTTGATCGCGAGTCCTTTACCAAGGAGAACCGCGATGAGCCGGAACGATCCGCCGAAAATGCCGCGCCCCTCATTTACGCCCTTCGTGCCGGCCGTTTCGCCCTTCAGCAATCCGCTGTTCGACATCTTCACCGCCGCCAGCGAGAACTACGCCCGCGCCTGCCAGGCCTGGCAGCAGGAGATCGTCCGCTTCACGGTCAACCGCTTCCAGAACGACAGCGTTTATGGGCAAAAGCTCGCCACCTGCCAGAACTGGACGGACGCCGCCCAGATCCAGCAGGAATGGGCGGCCAGCATGGCGCAGGATTTCATGGACGAGGGCAACCGGCTGGCGCAGCTCGCCTCGACCCTCGGCGCCGAACTGGTGCAACCGGCCGCCGAACCCGCCCCGCCGCAAGCGGTGCGCAAGACCGACGCCGCCTGATCCGTCAGGGCCGCGCAGCGGCCCAAATTCAGGCAAAAAAGAAGGGCTGCCCCTGCGGGCAGCCCTTCCCTTGTCTGACCTCGGGTGTACCGAGGACCGCAATTCAGGTCAGGTCACGCCCAGATCAGCGGCGGTGACAACCCAGGTCCCGGGAACCCCCCGATTGTGACAATGAGACACTGGATCACCTCCTTTCATTGTGGAAACGACTCGGCAAGTATGTAGGACGATTCCGATTCCCGGCAAGAGGATCGTGGTGAGGCCGGCGGACATGCCGGATTTACGGAACCGCCGCGCTGCCACGCCCTAGGCCCGTAGCGCCACGACCAGCGACGCCAGCAGCAGTACCGCAAAGCTTATGTTGACGATGCGATTGCTGCGCGGATTGCGGAACAGCCCGGTCAGCCCCGCGCCAGCGAACAGCCAGACAAGATTGATGGCCGTAATGAGCAGCGCCAGCACGGCGATCTTGGCGGCGATATCCAAGCCTATGGCCTCGCGCACCAGGACGAAGCCGGAGAACAGCGCCGCCATCGCGGCGTAGCCCTTGGGATTCACCAGCGACAGGAAGACGCCGCCGGCAAAGGACGGCGCTTGGCGCGGCGCGGTGGCGTCGCTCAGCGGCGGGGCTGTGGCGATGCGCCAGGCGAGATAGAGAAAGTAGATGGCCGCCAGTCCCGTGATGACCGGCGTGGCGCCCGGCACCGCGAGGATCAGGCCCGTCACCCCCGAGGCGACCAGACCCATCACGACGACCATGCCGAGGTTGATGCCGGTCATGTAGAGCAACCCGCGCCGCGCACCGAACGCCGCCCCGGTGGCGGTGAGACTCAACGTCGCCGGACCGGGCGAGCCGGCCAGCGCGAGACCGGCAAGGATGAAACCGGGAAGAGCGTCCATGCGGCTGCCATTCTGGTAAAAAGGACTATGGCTTCCGGTATGAACGATACGGCCGCGCCGCGTCTTGAACGATCGTGCGGGCCGGCGCCCGGCGACTGGATGCGGGTCGCGCCGTCCTCAGCGGGGATCGAGCGAATCGAGGCTTACTTCGCCGGGCACGGCTACGATCCGCACCGCCACGACACCTACGCCCTCGGCGTGACCAGCGAGGGCGTGCAGGCCTTCCGCTATAAAGGGCAGTCGCGTCGGAGCGTGCCTGGCCAGGTCTATGCTCTGCACCCCGACGAAGCCCATGACGGCCACGCCGGAACGCCGCAAGGCTTTCGCTATCGCAGCCTTTATATTCAGCCCGAGCTCGTGCGCGCGGCTCTCGGCGAGCGCACCGCGCTGCCCTTCTTGCGTGAGACCGTGTCAGGCGACCCTCGCCTGCTGGCTGCCGTGCGCCGCGCGGTCGCCGATCTCGAGAGACCGCTGGAGGAGCTGCAGCGCGATCAGATCATCGTCGATATCGCCGACGCGCTGGCCGCCGCCGACGCGTCCTTTCCGCAGCGCCACCTGACCGCCTGCCACGCCCGCGCCGTGACCGTGGCCCGCGAACGGCTGGAGACGAACCTGCGCAGCGGCGTGACCTCGGCGGAACTCGAGGCGATGACCGGCCTGACTCGTTACGCACTGGCCCGACATTTCCGCCGTGCCCTCGGCACCAGCCCCTATCGCTATCTCGTGATGCGGCGCTTGGACCGGGCGCGCCGCCTGATCCAGAGAGGCAGTCCGCTCGCCGACGCCGCGCTGCACAGCGGCTTTGCCGACCAGAGCCACATGACCCGGCACTTCAAGCGAGCCTACGGCCTGTCACCGGGACAGTGGGCACGCGTGTCTCGCGCGGTAACCGACGCGACCGTTTGATCGCCTGTAAAAGCACCGGCCACACGCTAGCCCGGCGGCCTTGCCACAAAGGCGGTCTTCTCGCGCCGGAAGCCCGCACCTTCGTAGAAGCGCAGGGTCGATTCCAGTTTCGAGCCGGTCATCAGCATCGCCTTGTAGCAGCCGCGCTGCCAGGCGGTGTCGAGCGCCTGCCGCAGGAGCGCACGGCCGTAGCCGCGCTGGCGATGCTCCGCGTGGGTCACGACGTTCTCGACCAGGGCATAGGGCGCGCCGTTGCGCGTCAGGTTGGGAATGACGTTGAGTGTGCACGAAGCAACGCTTCGTCCGCCCGTCGTGCCGAGGAAGACGACCGTGCCGCGATGCGCCAGGAGGGCGCGCCAGCGCTCGCGGGCCGTGTCCGGGTCGAGGGGCGTATCCTCCGGGTGAAGATGACGCATGAGAAGCAGCATGTCGGCGAGGTCCGCCTCGACGGCCGCACGAACGATCAGACCAGCACTGCGCTCAGCCATATCCTGTCCCCCATTCGCAGGGTAGCGAATACAATCGGCCGGCGAAAGAAGCGCCGCCGGGGAACACGAAAGCCGGTCATCCGCTTATTCAGCATGGTCCTGTTTGCCGAGCTCAACGCCCCGATCCTGCCCGAAGGCTTTGCCTATCAAGCCGATTTCCTGTCGCCGGCCGAGGAGGAGACGCTGCTCGCACGCCTCCGCGATCTGCCGTTTCGCGAGTTCGAATTTCACGGCTTCCTGGGCAAGCGGCGCGTGCATTCCTTCGGCTGGCGTTACGTTTTCGGCGAAGGCGGATTGCAGCCTGCCGATCCGATCCCTGGTTTCCTGCTGACGCTGCGCGAAAAAGCGGCAGCGTTCGGGGGCTTGCCGGCCGACGCGCTGCAGCAGGTCCTGCTGACCGAATACCGGCCCGGCGCGCCGATCGGCTGGCACCGCGACCGTTCCGTGTTCGGCGATGTCGTCGGCATCTCGCTGCTCTCGGCTTGCGTGTTGCGCTTCCGCCGGCGCGACGGCGACAGGTGGCAGCGCGCCTCGCGCGCGCTGGCGCCCCGCTCCCTCTATGTGTTGCGCGGACCAGCACGCAGCGTGTGGGAACACAGCATCCCGCCAGTCGAGGCGCTGCGCTATTCGATCACCTTCCGCGGCCTGAAGAATGCGAGACGCTAATTCGGCGGTTTGAGATGCCGGGCAAAAAAGTCGCGCACCTGGACCTTCGAATCCGCCCAGGCCTCGGGATGGCCGCCGGTGGTGGCACCCCTGCCGGTGGGCGAACCCGGATTGCCGCGCTCGGCCACGAAACGCACAGGTCGGTCATTGTCGAAGGAGTGGTGGGCGTCGGGATAGATCCTGATCTCGAGCGGCTGACCCGCGGCGCGCGCGGTCTCGACCATCACCCGACAGGGTTCGGCCGGCGTCCAGTCATCGAGCCCACCGGTCAGGATCAGCAGCGGTGCGACCGTCATATAGACGCCGTCGTAGCCGGCCACAGGTCCGAGATTGCCGTCGCGGCGCGTGACCGACCACGTGCCGTAACGGCTGTCGCAGCGCGGATAAAGCGCGAGCGCGGCGGTAAACCCGTTGCGCTTGGCGGCGGCCAGCGGATCGTCCTGGGTCGGCGCCACGAGCGTCGTGAGGATTGTCGCCCCGCCATGCGAGCCGCCCATCACGCCGATGCGCCTGCCGTCGACATAAGGCAGCGTGCGCAGCAAGGCGAGCGCGCCGTAGGCATCGGCAGCGCGGACATTGTTGTTGGCGGAGCGACCGGCGGCACCGGCGGTGCAGGTGCCATTGGGGAAGCCGCGCGGCGTGAAGCTGTCGGGCATCAGCACGACATAGCCCTGCGGCAGCAGCTCGTTCGCCCAGCGTCGCGGCGCGCCGCTGGAGCGCGGGCCGATGCCGCTGCAATCGTGCAGCATGACGATGGCCGGAAACGGCCCGGCGCCATCGGGCTTGAGCAGCGTCGCCGGCAGCACCAAGGTATCGCCGACCGGCGTCACGGTCAGGCCGATCTCCTCGGCAGCCACCGGTGAGGCCAGCGCGACGATCATAGAAACCAGCAAGCGCTTCGCGATCATGGGCGAGAGGCTAGCACGCTCCGTACCCCCCGACGCGGTGACCGGGGTCACACGCGTGCCATCGCTCCCGCCCGGGGACCGCGCCGGGCGGACAGGCCCCGAGGATGATCATGCTATTGGCTGCGGTGGGCCAAGGTCGCGCGGATGAAGTCGAGCAGCACCGGGCCGAAGGTCTCGTCGCCGCTGTTGAGGCTGAGCGCGCTCGAGATGTGGTTGTGGCCGCGCACGTTGATGAAATGCGGGCAGGCCTTGTCCTGCAGGCAGATCTTCGCCATCAGCTCGGCGGCCGGGGCTTCGATCATCGTCGGGTCGAACTCGGCGACCACGATCGAGGTCGGCACCTTGCGGCCCTTGTAGGATTCGTAGAGGCCGATCGGCGAGCGGCTGACCCACTGCGCGAGATCGTCGCCGTAATAGGCGCGGGCGATGGTCTCGCGCGGGCCCGGCGTTTCCGGGCCGACGGCCGGCGACAGCAGCACCGCGCCGGCGACCGGCAGGCCCTCCGAACCCTGGGCCGCCGCGCTGTAGAGATAGCCGGCGACGTGCGTGCCACCGGCGGAATGGCCGATCAGGAAAATCGCGTTGGGATCGCCGCCGTGGCTGGTAGCGTTCGCCCGCGCCCATCTCACCACCGCCGCGATGTCCTCGGCCCCGGCCGGGAACTTGATGGTCGGCACGAGGCGATAGGTCGCGTTGATGCCGAGCATGCCGTGGCGCGCGAAGTAAATGCCGACATTGCCGTAGATGAGCCCCTCGGCCGGCGTGCCCGGGGAGTCCTTGTTGCCGCCGGTGAGGCCGCCGCCGTGGATGTAGACAGCGACCGGCATCGGCCGTGCCGGTTTGGCCGTCGGCTCGAACACGTCGAGGCGATGGCGCTCGTCGGGGCCGTAGGCGATATCGCGGGTGAAGGTGACGCCGTCCTTCGGCGCGGCGCGCAGCAGCGGCAGGTAAATGTCGCGCGTCTTGGTATTGACCTCGCCGTTCCACACCTTGCCGATGGCGCGGACCTTGGCCAGCGCTTCGTCGCTCTGCGGCGTGGCCATGGCGGGACAGGCGAGACATACGGCGGCAAGCAGGCCGGCGGTCACAGCGCGTATCATGGACACCTCCCGGGAGACGGAGCGCGTTGTCCCGCGCCCTCGCCGCTTATTCTACCATGACCGCCGCGGACCCGCCCTCGCGAGCGTTTCCAGCGATGACGAAACATCCCACGCGAGTTCTGGTCTAAAGAGGTGGGATGTCGGTATCGGCGAAGAGAGGTCGATTCTACGGCT
>Ga0196963_10001213_pt1 | contig 18481 bp, 10 predicted proteins | sample S1_5metaG_FD_148600 | JGI IMG/M metagenome (GOLD analysis project Ga0196963, IMG submission 148600) | Soil microbial communities from Anza Borrego desert, Southern California, United States - S1_5 | ecosystem: Environmental > Terrestrial > Soil > Desert | place: USA: California | collected... | reverse complement strand
GCCGAAGTGCTTCACGTTGTGCGACGAGATGACTCCCACTCAAGACGCGCCGGCGCAGAGCGCGCGTGCGCTGCCCGAGGCGCCGCCCCGGATCGGTTGGCGCGACGCGCACCCGGACCCGGACTTCGTCGCCCCCCAGCCCGACGTCGTGATCTGCGGGCTCGGGCGGCTCGGGTTCGGGGCCCTGCTCCTGCTCCGCCCGTACGGCCGGATCGTCGTGATCGACCACGCCCCCCGCCTGCACTACGAGGACGAGCCCGCGCTCGCCGGCGTCCGCGTCGTCCACGCCGACATGACCCTCAAGCGCACGCTCCAGGAGGCGGGCGTCGAGTCCGCCCGCGCGATCCTCATCCTGACGCCGAACGACACGGAAAACCTGGAGGCCGCGATGGTCGCGCACGACCTCAACCGGACCGCGCGGATCGTTTTGCGGATCAACAACTCGCGGCTGTCGAAGCGATTAGAGGGCGTGCTCCGTGATGCCTTCGGCGACACGCTTCGGGTGATCGACCCGGCGCAGCACGCGGCACCGCACTTCGTCAATGCGGTGTCGCAGGCGTACGAGAGTCAATGAACGGCACGGTTTTCCAGCTCGATCATCTTGATCTTCTCGATCCGCCGGGAGTGGCGACCGTCGCCGTAAGGGGTTTCGAGGAAGATCTCGGCGATCTGGGAGATCTGGGCGTCGCTCAGCAGGTCCGTCCCCATGCACAGGACGTTGCAGTGGTTGTGCTCGCGGGCCCGCCGGGCGGTCACTTCGTCGTGGGCCAGGGCCGCGCGGATTCCCTGCACCTTGTTGGCGGCGATCGACATGCCGATCCCGCTGCCGTCGAAGAGGATGCCGACGTCGCACCGACCCTCGGCGACGCTCCGGCCGGCGGGCTGGGCGAAGTCGGGGTAGTCGCAGCTGGCCGGGCCCTCGCAGCCGAAGTCCTCGACCTCGTGGCCCTTCTGCTTGAGGAGGGGAATCAGCTTCCGCTTGGCCTCGAACCCCCGGTGGTCTGACGCGATCGCGATTCTCATGTCGGCCAACCTCATCGCCCCCGGAAGACGTGGGCGGGCCGAGGTCCCGTCGGCCCGCTCCGCCCATTTTACGGCAAAACGCCTTCCCGCAAACGTTTTTCTATCAGTTTTCGCAGGTCGCCGGCCAACCGCTGGTAAAGCTCCAGGTCGCCGCCGATTGGGTCTTCGATATCACCGTCGGGGTCCAGGGTCGAAACCTTGTCGGCGGCGGACGGCACGAGGCTGAGGATCGCCCGGGCGTGGCCAGTGCCCATGGCGTAAATGACGTCCGCCTGGTGGATCAGCTCGACGCTGAGCGGGCGGGACCGGTGGCGGGTGAGATCCGCGCCCAGCGGTCGAAGCGCTTCGACGGCCGCGGGCGTGGCGCGGGAACCGGACATGGCCATGGCGCCGGCGGAGACGACCTGTACGCCTTTCTTCTCGAGGTCGGCCTCGGGCACGCCGAGCTTTTCGGCGATGACCTGGCGGGCGATCGCCTCCGCCATGGGCGAGCGGCAGGTGTTGCCGCTGCAGACGAACAGGACGGTCGTGCGGAGCAGGCGCTCGATGATCCGCTTGTCGTAGATGCCCTCGCGCTCGACGGTGTAGGAGTCGCCGGTGACGCGGACGACGGTGGAGGGCTTGGAGAACTGCGGGGCGCCGGCGTCGAGGACGAGGTCCACCAGACCGGCTAAATCCTGGCGCTTTCCCAGTTCGGCGCCGACGGCCCGGCCGTCGGCGGCCTGGTCGGCGACGGCCTTCACCGCCCCGACGGGCCCGCCCGCGGCGGCGATGACGTCAGTCGCGACGACGTGGTCCGGGCAGCGCATCGTGACGGTGTCGCCGTCGTATAAGTCGGCCTCGGGTACGCCGAGGCGTTGGGCGACCTCTTGGCGGCGCGCGGCGTCGACGGAAAAGACGAGCGTGACGGGGCCCGGCCATAGCTTCTTGAGGCATCGCTTGCCGAAATCGGTGACCGAGCCGAGGTACTCGAGCGCATCCTTGGGGTGGGCCAAGTGCAGCGTGTAGGCGGTGGACGAGGAGCCCCCGCCGGCGACGCGGAAGTTGTGCAGGGCGCCGCGGGCCTCGGGACGGTTGAGCACGCCGGCCATGCCGTAGACGGTCTCGGTCGGCAGGACGACGAGCTTGCCGGACCGCAACTGCTCGGCCGCCATGCGGACGTGTTGCGCGTAATCCCCCTCGAAAATCGAGACGATCTGTAGTGGCATCTGGCGGGGGATTATCCGGGGGGTGCGCGCGGGGTGTCAAGCGAGGGGGTCTAGGGAAGTCGCGCGTCACTTGTCCTGACTGAGTGGGTCTTCCGGGTACTTCTGTTTGAGCAGCGCGCGGAGCTCAGCGCTCTTGGCGGGATTGGTAGGGGCGAAGAGTTTGCTGGCTTTGTCCAGCAGCGTGGGGGCGTAGGTGGATTTGGGGAGGGCGAGGGCGAAGGCTTGGGCGACCTTGGCGGCGACGTCGGGTTGTTTGCGGGTCTCGATCAGGCGGACGCGGAGCAGGGCGCTGTAGCCGTCGAGAAAGTCGGCGGGGTAGGTGCGCTGCCAGCGCTCCCATTGTTCCTCGCCGGCGTCGGGCTCGGACTGGGTGACGTAGTACTCGACCGAGCGGGCGATGGCGCCGGCCATGGCGGGATGTTTGTCGGGCGGGCCTTCGATGGGCATGGCCTCGAGGAGCTTTCGGCCGTCGGCGGGACGCCCGTTGAGGATCAGGGCGTGGGCGTAGAGGCGCTCGACGTATTGGTCGGCGGGGCGCGGGGTCGCGTTCCGGCGGGACTCGATGAGGGGGGCGAGGACTTTGCAGGCGGTGTCGAAGTCGGCGAGGCGCCAGACGAGGAGGTCGGCGTACGCGCGGGTGGCCGCGGGCTGCATGGGGGAGTGGGCGGGGACGGCGGCCCAGACCTTGGCGATGTCGGGCGCGCGGTTGGCGGCGAGGGCGGCGTCAGTGGCGTCGTTTAGGGCGGTCAGGGCGGCGGCCGGGTCGAAGTCCGACGTCAGCGTGGCGAGGCGGGCGGCGGCGGTGAGCATCGGATCGAGTCGGCCGGCCCGCTCGTAGAGCAGGACGAGCCAGGGGAGGTGGGCGGGCGGTAGGCGGTCGAGTTTGTAGGTCTCGGTGAGTTGGGCGTGCACGGCGGGCTCGTCGATCTTCGGTTTGTCGATCGCCACGTCGCGGGCGACGTGGAGGCGGGTGGTCTGCGAGTCCGCGTTCGCGCCGATGCGGGCGGTGAGCTTGATCGGGTATACGCCGTCAGCGAGGTAGACGTGGTCGACAGTGGGGCCGGTGGCGGTTTGGCCGTCTCCGAGGTCCCACTCGTACTTGGGCGGGTGGGCCGAGGCCTTGGGCGGGTAGGCGGTGAAGCGGTAGCGGTAGGCGTAGTGGTTGGCGAAGAAGGATTCGCCGAGGAATTCGACTTTGAAGTCGGCGGTGAGGGTCTTGCGGATCTCTTCGAGGGGGCCGGGGGTGGCGAAGTGGAGTTGGCCGAGCGCGTCTTTGCCGAGAAGTTCGAACTTCTCGCTCCCGGGCCTCTTCCAGACGACGCTCAGGATGCCTTCGCCGCCGGCGTTCAGATGGTAGAAGTCGATGGGGTGCTTGCCCTTGGTCAGTGTCACTTTCGCGTTATAGCGGGTGTCGCCGACAAGGTTGGGGGCGAAGACGACGGGCTTGTTGTTGATGGTGAGGAGGCCGAGGGAGTTGGCGGAGGCGGCGAAGGTGTAGTCGCCGTCGGCGGGGATCGTGAGGGTGCCGGAGAGGCGGGCGATCCATTGGGGGAGATCGCCGAGGGGGGATTTGCCGAGGGAGAGGCCGGGGATCATGGTCTGGCCGATGGGCGTGGTCGATTGGCTCCAGAGGGCGAGTAGCGCGTCGGCGGTGGTGGGGCGTTGGCCGGCGAAGGTGCGCATGTCGAGGAGGAGGCCGGCGGTGATGGGGAGGTCGGGGCCGGAGCGGGGCTTGGGGGAGGGGTTGCCGAAATAGACGGCGTACTTGCGCTGGCCTTTGACAGGGGCGAAGACGACGCGGACGGTGTCGCCGGGGCCGACGGCGAGGAGGCGGAAGGGGACGGGTCGGCCGTCGTCGGCGGCGACGCGGACGTCGGCGCCGTCGGGCTTGTGGCGGCCGGCGGTGAGGACCTCGGCGAGGGCGAGTTCAGAGCCGGTGGGCTTGTCGGCGTCCCAGGCGACGGTGATCTCGCGGCGGAAGGGGTAGGCGTTGTCGAACCATGCGGCGGAGGCGCAGGGGGCGAAGAGGAGGAGCGCGAGGAAGGCGCGGGGCATGCTGGGGTGATACCGGATGGGGTGGGGGGAAGTGAACGGCGGCGAAAATTGGCACGGGCGGGTGGGTCGGCGGATGGCGCGGAGTCGCGGGGCGTTGCTGGGGCTGGACTTAGGCCAATTCCGGTCGCGGCAGATCTGCGGGCAAAACCGGGCAAAAGCGGGCATTTTCGGTACAACCGGTACTTTTCGGTACCGATGCGTTCCGTTCGGTACTCGAGGGCGGCGGGGCGGGCGTGGGATGTCAAAGAGCAGTCGTACTACATAACGGGCGGTGTCACGCGGGCGTGATGAGGTGCGCGCACGGAAGCGGAGCCGGGCGCAGTGGGATGGGACCGATTTCCGGTTTTCCCCGCGGAACGAGTAGCGCGCGGGTGGTGATCGGCGCGCACAATTCGGTGGCGGGTGGTGGGAAAGGTCGGGCCAGGCTCTCTGATCAGGGTTCTTCGTGGAGAGGCCGGCTTGAGTGTCGGGCGGGTTCGGTTACGTTGAGGGGCTTTGCGGCCGCGGGCGATCGGAACGCAGTCCGGCGCGGGGCGAGATCGGGCGGAGCGGGAGCGAGATTCGGCCGTGCTGGACGTCACCCCCATCCCGATGGAGCAATCGTCGCTGCGGTGGCGGCTGACCGACCCGAAGTACCGGGTTGCGCCGCCGGCGCACCTGGCACAGATCGAGCCGCTGGACGCGGCGTCGGCCGGTCGGTTGTTGGAAGTGACCGTGCCGTGGTACCGCGAGCAGCCGTTCACGCGGGGGTTCTTCGCGGAGGTTACGTCGACGCCGCTCGCTGGGGATGACGGTGCGGCGGATGGCCGGCGCGTGCGGAAGTGGCTCTACCAGCGGGGCGTCCCGTTCAAGCGTCGCGTGTTCCTGTCGTGGGATTCGACCGAGGCCGCGGTAACGACGTGGAAGATGTTCGTGAAATACTGGGACGAGCTCTGGTACCCGGGCTCGGACGACCTGGCGGTGTTCGACGAGTCGCTGTCGTGGGCGCTGTTTTTGTGGCACGAGGGGGAGGCGTTTTTCGCGAGGCGGCCGGGTGCAGGAGGGTATGATCGACGCGCGGCGGCGACGGATTTGTGAGCGTCGTGTTTATCCGTTTCCGTCGTTCGTGGGTCGGCCGCGCGCGCCATTTGCTATGAGTATAGTGGCTCGAGCCTATCCGGTGATGGCGACGCGGCCGTGCAGCTTTTGCCTTTGCCTGCAGGAGGCGAGCGTCTTCGCCGACTTCGATGTCGACGAGGCCGGCATCGTGTCGCTTTGCAGGATCTCGTTCGACGGATACGGCTGTTGCCGGGTCGAGGGGTCGGCGGCGCGGATGAGTTCGGACGATTCGCGGTTGCTCTGTGACGCGGTTCGCCTGGGTGAGTTGGGGGGCGGTGATGTCGAACGGGTCCTGCGGACTTACTTTCGGGAGAATGCGGACGTGATCTGGGACGACGCGCTCGACGATCACGATTTGCTTTGACCCCTGCTGTACGCCAGCATCCGTTTCGCCAATGGGAGTACCGCTGGACATCTTCAGACTTTATCGCGTGCCGGAGGCGGGCGGTGCCGGTCACCTGCTGGTGAAGGCGCGGCGGCACGAGTTTCCCAACTGGAGCCAACCTGCCGAGGACGAAGCCGTCGAGGCGGTGGAGCGACGGTTCGGTGAGATCATCGTGCGGGAGACGGGGCCGGCGGCGAACCCGGCGCCCGCGCTTATCGCGAGCTGGGAAGGCGGCTATCCGGCTGGGGACTGCTGCTACACGTCGGCTTCCGGGCCGGAGCTCGATATCTGGTTCGCCCTCGACACGGTACACCGAGGGTACTTCGTCTTCGGCGTGGCAGCGGACGAGGCGGGCTTTTGGACGTCCGTTGAAGGACTGTCGCGGGACGGCGAGATTGGCGACGTCGCGGAATACGCGCGACCGGCACAACTGGTGCGCGTGCGATTCGTCCAGTGATCGCCACGGCGCTTCGGTCGCTCGGCGAAGCATGGAACTTCACGGGCGAGCTCCGCGGGCTTTTCCGGCGTCGGGTTGGGGGTGACGTCACGTGCACCTTCGGTGCGACCGGTAAGTACGTCCTTTTGGTTAGGAAATGGGTCGCGAGAAACAAGAAACCCACGGAGCAAGCTCCGCGGGCTTTTGGTAGGTCGGGATTGCGACGCGGGTCAGACGAAGTCGAGTCTGCCCTTGTGGTTGGGGAGGATGCGATCCGCGGACGTGCCGAGCCAGTGTTCGAGGATCGTGGCGTAGCAGTCGCGGAAGTCGACTTTGTACTTGAGGTCGCCGTCGTCGAGGTCGGAGAGGGAGGGGTAGGCGCCGTAGAGGCCGCCCTTGACCGAGCCGCCGGCGAAGAACATGACGCTGGCGGCGCCGTGGTCGGTGCCGGCGGAGCCGTTCTCCTTCGTGCGCCGGCCGAACTCGGAGAAGACCATGACCATCACGTCCTTGTCCTTGTTCTCGGCCTTGAGGTCGGCAAGGAACGCGCTGATCGAGGACGAGACTTGGGCCATCAGGTTGGCATGGTTGTCGGCCTGGCGGGCGTGGGTGTCGAAGCCGCCGAGCGAGACGTAGAACAGCTTGGTGCCGACGTTCTCGACGATCATCTGGGCGAAGACCTTCAGGCCGGCGGACGAGCGATCGGTCGGGTACTCGGCCTTGGGCGTGCGCGGGTTCTTGAGGAGTTTCTTGATGACTTCCGTGCCCTTGACGATGTCCATGCCGGTGGCCTGGACGATTTCGGTCGGGGAGAGGACGTCTTCGGGTTTGGGATTGCCCATTGCCGATTGCCCATTGCCCATTGGATCTGCGCCCTTGAGGTTCTTGTAGAGGGTGCTGATCGCGACGCTCTCCGGCTTCTGGTTCATGGGGTAGAAGTCGTCGATCGCGTTGACGGACATGGCGGGGGCCTTGCCGGACTTGAAGAGCTCGGGGCGGTTCTTGCCGTAGTGGATGATCGGGACGACGGACTTGTTGTCGGCGGCGGCGGACTTCTCGTAGTAGCGGCCGAGCCAGCCGGTGGTGACGGTGTTCTCGGGGGTGCCGCGGTGCCAGATCTCCATCGAGCGGAAGTGGGAGCGGTTGGCCTGCGGGTAGCCGGCGCCCTGGACGACGGCGAGCTGCTTGTTCTTGAACAAATCGGCGAAGCCGGTCATCGAGGGGTGCAGGCCGACGCCGGTGGCGGGGTCGAGGACGTGGAGGTCCTTCTCGGCGATGGCCAGGGTGGGGCGCATCGTGGGGTAGGCGGGGTCCTTGTAGGGGACGAGCGTGTTGATGCCGTCGTTGCCGCCGTTGAGCTCGAAGACGACCAGGACGCGGTCCTTGGTGGACTTGTCGTTCTCGGCCGCGCGGGCGGCGGCGAGGTTCATGAGCATGGCGGGGACGGTCGCGCCGGCGGCGACGACGGTGGCGCCGGAGGAGAGGAATTCGCGGCGGGAGATGATCATGGGGGCTCCAGGTGGCTGACGGGGGTTAGGACACCGCGGAGAAGTTGAATGACGAATGACGAAATTCGAATGACGAATCAATGACGAATGACGAAATTCGAATGAACAAACGGTCGTTCAGGCACGCTGGGGGTCGGGGCCGGTTGCACTTTGGCTCCCTACGTTCGGGGCCGAGTCGCCAAAGTCGAGCGGGCCCTTGCGCTCCGGCTAGATCCCTCGTTCCTCGGGATGACGGGGGGGACGGGCTCGCGCGAGATGACGTTGTCGGGCGTCGAAGGGTTTCGTCATTGGTCCTTGGTCATTCGTCATTGATTCGTCATTCGAATTTCGACATTCGTCATTCACTAGCACAACTGGTATTCGGGGCTGACCAGGATTAATCGGATTAGGCCGCGGATTTTCTCGTCCTTTTCGGCTGGCGGCAGGCGGACGACGTTGGGGGCGCGAGTGCCGGCGGAGAGGAACGACAGCAGCGTGGGGCGGAGCTGGCCTTCGGGGATGCGGTGCATGAAGCGGATCAGGAAGTGGTCGACGAGCTCGGTGTTATTGGCGATGAAGTTCTCGCGGATGATCTGGTCGGTATCGAGGCCGGCGACTTTGCCGCTCTTGCCCTTGGCGACCAGGGCTCGGACGAAGCGGATGCGCTCGAGGAGGGTGTAGGTGGAGATCCACTCTTCGCCGCCCTTCCAGCCGGCGACGTCGGGCGGGTTGTAGAGGTCCATGCCCATGGCGGCGGCGGCGGTCGCGTACTGCTGGATCTCCGAGACGTCGGCCCTCAGCGAGCGGACGACGCCGACGACGTACTCGATCGGGCTCTTGACCTGCGTGCCGACGGCCTGGGGCGAGAAGAAGCCGGGGGAGAGGAACATGGCCTTGAGGGTCGGGGCGATCTGGCGGCCGGAGCTGGTGTAGGCCTGCACCATCGGGGCGAGGTCGGCGTCGGTCGGGGCCTGGTGGACGAAGAACTGCCAGAGCTTTCGGCAGACGAACTGGGGCGTCTGGGGGTGGTCGGCGAGTAGGTCGATGACGTCGGTGCCGTCCAGATTGCCGGACTTGCCGAGGACGGTCTTGATGCCGGTGTCGTGCTTGTCGGGGAAGAAGGTAAACCGGCGGCCGCGCGGGCCTTCCTGGTCCATGTTCCAGCCGGTGAACGCGCGGGCGACCTCCTGGACGTCCTTTTCGGTGTAGTGGCCGATGCCGAGCGTGAAGAGCTCCATGAGCTCGCGGGCGAAGTTTTCGTTGGGTTTGCCGGCGACGTTGAGGTTGTTGTCGAGCCAGATCTGCATCGCCGGGTCGCGGGCGATCGCAAGGAGCATGGCCTTGAAGTCGCCCAGGCCGAGCTCGCGGAGCGTCTCGATCTGCTGGGCCATCAGGGCGGGGCCGCGGACCTTGGCGATGGCGGTGGCGAAGTGGTTGTGCCAGAAGAGGGTGAGCTTCTCGCGGAGGAGGTTGGAGTTCGAGACCATCCGCAGCATCCAGCCGGCGCGGAGCGACTGGTGGTCCTTGAGGAAAACGGGGCCGATGGCCTGGGCGGTGAGCTCGGCGCGGGTGAGGGGGCGGTCGAGCTGGGAGAGCATGGAGTCGAGGGTCGCCTGGAGGCCGCGTTGGGAGGCGTCGGCGACTTCCTCCATCGTGGGGCCGAGGGTGGCGCGGCGGAGGAGGTGGGCGACTTTCGGGTCGAAGTCGGGCATGCGTGATTCCTCGCGTCCCCGGGGTGGAGGGTTCAGGGGTCGGGGTTCAGGGTTCAGGGGCGGACATCGCCGTCGACTGCGGGGGCTCCGTCACTCGTGAGACATGCGACCGTGAAATGAAGCAACACCGGTTGGCCCGGCCGGTAGCATGTCTGACTGTACTACGCCCATCGAAATAATGCGTTGCCGGGCGTGGGGCGCGGTCAGGATCGGACAAGGGGCGGACACGGAGGAACGGCAATGAGCCTACGGCGCTTGTGGGTCGCGGTGGCGTCGGCGGGGATCGGTTTTGCGGTGGCGGGGGCGGCGGGGGGACAGCCGGCGCCGAAGGCTGAACCGGACGCGGCGAAGGGCGGCGCGGGGGCGAAGGGGAAGCCGACCGACCGCGAATCGCGGCTGGCGGCGCGGCGGGACTCGCGGCTGAACGAGGAAGTGGCGGCGGTGTTCAAGGCGGCGGACACGACGTACCTCGTGGGAGACGTGGCGCGGGCGACCGAGCAGTTCCGGAAGGTGCTGGCGATGGCGCCGGCGTCGAACTACACGGTGCGGGCGATGGCGCGGCTGGGGGACTGCGCGTACGAGCTTAAGAAGTACGACGAGGCGGCGGCGCTTTACCGGCGGGCGGCGTCGGCGGCGACGGACGAGGTGACGGACGAGGCCGAGGTCGCGACGGGCGTGCGCGCGGATTACATGGTGGGGCAGGCGTACCTGGTCGCGAAGAACTACACGACCTGCTTCGGGGCGTTCCGCAAGTTCATCGACCGGCACCCGGGGCACCCGCTGGTGAACATGGCGTACCAGTCGATCGGGGACGGTCATTTGGGGCTGGAGCAGTACCAACAGGCGCTGTCGGCGTACCGGATGGTGGGGACGGTGGCGAAGGAGCGGACGGCGGCGATGACGCGGGTGACGCCGGGCGGGCGGCTGTATTTGCGTGTCACGGACGCGGACGTGAACGTGGGGGAGACGCCGCGGACGGTGCGGGCGATCGCGCGGACGAGCGGGGGCGACGAGGAGACGGTGGAGCTCGAGCCGATGGGGCTGCGGAACCCGGTTTTCCTGGGGACGATCCCGACGGCGCTGTCGGACCCGCGCAAGAGCGGGGACCTGGAGAAGGTGTTCACCGAGGCGCAGGCGGCGGAGGTGCGGCAGGCGCTGGCGGACGCGCGGGCGAAGGTGAAGGCGGCGGCGGAGAAGCGGCAGGAGGCGGCGGAGGTGGAGCGGAGCGCGGAGAAGATCACGAACCCGGCGGGGGCTGAGAAGAAGCGGGCGGCGCTGGTGGCGGAGGCCGAGGCCCTGGAGGGGACGGCGAAGGCGGGGATGACGGCGGCGTGCGCGCGGGTGGACCAGGCGATGGGGGCGCTGGAGAAGATCGTGGAGGCTTGGGCGCCGGAGCAGTCGGTGAAGGCACTGGCGAAGACGGCCCGTACGGTCAAACCGACGACGGCGCCGGCCGCGCCCGCGACGCCGGGCGGCGAGGGCGATCCGGGGGTGCGCGCGGCGCTGGCGGGGACGCTGCCGACGCCGGACGATGTGGTGGGGAAGGACGAGGTGGCGACGGCGGGGATGCCGGCGGCGGGGTTGAGCGAGAGTGACGTGGATAAGGTGCGGCTGGAGGCGGCGGCGAAGGCGACGGGGCCGGAGACGGTGGACGCACGGCTGACGGCGGTGTCGGTGTGGGCGCGGCTGCTGAAGCGGCAATTCCAGCGGCTGGAGCTGACGGGGAAGGACACGGTGGAGATCGAGTACGTGGACGAGGTGGGGCCGAAGGGGCCGCAGCGGGTGATCCGGAAGGACTCGCTGACGGTGGCGTCGGACGCGGTGATCGGGCTGTACACGCGGGACGGGGCGGAGCGCGTGGTGCAGGTGGTGTTGGGCGGGGACGTGCTGCTGCGGGTCGAAGATTTGGACCGGGATCTGACGGGCGGGGCGGACGCGGTGACCGTCACGCTGGCGGCGCTGCCGAAGGTGGACACGCGGGCGGCGGACCTGAAACAGGAGACGCGGCCGGCGACGCAGCCGACCACGCAGCGCAGCACGCCGGGCGAGGTGTCGGCGGAGGAGTCGGCGGCGGCGGCGGGCGCGGCGAAGGTGTTGCCGCTGGCGCCGGAGGGGATGCCGTCGGTCACGGTGGAGTTGAGGGAGACCGGGCCGCACACGGGGGTGTTCGAGGCGGTGGTCAAGACATCGGCGACGGGGCTGGCGCACGGCGGGAAGACGCTGCCGCTGGCGCCGGGGGCGCAGTTGCGGCTGGCGTACAAAGACGCGTCGGCGGTGCGGCACGCGGACGGGTGGGTGCTGGCGCTGACGGCGGAGTGTTTGCCGGACGCGGGCGGGGAGGCGCTGGCGGTGCAGTTCGGGCAGACGTATCTGGATTTGCAAGCGAAGCTGAAGCGGGCGGCGGCGGCGGGGGAGATGGGGAAGATCTATCTTGAGCTGGGATTGGTGAAGCGCGGGAAAGAGTATTTGCGGTCGGCGCAGACGGATTGCAACGAGGTGGCGCGGGCGGCGAGCAAGACGCCGCTGGGCGAAGAGGCGCTGCACCACTCGTGGCAGATCTACTTCTACGCGGGCCTGCTGGACGAGGCGGCGCAGGCGGCGCGGGCGCTGGTGTCGGCGTACCCGCAGTCGGACTACGTGCCGGACGCGCTGCTGGCGATCGGGCAGGTGAGTTTGCAGCAGGGCGAGCGGCAGGTGGAGCAGGACAAGGCGAGCGGGCAGAAGACGGCGATGAACCGCGAGCTGCAGCGGGCGGTGTCGCAGTTTGAAGAATTGGTTCGCCGGTACCCGCGCGGGGGGCGTGCGCCGGAGGCGCTGTTCATGGTCGGGAAGGCGAAGCAACTGGCCGGGCAGACCGGGCTGGACACGTTCGAGCGCCTGGCGAAGCAGTTTCCGGATTCGGCGTTCGCGGCGCGCGGGCTGGCGCAGGTGGGCGATTACTACCTGGGGATCGGCGACTTCGGGCGGGCGCAGGATTACTTCGGGCGGATCTTGATCGATTACCCGGACTCGCCAGACCTTGGGGCGGTGACGCTGAGCCGGGGGGTGTGCCAGTGGAAGACGGGTCAGATCGCGGACGCGCTGGCGAGCTTGTACAAGGTGGCCGAGGAGCACCCGGGGACGAAGCTGGCGGCGGACGCGCGGCGGCACATCAACACGATCAACCAGGCGCGCGGGGTGGGGGGTGGCGGCGGCGCGGCGCCCGGGGCGGCTGCGGCGCCGGGTTCAGGCGCGGCGGCACCAGTGATGAAGAAGGAGTAGTCGCGGGTCGAACCGGTCCGGTGGTTCGCGCGCGACCGTGGGCTACCGCCCTCGGCTATCAAGGCATTGAGCATCCGTCCGTTCGGGGGAAGGAACGTCGAGGAACACATGGCGAAGTGGAACAAGCGGATCGCGGCGGCGGTAGTTCTGGCGGCGGCGGTGTCGGCGCTCCCGGCTGAGGGGCAACCCAAACCGCGCCGGGGCGACGCGGCTGCGCCGGCGGGGCCGACGGCGCGGGACGTGCTGGATCAGGCGGCGGCCGCGCTGAAGGCGAACGACGACGCGCGGGCGGTGAAGCTGTACGAGCAGGCGCGGACGATGCGCGACTTCGCGCCGGCGCGGACGACGCCCGCGCTGGTGATGACAGCGGGGGACTATCACGCGTCGCTCGGAACGCCCGAGTCGCTGGAACTGGCGCTGACGACGTACGCGGAGGTGATGAACCACCCGCTCGGGTCGAACGTGGAGCGCGGGGTGGCGCGGGTGAAGCGGGCGGAGATTTTGCTCCGGCAGGACAAGCCGCAGGCGGCGAAGGACGAGGTGCAGGCGCTGCGGGCGGGCGGGGCGCGGCGGATGCTCGTGATGGCGGATCTGGGGGACGCGGCCGTCGCGCTGCATTTGGGACAGGCGGAGGTGGCGCGGGACAAGCTCGTGCCGCTGCTGGAGGCGGACGAGCCGGTCGTGCGGGCGATGGCGCTGTTCTCGCTCGGACGGGCGTACGTGCAGCTGAAGCAGACGGACCAGGCGGTGGCGTCGTTCCGGCGGCTGTGGAACCAGTACGGGGAGACGCCGTACGTGAAGCGGGCGGTGTTCCTGGTCGGCGGGATCTACCTGGACCGCGGGGACTTCATGGAGGCGCGGAAGCTGTTCGAGGCGTGCGCGGTGATCGGCGCGCCGATGCAGTCGCGCGTGCAGGGCGGGGACGAGTTGGTGATCAAGGTGTCGGACGCGAACTACTTCGCGCGGACGCGCAGCCACCGGATGAACGTGACGGTGTGGGCGCCGTCGGGGGACAAGGAAGTCGTGGCGCTGGAGAAGAACCCGGTGAGCGACGTGCTGTACACGGGGCGGGTGCTGACGGCCCTGTCGGCGGACGCGCCGGCCCCGGCGGACGGGACGCTGCAGGTGCGGGGGAGCGACGTGGTCGAGATGGCGTACGAGGGGCAGGTCGCGCCGCCGCGGAAGGTGCTGGTGGTGGACGACGGGCGGATCAACATCGACGCGACCCCCCTGCCGGACCCGGGGCCGCGGAAGGCGGCGTCGCCGAGCGCGGCGATCGGCGGGGCGCGGGCGAAGGGTGGGGAAGCGCCGGCCAAGCCGGTGATCGAGGCGGCGCGAAAGGACGGCGGGGCGGTCAATCCCGGGTCGCCGGTGTACGTGCAGGTGGTGGATGCGGATCTGGACTCGACCGACAAGGCGGACACGGTGAAGGCGACGGTGGCGGCGCAGGGCGGGTCGCGCGGGGCGGGCGTGGCGGCGACGGTGAGCGTGACGCTGACCGAGACGGGGCCGCACACGGGGGTGTTCGCGGGGAACGTGGGGACGGCCGCGCCGACGGCGGGGGTGTTCGCGTCGTCGGAGGTGGCGGATCACCCGGCAAGCGCCGGGGCGGACGTGGACGCGTCGAGCGCCGCGCCGGGCGCGGCGGCGCCGGCGGAAGTGAAAGCGGGGGCCAAGCCGACGGCGCACGCGACGTACTGGAAGGGGAAGCCGGGGGAGAAGTCGCACTGGGTCGAGATCGACTTGCGCCAGCCGGCGTTTCTCGGGAAGTTGACGTGGGGGACGGGGACGGACCCGCTGGCGGTCAAGGGGGCGCCGACCGAGATGACCGTGACGGCGCGGGGGGATAACACGGAGCGGACGGTCGAGGTGAAGGGAAAGCCGACGCCGACGGGCAACGTGGTAGACCTGGGCGGGGTGTTCGCGCGGTACGTGCGGATCGAGATCACGAAGTTCGAGGGCGTGTCGCCGGCGATCGGGCAGTTGATCGTGTCGGATGACAAGGGCGCGCAGCTCCTTCCGACGGGCGTACCGGCGGACGACGCGGCGAAGCGGGGCGTGCTCGAGTTCGACGTGGGCCAGACGGTGTCGGCGAAGTACACGGACGACGAGAACGTGGCGCCGGGCAGCCCGACCGTGCGCGAGAGCCGGCGGCTGGGGGCGTCGTACCACGACGCGGACATCCGCGTGGCGACGAAGGCGGCGAACGCGGACGCGACGTACTCGCCGATGTACCGGCTGGATTTGAAGGCCGAGCCGTTCGTGACGATCGGGGATTCGGACGCGGACGTGACGCCGCAGCCGGACAAGCTGACGCTCGCGGTGTTCACGGAATCGGGCGTTCGGCGGACGCTGACTTTGACGGAGACGGGTCCGTCGACGGGAACGTTCGCTGCGGCGCTGCCGGTGACGACGAACGAGGCGGCGCGGGAGGACGAGCGGTTCGTGCACGTCAGGCCGGGCGAGCTCGTGTGGATGACGCACATGGACGAGCGGAACATGCGGCCGGGGTACCGGACGTTCCGGCACGGGTGGATTCTGGAGAACCGGCCGACGGCGGGGGAGATCGTGCCGGTCGGGCTGCTGCACACGGCGTGGCCGTTCGAGATCAAGGGGGAGGAAGAGGCGCTGTCGGCGGCGGGCCATTTGCTGGGGCCGGAGCGGCCGGCGAACGCGGGGCGGGTGTCGTTCACGCTGATCGACCCGGACGCGCTGTCGCGCGCGGGGCAGTCGGTGGCGGTGAAGGCGCTGGCGCTGCTGTCGGGGGCCAGCCGAGAGCTGTCGTTTGCGAGCAGCTCGTCCGGCGAGGCGGGCAAGGCACTGGACCTGGTGCTGGGCGACAAGGACGCGGGGGAGCCGACATCGGGCGATTTGTCGGTCTCGGGCGACGAGGTGTTGCGGCTGGCGTACAAGGATGAGTTGATCCCGACGGCGGATTTGCGGACGCGGGCCGTGTATTCGGAGGACGAGATCAAGTCGAAGCTTGCCGACGCGGCGAAGGCGGCGGGCGCGCCCGAGGCTGGGACGCCGACGATCAAGCTGCGAGACCCGCAGCGGCGGCTGGCGGCCGAGCAGGCGAAGCATTTGGCCGAGCTTCGAACGGAGCTGGGGCGGCGCGTCGCATCGTATAACGATGACGCCAAGGCGCTGACGGCCCGGCGGGACCTGCTGAACAAGCGGCTGGCGGCGATCGCGGCGACGGCGCAGCCGAAGGCGGGTGTTGTGGCTGATGCGAATGCGGCGGCGGTGTCGGGTGACGAGGCCCTGAGGGCGGCCGTGGCGGCGCTCGATACGCAGGCGACGCTGCTGACGCAGCGGGCGGCGCGGTTGACGGCGATGGGCGCGATTGCCCCCCCGCCCGCGCCGGCTGCTGTTCCGGCGGCCGTTGATGCAGCCCTCGGGGCGCCGGGCGTCGCCGTCGAAGATCAGCCGCTCATGCCGGGGCAGCCGTTCGTCGTGACGGTTGAGGACGGGGACCTGACGGCGGCGGAGATCGACGTGCGGCTGCGGTCGGTGGCGGGGCGGATGGTGGATTCGATGGTGGTCAAGGCGACGCGCGATGCGAACGGCCTGTACACCGCCCGCGTGAACACGGAGCGGTCGACGGACGCGGGGAGCCCGAACTTGCTGTCGCTCGCGCCGGGCGGGGACGTGCTGGCGGATTACGCCGACGGCGTGCAGGCCGCGCCGGCGGCGACGGAGCGCGTGACGTATGTCGCGCTGGCGAGCGACGCGACGCTACTGGCGGTGAACCCGGGGTTCAGCGCGGCGATCACGGACGTGCGCCTGGGGGAGGCCGTGCACGTGCAGGTGACGGATTTCGACCAGGACCGCTCTGGCGCGCAGGATCGGGTGATCGTGACGGTGGCCAGCCCGCAAGGCGACGCGCTCCAACTCGTGTGCACGGAGACCGAGCCGCACTCGGGCGTGTTTCGGGCGTCGTTTCTGACGGACCGCGGGGCGGCCAATTCGGGCGACGACGTGCTGCAGGGCGATTACGGCGGGGAGATCGGGCTGGCGTACGCGGACGGGCTGCGGACGTCGCCCGGGGCGGCGGCGGTCAAGACGGTGCGGCTGCCGATCGGCGGCGGGGCGGACGGCGTCGTGCAGGGCTTTACGCGGCAGTTCCGCGATGCCAAGGAGGAGATGAAGCTCTGGTACCGCACGGGGCAGGCGGCGTACGAGCTCGGGCGGAAGCTGTACCTCGGGCGGTCGATCGAGCGGGCGGAGGAGAACTTCGCCGAGGCGACGGACTACTTCCAGCAGCTCGTCCGGCGGTTTCCGGAAGACCCGCTCGCGGCGACGGCGAACTATTACCTGGGGAACATTCAGGCGCTCAAGGGCCACCACCGCGAGGCGCTGGAGCGGTTCAACGAGGTCGTGACGCGATGGCCCAAGACGGATTACGTGTCGCGCGCGCGGTTCAAGATCGGGCAGTCGCACGAGGCGCTGGGGCAGTTCGACCAGGCGGCGGACGCGTACGTGCTGCTGACGTACCACCACCCGACCGACGAGCAGGTGCCGACGGCCATGATCCGGATGATGAACCACTACGCGCGGCAGGAGGCGTGGCCCGACGCGGTGGCGATCGCGGACCGGTTCATCGCCAGGTTCCCGGAGCACGGGCAGGCGGGGGCGGTGGCGCTCAAGGGCGGGCAGTGGCTGGCGGTGTCGGAACGGACGAATGACGCGCTGGCGTGGTTCGCGCGGCAGGAGAAGGTGTTCGCGACGAACGACAAGGCGATGCCGGGCCTGCTGTACTGGCACGCGGCGACGCTGCTGTCGAACTCGAAGGGTGGGGGCGGCGGGCGCGGGCCGAAGGGGGAGAAGGTGAAGGAACTGCTGAACCGGGTGGTGTACGACTACCCGAGTAATGAGTATGTGCCGATGGCGAAGATCGCGATCGAGCAGTTGCAGGAGAGGAATTGAGGACTGGTCAATTGTCCATTGTCCATTGTCAATTGTTCGGTGTCGTATGCCGCGCGGTGACGCGTGGGGCACTGGCGCTGGCGCTGGCGTTGCCGGTGTGGGCGCAGGAGGCTGCGCCGGACCCGGTGTTCGAGAAGTTGGCGGGGCACGTGGCGAAGGACGCGCCGTCGCAGGACCTGGTGGATCGGGTGTACGAGTTCATGGAGAAGTATCCGAAGGACCCGCGGTCGGACCGGCTGCAGTATTGGGTGGGGGTGACGCAGCAGCGGCGGAAATTTCACAACGAGGCGATCAAGGAACTCGGGTTCGTCGTGTCCGATTTCCCGAAGAGCCCCCTGCTGCTGCCGGCGCTGCGCGGGCAGGCGGAGAGTTACCTGGCGACGGGGCAGAAGGACGCGGCCGCGGATTGTTACGTGAAGATCGTGGAGCGGCAGCCGGCGGCGTTGTTGCCGGATCAAGCGGCGGCGGTGCGCGAGGCGCTGATGTTCCTGGCGGCCCAGGCGCTGGACGCGAAGGACGTGGACGGGGCGGTGGGGCACTGCCTGAAGCTGCCGGATCGGACGGAGGCGATCACGCGGGTGGTGGAGCTTTACATCCGTGCCGACCGGCACGAGGACGCGCTGGGGGCGATCGCCAAGCTGGACGAGGAGGACCGGTTTCTCGCGTACCGGTTGACGGCGGTGACCTACGGGTCGCGGCCGGGCGTGGCGAACTTGATGAAGCTGCTCGGGCGGGTGATCGAGAAAGAGAAGCCGGCCGGGCGGACGGACCAGGCGGTGGAGATGGTCGTCAAGACGATCGCGCGCAAGGGGGAGGCGGAGCACGTCAAGGCGCTGGAGCTGGTGGCGGCGAAGTACGAGCGGCTGAAGCGGTGGGCTTCGGCGAGC
>Ga0196963_10001212_pt1 | contig 18510 bp, 10 predicted proteins | sample S1_5metaG_FD_148600 | JGI IMG/M metagenome (GOLD analysis project Ga0196963, IMG submission 148600) | Soil microbial communities from Anza Borrego desert, Southern California, United States - S1_5 | ecosystem: Environmental > Terrestrial > Soil > Desert | place: USA: California | collected... | reverse complement strand
ATGGGGTACGCCTTCGCCAGCCATTTCAGTCCTGCCCCGGCGGCCCCGGCGCTTGAGGCCTACCGGGGCGCGTTCGTGCCTTCCGAGGCATTCCCCGAGCCACACGCTATCCTCGCCGTCGCGGCCTTGTGCGCGGAGACGGCGGAGCGGGCGGAGCACCTCGCCGCGACCCTCGACCTCGTGTGGCTCCGGCTCCAGAGGGGCGAGCTCCGCCCGCTCCCCACGCCGGAGGAGGCGCTCGCGCACCCGTACACCCCCGCCGATCGGGAAGCCTTGGCGGAGCGGCGGGCGCTGGTGATCGTGGGGCCCCCACAGCAGGTCCGGGAGCAGATCGAGGCGCGAGCGTCAGAAGCTGGTGCGGACGAGGTGATGGTAACGACGCTGGTGCACGACCACGGGGACCGGCTCCGCTCCTACGAGCTGCTCATGGGCGAGGCCGTACACGCATAACCACCGTTTACCCGTCCGTGGATTCAGCTGCGAACGGCGGCCGACATCAGTTGGAGGCGCTAGGTGAATAACCTATCCCATGCGGGCCTTCCGGCCTACGTGATGCTGAGGAGGAGGCGCCCCGCGTAGAGCCACTGCATCTGGAGTAGAGCCTCATCAGGAATCAGGAAAGCAGACGAGGGCTGCAGGCTGCCCTGCCCTAGTTCCAGGATCGTCCTGGCGTGGGCGCGGAGGCAGGGGAGTTACGGCAAGCCCAGAACCAAACACGCGGGAGGTTCCTTCGCTGGGCTACCCCTTCGAGTCGTACTGTGAGGCCGCTGTGCGGAGTCGGTCGGCCTCGTTGAAGAGGTCGTCGAGGCTGTTGATGTCGACCCGCTCGCCTCCCTCCTTGTCGAACACCGTCAGGTACTTCTCTCGCCGTTCAGGTGGAGCCGCACAATCGGCTTCCGGTTGTTGACGCCGAGAAGCACTCGACAGTACGTGTGCACGTCACGCATGATGCCCCGCTGGACAGGCACAGCGTCGGGTAGGATTGCCCGCACGATCTGGTATCCCTCTAACCTCCTCCTACGTCATGTCGAACAGCTGGTCCTGATCGCCGTCCACGCAGGAAGAGGCCTTCGACTGGTTCGCGCGCTGGTTGTAGCCGGCCGTCAGAGGCGACCCCAGCCGCTCGAACTCGAAGGGGGCGGAACCGGTCGTACCCGATTCCGCCCCCTGTGTGGCTCAGGTCGGAGGAGTTACCGTGCCAGAATGACCGTGCGCGTCTGCACGGCGCCGCCGGCCACAAGGCGCACCACGTACACGCCCGCTGCCGCCGGGGCAGCGCCGCTCGTGCCGTCCCACCAGGCCTCGTGCGCTCCCGCCGCCTGCATCCCGACCACGAGCCGGGTGACCTCGCGGCCGAGCACGTCGTGGACGCTGAGCGCCACTGCCCCCGGCACTCGCAGCGTATAACCGATGCGGGTCTCGCCGGCCGTCGGATTCGGGGCGATGCCCGTGAAGCCCGCCGTCGCGGCGCGCGCCTCGCCCTCGCGGGCCACCGACGCTGCCGCTGCCGTGCAGGCCACCTTCAGGGCCGGGTACCAGGTGAGGTCGCCGGCCGGGCAGTTGCCCGTGGCGCCCGTGTAGGCCGCGCCGCTCGTGCCGAAGCCCGCGTTGAACTGCGCGCTCGCCCCCGTGAAGTACGTGATCGGCTTGCGGTCGTAGTCGAACTGCGCCGAGAACGCCGTCGTCGTCTTGGTGCGGCCCGCGCCGGCGGGCTCCGGCGTCCGGTACCAATCCATCATCGCCGTCATCAGCGCCGGCGCGTTGTTGAGCGTGAGCGCCACCTTGCGGAAGGCGTTGGTCGAGTCGGCCCCGAGGCGCTGCATCTGGTGGCGCGTCAGCGGCGGCCCCTCGCCGCGCACCCCGGCCGAGGTGTACTTGTTGAACCACGCCTGCCCAGCCGTGCTGACGGCGTAGTAGTTGTTTCGCACGATCCACTGCGTGGTGGTGTTGGGCACCGAGATCACCCACGACATCCGGTTCGTGCCGTCGGCGTTCTTCTCGCCGCTCTCCTCGAACTCCGCCTGCCGCGTCGCGTCGCTCGGGTCGTCGCCGAGGGCGAAGGCATCCACGAACAGGTTGTTCGTGATCTGCACCCTCCGGCCTACCTGCCCGAGCGCGAGCATGCCGTGGTACGACATGCCGTTGACGAGCGTGTTGTGGTCGAAGATGAGCACGTTGATGGGCGCCGTGCTCGACCGGTGGCGGATCACGCGGTCTTGGAAGTTGACGAACGTCGAATTGCGCACCAGCAGCGTGTCGCAGGAGACCCCGCGCACGTCGATGGCCTTGCCCGCCCCGAGGTTCGACTTGCGCAGGTCGCCCATGTTGACGAACAGCGAGTTCGTGACCTTGATCACGCGCGCCGCTTGGTCGGTGCGTATGTGGTTGCCCGTCGAGTTCGAGATCACCACGTCGTCGAGCACGATGTCGAAGCCGGCCGCGCCCGTGCCGATGATCTGCCCCGGCATGTTGGCGATGTCCGCCGCGACGGGTTCGAGGTAGCCCACGAGGGCCACGCTGCGCAGGCTTAAGTTGCCACGCACGTCGAAGAGGTTGCCGGGCGCCGCGTTTGTTGTCGTGTTCTTAACGAGATAGATCACCGGTCTTGGCCCAGTGCCGTCCTGAGCCTTGATGTTGAGCGCGTAGCCCGTGTTGCGCACGAACCCGTTCATGAAGTACGTCCCGCCGCGCTGGAGCACGTACACGCGGTTCGGGTGGGCGCGCTGCCCGTTAGCGAGGGTGTCGCCGTTGATGCGCACGTTGAGGTAGTCGGTGGCCGTGGTGGGCGCCGGGATGAACAGCTCGTTCGACTGCGCCGCCGCGAGGGCGGGCAGGCACAGCAGCACGAGCGCACAGAGCGCCGGACGAACCGGGGTGATCGCGAGACGCATGGGGGTCTCCGGTTAGGGTGGATGGTGGAAATGGCTCCTGGCGATGGGCCGTTAGCGGCCGGCCCTCTAGCCCCTCACAGCGTCACCCGCAGGCCGAGGTCCACGGTCGTCCCGTAGCGCTCGCCCGTGTTGATGAGCCGCCAGCCCTGCACGCGGTTCACGGTGGAGGTGCCCTCCTGCGCGCCGGTGAGGTTGTTGATGTTGAGCGTGAGGGCGAGGCGCCGCCCCACGTTCTGCCTGAAGGCCAGATCCCAGCGCGTGTAGGCGTCGTGCACGCTGTCGGTGCGGCCGTCGGAGGAGAACGAGCGGTTGTATTCGCCCTGGTGGAAGAGCGAGAGGCGCCCTGAGAAGCCCCGGTAGTCGTAGCCGAGGGCGACGTTACCGAAGAGGTCCGGCTGCCCCTGGAGCTTCTGCTCCACCTCGATAAACACCGAGCGCGACTGCGGAATCGGGAACGGGAAGCCCGGGATCGTCACCGAGAACGTGTCCACCCGCGTCGAGGGCACGTACGTGCGCGACCGCACCAGCGACACGTTGTAGGAGAGCACGACGTTCTTGAGCACCCCCGGCAGAAACGACAGGTCCGCCTGGTGCTCGACCTCCAGGCCCCACACCTTCGTGGGCTTCGTGGAGTTGTACGGGTACGTCAACGCGAAGGGCGTCCCCTGGAATGGGTTGCGATACGAGATGCCCAGGCTGTCGAGCGCCGAATCGTCGGTAAACGGCAGCCCGTTCATCATCTGGAACATCCCCTCGACGTCCTTCTGGAACGCCGACACCGAGAACAGCCCCACGTAGCGCCCGTACAGGGTCGTGTTGACCTCGTAGTTCCAGGCCACCGCCGCTTTCAGCCCCGGGTTGCCTATGATGAGGCTGTTGCCCGAGTAGAACGTCCCGCTCTTGCGCGCGACGAAGTTCTCCAGGCGCATGTTGAAGTCCGGCCGCGCGAGCGCCTTGTAGGCCGCGCCGCGCACGGTGAGAAAGCCCGTCGGCCGCACGGCGAGCTGCACGTTGGGCAGCCAGACGGTCTCCCTGTGCGCCGCGCTCGTGTCGCGGATCGACCCCTTGGGCACCGGGAAGCCCGAGAGGTCGCGCGGCGAGAAGCGCGAGGCGTAGTCGTTGTCCTCCTGCTCCACGCGTACGCCCGCGATGAGCGTCGCCGCGCGCCCGAGGTTGAGCGTGTTCATCACGTAGGCCGCCCCCACGCGCTCGGTCACGTTGTAGTAGAGCGCGTCGGGCTCCAGGTTGCGCTCGTACTCGGGGTTCGTGCCGGCCTGGTCCGAGTAGCCTTCGCGGTTGAGCGCCCACCACAGCCGCAGCGCGTCGCGGTTGAAGATGGGGTAGAGCCGGTACCGCCCGTACACGTCGCGCGCCTGCGGCGACGCGTCGAGGAAGTTCGTCGAGAGGATCTTGCCGCCGAACGTGGCGAGGTTGGAGAAGCGTGTCCCACTGAAGTCCTTGGCTACGACCGCGCCGTCCTCGCTTCGCGAGAAGGTGGCGAGCGGCTCGTTGTAGTAGGGCGAGAGCAGCTCGCTCATCGAGCGCGAGCGGTCCTTCGACCGGTACTTGCCGCCCACCTTCAGCGCGCCCGTCACGCGGCGCCCGAACGTGTAAGGCCGGCTGAGGTCGAGGAACGCCGTCCGCTCGGCGTCGCGGGCGCGCTGGTCACGGAAGTAGGCCGTGTAGAAGTACGCCTTCTCGAAGTTGTTGAGCGCGTACGGCACCAGCCCTTCCGGCGCCCCGCGCAGCACGCTGTCCGGGATCGGCCGCATGCCCGACGCCGGCTGCCGGTCCGGCCCCAGCGACGACGGCTCCGTGAACGCCACGTCGTAGTCGAACGGGAAGAACGACTTCGACCGCGCATACGAGAGCCCCCAGTTGGCCCCGAAGCCCAGGAGGTAGTTCTCGCCGGTGAGCGACGTGCTGAGCGTGTTGATCGTCTGCTCGCGGTCGCGCGCCCCGTAGAGCAGTTCGTCGGAGTCGGTGGGGTAGTTGCGCGCGTACTCGATGTAGTCGCGCTGCGTCTGGTTGAACAGCCCGGAGAGCTTGAGGCCCCCGCCGTCGGGGGTGATGAGGTCGAGGATCAGGCTCCCGCCCTGCCGCCGCCGCAGCTCGTCGGTGAACCGCACGTTGAGGTCAGTGAGTCGGTACGTGCTGCCCGAGTTGATGCCCCGCACGTCGAAGTCCACGTCCACGTTCTCCTTGCTCCGGTCGCGCTGCTCGATGTTGGCCGTCGCCTGCACACCGAGCATGTTACCTAGAAATCGCTCGCCGTAGCGCGCGACGAAGTCGTACTGCCCGAGGGCCTCCTTGAGCGCGTTGTAGGCGCCACGTCCTTCCGCGCGCACGAACCGCTCGGCAGGCGCCCGCTTCGTCACCAGGTTCACCGACCCGGCGATGGCGTCGCCGTCCTTGTCCGGCGTAATCGCCTTGTAAAGCTCGACGCCCGAGAGCGTCCCCTGCGAGATCGTGCTCAGATCCACGCTTCGCGCGTCGGCGTCGGTGGGGGCGATACGGATGCCATCCACAGTGATGCTGGAGAACCGGTCGCTCATGCCCCGCAGCACCACGCGGTTGGCCTCGCCGCCCGAGCGCTGGAGCGCCACGCCCGGCAGCCGCCCGATGGCCTCGGCGGCGTTGGCGTCGGGCAGCTCCTGGATGCGCTCCTCGGAGATAACGTTGACGATGGTGTTCGCGTTGAGCTGCTGGTTGATGGCCGCCGCCTGCCCCGACCGTTGCGTCGTCACCACCAGCTCCTCCGCCTCCATGTCGGAGGGCGCCATGCGCACGTCGAGGCGACGCGTCTGGCCGCTTGCAATCGTCACCTGCACCTCGCGAGGCGCGTAGCCGAGGTAGGAGAACCGCACCGTGTAGGTACCCGACGGGATCGAGGCGACGCGGTAATTGCCGTCCACGTCCGTCACCCCGCCCAGGGCCGTCCCCACGAGCGAGACGTTCACGCCGATCAGCTCGTCGGCCGTCGTGGAGTCGCGCACGGTGCCGTGGAGCACACCCTGCGCCCGCACCGGGTCCGCCGCCAGTAGCACGAGAAGCGGCAAAACGAGCCGGAAGCGCTGCCAGACACCGATAAAGTTACCGGTTACTTTCTGCGACATGACGACGTGAGGCGTGGTGATGAGCAGGTCTGCCGCCCGACTCCCTGATTCACCGCCGGCGGAATCGCTTCCAACTCACGGCGCTTGAACGACCCTTGAGTTTAGGAGGAACATGAACGCTCTGTCAAGAGGGCGGCCGGATGACCCTCTGAACGCTGCGTCAGGCTCTTCCCGCGGGTCAGCGGACGGGCGTCCATCCGCCCAGCACCTGCGCAGGCGTATAGGCCCGCACCTCCCCATCGGTGAGCACGCGGCGCGTAGGGCTGCTGATCGCACCGGGGCCGGTGGAGCCGTACTCGAAGAACCGTGCGTTCTCCGGGCGAAACTCGAAGCGGCGCCCGCTCGCGTCGGTCGAGCCCATCGGCTGCCAGCCTGCGGCCGCGACGTGGTCGTCCATCCAGCAGCGCACGAAGACGACGCTCCCGAAGGCCGTCGGCGTCGCCCGGGGATGCCAGGGCCGCCCGAGCGCAACGGTTCCCGCAGCCAGTTCGGGCGCCTCCTTGACGAGCCGACTGTCCACGAAGAGGAAGCCGTAGGGCTCATTCATCGGCGTGCTCGCGGCGGTCACGTAGCCGTTCCAGGGGCGCCGATCCCGGTCGCGGGAAACGATTTCACAGGCTTCGAATACGGCCTGCCCTGCCCCGAAGATGAAGTCCACACTGCCGCCGATGATGGAACGGTAGAAGTAGTGGCGCCCTGCGTCGGCGAAGAGCGTATCCTGGTGCCCCCAGATGCGGCAGTCCACGAACACGGCCCGGTCGCTGCCCGGCGCCGTCATCACGGCCACGGCCTGCGGATTGCGGAAGCGCGCCGGGGCATCGGCTGGCCGGGCGAGGTTCGCCATGTAGTCGAACCCATTCTCGATGGTGAGGTGCTCGGCCCGGAAGTCCGGCGCGGAGATGCGGAGGGTGAAGGAGCCCTCGGTGCCGTAGGTGCCTCCTTCGGGTCGAGGCGTGTCGGAGGCGGCGTCGTAGGTGAGTACCGTCACGTCGCGCCCCTCGCCGACGAGGTGAACGGCCGGCTTGTCTACCGTCAGCTTCTCGTAGTAGCGCCCGGCACGCAGGCGAACGACGTACGGCGCCGTGCGCCCGGGCGGGTCGGCCGCGAGCGCGGCCCCCAGCGTGCGGAACACAGGCACCCCCCCGATGAGCGTGCTGTCACGGCCGGTGAACGCCGCATCCACGATCACCGACGGGGGGTCCTGTGCGGCCAGGCGGCCTGCTGTCAGTATCAACACGCCAGCGAGCACCAAAAGGCACGTCCCGCGCGTCAGGGGCGTCCCCTTGACGGCTGGAGGAAGGCAGCGTATCATCCCCTTTACCGGTAAAGCTTCCGTGAAGCTAATGCGACCTTCACGCGAAGCGCCAGCCCTGCTCGCAAAAAGCCGGGTGGCGCGCGGCCGGGGCGGTCTCTACATCCTCCTGCTTTTTCCTCACCCTGCGACCCTTCGTGCTTCTTTCGCTGCGCCTCCTCCTGTTCGGCCTGCTCCTGCTTGCTGGCGCTCCCCTAAGCCTCCACGCCCAGCCGCGCGTCCCTGCCACCGGCCCGTGGTCTGTCCGCATGGCCGAATCGGTGATGGCTCGGCAGGCGATCGTCAAGCCCGAGTGGCACTACGAGATCGGCACGTTGCTCAAGCCGTTTCTGGACCTCTACGACCGCACGCGCGACCAGCGCTACCTCGACTACGTCCGCGCCAACGTGGAAGCCTACGTCCAGCCCGACGGAAGCATCCGGACGTACCGCAAGACCGAGTACAACATCGACCAGGTGAACTCGGGCAAGCTCGTCGTGGCGCTGTTTGAACGGACGCGCGAGCCGAGGTACCGGATCGCTGCCGAGACGCTGCGTGCGCAGATGCGCACGCATCCGCGCACCGCCGAGGGCGGCTTCTGGCACAAGCAGATATACCCCGAGCAGATGTGGCTCGACGGGCTCTATATGGGCGCGGCCTTCCTTGCCCAGTATGCCCGCGCCTTCGACGAGCCGGCGCTCTTCGACGACGTGGCGCGCCAGTCGCTGCTCATGGCCGCCCGCACGCGCGACCCGAAGACGGGCCTGCACTACCACGCCTACGACGCCACGCGCCGTATGTACTGGGCTGACTCGCTCACCGGCCACAGCCCCCACTTCTGGGGCCGTGCTATGGGCTGGTACCTGATGGCCCTCGTGGACCAGCTCGATTACCTCCCGCGCAATCACCCCGACCGCGCCGCCGTCGTGCGCGTCTTCCGGAGGGCCGCAGAGGCGGTGGCGAAGGTGCAGGACCCGCCGTCGGGCCTCTGGTACCAGGTGCTTGACCAGGGCAACCGGGCGCGCAACTACCTCGAAGCCTCCGCCTCCAGCATGTTCGTATACGCGCTGATGAAGGGCGCGCGCATGGGCTACCTCGACGCCTCGTACCGCGACGTGGCCCGACGCGGTTACCGGGGCCTGCTCGACCGGCTGGTGACAGTCGACGAAAACGGGCTCGTGAACCTCAACCAGATCTGCCTCGTCGCCGGTCTCGGCGGCGCCCAGCGGCGCGATGGCTCGTACCGCTACTACGTGAGCGAGCCGGCCGGCGCCAACGACCCCAAGGGCGTCGGCCCCTTTATCATGGCGAGCCTTGAGATCGAGCGCGCCGCCGCACCGCTCCGCCCCCGCGCCCGCCGATGATGCCGCGCTCCGCCTGTCTTCTGCTCCTCGCGGCCGGCGCTGCCCTCGCGCAGCCTTCCCCGCGCACGGTCACGAGCACCCCGGTGACGCCGCGCGTGATCGTCGAGGCGACCAATCCGCTCGGCTCTGCCCGCGAGGATGAGGTGCTATCGCTCGACTGGGGGGCACTGCGACGGCGGCTGCCGAGCCTCTCCGCCAGTGCCGTTCGCGTCGTGGAGGCGGCATCCGGGCGCGAGGCGCCCTCGCAGGTGCTCGACCTTGACGTCGACGGCACGCCCGAGGCCCTGCTCGTGCTGGCGCCCTTCTGGCCGAACGAGACGCGGCGGTTCGCCATCGAAGCCCGCGCGCCGGACTCGGCCTACGCTGCGCGCGTCCACGCCCGCCACGACGCAGAACGCGACGACCTCGCCTGGGAGAGCGACCGGATCGCCTTCCGCACCTACGGCAAGGGCCTCTGGCGCCTCGAACAAGACGTGATCTCCTCCGGCATTGACGTGTGGCCCAAGCGTACCCGCGCCCTGATTCTGGAGCGCTGGTACGCCGCCGGGCACGACGCCTACCACCGCGACACCGGCGAGGGCGCCGACTTCTTCTCGGTCGGGCAGACGCTTGGCGGCGGTGGTACGGCGCTGTGGGACGGGCAGCGGCTCGTGCGCGCCCACAACTTCGCCGCCTACCGCATCCTCGCCGACGGGCCCATCCGCACCGTGTTCGAGCTGACGTACGAGCCGGTCGAGGCGGGCGGCGTGCGCGTGCAGGAGACCAAGCGCTTCACCATGGACGCCGGCCAGCACCTCTTCCGGCAGGAGAGCACGTTTCGCGCCGAGGGCGCCGACTCGGTCACGTACGCCATTGGGCTCGTCAAGCGGGCCGACGTTACGGGGTCGTTCAACTCGGCCGGACCGTGGGCGTGGGTGAGCCTGTGGGGGCCGGTGGCGGTCTCCACGGGCGGCAACGTGGGCGGCCACGGCGACCTCGGCACGGCGGTGATGCTGGAGCGGCCCCGGATGCGCGGGCTCGTGGACGAGAACCGCCACGTGCTGGCCCTGGGCCGCGCCCGATCCGGCGTGCCGGTGGTGCACTACGTGGGCGCCGGCTGGACGGCGAGTCGGGACTTCGCTGACGTGGCGGACTGGTGGGCCTTCCTCAACCGGCAGGCGCAGCGCCTCGGCGCGCCGATCCGAGTGACGCTCGTGAACGAGACAGCAAGGGCAGGTGGCTGACTTTACTCCCGCGACCTTGACGACCTGGGCTTGTGACGATCTGGCTCTCCTTGGGGTCTTGACAGAAGCGCTTCCGCGTCCCTATCCTGCCTTAACCGGTAACTTTACCGATTAACAGTTGCCGCTGGGGCTGCTCTTTCCGCTCGTCTCGCCCCGTCTTCGTAAGCGCTTCCGCTCCCTCATGCGTCGTTTCGGTACTGCCCTGGCTCTGGCGTGGACGCTGACGTTTCCGCTCGTGGCGTCCGCGCAAACGACGACCGGAAAGATTGCCGGGCGGGTGGTCGACGCGACGACGAAGGAGCCGCTGCCGGGCGTCAACGTGGTCGTGGAGGGCACGGTGCTCGGTGCCGCCACCGGTCTCGAGGGTGAGTACGTGATCCTCAACGTAGCGCCGGGCACGTACCGCGTCTCGGCCGCGATGCTCGGCTACCGGCGACTCGTCAAAGAGGGCGCGGCGGTGAGCATCAACCGAACGACGACGCTCAACTTCGACCTGACGTCCGAGGACGTGGAGGGGAGCGAGGTGGAGGTCGTGGCGAACCGGCCCGAGGCGCTCCAGCGCGACGTGAGCTTCTCGACCTCGTACGTCCGCGCCGAGGACATCCAGGCGGCACCGGCCCGCAACGTGGAGGAGGTGCTCTCGCGGCAGGCCGGCATCACGCGCGACGACTTCGGACTCCAGATCCGCGGCCTGAGCGAGACCGACATCGCTGTCTACGTGGACGGGATGAGCTACAACGATAACCGCAACGACCGCCCGTACACGAACATCAACTTCGATGCGATCTCGGAGATCGAGATCCTCACGGGCGGCTTCAGCGCCGAGTACGGCAACGCGCGCGGCGGCGTGCTCAACCTGACGACGAAGGAGGACTTCGACCGCTACACCGGCACGGTGCGCTTCAGCTACAGCCCGGCCGGCCTCAAGCACTTCGGCCCCAACGCCTTCAGCGCCGACAACTGGTGGGACTGGGGCCGCTTCCAGTCCTTCGCGCCTACCGAAGACCGCAACCAAGACGGCAAACCGGACTTCATGGGCTGGAACGCGTACAGCGCTGACCGCAACCTCAACGTCTACAACCTCTCGCCGGAGAATAACAAGCGGCTCTGGGACTACCAGCACCGCACCGACATCCTCCGCTACGGCGACCGGCCGGACTATTCGCTCCAGGCCAGCGTCGGCGGGCCGCTCTTCCCGTGGACGCGCCATCGGCGGACGTCGTTCAACCTGGGCGTCTACAAGAGCTTCGACGCGTATGCTTACCAGCTCAGCGTGCCGGGCGTCGAGAACGAGAACGTGGACCTGCGGCTGACGCACCAGTTCAACCCGCGGATGAAGCTGCGCGTGTTCGGGCTCTACACGCGCGACCTGGGGGCCGGCTACCGCATCAACAACCAGCACGACTACATCTCGGACCCCAACTTCATCATCCGGTACAACCTGATGAATAGCGGGCAGGCGAACACGCTGTTCGCCGTCGAGAACCTGTCGAACAACATCTCGTGGCGGAGCTGGACGGGCGGGGCGCGCTGGACGCACATGCTCAGCCCGCGCACGTTCTACGAGGTCCGCGCTCAGGGCACGCGCCGCATCTACTCGGCCTTCCAGCCCGCCGACCACCCCATCGATGGGTCGCGTAGCGCCTACAAGGAGTTCTTCTTCCTGGCCGACCGCGACGGCGTCGTGCGCGGCTTTCCGGCCTTCCCGCGGTACTACAGCTACCACTACAGTACGTTCACGACCGACCAGAACGGCTACTGGCTACACCGCATCCAGCACTCGCGCACGTTCGACAAGTCGTGGATGAACTCGGGCGAGGTGAAGATGGACCTGACGAGCCAGGTCACAAACCAGCACATGGTGAAGGTCGGCATCGGCTCGACGCTCGACCACATCGACGAGTGGCGCTACGCCTACGGGCTGGCCGAGAACGGCCTGGGCGGCTACCAGCGCGCCGGCGAGATCGACGACACGCAGTGGAATGCCCGCATCCTGCACGGATACGCCTACGGGCAGGACAAGATGGAGTTCGAGGGCTTCGTGGTCAATGCCGGGCTCCGGCTCGACTACTACAAGCCCCTCACGCCGGCCTACGACCTCTCCAACGACTGGACGACGGACTCACTGCTGACGGTGGGCGCGCGCGAGCGCTTCCTGGCCAACATGCCCAAGAAGGTGCCGGCGCTGCGGGCCTATCTGAGCCCGCGCCTGGGCATCGCGCACCCAATCACGACCGATTCGAAAATCTACTTCAACTACGGGCACTTCGTCGACATCCCGGACCCCAACACGCTCTACTGGATCCAGTTGGGGACCATCGAGCGGCTGGAGGCCATCGGCAACCCGGATCTGAAGCTGCCGCGCTCGGTGCTCTACGAGGTCGGCTACGAGCACGTGCTCAACCCTTCGCGGCACGTGGCCCTGCGCGCCAACGTGAGCGCCTACATGCGCGACATCCGCGGCGACGTCGACGAGGTGGACTTCTCGTTCTCTCCCTCGCTCGCCTACGCGACGTTCCGCAACAGCGAGTACGAAGAGACGCGGGGCGTCGAGTTGAAGCTGGACTACCGCCTCACGCGGCTCTTCCGGGGCTTCGTCAACTTCGAGCGGCGCTACACGCTGCGCGGCTATTTCGGCCCCGACCAGATCCGGCCCGACGATCCGCTGCGCGAGGCCGAGAACGCGGCGCTGGAGGCCAAGGGCCGCGCCCGCAACACCATCGAGCCCAACCCGACGCTCAAGGCGAGCCTGAGCCTGCTCTCGCCCGAGCACTTCGGGCCGCGCCTGCTGGGCTTCGCCCCGCTGGCGGGCTGGGTGGTCACGCTCGACTACAACTGGCGGCGCGGCACGCCCTTCCACTGGGATCCCACCGGCACCACGCCCGAGCACGAGCTCAACTGGCGCTGGCGCGACTACCACATGAGCAACCTGCGCGTGGCGCGCGACTTCGCCGGGCGCGGCAACACCCGCTTGCAGCTCTACGCGGACGTCACCAACGTGTTCAACATCCGCAATTTCAACGTGGGCACCTACGGCGCGGGGCTCTCGAAGGGCTCGTACTCGTCGCCGGGCGACCCGTCGTACGTGTTCGCCGCCTTCGGGCTCGACGCCAACGAGGAGTTCAACGCCTACATGCGGCGCATCGAGGAGTTGGGGCGGCAGCCCGGCGACGCCGTCGAGTACGCGTACATGCCCAAGCGCGAGTACGTGACCTACCTCAACCCGCGCGACGTCCGGTTCGGCATGCGCGTCACCTTCTGAGCCGAACCCCGATGCGACACCTGACCCGGACGACGCTCGCGGCGCTGCTGGCCCTCTCGGCCGGGGCGGCTCAGGCCCAGCCGAACGTGCTGGAGCTGGGGACGCTGTGGGAGACGATCAACGAGGGCGGCAACCTCGTCTCCAGCTACGCCAACGGGGGCTTTCTGCGCTGGCCCGGCGGCTTCGACGACCGTTCCGGCTCGCCCGGCGGCTTCCGCGCCAACACGGCCGGCCCGCGCCTGCGCTTCCTGCTGAAAGACTACCTCGACTGGAACGACGAGGAGACGCCCTTCTACGAACCATCGACGCCCGAGGGGTGCCTGCCGCCGCCGGCGTACCGCACGATCAAGTACGTCCGAACGCCACGCACGCCCACGGTGGTGGTGGACGCAGCGGGCGAGGAGCACGCCTCAACGGTCGAGACGGTCGGACCGACCATCGTGGTGGCGCCCAATCTGATCGCCGACGAGATGGTGCAGCAGTGGACGTTCTACACGAACGGCCTGATCGCCCGCTCGCGCTACTACGCCTGGGCCAACCCCGCGCACGACGACTACGTCATCCGCGAGGTGACGCTCTTCAACACCGGCAACGCCAACTGCGACCCGACGCGCGAAGAGGAATCGGCCGTGCCGATGGACGAGCTCTACATCGGCTACTTCTCCGCGATCATCCACCCCAATGCGCGCGGCGACGCCGCTGCCTCGTTCGCCGACCGCGGCTACCTCGACGGCTACATCGACTACGTCGGGGCCGGCGCGGGCGACTCGGTGCGGGTGCTCTTCGGCTTCGACGGCGACGACCCCGACACGCCGGGCAACGACCGGGGCGACCCGTTTCCCGAGCGCTTCGCCAACGACCCGGTCCAGAACCCGAAGGACCTGTACGCGGCGGGCGAGCTGGTCTCGGCCATGTACGCCGGCTATGGCCTGCTGCACGCCGACCGCGCCCCGCGCGACCGCCGCGACGACCCGGCCCAGCCCTTCACGACCGGCTCGGCCGAGTTCGCCACCGCCGCGGGATGGCGCAAGGAGGAGAACTTCCGCAACCTGTTCGCGGGCGGCCAGCGCAGCCACGTCGCCCGCCCCAACCCGGCGGTGCCTCCGGTGCGCAACCGCGTGGCCGGCTGGATGGGCGTGGGACCGTATTCGCTCCAGCCCGGCGACTCGCTCCGCGTGGTGTTCGTGCACGCCGCGGGCGGCCCGACGGCAGCAAAGGCCAAGGAGGTCGGCGCCCAGTGGCAGCGCGGCCAGATCAGCGACGCCGCCAAGGACGCCTTCGTGGCCGCCTCGCGCGACTCGCTGCTCCGCAACGTCGGGCGCGCGGCGTGGAACTGGCGCACGCGCCTCTCGCAGCGGCAGGCGATCCCGATGGCGCCCAAGCCGCCGCGCAACCTGCGCATCGCCGGCAGCAAGCAGCGGATCGAGTTGACGTGGCAGGCCTCGGAGTCGGCCGGGGTCACGGCCTACCGGATCTACCGCAAGGCCGGCGACTACCGAGGCGAGATGGCGCTCGTGGCCGAGGTGCCCGCTTCACAGACGTCGTACACCGACGAGGCCGTGGACCTCGGCGTGGCCTACTTCTACGCGGTGACGGCCTCGGCCGGCGTTGTGCAGGGCGATCCGACGGCGCAGGGGGCGCTGCTGGAGAGCAGCCGCTTCTACAACCGCTCGGTGCATCCGGCGCGGGCCTTCCGGGGCAGCCTCTCGCGGCTCGACTCGGTGCGCGTGGTGCCCAACCCGTACAACCTGGCCGCGGCGCGCCAATTCGCGGGCGAGGAGGACCGGATCACCTTCACGAACCTCACCACGCGCTGCACCATCCGGATCTTCAACGTCGCCGGGGACCTCATCAAGACGCTCCGCCACGACGACGAGTCGGCGTACGAGCACTGGTCGCCGATGCTGACCGACGACAACCTGTTCCCGGCCTCCGGGGTCTACCTCTACCACGTCACCGACGAGGACACAGGGGAGAAGACCTTTGGGCGGTTCGTCATCATCCGCTGACCGGAGGAGGTACCCCCATGCGTTCCAGGCTCGCCCTCCTCGCGCTCGCCGGCTCGATGGCCGCCACGGCGGCCGGCGCGCAGGACATGACGAAGGCCGGACAGGCCGGGATGACGTTTCTGAAGGTCGGCGTCGGCGCGGGGCCGGCGGCGATGGGCGGGGCGTACGTGGGCAGCGGAGGCGACGCGCTCGCGCTGTTCTGGAATCCCGCCGGCATCGCGCAGCTTTCGGCGAGCTCGCTCTCGCTCAACGAGACGCAGTGGCTGGCCGGCACGCGCCAGCACGCCGTCGGCGCGGCGGTGCCTCTGGGCCGCTGGGGCGTGCTCGGCGTGAGCGCCACCGTGATGGACTACGGCACGCTCCACGGCACCACCATTGGCGCGGGCGGAAGCAGCGAGGGGTTCGAGTACGAGGAAACCGGCGACTTCCGCGTGTCCGAGTACGCCATCGGGCTCGGCTACGCCTACGCCATCACCGACCGTTTCAGCGTGGGCGGGCAGGTCAAGCACGTGGCCTCGTCGCTGGGGACGAGCGAGATCCTGGTGGGCGAGGCCGCGCAGACCATCAAGAACGAGACAGCCGCCTTCGCCTTCGACCTCGGCACGCAGTACCGGACGGCCTTCAACGGGCTCACGTTCGGGATGTCGGTGCGCAACGTGTCGGGCGAGGTCGCCTTCCCGCACATGTTCGAGGACTTCTTCACGCCGCTCGTCTACAGCTTCGGCGTCTCGATGGAGGTCCTGCCCGCCGCGATGCGCGGCACGCACCGCATGGTGGTGGCCGCCGACGCGCTCCACCCCAACGACGGCGCCGAGCGCCTCCACACGGGCGTCGAGTACAGCTTCCAGGACCGGGTCTTCCTGCGCGGCGGCGTCCGCTTCAACGACGACGTGGAGACCTTCTCCGCCGGTGCCGGCCTCCGCACGCGCCTGGGCCCGACCGGCCTGCGACTCGACTACGCCGCCACGGCGATGCGCTACTTCGACGTCGTGCATCGCCTCTCGCTCGGTCTCAGCCTCTGATCACTCGTTTCTCGATCCCGCAGCGGGCCACCGCCCCTGCCCCACCTCCACCCATCCACCCCAAGCGGTCTCCCGACATGCGGACACTTGCTACCACCTTAACGCTGCTCGCGCTCGCGCTCGTGGGCGCAGCTCCGGCCTGGAGTCAGAACACTCAGACCGTCGACAACTTCGAATGGGCCGCCGGCATGGCGCCGTCGAGCTACCCCACAGCCATCTCCCAGAAGGGCTGGAAGCCGCGCGCCACGGGATTCCCGTCGCTGACGATCTCGACGCAGGCCAAGCAGGGCGGCTACTCGCTCCAGATCGACCAGGCGCGCAACCAGGACGACTACACGATCATCTCGTTCGAGGACCTCTTCCCGACGACGAAGGCCACGAACTGGTCGCAGTACAAGTACATCTCGTTCTGGGCCAAGGCCAGCAAGCCCCTTACCGAGGCCTCGAAGGCCTTCGAGATCCGCACGCGCGACTGGGCGCAGGACTGGGGCTACCTCTACCCGCAGGCCGTAGGCACCGACTGGACGTACATCGTCTACAAGCTGCCCGCGGCCTCGTACCTCGACTCGCTCCGCTACGTGCGCTTTTACACGCGCGGCAACAACGCCGCACAGGCGCTTCTACCCTACACGGTCTGGATCGACGACGTGCAGATCCACAAGAGCGACCCGCGCGGGGTCAGCCAGATGCTGGAGGACTTCGAGTGGGGCGTCAACGTGACCTCGACCGACAAGAACGTCCGCATCGACAGCCTCTTCGAGCGCAAGTGGCGCACGCGCGTCCGCTCGAAGAATGCCACGACGGGGGTGTGGACGATCAACCCAGACTACGACATCGTGGCGGGCGGACGCGGCGGCAACGGCTTCGCCCTCAAGGCCACACCCAACCGCGACAACGAGGACTACTTCATCATGGACCTCGAAACACGTGACGCCAACGGCCAGACCGTCTACGCCGACTGGACGCCCTATCGCTATCTGAGCTTCTACGTCAAGGGCGACAGCGCCTGGGACTCGCCCGCCAAGATCCAGGTGGTCAACTCGCAGAGCGCGCAGAAATTCTGCGCCGGCGAGAACAGCACGTTCCCCAACCTCTCGTCCGACTGGAAGCTGGTCGTGATCGACCTGTGGTCGTCGGCGAGTTGCCAGCCGCAGAGCCCGGCGCTCTTCGCCCAGGTCCGCTACCCGCGCTGGGACATCTACTCGATGACGAGCAAGGGCAACCCGCCCCCCGGCTACAACTTCTACCTCGACGACGTGATGCTCTCGGCGTTCGACCCGAGCAAGCCGGCCACCCCGACGGGCCTCGCCGAGGAGGCTGCCCTCGCGCGCGACGGCGCGGTGCTGACGCAGAACCACCCGAACCCGTTCTCGGGCCGCACGACGATCCGCTACGCGCTGGCCCAGCCGGGCGCGGTGACACTCGAGGTGTTCGACCTCGTCGGGCGCCGCGTCGCCACGCTGCTCGACGACACCGTGCAGCCGGCGGGTGAGCAGGCCGTGCGCTGGGACGCCGCCACGGGCCTGCCGAGCGGCCTCTACGTCTACCGCCTCACGGTGGACGGCCGCGTTGTGGCCAACCGCACGATGGTACTCGTCAAGTAAATCCACACCGGCTCCGGGCGGGGCCAAGCGCCTTCGCCCGGAGCCGACTTCTCCGAGGGTTTCGTCATGACCGGTGGGATTCCCCGCCTTCCGGGGGGGCTGGGTGCCCGCTTCGCGGCCACCCTCCTGCTCGGCGCGGTGCTGGCGGGCTGCTCGCTCTTCGGGTCGCCCGAGCAGGAGGCGAACGTCGCGGTGGCGGAGTGGGCGCAGCAGGCGTGCTCAGACACGAGCCGCAGCTTCGCCCCGCTGCATGTCCACCTCGACATCGAGAACACGGGCGGCAAGATGATCGAGTTCGTCGAGGCCCGCTTCGAGGTGGACGTGCCGGTGACCAACCTGAGCGCGCAGCAGAAGCAGGACCTCATCTCGACCCGCGTGTGCTACCGGTTCGAGGGGGACGTGTGCGTGCTCAACCTGCGCGACGACTGGCTGCTGCTGCTGGAGCCGGGCGAGAAGACGTGGCGCGACCTGCGCTACGGCGGCAACTCCAATCTGACGCGCGCCGCCCGCACTGCCGGCGGCACCGTGGGCATGGTGCAGGACGTGCGCCTGATCCGCCACCTGTTCCAGCGCGACGACCCGAGCGGCTGATCCGGCCACCCGCCTCTCTGCCCGTCCCCTGCCCTTCGCACCCGTTTCGATGCCGATCAACTCTCGCCGTCTGCTTGCCGTGCTCGGCGCGTGCGCGCTCCTGCTGGGCGTCGCCACGTGGGCGCATGCCCAGCAGC
>Ga0196963_10001211_pt1 | contig 18535 bp, 11 predicted proteins | sample S1_5metaG_FD_148600 | JGI IMG/M metagenome (GOLD analysis project Ga0196963, IMG submission 148600) | Soil microbial communities from Anza Borrego desert, Southern California, United States - S1_5 | ecosystem: Environmental > Terrestrial > Soil > Desert | place: USA: California | collected... | reverse complement strand
ACAAGCGGCGGGCTGTTGTGGCCAGGAACCTGCCGGGCTGTGGCGATGGTGCGGAGGATGGTGCGCGGTTCTTCACCCGGCAGGTTGGCTGCAACTTGCAGCAGGGCTTCGGCGGCGATTTTTAATGCGGGATCGTGCACGAGCGCTTGCCGGTAATGCTTTTGTGCTTCGGCCAGTTTCGCTTGCTGCGAAAAGACAAATCCCAAATTGCAGTGCGCCTCGGCTGGAGAGTTCGTCGCGCGGAGGAAGACTGCGAAGGCTTCGTCGTAGCGCTCTTGATAGCCGATCGCGAGACCCAGGTTCGTCCAGGCAGCCGTGAAGTTGGGCTTCAGTTCCGTGGCCTGCCGAAAATCCTGTTCCGCGGCCGGATAGTTGCCTTCGAGCAGCAGGAGATAGCCACGGTCGTTGCTCAACTCAGGTGAGGTGTTGATGCGGGCAGCTTCGTCGAAGTATTTTCTGGCTTCCGCGCGGCGGTTCTCGCGGGTATGGACGACGCCCAGGCGATGGAGCGCATCGGCGTGCTGGGGCGACTCACGAAGGATTTTTTCGTAGATCGCGCGGGCCTGCTCGTTCTCACCGCGGCGTTCGCACAGCCGGGCCATGGCGAGCTGACTGTCGAGCGGTTTTTTGTCCGCGGCTTCTTCCCGCAGCAGTTCCGATACGTCGCCTGGACGAACCGTCGCGCAGCCGGTTACGGTCAGTCCGAAGAGTAATGCGGGAATGAAAACGCAGCGGAGCATCCTAAAAAACTCCACCTCCGCCGAAGCCGCCAAAGCCGCCGCCGAAATTGCCGCTCGTTCGCCCGTTCTGCAGCCCGCGCAAGTACGCTGCTTCCGCTTCCTGCGACGTGGCCGATTCGCTGAAGGCCGGCGCGACGACGACTCGCTCATCGGCGTCTTCCACGCCCATCAGGCGAAGCGCGGCGACCACGACCGTTCGCCGCTGATTGTCGAGCGCGGGACTTGGATGGACTGGATATTCATACTCGCTGGCCACCGGCGAATTCATCGAGCGTTCGATCACAACCGGAAACGGCACGCCTTCCTGAAGGCGGGCCGCGATCTGCTTGACGTGATCCTCCCCACCGAGGTTGAGTTTCGCCGAACCCTTCTGAAACTCATGCAGGTAAATGACAAACTTCGCCGCCTCGGCATTCACTTCCTGATCCTGCCAGATTGCATTGGAAAGCTGCCCCAGGCCCGGCACGCGCTGCGGCGAATAATGCATTCGCGCCACGTCCGTGCTGCATCCAGCAACGGCGATAAAGCACAGGCCACTCACACAGCCACGCTGCAGCCAGCATTTTCGAGTACTCATAGCGTTACTCCGATAATCCATGCGGGCTGGCGAGATAATATTTCTGCGATGCAGTCCGCGATTGGTGCTGGGCCTGCTTCGCGCCGACACGCACGGCAGTCCGCTGCGCCGGAAGGGCGGTGCTGCGGTGATCCTGATCGGGCCGCCCTTCGGTCAAGCCATGCAGATAAAAGGCCGCGTTGGTCGGCTCTTTCACTTCCATCCCGGGCAACAGCGGCGGTGGACAATCGGCATCGAGCGGATGAACGAGCTGCGGACTGACGAGGATCAACAGCTCGGTTTCATCACGCTTCACTTCGTTCTTGCCGAAGATGACATGACCGCCCGGCAAATCACCGAGGAACGGAACTCGCTGCCGGCTGCCGTTTTGTTGGTCGAGCACCAGGCCGGCTATCGCCAGCCATTGCCCCTCGCGCATATCCACCGTGGTGAAGACGGAACGTGTGTTGAGTCCGGGAATGCCGTTCACCGCGTTGTCGTTGTTGAGCGAACTGAAGGTGGGCGCGACTTGCAGACGAATGCGATCCTTATCGAGCACCGTTGGCGTGAAACGCAATTGCGTCCCAAAGCCTTGAAACGAAGTCGAGGTCCCTTGCGCTCCATTCACGCCGACGACCGTGGGAACGGCGAATTGCCCGCCGGCAATGAAGCTCGCAGTCCGGCCGCTGAGCGTTACGAGATTCGGCTCCGCGAGCACCTTGGAGTACGAGTTAGTCGACAGCGCTCGCAGCAGCAGTTCGATTTCGCCGTTGTCGAGCAGCGCGAACAAATTTCCTGCGTTGCCAAGCGTGCTGGAAAACAAAAAGTTCTGCGTCGCCACTTGAAAATCGAGTCCCAGCTCGCGCAATGCCGAGCGGCTGAGCTCGGCGACGCGGACTTTCAGCAGCACCTGCTGCTCGCCGGGGACGCGCAACAGGCTGATGATGTTCGTCGCGGGGAGCGGATCGCTGCCCGGATGCGGATCGGCGGCGGCACCTTGTTGCACGGCGAGGTTCGCCGTCGCGCCAATCTGACTGAGCGTGGCCGAGTTCTTTCGCAGCAGGTTCAGAATGTTGGCCGCTTCCTCGGCGTCACGGGCCTGGCCGCGGATAATCAGTTTATCGGCGACAGCGATCAGTTCGATGCTGCTGCTCGGGAACATTTCGTTGATCATCGCTTCCAGCTCCCGGTATTCGAGCAGCCGGCGGCGATCGATGGTCGCATCGCGGCCCACTCTGACGCGATAGCGGAGAATCTGTACACCGCCGGGGCGTTCGGGATCGGTGAACCAGAACGTCATGTCCGTGGTCCCCTCCTTCACGCCGATGATTTCGACTTCATTCGGATTGAGCTGCAGCACGTCGGCGATGGACTGATTGACGATTGAGGTTCGCGCGACGGGCAAGCGGGTCCGCACCAATTTGGAATGACCGGGTTCCACGTCGAGCGAGAGCCGTTTCCAGCACTTCGCCGATGAGACTTCGCTGCCGCTCGAGCGTCTCCGGCCGGGCTGGCACTGGAAAGGGTTGAGCGCGGGGAGGCTGAGCGGCAGCGGCACTGGCCAGGAGCGCGATGGTCAGACTCAGCGCGCAAGCGCTCCACCGGCATGGCAGACAGGCAGGATGAATCTGGGTTGACATAGTCCGGGCGCTCCGCTCCGAAAACAGACGGCGGATGGAATATCAGGTTCGCCACTGAGAGGCAATGCGATTTGGACGGTAGTCGCAGAAACGGCGTCCTGCGCGGGCAAGATTTATTCAATCTTCACACTTGAGTTGCTCAGCGCGCCTGAGGCGGCGCGGTGGAAGCTTCGATCTGCGTCTGCTGTTCCAGCAGTCCACCTGAGCGGTTTTCCTCTTCGCGAAATTTCTGCAAATCGAACAATGGTGGTGCTAGCAGCACGATGTACGCCGCCGGCGCCAGACAGAGGACGGTGGGAAACAGCATTTGCACGGCCACGCGGTTCGAGCGGGTTTGCAGACGCTGCAGCCGCTGCAGCCGAAGTACATCAGCGTAATTGCGCAAGGTCGCCGCAGTGCTCACGCCCGTGCGCTCAGCCTGGCTGATGAGAGCAGCGAGGCCCGACACTTCATCGAGCTCGACGCGCTCGGCCCAGCGCTCGCAGGCGAACTCCAGTGTGGCAGCCGCTGCCTGGCGGCGGACGATGCGCAACTGCGCCGTGAGCAGCGGATGTGCCGTCGCCAGCTCGTCACAGGTGCGCGCTAGCGCGGCATGGATCGACAGACCACCGCTGAGACCCATCACCATCATTTCGAGCGCATCGGGAAGGCCCAGAACCGTTTGATCCGCAGCCTGGTCGCCGCGCCAATGCAGACAAACGCGCGGCAGCGAATAAGCTAACAGAACCGCAATTCCGCCAACGCTCAGCACGCGCAGCGCGAGCGCATCGTCGTCGGCCACGGCGACGAGCCAGACACCGGCAGAAAGGATTACGCCGATCACAAGCGCATTGCGAATGGCGCGGTAGCTGTCGTAGGAATGAGGATGCAAGTAGCCGCAACGCTGCAGATCGCGCCGCGCCTTGTAGGGCAACAGATCAGGAAGCACCTGCGCGAAGAGCGAGTTAGCGCTGCCGAAGATGCCCGGCCCGGCATCGGCGGTTTCATCATCCGCTCGGGCCGGACGCTTTTGAAACAACCAACCCACGGACAGCACGACTGCGGCGAGCGCGAGACCCACCAGTGCGCCAGCGATGGTTTCGGCCGATAAGCCCACAGCTCAAACCTCCGTCCGCGAAAGGTAAATCAGCCAAATAATGCCGGTCAGCTCGAGCGCGACCGCCAGGCCGAGTGCGAATTGGCCGGAAGGGTCAGTGAGCAGCGTGGCGACGAACTGATTGGTGTACCAATAATAAGCAAAGATCGCCGGCGGCGCGATCGCCAGGCAAATCGCCGCAAAACGCGCGGTCGAACTGGCAGCCCGAACTTGTTGCCGATAGTCGAGCCGCTGCTGCGCGACAGTGGTCAGACGGCGGAGGGCAGCGACGAGGTCGCCGCCCGTTTGCAGATGCATGACGAGGGCGCTGAGCGTCATCTGCAACTCCAGCGAGCAGTAGCGCGTGCCCAAGTCACGCAAGGCTTCCTCGACTGGCAGGCCCAAGTCCAACAGATCCGCACTGCGGCGGATATCTGCCGCAAACGGCCCGCTGAGCTTCGCCAGACTGGTTCGCAGTGCTTGAGGCAAACTCTGACCCACCGACAGCGAGCGGGCAAGCATTTCGATCCACTGCGGCAACCGCGCCAGCAGTTGCTGACGGCGGAAGCTGGCGAGCGCAAAACAACCTATTGTGGCCATCGCCGCTGTCAGCACCGCGACGACTGCGCTGGCAAGCTCATTTTCGTACATCACGAAGCAGAGGCCGCCGGACAGCCAGCTGGCTCCCACGACGACAAGCATCGCGCCGCCCGCCGAGAAGGGAAGCTCCGATCCCCGCACCTGAAAATAGAGCCAACGATCGAAACGGTTCTGCCAGCCGTCGCCGCCTGGCGGCGATACTGCTTCGCCGGCGATGTGCTGCGCGGTGTTGGCCGCCGCTGTATGGATCATGCGCCCACCTGCTCAGTCCGGGGCGCTTGATGCGCGGCAGTCTGTTCGCTGGAAGTTCTCCAGCGCTGGGCAGCGAAATCTCCCTCGCTGAGCTCGATTCCCGCCGCGCGAATCCGCTGCAGGCAATGGGGCACATAGCCCGTCGCATAGAATTCTCCCTGGGCGATGCCGCGAGCATCCACCCCGGTTTGCTCAAATCCAAAAATCTCTTCGAGCTGATACTCACCTTGTTTCAAGCCGGTAATTTCCGCAATCCGCACTACTCGTCGCATGCCCCCCTTAAGCCGCGCGAGCTGGACGACGAGCTTGATCCCCGCGGCGACGTATTGCCGCATCACCGGAATGGAAAAGTTAAAACCGGTCATGCCGAGCATGATCTCGAGCCGTGAGAGGGCATCGGCCACTTCGTTCGCGTGAATGGTCGTCAGCGAACCTTCATGGCCGGTGTTCATCGCCTGCAGCATGTCCATGGCTTCCATGCCGCGAACTTCACCGACCAGAATGCGGTCAGGCCGCATTCGCAGGCAGGTGCGCACCAGATCGCGAATCGTCACGGCGCCGATTCCTTCGGCCGAGCTCGGCCGCGCTTCGAGCGAGACGACGTGATCGTGCTTCAGCTGCAGTTCCGCAGCATCTTCGATCGTTACCAGGCGTTCGCCGGCGGGAATGTAAGCGGAGAGTGCGTTGAGCAACGTCGTTTTGCCGCAGCCCGTGCCGCCCGAAATGAGAAAGCTGATCCGCGCTTGAATCGCAGCAGCGAGGAAGTTGACCATCGGCGGCAGCAGCGAGCCTTTTTGCAGAAGATTTTGAATCGTCAGCGGCTGCGCGCCGAAGCGGCGGATGGACAGCGTCGGCCCGCGGAGTGCGAGCGGCGGAACGACGGCGTGCACTCGCGCGCCATCGGGCAGTCGCGCATCGACCATGGGACTCGACTCATCGATCCGGCGGCCCACTCGACTGGCAATCCGCTGAATGATCCGCAGCAGGTGATGCTCGTCGGCGAACTCGATTTCCGTGCGAGTAAGGATGCCATGGCGCTCGATGAAAACCTCGCGCGGATGATTCACCAAAATGTCGCTGATTTCCGGGTCGTGCATCAGCGGCTCGAGCGGCCCCAGCCCGGCGATCTCGGCAACGACGGCAGTGACGGTCGCTTCCAATTCTTCGGCGGTCAACTGTGGATATCGCCGGCGGCAAAGCGCTTCGGCCGGCAAGCGAAGCCCCGCGCTCAGTTGCCGCGCGTCGAGATGATCGAGACCGCGCCATTCCAGCGACTGCACCAGTTGCCCGTGCAGCAACTGCACTCGTGCCAGGCGTTGGCGCACAGCCATCCCTGCTTCAACGGCATTCATAAAACACACTAACTGACGCGGTTCATGCGCGGCGCCGTGCTTTTGCCAGGTGACGGAGCAGGAGCCGGATTGGCGGGAGCAGAATTCATCGGTACAGGAGCAGGCGGCGCAGAATCGGTGGGGGGTGAGACAGCCGGCGGCAGCGGAGGCACAGCCGGCAACGGGCTTGCCTGGTCGGCTTGCACGCCGCCGGTCGGCTTGAACGTCAGCGTTTGCCGTTGCCCTCGGCGATAGATTTCGGCAACGAACGGTGCGGGTGGCGGCTGCTCGGGCGGAATGCGCAGGAGCTGCGACAGCGTGAGATCGGGATTGATGGCGTCCACTTCGTTGTCGGCATTGCCGCGGAGCGCGAGAGTCAAATCGCCATGTCCTTCGGCCACTTTAAGAATTGTCGCCTGATGGGGCGAGACCGCGAGCGTCACGGCTTGCGATTCACTTTTGGGATCGATTCCGCCCGAAATGCCCGGCGTGGAGTTGTTGCCGATGGCGAGAATCCCGACGCGTTCCATAAGCGTGCGCGTGACTTCTGGAATCCGCTGCTCGGGATTCGCCTTCGCGCGAAAGATGACATCGACCACGGAGCCGGGCGTCGCTTGCGCGGGAAAGGCACTCGCGCCGAGCACATTCACGGTCACGGCCCGCAGGCCGGGCTTGATCAGTTCGGCAATGTCTGGGCCCGTCCCCTCAGGGTAGAACGAATCGGGCTCAAAAGGATCGCCCTTCTTGAGCTGCTTCTTCAGCGTGCGGCCGACAATCTGCTTGCCATCGGCGAGCATCACCGCGGGCCAGTTGCGGGCGACGAACTACGCTTGCGTATAGCGGACGTTCATAAAGTCGCCGGAGTGGATCACGCGGCCAGGCGGCAATTCGACCGAAGCGAGGATGACCACATGCACGGGTTCCTTTGGCCTGGCCACCACCGGCGGAGGCGCGGGCTTCTGCAGGCTCTTGCGCACGAAGTACGCGGCTCCTAAACCGATCACGCCGGCAAAGAAGACGATGAGCAACGTGCCTGGCGAAATCTGCCTCAAGGAGACATTCCAATGCGGAGATAGCGGGAGCTGGTAAGAGGAGCAGCCCATTGTGAAAGAGTGAGAAAGAGTGTCAAGGTTTGCTTGAACGCTCTTAACTCAAACTGCGAGTAATCTTCACAGAGGGCGGCGGCTCTGATCAGAGCCCACCTCCCTTACAAGGCCTCTCTGCCGCACTCGAAACTATCGTGATAATTCCCCCGACCTTCAGGTGAGGAAGCAGCATATTCTTCAGCAACGGCGCGCTGTCGGTGGCGATTTATTCAACACGTGACCTGTTCCCGCTCTGTCAAATCGACGCCCTTAGAAAGAACTTCCAAGTAACCTTGGTAGGAATTTTATAACAATTTTTTAATTAACAGAGAATACATCATCATATAATGTTCAATGACAACCTAGGTCGTGCGGCCGATGATAATCAGGTGCACGAACCGCAGGGCAATTGCCAGTGTCGCGGGAAGGGCGTAAGGAACCGCATGAGCAAGCAGGCTGGTCTGCTGCTCACTGGCGCGAGCAGGCGCGGCAGTCGTGACAAACAACCGGGAAAACAGCAGCGCCGCGACGCAAATGAGCATCAGCACGGCTGACATGACAATCACGACAAACGTGTGATAAGGTCCCAACCACGCCCCAACCGCAGCCATGAATTTGACGTCGCCGCCGGCGCTGCCGCGGCACAACCAGAGCACGAGGAAAATGCCGAAGCCCACGCCCAAACCGCCGAGCGCGTCGAGCAGGCCAGGAAAAAATTCCGTTGCGCCGCGAAAAAGCAAGCCGGCCACGAGCAGCGGCACGGTGAGCCAATTGGGAATCTTTCGCTCGCGCAAGTCGGTGCTAACCGCGACGCAACCCGCCAGGCAGCAGATGACAAAGCGAAATAGAAAGAGCCAGGGAAGCTCGAACATGCAGCCAGCGGCGGATGAGTGTGAACGAACAGAAACGGCAGCAGCATTGCTGGCAGTGGCAGCGCTGGCAAGGGCCGCAGCGAGCGAGTTGCCGAACTACATCAAATTTTCACAATTGCCCGCGTTTGCGCAGTCGATACTTCCGAAGAGACGTTGTTCCGAAAACATGTCTGCTGGAATGCGCGACAATGAACCCCCGAAACTGCATCTCGTGCTTCGCGATGTTCCTGGGCGGTTGGCTTCTTGCTACGGCCGCAGGTCAACAGCCGACGGCGCTGAGCACGATTCCCGAGCGGGTGGCGACCGGCAACCGCATTGTGAGCCGGCAAGCGAAATCACCATTTCGCGAGCGCGAAACAGCGCAGGTGGAGGTATTTGACCCGCAGCGAGCTTTGGCGGAGCGGCAGCAGTTAATGTTCGCCGAACAGGATCAATCCGTTGTTCCTGCAGTGCAGCTGGTCAACACGACGCAGCCAGTCTTTGCGCCGCCACCTCCTCCGAACGTTCTGCAATCGCCAGCGGTATTGGGAACAGCGTACGATTGCGAGCCCGCTGCGCGAGTTCCCGCGCGGCAGTGGCGACGGCTGCACCTGCAGGAGCAATGCGATGCAGCCCGCGATATGCATGCGCATCAGGCGTATGTAGCGCCGCATGGCGGTTCGTATTATTTTCGCCCGTACATGGTCGATCACATCGGCCGGCAGGCCGGGATCGTGGGGAACTGGGGAGGGGACCGGCGGAATCCCTGCGACAACCGCTTCTTACAAGCACTCTATCCGCCGCGCGCTAACAATCAGCGGTAATCTTCGGCGTTTCTGCCCCTATGAACGCGCAAATCGCATTCCTCATTCTGGAGTATGTGCTCTGTTCTTTTGCTGTTTGTTAACACGAACTCTTCAGTTCTTCTTGCCTGCACTTGGGCGTATTAACCCGAAAAGAACGGTTCCTTTTTGTTCGATTCACGAAATCTCAACAAACGGGCCATAGATTCCTCCCCGTTCTGACAGTTGCCACCGCGCAATCGCCGGAGCCAGGTTTGATTCGTCACCGTGGGCAGGGATTCATTCGCGCCCGCGAGCTTATCGAACCTGCGTTGAGTTGAACCTTCCGCAGAACATCCTCCCCTCTCGCCGGATTTGGTTCCCCGCAGTTTTGCAGCTCGGCCCTCAGACAGCAGGCCTGCGCCTGCGCCTGCGCCTCGGCAGCCGCGCGCCGTCGTACTTCGTTCATTTGCTCTCGCACGCACCCAGCGGTCACCTATTCCCGACGTAAGGATCCTGTCGATGCTCAAGAATCTGGCGGACATGTTTCGTGGCTTGTTTGGTCGTCGCACGCGCAAATCGGTCGCGGCTCAGCGCCGCCGGGAGTTCTTCAGTCAGTTCCGCAGAGGACAGGTGGAAGGGTTGGAAGACCGGGCACTGATGGCGGCTGTCGCGTTCACCGGCGCGCCGTATTTGCAGGATTTTCAATCCATCTTGGATTCGAACCTTGGTCCCGCCACGATCGTTTCGCAGCAGATGCATGAAGTCTCCGCGCAGGGTGGTGGCGGGTCCGTGACTGGTTGGTACGCCTATCAGGGTGTGTCCGGAGACGCGATGCGCTGGGGCCGTAGCTGGTAGCGATAATTCCGGCGGCGTGTACGGCATGCGTGACGGAACTGGAGCTCGTGCGCTGGGATCCATTAGCTCCGGCGGCGACACGATGCATTGGGGCGTCGTGCTGCAGAATACTTCCGGTGCGACGATCAACACGTTGACGCTGGATTTTGACGCGGTGATGAACCGCAATCCGTCGACGACTGTCAATTCTTATGCCCTCTCTTACCAGGTCAGCACGGCGAATGTCGCCAGTGGAACCGGCCAAAGTGGGGCTGGGACGTTTAACAATTTAACCGGCACCTGGCTTACGTCATCGCTCGGTTTCAGCACGCCAACTTCTGGCACCGGCGCCCCCGGCACTCAGGCCGCCATTTCGCCGATGCACAAAATCGCCGATGTGAGCGGTGATTTGACTGGCTTGAACTGGCAAAACAACCAGTATCTCTACATTCGCTTTGCGGATGGAGATGAAGGTGGCGCCGATGCGCTTGCCGGCGTTGACAATTTCCAGATTACTGCGCCGTCTGGCAACCAAACCCCGGTCAATACGGTTCCCGGCGCCCAGACTGCCAATTTGAATTCGCCGCTGGCCTTCAATACTGCGAACGGCAATTTGATCTCGATTGCCGATGATTCGGCCGCCTTGACGCTGACACTGACGTCGACGAACGGAAATTTGACGCTATCAAGTCTGACGGGACTGACTGGCGGCGGCAACGGCACGAACTCGCTGTCGTATGCGGGAACGGCAATCGATCTCAACAACGCGTTGCAGGGCCTGACGTACACCTCGGCGACGCTCGGAGCCGACACACTGGTTGTGACCACGAGCGATGGCACGCTGAGCGACAGCGATAACATCGCGATCACGACATACAACATGACGTCGCTGGCCGCTGGCGACATTGCACTCGTGCATTACGACACCAATGCCTCACCCGATAATTTCTCGTTCGTGGTCTTAAAGACTCTCAACGCGGGAACCCGGTTCTATATCAGCGACAACGAAATCGCGCTTGACGGCGATTCCTCCTTTGTCGATACCGGTGAAGCCGAAGCCCTGTTCTTCGTGAACGACGGGCAAACCATTCCGGCTGGCACCGTGATCAAGTTGCCATCGGACGCGTCCGCCACGACGACCGCCTATACCTGGGCCGGTGGCGGTGGCCTCGGCAACACGAATGAAGAGCTCTACTTCTACACCGGTCCGAACGCGACAACTCCGACTCAGTTTATTTACGGAGTCGCCATCGGCAGTTCGGCGAGTGCGCGCCCTGCTGGCTTGACGACCGGCACAACCTTCATCGCTCCCCAGGGAGTGGCGGCTCGCTACAAATTAACGGGCGAACTCTACAACGCCAGCCAATCGCTGTTGCTGGCATCGATTGGGGATACGGCTAACAACTGGGAAACGCTGACTGCAGGCACCGCAACCAATGCAAACGATTGGACGTTCACGGTCGCCACTGGGCCCGAAGCGAATGTCCAGGGCAACTCGGTCGACATCGCCAGCGGCGACACGACGCCTGGCACCGGCGACCACACGGATTTCGGTTCGGCTTTGGTTGGGAGCGCTGCGGTCGATCGCACTTTCACGCTGCAGAACAACGGCACGACCGACATCACCTTGTCGGGCACGCCGGACGCCGTAGCGATCAGTGGCGGCAGCAATTTTTCGATTCTCGCGCAGCCCGCCTCGACGACGATTGCCCCCGGTACTTCGGTGACCTTCGTGGTCCGCTTCAATCCGGCGACCGTGGGCACGCAAACCGCGACGATCACGATTGCGAACAACGATGCGAACGAAGGAACTTATACCTTCGACGTGGCGGGCAATGTGACTTCTTCGGTGGCTTCGACGACCACGACTTTGGGCTCGATCACTCCGGCCACACTCACGGTCGGAAGCAGCGTGAATTTCAGCGGCACGATAGTGGCGGGATCCGGCAGCGCCCTTCCCACCGGTACGATTGAGATTCGCGATGGCGGAGCGGGTGGCACGTTGCTCGCCAGCACGATGATCATTGGCGGCAGCGGCGTCAATGGCACTTTCAGCATCGACACGACCTCCGTTCCGGTTGGCACTTACAACAATATTCAGGCGTTCTATATTCCTGGCGCCGGTTTCACCGCGAGCAACTCGGGCGTGTTTGGCACTGCGTTGACAGTGAACCCAGTCGTCGTCAGTGTCGGCGACATTGCCTTTACTGCGGTTCACGCCGATTCGACCGCACCGGCTGCGGACTTCTTCGAATTTGTCGCGCTGCGTGACATGCCCGCGGGCACGACGATTTACTTCTTCGACAGTCCCTTCAACGGAACCGCCTTTTCTGCAGGCGAGAGCGGCATGCGCTGGGTGGCTCAAACCGCGGTGACGGCAGGCGCCAAGTTCTCCTGGTCATCGGCGCCAGACGGCAATGCCGTGCCGAATACTCCGGAATGGACGGCCATTAATCCGCAGACGGGACTTGCTGAATCGAGCGCGTCGTTTGGATTGTCGACCAGCGGTGAATCGATTCATGCTCTCTATAATCCCACCTTCGGTGGCAGCGGCGCTCTGACGGGAACGGCGATCGCGGCGGTTTACTTCGGAGAAGTCCCTGCGACTCTGCCGAGCGACATCGTGCTGGGCGAGAACGCGGTCTCCATCGGCAATTCTGATAATGGCCAGTACGATCCGACCGTAGGAGGTTCGATCGAATCGGGCACGGCGGCGCAGGTGCGCACTTCGGTCAACACGGCTGCGAACTGGTTGATTAGCGAAACTGCACTGTCGCCGCCTGGCACGGCTGCAACGTTTTCAATTTCCAACGCTCCCGAAATCAATATTCAGGGAAGCGGCAACAATATCGCCGATGGAGATAACACTCCCAGCACGGCCGATGGCACGGACTTTGGCGCCGCGGTGCAGGGCGGGTCGGCCATCGATCGGACGTTCACGATTCAGAACAACGGCACGCAGCCGCTCACGTTGTCGGGTGGGCCGAACTTTGTGTCAGTCAGCGGCGGCAGCAACTTCTCGATTCTCACGCAGCCTGCATCGAGCACGATCGCCGGAGGCGCATCGGCGACATTCGTGGTGCGGATGACGCCGACGACCATCGCCACACAAACCGCGACCGTGACAGTCACCAGCGACGACGCGGACGAAGGGACTTACACCTTCGACGTGACCTCGGTGGTGACGGCATCGGCTGCGGCGACGACGACCGCGATAGCAACTATCAATCCGCTGACTGCAGCCGCTGGGGATAGCATTGCCTTCACGGGCAGTGTTGTGGCAGACACGGGCACGGCAACGCCGATCGGCACGATCGAAATTCGCAATGGCGGGGCTGGCGGCACGTTGCTGGCCAGCACCACGACGATCACCGGCCCTGGCGCGACGGGCACGTTCAGCATCGTCAGCACCAATGTGCCGGCTGGAACGTACAACAGCATTCAAGCATTCTTCGTTCCGGGCGCCGGCTTCCAGGCCAGCAACTCTGGCGTATTCGGCAACACACTGGATGTCGCCGCCTCGCTGGCCTATGTCAACTACAGCACGTCGGGCAGCACCTATTCGCAGAACTTCAATACCCTGATCAACACCACGGGGCCGACGCTGGAAGGGAATGGCCCGTTCCACCTTGCCGATTCGCAATTCTCGACGTCGCCGATCTCCGGCTGGTACTTCTCGAAGCACGCAGGCACTGGGTCAAATGCGACTTTCCGCGTTGATAACGGGGGCCTGAATACGGGTGCGATTTATAGTTATGGCGCGACGAGCCAAACCGAGCGGGCACTCGGTTCGGTCTCGTCTGGAGGCGTAGCCTCGCGCTTTGGCACGATCATCTGCAACACGTCGAGTGGCACGCTCGACACCATCACCATCACGTTCGACGGCGAACAATGGCGGAATGGTGTGGGATCGTCGTCGGCCGCGAATACGCTGTCCTTCCAATATGCTGCCGGTATCGCTCCGGGCGCCACGATCGATAACGCGACCTTCGTTAGCGACAACGGCCTTGAACTTCGTCGCTCCGATCACGACGGGTACGGGCACAGAGGGAGCTGTCGATGGAAACGCCGCGGGTCTCACTGCCGGCATCACCAAAACCATCAGCGGCATCAACTGGGCGCCGGGCACGGACCTGATTCTGCGTTGGAACGACATCGATGATACGGGCAATGACGACGGCCTGGCGATCGACAACTTTACGTTCTCGGCGACCAGCCAGTTCCCGAACGGCACGTTGACGTTCAGCTCGCCGACCTACAACGTTTCCGAGAGCGGCACGACGGCGACCGTAACAGTCAATCGCGTGGGCAACAATGCAGGCGCCATTGCCGTCAACTACAGCACGGTGGCCGGCGGAACTGCGATAGCCGGCACCGACTATACGAGTACGAGCGGCACGCTGAACTGGCCGGCCAACGATTCGACGCCGCAAACGTTCACGATTCCGATCGCCAACAATGCAGTGCTGGATGTCAACAAGACTGTCAATCTCGAGTTGACCAGTGCCACTGGCGGTGCTGTCATTCTCGGCGACTCGACGGCGGTGCTGACAATTCGCGAAGACGAACGGGCAGCGCAGATTCTGCTCAATGAATTGCTCATCAATCCGCCCACCAGCAATGATCGTCCCTACGAATTCGTCGAGTTGCGAGGAACGGCCGGCGCGACGCTCGCGAACATGTACGTCGTTCAGATCGATGGCCGAACGGCATCGGCGGGGAATGCACTGTTCGTCAGCGACTTGAGTAATGCGGCCTTTGGTGCGAACGGCTTACTGGCCGTGACTGCCGCGACGGGCGGACATCCAGTGATTTCCCCCACCACACAAGTGACGAGCACCGCGCTGGATGTGATCAATGGCAGCGGCCTGTTCAACGATTCGCAGACGATGGTCGTAATTTTCAGCCCCGCGCCGATTGCCGTGGGCGCCGATCTCGATACGAACAACGATGGCACGCTCGAGATGCCCGCGGGCGCGACGCTTGTGGATGCGGTCGGCTGGCAAGACAATTCGACAACTCCAGGAACACCGCAAGGCTTTGTGTATGGCGGCGTGACGTTGGTCAATAGCGGTCCGCCGCTCGAGTCCGCAGGCACGCCGGATGCAGCGAGCCGGTTCTACAGCAACGACAATCCGCTGGAATTGGCTGCCTGGTTCAACGGCGACATCGCCGACACTGGCAATCCTGCCACGACCGCCTACGACAGCAACAAGGGCAGCACGAATCTGCCGCAGGGCGCCACTCTCAGCCCGAACTCCCCTAACACGGGCTTGTCGATCAGTTCCAATCCGGGGTCCATCTCACAACCGGAAGGAAACAGCCTCCTCACTTCCTACACGTTCGTCATTGCCCGCTTAGGAGATCTGTCGCAACCGGCGGATGTGACCTGGACCGTGACGGGAACCGGCGCGAATCCCGCGGCCGCAGATGATTTCGAGAACGCCGTGTTGCCGAGTGGGCTGGCTAGCTTTGGTGTGAATGAGTCGAGCAAGCAGATCACGATCAACGTGGTCGGCGATACGGCCATCGAGCGCACCGAGCAGTTCTCGATCACACTGTCGAATCCGACGAACGGCGCTACGCTGACGAGCCCCGTGGCCAGCAGCGTAATCGTCAACGATGACTATCAGGCCCTGACGCCTGGCCAGCTTGTGATCACGGCCATCCATGCCGACACGCCGGATCAGTTCTCGTTCGTGCCGCTGGTGAATTTGGCGCCCAATGCGGAAATCAACTTTACCGACATGGGCTGGGACGGCTTTGGTTTCGGCACCACCGAAGGCATTATCAATTACTATGCTCCGGCCGCAGGAGTGACGGCTGGCACCAAGATCGTCATTTCCGTCGATGGAAGCAATGTGGCGACCGTGACGACCGGAGTCGGCACGGCCACGCACACCAGCGTTCCCGTGGGGTCGCAGACGGGTAACTTCGGCCTGGCCCCCGCCGGCGACAACCTGATCGCTTATGTGGGGACGCGGTTGCTGCCGAGCGTTTTGTTTGCGGTGACCACGAACACGCTCTACTTGAACGGCGATCCGGTAAGCGCTAACACCACCTATTTGCCGAGCAATTTGGCCGAGGGGACTTCTGCCGTGTCGCCGCTAGGCGTGCCGGTGGGTGGCGGCACGCCAGCCATTGTCGAAAACGCTCAGTACATTGGACCAACCAGCGGCTCAGCCACGTTTCTGCGAGATGCGGTTGCCAACCGCGCGAATTGGGAGACTTCCAACAACGCGTTGACACTGAATACGACCAACTTCACGATCGAAGCCAACACGGCGCCGGCGATCGCTGCGCAGTCGTTCAGCGTTGCGGAGAGCGCGGCGCCTGGTTCCACCACGGTCGGCACGGTGGTTGCCGCGGATGCGAATGCAGGGCAAACGCTGAGCTATGCGTTTGTCGTCGCCGGCTCGCCGCAATTGGTCGATGGACCGTTCACGATCAGCGCGACGAACGGTCAGATTACAGTGACCGGGGCGCTCGACTTCGAGACGACTCCGAGCTATGCCACGACGGTCCGTGTAACCGACAATGGCAGCCCGGCGCTGTCGGCCGAAGCTTTGGTGACGATCAATGTGAGCGACCGTAGCGAAGGGCGAGTCTCCATTCCGACGACGCTCACCGCCAGCGCTGGCGCCACGCTCGTGGTGCCCGTGAATCTGAATGTGACCGAAGCCGACGGCGCTGCCGTCAGCAGTGCGGTCATTTCGATCGCCTACGATCCGGCGAAGTTCACCTTCAGCTCGATCAATCTGGCCGGCGGGCCGCTGGCAGGCTTCACGCTCGACTCAAGCAGCAGCACGCCCGGCAATTTGATCTTCACGGCGACAGGCACAGCGGGCGCGACCATCAGCAGCGGCTCGACGGTGACGCTGGCCAATGTGACGTTCAACGTCGCGGCGGGAGCTGCCGCCGGTCCGAGCACGCTCAATCTGCAAGCGGCCACGAACCTCAGCGACGCCGCGCCGAATCTTTTCCTCTTGAGCCCTGCGGCCACCGATGGCAGCGCCGACAGCAATGTCGATGGCACGGTGACGATTGGGGCCGGGCCGCTGGCGATTGCGAGCATCGTGCCAACGGCGATCGGCTTTGTGGCGACGTTCAACCGGGCGGTGAACCCGGCGATCATCAATCTTTACGATCAGGCTGGCGCCGGAAGCCTGGGTGCGGCGGATGTAACGCTAGTGGGCAGCACGACGGGCGCTGTCCGCGGCTCGCTCATCTTCAATGCGACGAACACCGGTTTCACGTTCATCAAAACCGGTTCGCTGACATCCGTTGGCGCGGGCGCTGGGGCGCAGCCAGGCACGTTGGCAGCAGATACTTACACGGTGACGCTGCGGAGCAGCACGACAAACGGTTTTGTCGATCTCGAAGGCAACGCCTTGCGAAATTTCAGCGGCACGGCAGCCGGCGATTACATCTCGACGTTCAACGTGACGGCGCCCGTCCCGGGAACGGTAACGGTCAGCATTCCGGACTTCGCCCGCGGTTACGGCCAGACGGTGCGCGTGCCAAACACTGCGACCAACGGGCTTTCGGTGGTAATCAGCGATGGCAACAACATCGGCGGAGTGGACTTCCGAGTCAACTTCGATCCGTCCCTGTTGTCGATTACGAACTTCGTGACGACGATCCCGGGAGCTTCAGCGCTGATGACCCAGGTCAGCCCCGGCGTGGTGCAAGTCACGATGAGCAGCGGCAGCGCGTTTGCGACGACCAGCGGCTCTCTGGTTTTGGGTGAGTTTTTCTCGACGGTGCCAGGCTCCGCGCCCTATGGTTCAAAGCACATCCTGAGCATTACGAATCTCGAAGTGGTCGACGCTTCGGTGAACTTCGACCCCGTGCCGTCGCTTGCCGACAACGGCCTGCATGTGGCCTCCTACTTCGGCGACGTAAACGGCAGCCAAAGCTACACGGCGGCCGACACGGGTTTGATTCAGCGGGCGATTCTGGGCGTAAACAGCGGCTTCACCGCCTTCCAGAACGCCGATCCATTCATCACGGGGGATATCAATCACAGCCTGTCGTTCACGGCGGCGGATACCGGCTTTGTGCAGCGGCAGATTTTGGGCCTCGCGGTGCCGAATATTCCAGCCTTGCCGACCGGCGTCACGCCGCCGCCGGTGGTCACCTTCGCGGATCCGCGGTTGTTCATTCCGCAGAACCTCAACGGTGCGGTCGACGCCGACGGCAATGCAGGAAACGGCATTCAAGTCGACATTCCGCTGATGCTGGAAGTAACTGAAGCCGCGGGCATCACGATCGGTGGTTTCGACTTCAACTTCAGTTTTGACGCCAGCAAGCTGTCCATTCCTGGTTCGCCATCCGCTCCCACCAGCCTGGTCTTCGGAAACTTGTTGACGGGCGCCGGGTTTAGCGGCGCGTATACCGTTCCCACGCCGGGAACGATGCTGGTGACGGCATCCTCGGGGAGTGGCACGGGCTTGCTGACCTTTGGCACCGAAGGGACTCTCTTCACGATTCGCGCCACGGTGGGCGCCGGAGCAACTGGCGCGAGCCGGCTGAATTTGCGGAGCGGCGCTTCAATCATCAGTGCCGACTTCGAAGAACTCACGCTGATCCCCGCTCCCACCAACGCCGATACCGACACAGTCGACGGCCTCATCACCATCAGCGCGCCGGCCAACAGCCCGCCGGTGTTCGTCGGTTCGCCCTACACCTTCGGCGTGCCGGAGAATTCTGCAGCTGGCGTGGCCGTGGGCACAGTTTCGGCCACGGACGCCGATGCGGGCACGACGCTGATCTACAGCTTGAGC
>Ga0196963_10001210_pt1 | contig 18554 bp, 12 predicted proteins | sample S1_5metaG_FD_148600 | JGI IMG/M metagenome (GOLD analysis project Ga0196963, IMG submission 148600) | Soil microbial communities from Anza Borrego desert, Southern California, United States - S1_5 | ecosystem: Environmental > Terrestrial > Soil > Desert | place: USA: California | collected... | reverse complement strand
GGTGGAGGGCGGGCGGGCCTTGGCGATGGAGGCTCTTGAGGCGCGCCTGCGCGAGGAGCCGACGCGCGGGGCGCTGATGGCGTGGCTGTGGGTGCGCGGCGTGCTGGGGGCGGAGAAGAGCGTGGTGGAGGTCTGCCGCGGTGCGCGGGCGCGGGAGGTGGCTTCATTGATCAAAGCGGCGGGTGCGAGCGGCGTGTGGCTGTGGGGGGCGGGGGCGCACTGCGGGCGGGTGCTGGAGCTGCTGCGCGGGACGGGGCTGGAGGTGCTGGGGCTGGTGGATGACGGGCTGGTGGGGCAGGAGCGGTACGGGTTTGTGGTGTCTTCGCCTGCGGCGGTGCGGGCGGGGGAGGACGTGTTATTGGCGAGTGATGCGCATGAGGGGGCGCTGTGGGAGGCGTCGCGCGGGGCGCGGGAGCGCGGGGTGAGGGTGTGGCGGTTGTACTCGGAGTGAGAAGAAATATTGGAGGTGGGATTTGGGAGGTGGGGTTTGGGATGTCGTATATGGGGCGCCGGTCGTTGAGCGGTGATGGATCTCGCCCGGTTCTCCTCCGCCCCCTTCGGGGCGGCTGAGTGAATGTGGCAAACCACCAGTTGCGCGACGGCGAAGCGCCGTCGCTTCACTGGTGGCAACACTCTGGCGCCCCGTTGGGGCGAAGAGCACCGAGATGAGGACATCTCGGTGGCACGATGGGTGCGCAACGGCGAAGCGCCGTCGCTCCACTGGTGGCAACACTCTGGCGCCCCGTTGGGGCGAAGAGCACCGAGATGGACACCTCGGGGCACGAGCGCTCGTTCACGCGGCTTCGTAGAGCGGGACGACGTGGTCGGCGAAGGTGCGGGCGCGGGTCAGCATTTCGCGTTCGTGCTCGTCGCTGGAGATGATGAGGGCGTGGGCGTCGAGCAGGGGGAAGTGGGCGGGTGAGAGGACGGGCTTGCCGGCGATATGAGGCGGAGGGCCGTGGGGGGTGCCGGCCGCGTCATCGATGATGGCGACGAGTTCGGGGGTGCTGGCGATGGCGGATGCGAGCGCGGCGGTGTGGCGGCCGCAGCCATAGAGAGCGAGGCGCGTGCGGCCCTGCTGGCGGAGATGGGCGAGGGTGCGGCGGAGGCGGCGCTCGCCCGGGCTTGGGCGCGGCGTCACGGAGAGCGGCAGGTCGACTTCAGCAGTGTCGATGCCGACGGCGCGGAGCTCGGTGAGCCAGAGATTGGCGAGGTGGGCGGCGCGCTCGGGGGCGAAGGGGCCGATGGCGCTGAGGGCGTGGAGCGTGCGGGTCCACCGGCGGGTGATCGCGTCGGGCGTTGCGTGGTCGCCGGGGCATGCCGCGGCTTCGTTGAAGAGCGCGTTGAGCGCGGGGGCGCGGGCGGCGGGGGAGAAGAGTTGGAGTGCGCGGGCGTGCGCGGCGCTGGACATGGCGTGCAGCGCGCCGGGGCTGTTCACGAGAGTGGAAAGGGCCGCGGCGAGGGCGGGCATGTCGCCGGTGGGGATGATGAGGCCGTCGGAATGGCTGCGGATCCAGTGCGTGGCCTCGCCGCAGGAGGTGGTGATGGCGGCGGGGCGGGCCGCGGCCATGGCCTCCATCACGCACATCGGCGCGGCCTCTGAAGCGGAGACCAGGAGCAGAAGGTGGTGCTCGTGCAGGAGGTGCGACATGCGCGCGGGCGGCACCGCGCCCGTGAAGGTGACGCGGGGCGAGTGGGGTGCGAGGGCGGCGCGGAGCTCGCGCTCGGCGGGACCCTCGCCGGCGATGGTGAGGTGGAAGTGGACGGCGCGGGCGGCGAGGGCGTCGCACAGGTGGGCAAGGTCGAGGACCCGCTTGTGGTGTTTCTCGAGACGGGCGGCGTAGAGCAGGCGCAGCGGGTGGTCGCCGCCCAGGGGCGGCAGGGGCGCCGGCTCTCCGGGCACGTCGATGAAGGCGGGGGCGGTGGCGCGCGGGGGCGGTAGTTCGAGGCCGAGCTCGGCGGCGACGGTGAGGGCGCGCCGTCGGCCCTCGTGCGACACGGCCCGCCAGGCGTCGGCGAGCTCGAAGCAAGTGGTGACGAGCGCCTCGCCGTCGTGGGATGCGGAGTGGAGCCAAGCGGCGCAGCGAGTGCCGCGGTAGTGCTCCAATGAGGCGGCGGCGAAGGCGTGGGGGAGGTCGTTCGTGAGGACTACGTCGACATTCAAGCTGCGAAGCGCGTCGCGTACGGCGAGCACCTGATCAACGGCGTCGGCGCCCTTGGGCCAGGTGCAGAGCGCGACGCCGGGGGCGCCGGCGAGAGGGGATTGCGCGACGTCTGTGTCGGTGAGGGCCTCGCCGATGATCAGCGGGCGTGCGGGGGTGTGGGGAGCCTCCAGGCGCGCGGCGGAGAGGCCGGCAGTGGAGACGCCGGAGACCTTGGCGGGGCGGTGGAGGGCGACGACGTTCATGAGACGGGCGGCAATGTCGGATGTTCGATGTCGGATGTCGGATGTGACAGCGAAGCGTTGAAAGAAGTGGCGACGAGCTCGAGCATGCGTTGTGCGAGGGCGTCGGTGGTGAGGTGCTCGCGGGCGACCTTGGTGACGCGATCGGTCACACTGACCCGCCAGGCCTGGTCGGTGAGGGCGCGGGTGATGAGGGCTTCAAGCTGGGCCTCGGTCTGGAAGGTGGTGTCGGCGAGGTCGCCGAAGAGGAACGCGGGGTTGTGGTCGGGGGCCATCGCGTTGCGGAGCCGGCGCTGGTTCTCGCGCCGTGAGGTGGGGAACCACATGATGGGACCCTCGTGCGGGTGGCCGAGGCGCGCGAGGTGGTCGGCGAGGGCGTGGAACTCGGGGTGGTTGGCGATCTCGTAGCCGACGCGGGCATTGGCGGTGTCGACGTGGTCGGGCGTGCGGTCGATGGTGGCGAGCTCGGCGGCGGTGCGGAGGCCGGCGTGGGCGTCACGGAACAGGCGGGGTATGCACAGGCCGCCGGCGAGGTAGCACTCGACAACGCGCTGGTGCACAAGGGCGGTGCCGGAGAGGTGCAGGTGCACGCCGGCGCAGCGGTAGCTGGCGCGGAGCTCGTCGTTGTGCGGGAGCTCGCCGCGGGCGAACTCGGCAAGCGTGGGGTGCCTATCCCAGTGCTTGCCGTAGAGGTGGAAGCGGAGGTTGCGCCGGCGGGCGATTGCGGCGGCCCACTCGAGGGCCTCGTGACGGATGAGGCGGTCGGCGAGCGGGATGGCCGCGTGCTGGTAGATCTTGTGGAGCGTGTCCTGGTCGGCGGGGGAGTCGGGCTCGCGGCCGAGCGCGTTGCGGAGGCGGTCGCGGGCAGCGTTGCGGAGGCGGAGGTGGTGGCAGGTGTGGGCGCACTCGCTGGCCGCGGCCTGGATTTCGGGCCAGAGGGCGTCGAAGGCGCGCTGGGCGCCGGGGTTGTGCCGCATCTCGGCGCGGAGGCGCTCAAACATGGCCCGCGGCGTCTCGGCGTGGTGGGAGACGAAGGCGATGTCGCAGGTGTGCTTGCGGGCGAGGTCGGGTGCGACGGGGCCGCGGTGGAACTTGTGAGGGTCAGCGACGAGGGCGATGGGCAGGAGGCGGTCGGTGGGGTACTCGTGCCTCAGGAAGAGGTCGGCGAAGGTGTGGCCTGCGATGAAGTCGAAGTCTGTTTGCGCACGCCCCAGCTCGGCGCGGAAGAGGTGGGGCATCGCGTCCTGGAGCCAGGCGATGTAGGGGATGCGCGGCGGGATAGCGCGTGCGAGGCAGGCGCGGGGGTAGTTGATGGTGATGATGAGGTCGGGGTCGAGCTCGTCGATGGCACGAAGGTACGCGTTGGCCGCGAGCTCGGTATGGGCGTCAGGCTCGATGAGCACCTGGGCGCGGTGGCCGGCGCGGGTGAGTGCGGCGGCGAGGTCGTGCGCGGCGTGCTGGACGTACGTGGAAAAGCGCGAGGTGGGGAGGAGGATGCGGAGGTGAGACGGTGAGGCGGTGAGACGGTGAGACGGTGATGGAGGTGTACCGAAGCATTCGCGCCAGTAGGTTGCGTCGCGCTCGGCGTACCGGGTGGTCAGGGCTGTGGTGAGTTGCTCGAACTCAGTGTGCTGGTGGGTGAGCGCGGCGGAGACGGTATCGGGGAGCGAGGGGGTGCACGGCGTGGGGAGCGTGGGGCTCGGCAGGACGATGGTGGGGAGGGCGTAGGGGGTGCGCTCCCGGAGTTTCGCGGCCAGGCGCGTGGTGGCATCGGGGCCGATGTAGAGCTCGACGCGCGGGTCGTTGAGTTCGCCGGTGAGGTCGGTGATCGCGAGCTGCTCGAGGAACTCGGCGGGGTCGTGCTGGGCGATGATGATGCGGGGGGCGAAGCCGATGGGGCTCGTCGGGGTGGCGTCGTAGAGGGCTTTGAAGAGAGGGGCGGAGAGGCCGTGGAGGACGATGCGGGAGAGGTCGGCGGCAGATCGCTGACGGACCTGGTCGAGCAGGGCCTTGGCGTGGGCGTGCTGATTGATGAAGCGGGTGGTGCGGAGGGCGGCTGAGGGCTCGGCGGCACGATGGGCAGTGCGCGGACGGGTGATGAGGTTGCCGTCGAGGGTCTTGAAGCAGTCGTGGGTGGGTTGGATGTTGTCGAGCTGCAGGGCACCGAGATGAAGACATCTCGGTGGCACGACGGTGTCGTCCGGCAGGCGGGCGACGGCGGCGCGGAGGGCGTTGACGTCGGGGTGGTCGGGGAGCAGCGCGAGCTGCTCGTTCGCGAGGGTGCGGAGGCCCAGCCGCGCGAGGTTGGCGGCGGTGAGGAAGCGGAGTGCGTGGTCGCCCTGGATCTGGTCGAGGGCCTGGGCGGCGAGGGGGAGGAAGTCCCAGGGGCGGCCGGACTGGCCCGCGCGGACGAGGTCGTCGCGGGTCAGCGTGCGCGGAGTTTGAGCGCTGGGTGCTGCGGGCACGGAGGATGTATCGGCGCAGGCGGGGCGCGGCCGATAAAGGGGCGATGAGCCCGAATACCACAGGGTGGGGGGATGGCACGCGCGGAGGCAGCGGTAGTGGGGGGGGCGGCCTGCCCGCGGGTGTGCGCGCGAAGATCGTGAACCGCGAGCAGCTGCTGGCCGCGCGGGCGGAGGCGCGGCGTGCGGGGCGGGCGCTGGTGCAGTGCCACGGCTGCTTCGACATCGTGCACCCGGGGCACATCCGGCACCTGCGGCAGGCGCGGAGCCTGGGCGACCTGCTGCTGGTGAGCATCACCGGTGACCCGGGCATCAGCAAGGGGGTGGGGCGACCACTGATCCCGGAGGAGCTGCGGGCGGAGAACCTCGCGGCCCTGGACTGCGTGGATTACGTGTACGTCGACGACCAGCCCACGGCGCTGTCGCTGCTGGAGGCGGTGAAGCCCGACGTGTACGTGAAGGGCAAGGAGTACGAGAGCAACAACGACCCGCGGTTCGCGGCCGAGCGGCAGGCGGTTGAGCGGGCGGGCGGGCGCGTGGTGTTCAGCAGCGGGGACGTGGTGTTCAGCTCGACGGCGCTGATTGCGGCGCTGGAGCAGAGCGCGGACCCCTACCACCAGCGGCTGGTGCAGCTGTGCCAGCGGGAGGAGCTCTCCGGTCCGACGCTGTACTCGCTGATCACGTCGTTCAAGGGAAAGCGCGTGGCGGTCGTCGGGGAGGTGATCCTCGACACGTACATCCTCTGCGACCGGCCGGAGGTGGCGAGCGAGAGCCCGGTGATGACGCTGCGGCCGCTGGAGGCGCGGCATTACGACGGCGGCGCGGCGGTGGTGGCGCGGCACCTGGCTGCGCTGGGTGCGAAGCCCGTGCTGGTGACCGTGCTGCCGGCAACGCGCGACGGCGCGGCGTTGCGCGAGCGGCTGGAGGCCGAGGGCATCGAGGTGCGGGCGATGGCGGTGAAGACGCCGGTGCCGGAGAAACAGCGGTTTTTAGTGGGCGCGCAGAAGGTGATGAAGGTTGATCTGGTGGAGCCGCTGGTGCTGGATGCGGGGGCGCAGGAGCGGTTTGTGGAGATGGCGGTGGGGGCGTGCGGAGAAGAACCGCCGCGGAGCGGCGGGGTACCCAGGGCCGAGGCCGCGATCGTGACGGACTTCGGGCTGGGGCTGTTCGTGCCGAAGATGATGGCGCGGCTGTGCAAGGGGCTGCGGACGCGGGTGAAGACGCTGACGGGGGACGTGAGCGGCAAGCGGAGCAACCTGCGGTTCATGCGAGAGATGGACCTCCTTTGCCCGAGCGAGCAGGAGCTGCGTGAGGTCATGCGGCTGCACGGCGAGGGGCTGCCGCTGGTGGCGTACCGGCTGCTGGAGGCGACGCAGTCGAAGGCGGCGTTCGTGACGCTGGGCGCCGACGGACTGATTGCATTCTCGCCGGTGGAGGGCGCGGAAACGGCGGAGGGGTGGACGACGCGGCTCAACAGCGAGCACGTGCCGGCGCTGGTGCCGATCGCGCTGGACCCGCTGGGGTGCGGGGACTCGCTATTGAGCGTGGCGACGCTGGCGCTGAGCGCGGGCGGGTCGCTGGTGCAGGCGGCGTTCCTGGGGGCTTGCGCGGGGGCGGTGCAGGTGCAGCGGCTGGGGAACATGGCGGTGACCCCGGCGGACCTGCGCGGGGTGGTGGCGCGGGTGCAGAGTTCGAGGTTGGTATTTGCGGGGGAGAGGGCGGTGTCGGAGAGGGTCTTGCAAAGGGCGTGATGGGGTACGTGCAAGGTGTCCCGATCCGAGACTTCGCCCAGGGCGGCTCAGTCTCGGCTTCGGTTCGGCGTGCGGTTTGCGGGTGGGTTTTCCATGATCTCGTACGTCATTCCGACGCGGAACCGGCCTGAGCGGCTGAAGCAGACCTTGTGGGCGATCGAGGCGCTGGGGGATCACCGCGCGTGCGGGGGAGCGGAGGTTGTCGTCGTTGATAATGCGAGCACCGAGCGGTTGATCATGCCGGCGGAACTGGCCTGTGGGGGGGCCGGTGCGGTGCCGGTGCGGGCGGTGCTGCTGGATGAGAACATGGGGGCGGCGGCGAGGAACATCGGGGTTGCGGAGAGTGAGCCAGCGTCGGAGTGGATCGTCATGCTCGACGACGACTCGTACCCGGACGACACGGCGTTCATGGAGCGGCTTGCGGCGCAGCCGGCGGATGTGGCGGCGGTGTCGGCGGACATCTGGCTGGACACGCGCGGGCGGGCAGACACGCGAGAGAGCGGTGGGCTGCCAGAGGTATTCATCGGGTGCGGCGTGGCGATCCGGCGGCGGGTGTTCAAGGAACTGGGCGGGTACGACGCGGCGTTCGGGTATTACGCGGAGGAGTACGACCTCGCGGCGCGGATGCTGCTGGCGGGGCACCGCGTCGCGTTCGAGCCGCTGTTCAGCGTGACGCACGCGAAGGTGAGCAGCGGGCGCGACATGAACACGATCCTGGGGCGGCTGGTGCGGAATAACGGGTGGGTGGCGCAGCGGTACGCGCCCGAGTCGTGCCGCCTGGCTGAGCTGCGCGAGACGCGGCGGCGCTACCGGCGGATCGCCGCGAAAGAGCGGGCGCTGTCCGGCTTTGGGCGCGGGCTGGTGGAGCTGCGGAAGACGTTGTGGCGGCAGAAGCGCACGCCGATGAGCGTGGAGCTGTGGGACCGGTTCACCGGTCTCGCGGCCGCGCGGGCGGCGCTGCAGCGTCAGTACGCGGCGCGCCCGTTCAGGAGTGCGGCGATCATCGACCCGGGCAAGAACGCGTGGGTGGTAGCGCGGGCACTGGAAGAACTGGGCGTGCGGCTCACGGGCGAGGGCGAGGACGCGGAGGTGAGCGTGATTGGCACGATGTCGCCGGGGCCGATGATGGACGCGATGCGGAAGCGCGCGGGCGGGCGGCAGCGGGTGATCATGCCCTGGGATGTGGGTGAGGTTGCGATGGAGCGGGTGCGCGAGGCGGCGTGACGCAGGTCGACTGGGTAGAGGCACGACCCGAAGACGGATCGTGCCACCCGTCAGTTGAGGCCGACCTTGCGGATGCCCAGGCGATCGCAGATTTCGTGCACGCGGACAACGTCCTCGTAGGCGACGTCGGGTGAGACCTCGACAGGGACGACGAGGTTCTCAGGGCCGACGCGGGTGGCTTCGGCGGAGAGGGCGCTCTCGATCTGATTGACCGTGATCGGCGTCGCGTCGTTGATGGCGATCTGCGTGACGCCGTTGGCGGAGCGTGTGAGCGTGAGGCGCAGGCGCGTGGGCTCGGCGGCGGTGGGCTGCGCGGCGGCGCTGCGGGTGGGCAGGTAGGACTTGAGGAACCACTCGGGGCCGAGGAAGGCCGTGCTGGCCATGAAGAAGATGAGGATAACCATGACGACGTCGACCATCGGCGTCATGTTGGGCCCGACGTGGGTCTCGTAGAGGGCCTGAGCGTTGCGGCGGCGGAAACTGTGGCTCATGCGCCCCCCGACTTCTCGGTGACGAGCCACACGGCGGTGAGGCCCGCGGCGCGGCAGGCCTTCACGACAGGCTCGACAGCGCCGTAGCTGAGGCGGCGGTCGGCGCGGACCTGGACGGTGGTGGTCGCGGCCTTGTCGCCCACGCGGGCACGGAGGGCGTCGGCGAGGGCATCGCGCGGCACCTCAACGCCGTCGAGCAGGATGCGGGAAGTGAGGTCCAGGCTGCCGGAAGCGCCCTCGGCGGTGACGGTGATGACGACGGGCTTCTGTTCTTCGCTGGTGGCGCCGATGCGGGACTCGGGCAGGTCCACGCGCGAGCGTTTGTCGGCGGCGAGTTTGCCGACTATGAGGTAGAAGATGATGAGCACCATCACCACGTCGATCAGCGGCGTGACGTTGATCTTGGCCGCGGGCTGGTGAGGATGGAAGGTGCGGAGACGCATGGAGAAAGTGAAAAGTGGAAACCGAAAAGCGAAAATGAAGGCGTGGCGTCAGGTGTGGGAAGGAGCTTTGATCGCACCGGCGATCACGGCGCGCGGGCCTGCGCCGACGGGGGCATCCTCCGGCTCACGGACGGGCAGGAGCTCGATGATCTCGCTCGCTGCGACGATGCCGCGGGTGCAGAGGCGGTCGACGACCCCGCGGTAGAGGCCGTAGATGAGCAGGCAGGGGATGGCGAGGCAGAGGCCCAGCAGGGTGTGGAAGAGTGCTTTGCTGATGCCCAGCGAGAGGTCGCCGGGGCCGGCCTGGCCGCCGGCTTCGCCCAGGCTGGTAAAGGCGAGGATCATGCCGTAGACGGTGCCGGCGAGACCCACGAGCGGGCCGAGGTTGCCGATCACGTTGAGCACATCGATCTTGCGGAACCAGCGGGCGGACTCTTCGCTCGCGGCGAGCTCCGCGGCCTCGCGCATGGCCGCCTTGTCGTGCACGGGCGCGGCGAGGGTCGCCTTGACCACGCGGGCGACGAAGCTCTCATCCTCGTGCACGGCCATCGAGAGGTCTTCCCAGCGCTTGGCGCGGGCAAGGTCGCGGAGGCGGGCGATGGTCTTGGGCGGCGTGATGTTCTGCTCGCGGACGTCCATCATGCACATGAAGATGGCGGCGACGCCCGCGACCGAGCCGAGCAGCAGCAGCACGGTGAAGAGGTCGAAGGACTTGACGAAGAGGGACCAGAGGCCGCCGGTGGCGACGGGGGTGCCGCCACCGGCAGCGGGGGTGGTTTGCGCGAGGGCGGGAAGGGCGAGGACGGCCGCGCCGAGGAGGGCGAGGAGGCAGAGGCGGGCGAGGGTGATCATGGGTGGGGATGGTAGGAGGACTCTGGAGGGTCCCCGCCGCACAGAGAAGTGCACCGAGATGAGGACATCTCGGTGGCACGGACGCGCCCGGTGCTAGACGTTCTCTTCGTCGGTAGGCTTGATCTCGCGCGAGGTCTTGTAGCCGCCGGTAAACCACTGGTACATGTCCGCGTCGCGGGCGCGTTCGTCGATGAACGGGTAGGTGGCGGATGTCGGGGAGACCCAGCGGCCGGTGACGCGGCACTTCGTGGGCTCGCGGTCGCGCAGCCACTCCAGACGCGGGCGGCTTTCCCAGCTGCCCGGCAGCCGCAGGGTGATCTGACGACGCGAGGGGCCGGCCGCGGCGATCTCGATCCAGGCGCACTCGTCTGGCAGTGCCTTTGCGATTCGGCGCGGCCACTCGATGAGCGCGACAGAGTCTGTTGCGGCCTGACGTGAGTGGTGGTCAAAGAGCCGGTCCCAGCCGAGTGCATCGAGGTCTTCCTCGCTGGTGAGGCGGTAGGCGTCGACGTGCGTGATACGCCCACCCGCGAGGGCATTGCGGGCGGCAGGGGGAATCGGGTACTCGTTGACAAAGACGAACGTGGGGCTGGAGACGAGACTCGTATCAACGCCGAGGGCGCCTGCCAGGGCGCGCACGAAGGTGGTCTTGCCCGCACCCAGGTCGCCCTCCAGGGCGAGGACATCACCAGAAGCGAGCACTGAGGCCAGTCCCGCGGCGAGGGCGCCGGTGGCTTCCTCGCTGTCGCTGGTGCGCTGGATAACGATGGTGGCCCTGGACACTACGTGTGCTCCCAGCCCCGGCCTGAGACGTCGAGGCGTTCGCCGTCGAGCAGAAGGTAGCACGCGGGCTCGCCGGCGAGGCAGCGGCCGATGCGGGTGATGGGCGTGCCGGTGAGTGGGCATGTGGGCGGCAGTGTGACGGCGGTGTCGGCGGTGAAGAGGAGCTCATAGTCCTCGCCGTCGGAGACGGACTGGAGGACGAGGTTCCGGTCCGCCGAATGTTGGCGGGCACGATCATGAAGACATGATCGTGGCACATCGAGCTCCAGCTGTACGCGCGAGGCCGCGCCGAGCCTGCCCGCGTCGATGCCCAGACCGTCGGACAGGTCCATCATCGCGTGCAGCTGCGGGCCGAGGGTGTCGGCGAGCCAGTGTGCCTCGGTCACGCGCGGCTCGAAGGTGAGGTGCCGGCCCATGCCGGTCGCGGCGTCGAACGAGCCCCCGATGCGGCCGGTGATGTAGACGTGGTCGCTGGGCCTGGCGGTAGAACGCAGGACCGGGCCGCGGGAGGGATGCGGGAGCCCGACGAGTGTGATGGTCAGGGTCAAGGGCGTTGCGTCGGTGGCAAAAGACGCGATGTCGCCGCCCACGAGCGGGGCGCCGAAGTGGCGTGACCAGCGCGAGCAGGCGTCAAAGAGCTCATCGGCGCGGCGCTGCTCGTAGCCGGGGGGCAGGGCGCACGCCGCGAGCGCGGCCCGCGGCGTGCCCGCCATGGCGGCGATGTCGGAGACCGCGCGGGCAATCGCCTTGCGGGCAATCAGGTCCAGCGGTGTGCCCGGCGTGAAGTGCCGGCCCTCGATGAGCTGGTCGGTCTTGAGCAGCACGCCAGGGTGCGCGGCCCCGACACCAACGAGGGCGCAGTCATCACCGGGCCCCACGAGCACCTGTGGAAAGGCGGCGCGGAGGTCGGTGGAGCGGTTGTAAATGAGGGCGAGCAGTTCGCCTTCGCGCATGGGCCATGGTAGAGCGAGCGCTATGGGAGTGGTGCGCTCCGGGACTATGATCCGGCATGACCATCACGATCCCCGACGAAGTTCTCAAGAGTTCGGGATTGACTGAGCGGGAGGTGCTCCTTGAACTTGCCTGCCGTCTCTTTGATATCGACCGGCTGACAAAGCATGAGGCCGCCTCCATGTGCGGCCTGGACCGGCCGTCATTCGAGGATGAACTCTTCAAACGTGGCCTTGCTGTCTACCACATGACGGATGAAGATTGGGAGATTGAGCAGCGGGCGCGGAGGGCTGGTTGAGTTGCTCATAGTCAGCGACACATCGCCGCTGCGTGCTTTGCAAGTTCTCTCGTTGCTCGGCCTTCTTGAGCCGCTGTACTCGCAAGTACTGATCCCCCCGGCTGTGTACACCGAGCTTTCTCGAGCGCGGATCGGTGTGCCCCCGCTCGACATTGCGCAGCATTCCTTTATTGAGGTGCGCTCGCCGAAGCTCGTTCGAGGGTTCCCTCGCCTCGGTCCGGGAGAATCGGAGGCGATCTCTCTTGCTCTTGAACTGGGCGCGACCGAGCTACTCATAGACGAGGTCGGTGCACGGAGTGTCGCCACGACACTCGGCATGAAGCCCATCGGCGTGCTTGGTGTTCTCATCCAGGGAAAGCAGCGCGGGCTGGTTCAGCAAGTGGCGCCATTGATTGAGCAACTCCAACAGCGGATCTCATTCAGGGTGTCTGATGCGGTCGTCGCTGAGGTGCTCCGGCAGGCGGGTGAATCGCGACCCTGAGATAGGAGTGCAGATTTGTCCGACCTCTACACCTTCCTCGCCCACCGCGGCCTCGCCTTCGCCAACCCGTTCAGCGAGCCCTCGATGCAGCGGGCTATCGACGTGCTGGCGCTCGCGCCTGGAGCGAGCGTGGCCGACTTCGGTGCTGGGTCTTGCGAGCTGCCGATCCGGCTGGTGGAGAAGTACCAGGCGAAGGTCGCGGCCGTGGAGCTGTCGGCGCGGATGGCGGCGTGGGCGCGGGAGAAGATCCACGCTCGCCTCGTGGCAAAGAACCTGCCCGGCGGCGTGACCGTGCACGAGGGCGACGCGGGTGCGTTCCGCGCCACCATGGAGCCGCACTCCTACGACCTCACGATCTGCATCGGCTCCTCGCACGCGCTGGGCGGGTACGAGAAGACGGTGCAGGTGCTCAAACGGCTGACGCGACCCGGCGGGCAGGTGCTGATCGGCGAGGGGTTCTGGGGCAAGGCGCCGCCGGAGGCCTACCCCCAGGCGACGGGCATGACGCCCGACGAGTTCCACACGCACGGGGGGAACATCGACCACGCCTGCCGCGAGGGGCTGACGCCGCTGTGGGCGATCACCGCCAGCGAGCGCGAGTGGGACGAGTACGAGTGGGCCCACGCGCGGAACCTTGAGTCACTCGCGCAGGACAAGTGCGACTCGGGCGCGGCGTTGATCGCCCGGGGGCGCTCCTGGCGCGAGGCGTACTGGAAGTGGGGGCGGGGCGTACTGGGGTTCGGGCTGTACCTGTTCCGCTGCCAATGAAAAACCGGCCCTGTGCAGGCCGGTTTCGTTGCGGGTCAGCGGGCAGAGTTACTTGTGGTCGTGACCGGCGTGGTCGTTGGGCACCGGCACGGCCGTGGGCGGGGGCGTGGGCTGCGGCTTGGGGGCAAGGTTGCGCGCCGCGACCAGCTCCAGCTCGATGTCGCAGGTAACGCCGGTGGGTCGGTTGGTGACCTCGGGCATGGAGTTGTTGAGCTGCTTGGGGATGTGGATCTTGCGCTTGCCGCCGACCTTCATGCCCTTGAGCGCCAGCTGCATGGCGTCGTCGCGCGGGCTGTAGCGCATTTCGCCGGGCAGCCAGACGTAGGGCGGGTTGTCATGCGTCACCTTCTCGCCGCTGGCAGGAGTGATGGTCTGCTTGACCACGCCCACGGCCATGCCCCAGATCTCCTCGCCGGTGCCCGGGCTGATGTCCTCCCAGTGCAGCGCGTCATCGAGCTGGATGACGAACACGAGGTCGGCCTTCGCCGGGATCTTGGGCGGGCTGCCGGCCTCGCCGTAGGCGAGGGCGTAGGGGATCGTGAGCTTGCGGATGCCGCCGACCTTCATGCCGGGGACGCCCTTCTGCCAGCCCTGGATGACGCCGTTAAGCGAGAAGGCGATGGGCTCGCCGCGCTCGAACGCTGAGTCGAAGGCGGGGGTGCCGGCGGGAGCGTCCTTGAGGGTGCCGTGGTAGAAGGCGACGACGGTGTCGCCCGGCTTGACCTCGTAGCCGTTGCCGACCTTCATGTCCTCGACGATGAGGCCGCCCTCGAGCTCCTTACGCTCGATGATCGGCATCTCGGGGACGGGGATGCCCTTGGGGGCCGGGGGGGTAACGGGCTGCACAGCGGTGGGCTGGCCGGCGGGGGTCGCGGGGGGCTGGCCCGGCTGAGGGGCGGGTTGAGCAGCGGGCTGCGGCTGCGTGGCGGGCTGGCTGCCCGGCTGAGCGACGGCCACGGCGACACCGGCGGCGACGATCAACATCGCGAGGACACTGCGCATGGACTTCCTTTCAGAGTGGTTGCGAATCATGGAAGGGGATGGTAGCTCAGCCGGGGGAAGCGAGTGCAACCAGCTGGTCGGCGCGAACACGGGCGAGACCGGAGCGAGAGGCTCCGGACGAGTCGCGGCTGGTGCAATGGGATAAACGCGCTGAGGGCTCCGGAGCTTGCGCTCCGATCTCGCAATGGCACTCTCTGCCTCAGTGAAGCACCCGGTAAACCTCGCTCTCGTCGGTCAGGCCCATCTTGACCTTGGCGAGGGCGTCCTCGCGCATGGGCGAGAAGCCGTGCTTGCGGGCGGTCTCGTAGAGCGTCACCGCGTCCGCGCGGGTGGCGGTCAGGCGGCGCATCTCGTCATCCATGGTCATGATCTCGTACACGGCGAGGCGGCCCTTGTAGCCCACGCCGTAGCAGACCTCGCACCGCACGTCGGACGAGCCGGGGGTGGGCACGCCGGTGCCGCCGCACGCCTGGCAGCTGCGCCGAAGCAGCCGCTGCGCCAGCACCGCCAGCAGCGAGCTGGTGACGAGGTAGGGCTCGATGCCGATGTCGACCAGGCGCGGGATGGCGCTGGGGGCGTCGTTGGTGTGCAGCGTCGCGAGCACAAGGTGGCCGGTGAGCGACGCCTGGATCGCCAGCTGCGCCGTCTCGGCGTCGCGGATTTCGCCGACGAGGATGACGTCGGGGTCCTGACGCAGGAGGCTGCGGAGGCCCGCGGCGAATGTGACGCCGCGCTTCACGTTCACCTGCATCTGGCTGATGCCCTCGAGGTGGTACTCGACCGGGTCCTCGATGGTCATCACGTTGCGGCTGGCGCGGTCGATGCGGGAGAGCGCGGCGTAGAGCGTCGTCGTCTTACCCGAGCCGGTGGGACCGGTGACCAGCACGATGCCGGTGGGCCGCTCGATCAAGTCCAGCAGTTGTGCCTGCATCGGCTTGGTCATGCCGATCTCGTCGAGCGAGAGCTGCGTGGCGGTCTGGTCGAGCAGACGCAGCACGAGGCGCTCGCCGTAGACGGTGGGGATGCAGGAGAAGCGGATGTCGACTTTGCGGCTGCCGACACGCACGGAGGTGTGGCCGTCCTGGGGCGTGTGGCGGTTGGCGATGTCCAGCTCCGTCATGACCTTCAGGCGCGACGAGATCGCGGCCGCGAGCGACAGCGGGGGGCTGAAGGCGTCCACCAGCATGCCGTCGATGCGGAAGCGGATGACGAGCTTGTTCTCCTGCGGGTGGACGTGAATGTCGCTGGCGCGCCGGCGCAGGGCCTCGAACAGGATCATGTTCACCAGTCGGATGACCGGCGTCTGGCGGGCGAGCTGGAGCAGGTCGGTGGACTGGCCCGCAGACCCCGCGGCCGCGGCGATGGCCCGCTCGTCGAGCGGCATCTCCTCGATGATTTCGGTGACGAGGTCCTGCCGCTGCTCGTAGCCGCGGTTGATGAGATTGCCCACGGCCCCCCGTGGCGTCAGCACCACGCGCACGGGCATGCCGAGGATGTCCTCGAGCATGGTGAAGGTCGCGGGCTGCATCGGCTGGGCGGTGGCGACGGTCATGCTGACGCCGTCGGACTCCAGGCCCGCGACGTGGCGGGTGCGGGCGACGTCGGGTGGGACAAGCTCGTAGAAGCGGCTCGCGGACTCGTGCCCGCGCGGCTCAGAGATGAACCTGAGGCCGGTGCGCTTGGCGAGCAGCTCCAGGGCCTGGTGCTCGTCCATGGCGAGCATGGTGAGCAGGACGTCCCACGGTTCCTCGTCGCTGCCTTCCACCTTTGGGAACTGCCGCAGCTGCTCGGGGCTGATGGCGAGGGGGCCAAAGAGCTGGGCCACGCGCGGCAGGTCGAGGGCCGCGCCGTTGGTGGGCTTGGGTTCCGCGGCGTTCTCGCGACGCAGAATCGACTTGAGGGAGTCCTTGGGCATCAGTGCTTCTTGTGGGGTTCTTAGTCGGGGTTGGGCTGGTTGGGGTCGCTGGTCTCGGGAGAGGTGTGGTCGGGGCGGCCCTTGGTCTCGCGCGGGCGCTCCTCGTGCAGCATCGCGGGGGCGGGCTGCTCGTCGGGGAGCGGGATGGGCGCGGGAGGGTCGATCGGGGCGGGCGCCGGGTCATTGATGACCGCAGGCTGGTTGAAGGCCGCGGGCATGCGGGGCGGGAGTACGGGGTTGAGCACGTCGATGGTCGCGCGCCGGAGGGGCGGCAGCTCGCTCTCCTGAAGGGCGGAGGACTGCGGGCCGCGGGTGAGGATGCGGAGGTCCTGGAAGGTGGGGTCGCGGAGGATGCGCGGCGTCAGGAAGACGTAGAGCGTGGTGGTGCGGTCGTTGTCGCGCCGGTCCTGGAAGAGCAGGCCCAGCAGCGGGATGTCGCCCAGCAGCGGGATCTGTGCGCGGGTGAGCGAGTCGCTCTTGAAGTTGAGGCCGCCGACGATGACGGTCGTGTCCGCGGGGATGGTGACGCTGTTGGCGGTGAGGCGGTTTTCGGCCTTGGGCGGGGGGAGGTTGGCCGTCGCGCTGCCGGTGAAGCTGCTGAGGATGACCTCGTACTCCAGGCCCATGTAGCCGCCGTCGCTGATGTGCGGCGTGACACGGAGTGTGGTGCCGGCATCCTCATACCCGCCGAAGCTCGTCTGCGAGGGGTTGCCGGTGGTCTGGGTGGTGGTGGCGGTGGGCTGGCTGTCCACGCTGACGATCTCGGCCTCCTCGTTGTCGTCCACCAGCAGCTGCGGGGCCGACAGGATGCGCGAGTTCACCTTCGTCTGCAGAGCGTGCATGATGATCGGAACCTGGTCCGACTTGATGACCGCCGCGGTGAGGCCGCCCAGCCCGGTCGCGACGGTCTTGACGCCCGTGATGTCGTTGCCCGTCGCGAAGCTGGAGAGGCCGAAGTTGGTGTTGAGCACGCCGCCGCTGCCGTTGGCGTTGATCAGCTGCGTCTCGAACGCGAGCCGCAGGTCGTCGCTCCACGTCACGGAAACGATCTTGGCTTCGATGTACACCTGGGCCCTGCGCTGATCGAGCTTCTCGATCAGGCGTGCGAACTCGCGCTGCTGACCCGCGGGAGCCTTGACGAGGATCTGGTTGTTGGCCTCGTCGGCGACGACGTACCCCTCGCCGTCGAGCGAAAGCTCGCCCTCGCCCGCCTGCGTTGTCGTGGCGGGGTTGCGGGTGCCGCCCGCCGGGTTGTTGCGGTTGCGGAACTGCTCGCGGGCGACGCGGCTGCTGCTGCGGCCCACGCCCGAGCCCGCCTGCCCATTCCCCGGCAGCAGCGGGCTGCTGCCCACCACCTGCGAGTTGTTGATGATCGCGTCGATCACGGCCGCGACCTCCGCGGCCTCGCTGTTGCGCAGCTTGTACACGCCGATGATCACGCGCTCGCTCTGTGGATCGATCTCGCGGATGAGGGCGTCCATCTGCTGGTGCTGCGGCTCGGTGGCGTAGTAGATGATGGTGCCGCGGGTCTCGTCCACGACCATCACCGGGCCGCCGGAGGTGATCTGGCCCTGCTGCCCCTGGCCAAGGCCCTGCTGCTGACGCAGGTTCTGCTGGTTGAACGCGGCTGCGGCGTCCCCGGCGGACTCGTTGATCGTGGTGATCTCGCCCAGGCCGCGGCTGCGGGCGATGTTGGCGATCGATGCCGCCCATGTGCCCACGGCGTAGTTCTTGGGCGTGAGGTTGTTGGGGACGTCGATCATCTCCAGCACCTGCTGGACGCGGGCGATCTCTTCCGGTTGGCCGCGGAAGATGAGCGCGTTGCCCTGCGGGTCGACGATGAGGCGGTCGGAGAGGTTGTCGAGGTTGCCGGTGCGGCCTGCAGCGGCCGGGGCCACGCCGGGCTGGCTGGGCTGGCCGATGCCGGCGTCGGTGCGCTGCGCGAGAGCGCCGACGAGCTCAAGGGCACGCTGGCGGGCGACCGATGCGGCCAGGTACCGAAGTTCCAGGCGCGTGTAGGATGTCTTGCCGGTCTCTTCGACCAGGCGGTCAACAAGGCGCTCAAGGGCCGCGAGGCGGCGCGGGGTGTCGGTCGCGAGGATGATTCCAAGATCGTCGACGTAGGTGTACTTGGTCGGCGGCTGGCCCGCGGCGGTGAAGTGGGCGCTGATGGCCTGCTGCAGGCTGCTGGGGCGGACGTTGGGCGTGCGGATGACGCGGGTCGTGGAGAGGTCATCGCCCACCTGCACGCCGATGTTGGCGATCGGGTGCACGGTGTAGATGCCAAACTCGTCGCGCGTGATGGTGTAGTTCTGCTGCTCCAGCAAGCGGTCCAGCAGCGGGATGAGCTCGTTGCGGCGGACGGGGATCGGCGCGTTGAAGACCACCGTGCCCGGCACATCACCCTGCACGGCGACGTTGATCTGGAGGGTTCGGGCGACGAGCTCGATGAGCGAGGAGAGCTGCACGGGCTCGGCGAAGGCGGGCAGGTAGACCATCTCCGACTCGCCGGCCTGGTTCTGCGGCTGGCCGGCGCCTTCGGGCGCGGGGGTGAGGGTGCCGCCAGCGGGCTGGTTGCCCGGTTGAGCACCGGGCTGGTTGCCCGCGCCCGGCTGACGCCCGGGCTGGTTGGGCTGCGGCTGGCCCGCGGCGGGGGTGTTCCCGGGGCGAGGCTGGCCGTTGTTGGCGGTGGGGGGCACGCCCTTGTCGGGCTGGCGCGCGGGCTGGTC